>OGML01002987.1_pt1 | contig 11006 bp, 8 predicted proteins | sample 1572951 | NCBI WGS metagenome assembly OGML01 (sample SAMEA2581883, study PRJEB24529) | metagenome | biome: Human gut stool | place: China | collected 2011 | reverse complement strand
AACTACTGGTTATCAATCAATTATCAAACAAAAAAAGTTTGCCTTTCTGGCAGCCCCTTTATTTTATGGATTGTAAAAAACGATGCCTTCAATATATAACCCTCCAATTTCTTGCGGGTTGTTCATATAGCCGTCCAAAGACAGAGGAAGTATGTATGTATTGTTGTCTCGGAAAGACCAAACCGTGTCGTTGGGATTTACTTTGTAGCTTTGTTTTTTTAGTAGGTCGACTAGCGGATAAACGGCGACAACGGTACTGTCTGGCCCCAATATTTCCACATTGCCGTTTTTTGTTCGGATATTTGAATTTCCGTCGAAAAACAGGGCGTATTGGTAATCTTTTATATTTATGTTTTTGCCTTCGTAGGAGTCCGATTGGTAGTAGGAAAAATAGATGCGATGATTTTCCTGTGAGCGATTCAATGCAGATGTTATCCCTTGTGTGAGTTTGGAAAATTGCATCGAGGAAACGGAATCGGTGAACCAGACTTGTATATCTTTTGCCCCATAATTCTCAGTGAGATAGAGAAGGTTGTCTTGTAGTCGGGTGGCATCGATAGAGTCGAGCTGGGTGCATTGGGTTTCTAAACTGTCGAATGTAAGTAGATTGTTTGTCCCGAGTTTGTTATTTTGAATGAGTGTATCTATCCGCTTGTGCATGGTATACCGGGTAATTTCGCTGAATCTCCACGGACCGATTGATGAGATGAGGAAAAGAAGAATAAATGAAATGAACGGGATTTTTATTTTTTTACCAGATGTAAAAATGGTATACAAGGCAGTCGTATAGCACCAAAAGTTGAGCAGTAGTACGTATAGGCGGTTGGTCGTGATACCATAGTCTTGAAAGCGTCGGATTATACCGATAGTCATTAAGATTAATAGTGGGAGAAGCAGTATACCGAACCACTGCCTGAAAAATTTCAGGGGACGATTCTCTTGTGGGCATAACGGATATAGCATAAAAAGTGTGATTGCTCCGCCTATGGTGAGAATGGAGACCAGTGCGGAGACCCAACCATCGGGAAGTTGCCACTGAATTATGATTTTTGTTAAATAGGCATAAAGGATTGTTCCGTAGAGTATGAGGAGGGGGAATAGTATATATAAACCTAGGATTTTCCATGCTTGGGCAAACGGACGCACCTTTGTTTCGGTTATCGAGGCGATAGGAATGTTGCCTAGCAGATAGAAAGGAAAGAACAAGGTATAGCAAAGTACATGTATGTTTGAATACATCTCGCTTTTGAATTCACAGCCGAACAGAGTATCGGTAGAAAATAACGCCAGAGAGAGGCCGGCTGCCAAGACCGATGTAAAAAGTAAACCTGTTAGTATTTGAATACACAACAGATAGGAGAAATTCCAAAAAGAGGTATCGGTGTCCTTTTTCAAAAAGGCAGCCCAAAATAAGGACGAAAAAAATGTTACGATAGGAGCTATGAAAGCAAGTGCCCCGAAGAAATGTTCGGGAGTATCGTTCGAAATGTAGCCGTACAAGCTCCATAGTAGTACAGCGAGTAGGGATACCGAATGTCGTATAGTGGGGTTCAAGCGGTTCTCGAAGCAGAGGACGATACTTGCAGCGAGAGGTAATGCTCCTACCCATACGTACCAATAGGAGGGTTCGTAGAGTATGCTTCCTTTTAATTGCTCATAGGGGAGGTTAACGAGTAATAGCAGAGAAATACACAACCCGATTGTTGCTGTTGCTGCGACAGGAAATCGTTTGAGCGCATTCAAAAGGGTTTCGGTGATGGATTGCCAACGAAAGGTATTTATTCTGTCGAGCATAGTTGAATGATGTTGTTGGTGAAGAATAAATCCCCTAAGTACACGTGTTGTTAAGAACGTACTTAGGGGATTCGGAAATATGTCAACAATGTTATTTATTGACTCTGAACTTGTCTATACCGTCTTTTAGGTATCCGACCGATTGTCGGGCGGCAGCGATACCTGCATTGATGTTCGCTTCGGCGGTTTGGGCTCCCATTTTTTTCGGAGTGAAGAATACTCGGTTGCCGAATTTCTCTTTTAAAGTGTCGGCAATAGTCGGTGCAACATCGGCTACATAGTGAAAATCGGTACGTTCTTCGAGTATGCGTGCCAGATCTTCTTCATATATCACCTCTTTACGAGCCGTGTTGATGAGAAGAGCTCCTTTGGGCATAAGCGAAAGCAACGAGTAGTTGATCGATTGCTTCGTTTCGGCCGTAGCCGGGATATGCAGCGATACGAATTGACATGTTTTATAAAGCTCTTCGGCCGATGCGACAGGCGTTACACCGTCTTTTTTCATCACATCGTCGGGGCAATAAGGATCGAATGCATAAACTTCCATGTCGAATCCTTTGGCGATACGGGCCACATTACGACCTACTTGTCCGTAGGCATGGATTCCTAGTTTTTTCCCTTTCAATTCCGTACCCGATGTTCCATTGAAATGATTTCGTATCATTAAGATAGTCATACCGAACACGAGCTCGGCCACAGCGTTGGAGTTTTGTCCGGGGGTGTTCATTACACATACTCCTTTGGCAGTAGCCGCGTTGAGGTCGATATTGTCATAACCCGCTCCGGCACGTACTACGATTTTTAATTTTGGGGCGGCGTCAAAAACTTCGGCATCGACGATATCGCTGCGCACAATGAGGCCTTCAACATCTTCGACTGCTTTTAGTAGAGCGGCTTTATCGGGGTATTTTTCCAAAAGAACCATTTCGACACCTGCGTTGTCGAGAACTTCTTTGATTCCATTTACTGCAACGGCAGCAAACGGCTTTTCAGTAGCAACTAATACTTTCATGGTTTTTCTATATTAGTGTTTCTTCTCAAATTCTTTCATGGTAGCTACGAGGGCTTCGACACTCGATTTAGGCATAGCGTTATAAATGGAAGCTCTGAATCCACCTACCGAACGGTGTCCTTTAATACCTACCATGCCTTGTGAGGAAGCAAATTCGATAAATTCACTTTCGAGGTCTTTATATTCTTCTTTCATAACGAAGCAGACATTCATGATGGAGCGATCTTCGTGAGCTGCTGTTCCGACGAAAATTTTACTGGAATCGATAGCATCGTAGAGGATAGCTGCTTTTTCCAAATCACGCTTTTCCATCTCTTTGATACCTCCCATCTCCTTATAATATTTCAAGGTCTGCAATGCCGAGTAGATGGGGAGACAGGGAGGCGTATTGAACATCGATCCTTTTTTGATGTGGGTGCGATAGTCGAGCATGGTGGGGATAGCCCGGTCTACATGTCCGAGTGCATCTTCTTTGACAATCACGATAGTAACTCCGGCAGGGGCTAAGTTTTTTTGAGCTCCGGCGTAGATGACGTTATATTTGGAAACGTCGATAGGTCGGGAGAAAATATCGGAAGACATATCGGCTACAAGAGGTACATTTACGTCTGGGTCAAATCGCATTTCTGTTCCGTATATCGTGTTGTTGGAGGTAAAGTGGAAATAATCAACATCATCGGGGACAGTATATCCTTTGGGGATATAAGAGAAGTTGGCTTCTTTCGAAGAAGCGACAACATCTACTTCTCCGAACAATTTAGCTTCTTTGATTGCATTTACAGCCCATGTTCCGGTTTCGAGGTAAGCAGCTTTACGGTTCAACAAGTTATATGGAACCATACAGAATTGCATGCTGGCCCCTCCACCTAAAAATAGGACATCATATCCGGCAGGGACTTCGAGCAACTCTTTTACTAGGGTTTTAGCTTCTTCGATAACCGCTGTAAATTCTTTGCTGCGATGTGATATTTCCAACAGAGACAGACCTGTATCTGCGAAATTAAGTACGGCATCCGCTGTGTTTTTAATGGTGTATTCGCTCAGAATAGAAGGGCCTGCATAGAAATTGTGCTTCTTCATAACGATCTTTGTTTAGTAGTTTGGTATAATTTGGTTTTGATAGATTACAAAAGTAATTCTTTTTTTCTTAGTTTTTATGCGCTTTGAAATATTTTGTTACAAAAATTTACAAAATGACGGCTATTTGTTAGCCCGAGATAGCATTTCGACAGATTATTTGTATCGGTCTTTCCATAGCTTATTTAGATGATCTTTCAGCTTGTTCTCCGCAACGTTATCCTGAGGCTTCCACCAATTATTGTCTTTCAACTCGTTTGGTAAATATTGCTGATTGACGAAGTTACCCGTATAATCGTGTGCATATTTGTAATTTTTTCCATACTCCAACTCTTTCATCAATTGTGTCGGTGCATTCCTAAGATGTAGCGGAACAGGAAGGTTTCCTGTTGTTTTTACCGTTTCTAGTGCTTGATTTATCGCCATGTAGGCCGAATTGCTTTTGGGTGAACTAGCCAGATAGATTGTCGTTTCGGCCATGATAATGCGACTCTCCGGCCACCCTATATTTTGTACAGCATCGAAGCAAGCGTTGGCTAAAAGCAGGGCATTGGGGTTTGCCAGTCCTACATCTTCGGAAGCCAATATAACCAATCGTCGTGCGATGAAAGCGGGGTCTTCACCTCCTTCGACCATGCGGGCAAGCCAATAGATTGCGGCATCCGGATCGCTGCCACGTATGGATTTGATAAATGCCGATATGATATCGTAGTGCATTTCGCCGTTTTTGTCGTAGGCGGCAGGATTTTGTTGTAACCGTTCCGTTACAATCGCATCGTCGATGATTATTTTTTCGTTCTCTCCGACCGCTTGGGATACGAGATCGATGATGTTTAGCAGCTTTCGGGCATCCCCTCCTGAATAACGAAATAGAGCATCGGTCTCTTTTACTTCTATATCGCGTTCTTTCAGATAAGTATCGGAATGTATAGCTCTGTCGAGCAGTAGCTGCAAGTGCTTTACTTCGAGTGATTTGAGGATATATACCTGACAACGGGAGAGCAGGGGACGTATTACTTCGAAAGAGGGATTCTCGGTCGTTGCTCCGATGAGCGTCACCGTACCGTATTCGACCGCGCCGAGGAGAGAGTCTTGCTGTGATTTGCTGAACCGGTGGATTTCATCGATGAACAGTATGGGACGTACTTTGGAAAAAATATTGGCTTTGCATCGATCTATTACTTCGCGAACTTCTTTTACGCCGGATTGTACGGCACTCAATGTGAAGAATGGTGCTTGTAATTGTTGCGATATGATGTGAGCCAGAGTTGTTTTTCCGACACCCGGAGGCCCCCAAAGAATGAAAGACGAAATTTTACCCGCATCGATCATACGCCGCAGTACGGCTCCCGGTCCTACCAGATGTTCCTGTCCGATGTATTCGTCTAAGTTTTTGGGCCTTAGTCTTTCTGCCAGAGGTTGTAACATAAATTACTTGTTTCTGTTGATACAAATATACTTGTTTTGAACCGTTTTTGCAAGGAAAGAAACGGAAAGATAGAGCCGTTTATGAGAAGTATGAAAATCGGCTGGTTTTTGGAGTAATAAGTAAAAAACTGTTATCTTTATTCCGCAAATTTAATTAGATATGTCATGAAGAGACTTTTTCTTTTTTCCTTGTTAATTGGATATTGGTCGGTAGTAAGAGCTTCGGATACGGTTTTTATAAAAGAGGCACAAGTCCCCATTTTGATAGAACGGCAGGATAATCTATTATTTTATCTTCGATTCGATGCACGAGACAGCCGCTTTCTTTCGGAGAGACCGGAGGCTTGCCGGCTGCCCAAAATGGGGTAGGAGACCCTTCTATCTTGGTCGATACAAAGACAAATACAGTGTGGATTGTCGCGGCGTGGACACACGGTATGGGGAATCAACGGGCATGGTGGAGTTCACAGCCGGGAATGGAAAAGAGCTATACGGCTCAACTCGTGATGACGAAGAGTACCGATGATGGCAAAACTTGGTCGAAGCCGATTAATATAACCGGGCAGGTGAAAGATCCTTCTTGGTATTTCCTACTTCAAGGGCCGGGACGAGGTATTACCATGCAGGACGGCACATTGGTATTTCCCATTCAGTTCATAGATTCGACTCGTATTCCGAATGTTGGTATTATGTATAGTAAGGACCGGGGTAAAACTTGGAATATACATAATCTGGCACGGACAAATACGACAGAGGCTCAGGTCGTGGAGATAGAGCCGGGGGTGTTGATGTTGAATATGCGGGATAACCGGGGAGGAAGCCGAGCCGTAGCCATAACCGAGGATTTGGGAAAAACATGGACCGAGCATGAGTCGTCCCGAAAAGCTTTGCAAGAACCCGTGTGTATGGCGAGTCTGATTCATGTTCGTGCCGAAGATAATGTATTGGGTAGGGATATCCTTCTTTTCTCGAATCCCAACACGAAGAAGGGGCGCAACCATATTACGATTAAAGCCAGTTTAGATAAAGGCCTGACGTGGTTGCCAGAAAATCAAGTGATGTTGGACGAAGATGAGGGGTGGGGGTATACCTGTCTGACCATGATCGATCGTGAGACAGTGGGTATTTTATATGAGAGTAGCGTGGCTCACATGACTTTCCAAGCTATTAAGTTGAAAGACTTAATTCGGGAGTAACAATTCTCCATTTTGTTAAAAGTGCTAAATTTAAACATTTCGCAGAACGTGTGGTTAAACCTTTGGACAAAAACAGAGTCTTATAAACAGATTCGCGAATAAATAAATTGAAGAAAACTTTTTAATGAAAGGAGAAAATTTATGAAAAAGGCAATAGTATCGTTCGCTCTTGTTCTCGTTTTATCGATGAGTTCATTTGCCGGTAATAAAGTAAAGAACGAACGGAAAGAGAAATGTGAATTCCCTTGTGAACAAATGGTGAAAGATTTGAATCTTAGCGAAAAACAGCTTTCTCAATTAAAAGAAGCCGATAAGACGTTCGATACGGAAGTAAAAGCGATTCGAGAGAAAAAGAAGGAATTTGAGAAATCGAATCGAGAATCGATGAAAGCGGCTAAGGTTCGTCGGGATTCCACATTTAAATCTATTCTGACCAAAGAGCAGTATATTCAGTATTTGGAACAGAAAGTGGCACGATTGGAAAAACGAGCAGCCCGCGATTCTTGGCGTGAAAGATTTGGGACTCCATTTATGGGGAAAGATATGAAACTGGGTCGCCAGTTTCCCGATTTTAATCCCTTGCCGAGGAGTGAAAAGAATGTAGAAAAATAATAGAGAGCAGAGAATAAATAGGTTTTCGGTAGAAAAAAAGGAGGTGCATCGTGCATTACGACGCACCTCCTTGCTTTTTATCTCGTTTCAGTTACGAAATACGATTTGGTCATTTTCGGTATCGACTATGATAGGCTTCGATCGGTCTACTTTCTGGGCCAGCAGGTCTTTCGACAACTGGTTCAAGATAAGCCGGTGTATCACTCGTTTTACCGGACGTGCTCCAAACTCAGGGTCGTAGCCTTCGGTTGCAATCAAGCCCAGTGCTTTGGGTGTAATTTCGAGGGTGACACCGTTTTTCTCCAACATCTTTTTGATGTTGTCGATTTGTAACGACACAATCTCTTCGATTTCTTTCTCGCTCAACGGGGTGAACATAATCGTTTCGTCTATACGGTTGAGAAATTCGGGACGTATGGTTTGTTTCAACATATTCAAGACCGCTTCTTTTGTCTTTTCGATGACTTCGGTTTTGTTGGCAGAGGTCATCTTTTCAAAATTTTCGCGTATCAAGGCGGAACCCATATTCGAAGTCATGATGATAATGGTGTTTTTGAAATTAACCAATCGGCCTTTGTTATCGGTCAATCGTCCGTCATCGAGTACCTGCAACAGAATGTTGAAGATGTCGGGGTGGGCCTTTTCTATTTCGTCGAACAAAACCACCGAATAAGGTTTACGCCTGATTGCTTCGGTCAGTTGGCCACCTTCGTCGTATCCAACGTATCCCGGAGGGGAACCGATGAGACGAGTGGCACTGAATTTCTCTTGATATTCACTCATGTCGATACGAGTCATCATGTTCTCATCGTCAAACAGATATTCGGCAAGAGCTTTCGCTAACTCGGTTTTACCCACACCGGTCGTACCGAGGAAGATGAACGACCCGATAGGCCTACGAGGATCATTCAATCCGGCACGACTCCGACGAACGGCATCGGCAATGGCAGTGATGGCCTCGTTTTGACCTACAACTCGTTTGTGCAGTTCCTCTTCGAGGTGGAGCAATTTGTCTTTTTCGCTTTGCATCATTTTGTTTACCGGAATGCCCGTCCAGCGAGATACGACATCGGCGATGTCCTCGGCATCGACTTCCTCTTTAATCATAGCTTTGTCACCTTGCAACTCGTGTAGCTTTTGTTGCGTGGCATGGATTTCGTCTTCTTTTTGTTTGATTTTGGCATACCGTATTTCGGCTACTTTACCATAATCGCCCTCTCGTTCGGCTTTATCGGCTTCGAAACGTAAGTTCTCGATGTCGATTTTGTTTTGCTGTATGCGGTTAACCAGTTCTTTTTCCGATTGCCATTTGGCTCTGAATTTAGTTTCCTCTTCTTTCAGGTCGGCAATTTCTTTGGCTAACTGTTGCAGCTTTTCGGTATCGTTTTCACGTTTGATAGCCTCGCGTTCGATTTCCAATTGTTTGATTCGTCGGGATATTTCGTCCAAAGCCTCGGGAACCGAATCTACTTCTATGCGCAGTTTTGCTGCCGCTTCGTCCATCAAGTCTATGGCTTTATCGGGTAGGAATCGGTCTGTTATATATCGTTCGGATAATTGTACGGCTGCTATGATAGCATCGTCTTTAATCCTCACTTTATGGTGATTTTCATACCGCTCTTTCAGACCTCTCAAAATCGAGATAGAGCTCATTTCGTCGGGTTCGTCGACCATGACGATTTGGAACCTACGTTCGAGAGCTTTGTCCTTTTCAAAATATTTTTGATATTCGTCGAGCGTGGTAGCGCCGATAGACCTCAATTCTCCTCTTGCCAAAGCCGGTTTCAGAATATTGGCAGCATCCATTGCTCCGTCGCCTTTACCGGCTCCCACCAACGTGTGTATCTCGTCGATAAAGAGGATAATTTCTCCCTCGCTTTGAATGACTTCGTTGACTACCGATTTCAACCTTTCTTCAAATTCTCCTTTGTATTTGGCTCCGGCAACCAAAGCTCCCATGTCGAGAGAAAAGATTTGTTTGCTTTTCAGGTTTTCGGGAACGTCTCCGCGTACGATACGATGCGCCAGTCCTTCGGCTATGGCTGTTTTACCTGTACCCGGTTCACCTATCAAGATAGGATTGTTTTTGGTTCGGCGACTCAGAATCTGTAATACTCGTCTGATTTCTTCGTCTCGTCCGATAACAGGGTCGAGTTTCCCGTTACGGGCACGTTCGTTCAAATTGATTGCATATTTGCTCAATGCATTGTAGGTGTCTTCGGCCGAAGCTGCGGTTACTTTCTTCCCTTTTCGCAATTCGTCGATAGCTGCGCCCAGTTCTTTTTCGGTTATGCCTGCATCTTTCATGAATGCAGAGGCCGGACTTTTCACGAGGAATAATCCCATGAGCATGGCTTCCAATGCTACGAACTGGTCTCCGAGTTTATTGGAATAGTCGATTGCTTTTTGTAGGGCATCGTTAGCTTCCCGACTCAGATAGGGCTCACCTCCGTTCACTTTCGGAAGCGATTCTATTTCTCTGTCGACTTGGTTGTTTAGCAACCCTGCGTTGACTCCCAATTTTTGAAAAAGGTATGAGGTAAGACTTTCGCCTACTTGCAAGATACCTTTTAGAAGGTGTACCGGTTCTATGGATTGTTCGTTGTGATTACGAACAATCTCCACAGCCTTTTGGATAGCCTCCTGCGATTTGATTGTGAAATTGTCGAAATTCATATATTTATTCTCCTTTCTATTTTATCTTTTTTTTGTTTTTACATTGGGATATAGTCAAAAGAAATGCCAACCGTGTTTTAATGAAATATTGTCTGATAATCAATCTGTTAATATGACATAATGTCTATATTCCCGATACGATGGAAAGGTTCGGATCTATAAGAAGTTCATTTATAATTCTTTTTGTTTCTGACAAAATGACTTGTTTATTTTTTACAACACGGATGCAGCATAGAAAGTTCGAAGGAACAGAGGCTATCGGGTCTCGTTTATTTTCGGTGAAGATGCTGCGGAGATGGTATCGATAGCCATTTGGGGACGCTCTTTTCCAAAGAGCGGTGCTGTAAATTTCGGCTTGGAAGGTTCGACGATGGTATCGTTTTTCAGTAAGGTGGATATCTGAACGGGATTGGCAATCGTACTTACCGGGACATTACGTTTCCATTCGATGCTTCGTTCTATTGAATCAGTCTCATGTTTGGTGAGCGGGCGGGTAGTGTTCCCGAAAAGGGTCATTAAAACCATTTTGGTGCGTAGGGCCCTTTTCTTGCGTTGCCAGTTACGGTATATTTCGACAGGGTCGAGGAGTCCCACATAAGAGACACCTATACCGAAGGGCATGGTGTTGGGTGCACTCATCGACCAGCTGTTGACAGGAGCGGGTTTGTCATTGGAGAGAGGCTGTAACAAGTTACGTAATACAAACATATCGACCATTCGCGCGATTGTTTCGTCGTGAAGGCTGGCTATGCTGTCTTTCACGGCGTGCAGTAAAATCACGTTTAACATGAATTCCGATGGATTTTCGGGAAACATGGTTGAGGGACGCATGATGTTTAAAGAGGCGGATTCGAGGTGCTCGTTCAGCTTTTTCTGCATGAACCGATCGTTGGGTGTAGAAGAGGGTAGCTGTTCGGTACGGGGCCACGACAATTCACCTCCTTTTATTTCCAATTCCGACCCATTGCCCGGCCGCATGGGAGGAGGCGTGGAAGATTGGGCATATGCGGTGTGGCAGAAAAAAGACAGCCCGCATGTCCAACATAAAAAAACTATTATCGTTCGAGGCGTCAGCATAACAGCTGCAAATATATCTTCTATTTGATAAACTACTCGATGTTTAAAAAGAAATTAACCGATATAATATTATATAAACACTCGTTGGTTGAATTAGATTTATAAATAATCACAAATGAAAAAGTTGCACAAAT
>OGML01002981.1_pt1 | contig 11028 bp, 9 predicted proteins | sample 1572951 | NCBI WGS metagenome assembly OGML01 (sample SAMEA2581883, study PRJEB24529) | metagenome | biome: Human gut stool | place: China | collected 2011 | reverse complement strand
CGTACCACAGCTCGTCGATGATCTCCGCATGGTACTTCCGCAGCGACTCGACATGCTCCAGCGAGAGCTGTTTATCGCCTTTCTGAAGCCCCTCGAACACCTTTTCCAGGGCATTGGTCGTTTTGCCCATCGCCGAAACGATGATGAACAGGTTCTGCTCGTCGTCGATGATCTTGCGCAGATTCCTCACTCCGTCGGCATTCCGCACCGACGCACCTCCGAATTTATAGACTTTCATGTTATTTCGCTTATTAACCTAACGTACCTTCCTTTACCTTTTGCACAGTTGACCGCTGTACTCTCGCGGCCGATGGCCGCGTTTACAAATCTACCCCACCCCAAACCCCTCCCGTGGGAGGGGCTTGTCGCGACGCAACCGGGATTTCGACCGGATTTACAACCGGATATCCCGAAATGAAAAACCAATTTTTAATTCTCAATTTCCCGATACGGAACGCCGATGTTCTGGAACAGGAACGCGTACATGTCGGCCGCCTCGTCGATACGCTTCGAAGTGGGTTTGCCGGCGCCGTGGCCCGCTTTCGACTCGATGCGGATCAGAATCGGGGCGTCGCCCGCCTGGGCATGCTGCATCGCAGCGGCGAACTTGAACGAGTGGGCCGGAACGACGCGGTCGTCGTGGTCCGCGGTAGTCACCAGCGTCGCGGGGTATTTCACGCCCTCCTTTATATTGTGCAGCGGAGAGTACTTGTAAATATAGGAAAACTGCTCCTCGTTCTCCGACGAACCGTACTCCACGGCCCAGCCCCAGCCGATGGTGAACTTGTGGTAGCGGAGCATGTCCATCACGCCCACGGCCGGAAGGCACACGGCATAGAGGTCCGGACGCTGCACCTCGCAGGCGCCGACCAGCAGGCCGCCGTTCGAGCCGCCGTGGATGGCCAGCTTGTCCGTCGACGTGTATTTCCCGGCGATCAGGTACTCGGCGGCGGCGATGAAGTCGTCGAAGACGTTCTGCTTATTCTCGAGCATGCCGGCCTTGTGCCACTCCTCGCCGTACTCCGAGCCGCCGCGCAGGTTGGCGACGCAGTAGATGCCGCCCTGCTCGACGAACATCAGCGCAGAGGGGTTGAAGCCGGGCGTGAGGTTGATCTGAAAACCGCCGTAAGCGTAAAGCAGGCAGGGATTCTTGCCGTCGCGCTTCATGTCCTTGCGGCGGGTGATGAACATCGGGACCTTCGTGCCGTCCTTCGAGGTGTAGAACACCTGCTCGGTCGTGAACAGTTCGGGATCGAAATTCACCTCCGGAGCCTTGTAGAGCGTCGATTCGCCCGAAGCGATGTCGTATTTGTAGATCGTGACCGGAGCCGTGTAGTTGGCCAGCGTATAGTAAAGTTCCGAGTCCTCCTCCCGGCCGTCGAATCCGCCGACCGAGCCGATGGCCGGAAGCGCCACTTCGCGCACCTGCTTGCCGGCGTAGTCGTACTGGTAAATCCGGCTCTGCGCATCCTGCAGGTAGTAGGCGAACAGACTGCCGCCCGCCGTGCCCACGCCTTCGAGCAGGTTCCTTTCACTCTCGGGAATCACCGTTTCGATCATCCCGGGACGGTTCAGATCGACCTTCATCAGCGCGTAGTTCGACGCATCCCTGTTGGTCACGTAATAAAGCCGGTCGTCCTTGCAGTCGACGGGCGAATAATCGGCATCGAAGCCCGGCAGCAGGACGCGGAATTTCGGGTCCGACACCCTTTTATAGAGGACCTCCGTTCCCGACGTGCCCTCCGAAGCTATGACGAAGAGCCATTTGCCGTCCTCCGAAGGCCATGCCGAGAAGTAACGCAGCGGATGTTCCCGGTCCTCGTAAATGAGCTTGTCGGCCGACTGGGGCGTACCCAGCGCATGGTAATAAACCTTCTGGAACTCGTTCTTGGAAGAGTAGGCGTTTTGCTTCGGGGCATCGTAGGCGCTGTAATAGAATCCCTTGGAATCGGGCGCCCACCGTGCGCCCGAGAATTTCACCCACTCGATCTTGTCGGCAGCGAGCGACTTGTCGGCGGTGTCCATCACGCGGATCTCCACCCAGTCCGAACCCGACGCGGCGGCCGAATAGGCAAACCAGCGGCCGTCCTTCGAGAAGGACATGTCGGTCAGGGCCACCGTCCCGTCGTCGGAGAGCTTATTGGGGTCGAGGAACACCTCGCCGGCCTCGCCCGGCTCCTTCGTGCGGTAGATCACCGACTGGTTCTGCAAACCGTCGTTATAAGTGTAGTACCACCAGTCGCCGTGCTTGCGCGGGGCGCTCTCCTTGGCGTAGTTCCACACTTCGGTCAGCCGCTCGCGGATGGCCCCGCGGAACGGAATTTGCGAGAGGTAGTCCTGCGTCACGGCGTTCTCGGCGGCGACCCACGCGGCCGTGGCCTCCGAGTTGTCGTCCTCGAGCCAGCGGTAGGGATCGGGAACCTCCGTGCCGAAATAGTTGTCCACCACGTCGCCGCGCACGGTCTCGGGGTAAGGCTGGTGTTTTATCTGTTTCATATTGCCGCAACCTGCCGCCGCCGCTGCACCGAGCAGAAAGGCGGTCTTGATGAATAAATGCTTCATAATTGAACCGTTTGGGTAATGATCGGGACAAAGTTATGAAAAATTCAATATTTTCAGTAATTTTGCCTATTGAAAACAACAGACTATGCACAACGAACTCAAAACGATAATCGAGCAGGCGTGGGAAAACCGCGCGCTGCTTCAGAACCCCGCCGTGCAGCAGGCCGTACGACAGGTCGTCGAACTGGTGGACAAGGGCGAACTCCGCACGGCGGAACCCGTCGACCCGGCCAAAAGCGAATGGAAGGTCAACGAGTGGGTCAAGAAGGCCGTGATCCTCTACTTCCCGATCCAGCCCATGCGCAAGATGGAGGCCGGCGAACTGGAGTGGTACGACAAGATGGAACTCAAGCACGGCTACGGGGAGCTGGGCGTGCGGGTCGTGCCCCAGGCCGTGGCTCGCTACGGCGCCTACATCGCCCCCGGAGCCATTCTGATGCCTTCGTACGTGAACATCGGCGCCTACGTCGACACCGGCACGATGGTCGACACGTGGGCCACGGTGGGTTCCTGCGCCCAGATCGGCAAACACGTCCACCTCTCGGGCGGCGTGGGCATCGGCGGCGTGCTCGAACCCGTGCAGGCCGCGCCCGTGATCATCGAGGACAGCTGTTTCATCGGCTCGCGCTGCATCGTGGTCGAGGGTGCGCACGTCTGCCGCGAAGCGGTGCTCGGCTCGAACACCGTGATCACCGGCTCGACGCACATCATCGACGTCACGGGGCCTGAACCCGTCACCTACAAGGGCTACGTGCCGCCCCGCTCGGTGGTCGTCCCGGGCAGCTACCGCAAGCAGTTCCCGGCGGGAGAATACAGCGTCACATGCGCGCTGATCATCGGCCGGCGCAAGGAATCCACCGACAAGAAAACCTCGCTGAACGACGCCCTGCGCGACTTCGGCGTATCGGTATAGACATGATTCACCGCATCGAAGAGACCACCTCGACCAACGACGACGCCCGCGACGCGAAATACCGCCACGGCGACATCGTCTGGGCCGAACGCCAGACCGCCGGCCGCGGCCAGCGGGGCCATAAATGGTCGAGCGTCGAGGGTCTGAACCTCACCTTCTCGCTGGTGCTCGAACCCCGGTTCCTGCCCGCCGGCGAACAGTTCCTGCTCAACGAGGCCGTGGCCCTCGCTCTCACCGACACCTTCGCGCAGTTCGGCATCGCGGCGCGCATCAAGTGGACCAACGACATCTATGCCGGGGACAAAAAGCTGGTCGGCATCCTGATCGAACACAGCTACTCCGGGCAGACGCTCGCCCGCACGATCGTCGGAATCGGCATCAACGTCAACCAGACGGAGTTCGACCCCGCGCTTCCGAACCCCGTGTCGATGGCCATGGTCGCGGGACGCACGTTCGACCGCGGCGAGGTGCTCGAAGCCTTCCGCCGCCACATCGGCATCCGCTACGCCCAGCTCGAGCTGGACGAACGGGAAACCCTCCAGCGCGACTACCGCGAACGGATGTACCGACTGGGCGAACGGCATACGTTCCGCTACCCCGACGGCACGCCGACCGAGGCCTCGATCGAGGGCGTGCGCCCCACGGGCGAACTGCTGCTGCGGCACGCCGACGGCACGCTCCGGGAATATCTGTTCAAGGAGATCGAATTCGTGATTGCCGGGAAATAGCCCGTCAGGGGTCCGGCAGCAGGTAGACGACGTGCACGAAAGGCCGCGTCCCGCCCGCTTTCAATTCAACGGAGACTTCGGTCAGCAACCGAACATACCGGCGGCGCATATCCGATCCCAGAAGAGGGTCCTCCTTTCCCCCGACGAGACTCCGGACCACAGGCAGCCGGTAGGCGGAATCGCCTGCGGCATACGATTCCCAGGGATACCTCTGATTTTCAATCACGACTCCCTGCAACTCCGCAAAATCCGGATCGTCCGGAAAATCGTTGTCGGCCGCGCCCATCCGTCCGCCCGTCATCCTGCGCGTCCGGGAAACGACGCGCGCCACGTTCCTGCCGTAAAACCGGCAGACAGGGTCCCCGAGCGCCGTATCCGCGACTCCGGCAACGGAGATGAACGTTATCAGCGTATCGCCGGCGACAAACACGACCCGGGGATCGCGGCAGGAGGAGGCTCCCCCGCCCCGGGGTATCGCCGCGTCAAGCCCATCCATTCCGAAGCATACGCCGCCGCCCAGCCGGCACGGCAGCGTGTCCGGCCGGAAGCGCTCCGGCATCTCTCCGTACGGAGTCTGCGCCGCAACAACCTTCCAGATGCACAATGCAACCTGCAAAGTAACCCGTTTTTTCATCGCAAACACACCTTTGGACAACACAAGATAACGGATATTCTCCGCCGCACCAAATCCGGGGCGCAAAATCAGACGAAAAGTACAGAAATAATAACCGAAACCTCTTGCTGTTACAGAAATAACAGTTATATTTGCATCGTAAAACAGCCTAATTCAAATCAAATTTTAAGGATATTATGAACGTACCTGCAAATCTGAAATACTCCAGCGACCACGAGTGGTGCCGCATCGAGGGTGACACGGCCGTTATCGGCATCACCGACTTTGCCCAGAGCCAGTTGGGCGACATCGTTTTCGTCGATGTTCCGACCGTGGGCGAGACGCTCGCCGCAGGCGAGGTTTTCGGCTCGATCGAGGCCGTGAAGACCGTGAGCGACGCGTTCCTTCCGGTGGGCGGCAAGATCGTGGAATTCAACGAGGCCGTGGACGCCGATCCCGCCGTCGTCAACCGCGACGCCTACGGCGAAGGCTGGCTCGTGAAGGTCAAAATGTCGAACCCGGCCGAATACGACGCCCTGCTCGGCGCCGCAGACTACGAGAAACTGATCGGATAGTCCGAAGGAGAATTAAAAATGAAAAATTAAGAATTAAAAATTAGTTTTTCATTTCGGTTTATCCGTCCGTTTTCCGGTCGAAAATCCGGCCGCAGGCGAAAATAAACAAGGAAGCCTTCGGATAAAGTCCCCGCCAAGGCGGGGATTTAGGGGTGGGTCCAATTTGCAAACGCGGCGGAACGCCGCGAATGGAACCATCCAAGAGAAGCAAAACGAACAATTAACACAAAATACTTACTGTTATGTCAAAAGTTACTGTCGTAGGTGCAGGCGCCGTAGGTGCAACCTGTGCAAACGTGATGGCTTGCCGCGAGGTGGCGAGCGAAGTGGTCCTCATCGACATCAAGGAGGGTCTCTCGGAAGGCAAGATGCTGGACATGTACCAGTGCTCGACGCTGATGGATTTCGACACGAAGGTCGTAGGCGCAACCAACGACTACAAGACGACGGCCAATTCGGACGTGGTGGTCATCACCTCGGGCATTCCCCGCAAGCCGGGCATGACCCGCGAGGAGCTGATCGGCACGAACGCCGGCATTATGAAAGGCGTGATCGAGAACGTCATCAAGTACTCGCCCCGCGCCATCATCATCGTGGTTGCCAACCCGATGGACACGCTGACCTACCTGGCCCTGAAGGCTTCGGGACTTCCGAAGAACCGCATCATCGGCATGGGCGGCGCATTGGACTCGGCCCGCTTCAAGTGCTACCTGGCCAAGGCCACGGGCGCTAACATCAACAACGTCGACGGCATGGTCATCGGCGGCCACGGCGACACGACGATGATTCCGCTCGTATCGAAAGCCACGGTCAACGGCGTTCCCGTTTCGCAGTTCGCTTCGAAGAAGAAACTCGAAGAGGCTGTCGCCAACACGATGGTCGGCGGAGCCACGCTGACCAAACTCATCGGCACTTCGGCATGGTACGCTCCCGGCGCAGGCGCAGCGATGATGGTCGAGGCTATCCTCAACGACCAGAAGAAGATGGTTCCCTGCTGCTGCTACCTCGACGGCGAGTACGGCCAGAAGGACATCTGCATCGGCGTTCCCGCGATCATCGGCCGCAAGGGCATCGAGAAGATCGTGAAGATCGACCTCACGAAGGAAGAGGCCGAGAAGTTCGCCGCTTCGGCCGAGGCCGTCCGCAAGACGAACAACATCCTGCACGAGATCAAGGCGCTCTAAACCGGGGGTGGGTGGCGGACCGGAATACGGAAAGCCTGTCCCGCAAAACCCAGGGAAATCCTTTACAAAAGCCGCTCCGACGATTCGGAGCGGCTTTTTCGTATCCGGAAAGGAGCGTCTATCAGAAGCTGACCTTCGCGCCGATGAACCAGCTGCGGGGCAACGAGGGTCCGTAAATGTAGCCCGAGTCGCGGTCCACGCCCTTGTCGAAATCCTTCTGGTAAGCGTTGAACAGATTCTGCACGCCGCCATAAAGCTGGAGGGTGATCTCCTTGTAGACCCGCAGGTCGTAGGCCAGACGCAGGTTCACGTCGCAGAACGCAGGCGTCGTGACGGCCACATCCCGCTCCACGCCCGATCCGGCCATGTGCTGCACGAGCATCTCGCCCGTGCAGGTTCCCGTCACGTCGGCCGTGAAATTGCGCAAGGGCTTCAGCGACGCCGTGAAATAACCGTACAGATCGGGCGTGCGAAACATCCGGCGCACGGGAGGCACCGTTTTGTCCTCGCTCCAGTATTCAGGCTCGACATAGCGGCTCCGCTGCCACGTCACGCCCGCCTGCAACTCGAACCAGCGGGTGAAAACCGCCCGGCCTTCGGCGTTCAGGCCCCTCACCGTGGCGCCCGAACCGTTGTAACGCTCCTTGATTTTGCCGCCGTCGGCCGTGTCCTCGATGTCGCGCAGGGCGAACACGTCGTCGAGACGGGTGTAGAATCCCTCGACGAGCAGGTTGGTCTGCACCCGGCCGAAAGTGTGGTAGAGGTCGGCCGAGAGGCTCACGCTGTGCGAGCGTTCCTCCTTCAGATCGTCGGCAAGCCGGATGCGGACCCGCTTGCCGCCCACGATGGCGATGTGCATGTCCTCGTCGAAGGCCTGCGGGGCGCGGTAGCCCCCGGCATAGCTCACACGCAGGTTCACCGACTCCGAAGGATTGAAGCGGACATTGGCCCGGGGGCTGAAGATCGCATGGTCCACGAGGCTGTGCTTGTCGAGGCGGCCGCCGATGAGCAGCGACCATTTCCGGGTCTTCCATTCGTTCTGGAGATAGGCCCCGACGATGTGCACCGTCTGGTCAGTGCGGATGTCATAGCCGATCGAACGGTCCGAAAGGTCGTCGTAGCTGTACTCCGTGCCGAGCGTCAGCTCCGAGGGCATGAAGAGCAGTTTGCGGAAGGCATGGACATACTGCATGCCCGCGGCGAGGGTCAGATCGTGCGTCGTGCCGTAGGCGTCGAGGTCCTGCTTGCTGCCGTAATAACTCTTGCGGGCCGTGTTCTGGAACGAGGCGTAGGCATTGAAGTGGTTGCTGCGGTCGGCCGACGAGATGTCGAACGAAAGGCTTCCGCCGTCGATGGCATGGTCGGTCTGCTCGGCGACGAAGGCTTCGTGGGGCGGCTGCTTCAGCAGGTCGCCGCCCCGGCGGTACTCGTCGATGTGGTGGTACTGCGCCGTGATGCGCGAATAGGCCCCCGTGCGGAAGAACGAGCGCATGCCCACGGACTGGCTGCTGATGACGGGCAGTTCGGTGAATCCGTCGCCGTCGTGGTCGTAGCCCGAACGGTGGCGGCTCTGGCCGAAGACGCTGATGCCCGCACGGCCGCTTTCGGAGACGATCGAAGCGTTGAGCATCGTGTTGTTGTCGTAGGAGTTGCTGCCTCCGAGCGAGGTCAGCGTATGCGACAGCTGAGCCGAACTGCGCGTCGGCTCACGGGTGATGATGTTGATCGTGCCGCCGATGGCCGACGAGCCGTAGAGCGCCGACCCGCCGCCGCGCAGCACCTCGACCCGCTCGATCATATTGGCCGGAATCTGCTCCAGCCCGTAGACACCCGTCAGGGAGGAGAAAACCGGATGCGAGTCGACCAGAATCTGCGAATAGTGGCCGTCGAGACCGTTGATGCGGACCTGCGTGAAGCCGCAGTTCTGGCAGTCGTCCTCGACGCGCACCCCGGGCTGGAACGAAAGGCCCTGGGCCAGGCACGAGGCGTTGGCCCGTTCGAACAGGCCGGCGTCCAGCACGCTCACCAGCGCCGGAGCTTCGCGCCGCAGCGTCTCCGAACGGCTGGCCGAGACGACCACTTCGTCCATCGAAATGCCGCTCTGCGCCACCTCGAAGTTGAGTTCCCGGGTCTCGCCCCGTTCGAGAGCGACGGTCATCCGACCGGAGGCATAGCCCAGCGCACGGACTTCGAGCGTCAGTTCGCCGACAGGGAGGTTTTTCAGGAAATAGTGGCCCGAAGCGTCGGTCGTCGTACCGAAAGCTGTGCCGACGACGGCCACCGAGGCGTAGGGAATGTGTTCATGGGTTTCACGGTCCACGACGTGGCCGAAAAGATTCGCGTCCGTGCTTTTGCGCGGCGCTTCGGCCGCGAGCACGACAAGGCTCTGGCACACGGACAGCGCCAACAAAATATATCGTTTCATACGAAAGTATTGAATAATGGTGAAAGTAAGTCCGCTCCGGCATGCGGATGATTGCGGCTTCCGGCCGCGTTTACAAATCCGGTCCACCCCTGAATCCCCTCCTCGGAAGGGACTTACGGCGTAAAAACACACGCCGCTTCCGCTTTGACGGCTCGGCAAACGATAAATCGTCGGCCCTCGCCTGTCGCCGCAGTTGTCGCGATGCAGCCGGACATGCCGATATTACGAAACGCAATTACGCCGCCGGAGGCGCCCGCAGGGAGAAACGCCGGACCTCGACCGCACATTTGCAGCGCGTGGCTTCGGGTTGCAGCACGGCCAGCACCTCGGCGTAGAATTCATGCGGAGGCTGGGTCTCGGCCAGGTAGGGGAAGAAATAGAAATCGTCGACGACACAGAATTCGACGACCTGTTCGGCAGCGCCGTTGTCGGGAACCAGATCGCCGCTGAAAGCCGCGAAATGGGCATGGTCCTCCAAATAGATATGCACCTTCTGACCCGCATGGGCTGCGAGCAGAACGGCCAGCATAAAGGCCGCGAGGCATTGTTTGAGGCGGAGGTGCATTGTCTTCACGGTGGCGAAGATACGAAAAAAAGGGACCGCGACAAGCGGCCCCTGCAAAAATACCTACAAATGAGGGTGTATGTCCTGTCCGGCACTCCCCGGGGGAAGCGGACACCCCCGGAAAAAGCCGGGCGGTTCAAATGCTGATGTCGAGGATCTCGAAATGGATCGTGCCGGCCGGAACCTCCACGTCCACACGGTCGCCCTTCTTGCGGCCCAGCAGCGCCTTCGCGATAGGCGTGCCGATCGCCAGCTTGCCTTCGCGCAGATTCGCCTCGTGCTCGGCGACGATCGTGTAGGTCATCTGCTTCTGGTTGTTGTGGTTCAGAAGCGTCACCTTGCTCAAAATCTGCACTTTGCTCTTGTCGATCTTCGACTCGTCGATCACGCGGGCGTTGGCCATCGTATCCTCCAGTTTGGCGATACGCATCTCCAGCAGCCCCTGTGCCTCACGGGCGGCATCGTACTCCGCATTCTCCGAAAGGTCGCCCTTGTCGCGCGCTTCGGCGATCGCCGCCGAAATCGCCGGACGCTCGACGGAACGCATGTGCTCGAGTTCGTCCTTGATTTTCTTGTAGCCCTCCGCTGTCAGATAAATAATCTCTTGTGCCATAATCCAATAACTCTCCGGAATCTCCCGCCGGAAGCCGGAAATTCCAAAAACCGAATAAAACGTAAAAAATAAGAATCCTGACCCGAAAAGGCCAGAACCCCGTTGCTATTGCATAGACAAAGATAGGAAGTAAAATCCATATTTCCAAATCTTTTTTCGCGCCCCGTGGCACGGATCGTGCCCGCCGTGCGGGGTATGTACATTGCCCTTACGCTTCATCTGCTGTGGACGCTCGGCGCGGCCGCCGTCATCACGCGCCGCCAACGGATACCGGCCTCGGCGGCCGCCTGGCTGGCGCTGGTCTTCCTGCTTCCCGTCGCCGGCACGCTGCTTTACGTGCTGGCCGGATACCGCCGCGCGGTCCCGGCGGCAGAGTCCTGCGACTGCCGGGGCGACGCCGTGGAGCAGATCGTCGCCCGCGGCTGCGGAACCCGCCCCGCACCCCGCAACAGCGTCAGTCTGCTGCACAACGGCAGCAACGCCTTCACGGCGCTGATCGCCGCCCTGCAACACGCCGTCCGCTCGATCCACATGGAGTACTACATCATCCGCGACGACCGCATCGGGCGCACCATCGCCGAAATCCTGATCCGCAAAGCCCGCGCCGGACTCGAAGTGCGCGTCATCTACGACGCCGTAGGCTCGTGGCGGCTGAGCCGCACGACATTGCGCCGCATGCACGACGCCGGGGTACGCACGGCCGCCTTCGAGCCGGTGCGCTTCCCGTGGTTCACCACGCGCGTCTCGCGCCGCAACCACCGCAAAATAGTCGTCACGGACGGCCGTATCGCCTTTCTCGGAGGCGTAGGTTTATTTCTGTTCGGAATGAATCTCATGGGTGCCTCGCTGA
>OGML01002978.1_pt1 | contig 11035 bp, 6 predicted proteins | sample 1572951 | NCBI WGS metagenome assembly OGML01 (sample SAMEA2581883, study PRJEB24529) | metagenome | biome: Human gut stool | place: China | collected 2011 | reverse complement strand
TAAAGATGCTGATTTTGTAGTGATAGCGGCTCCGACAAATTATGATAGCCAGCGAAATTTCTTTGATACGTCCGCTGTTGAGGCTGTGATAGAGCAGGTGCTTCGTTTTAATCCAAATGCTTTTATGGTCATTAAAAGTACGATACCTGTTGGTTATACGATTTCCGTACGTGAGCGTTTTCATACAAAGCGTATTCTTTTTAGTCCGGAGTTCTTGAGAGAGTCTAAGGCTTTGTATGATAATTTGTATCCTAGCCGGATCATCGTGGGTACGGATTTGTCTGATCCGGAATTGGTAGATGCCGCTCATATTTTTGCTGAACTGTTGCAAGAAGGTGCTATAAAAGAAAATATAGATACCTTATTTATGGGGTTGACAGAAGCTGAGGCCGTAAAACTATTCGCAAATACATATCTTGCACTACGTGTTTCTTATTTTAATGAGTTGGATACGTATGCGGAAATGAAGGGGCTGGATACTCAATCGATAATAAATGGTGTGTGCTTAGATCCTCGTATCGGAAATCATTATAATAATCCCTCTTTTGGCTATGGAGGTTATTGTTTACCGAAAGATACAAAACAATTACTCGCTAATTATGAGGATGTACCCGAAAATTTGATAGAAGCGATTGTGGAGAGTAACCGGACGCGGAAAGATTTTATTGCGGGTCGCGTGCTTGAAAAAGCCGGTTATTACAGCTATGGCGCGAACAATGAATGGAATGCTGAAAGTGAGAAAAAAGTTACGATTGGTGTCTATCGACTCACGATGAAATCAAATTCGGATAATTTCCGTCAGAGTTCGATTCAAGGCGTGATGAAACGTGTGAAGGCGAAGGGGGCAAGTGTAATCGTATATGAGCCGACACTGCCGGATGGAACGACATTTTTTGGCTCCAAGATCGTAAATGATCTGGTAGAGTTTAAGAAACAGAGTGATGCAATTCTTGCAAACCGTTACAGCGCAGAGCTGGACGATGTGCAGGAAAAGGTATATACAAGAGATATATTTCGAAGAGATTAAAGGCTAAGAGGAGGGTAAACATGAAAAAGTATGATTATTTAGTGGTAGGTGCCGGACTTTACGGTGCGGTGTTTGCACAGCAGGCAAAGGAAAAAGGAAAAAAGGTGCTTGTAATTGACAAGCGTCCACATATTGCCGGAAATGTGTACACAGAGGATGTAGAGGGTATCCATGTACACAAATATGGTGCGCATATCTTCCACACGAACAACAAAGAGGTATGGGATTATATTACGAAGTTTGCAGAGTTCAACCGGTTCACGAATTCACCGGTTGCAAATTACAAAGGCGAGCTTTACAGCCTGCCGTTTAACATGTACACATTTAATAAAATGTGGGGTGTGGTAACGCCAGAAGAGGCAGCGGAAAAGATCGAAGAGCAGAAAAAGGCAGCTGGTATCACGGAGCCTAAGAATCTGGAAGAGCAGGCAATCAGTCTGGTTGGAACAGATATCTATGAGAAGCTGGTAAAAGGCTATACGGAAAAACAGTGGGGACGCCCATGTACAGAGCTTCCTGCGTTTATCATCAAGCGTCTGCCAGTCCGTCTGACATTTGACAACAATTATTTCAATGCGCTGTATCAGGGTATTCCGATGGGCGGCTACACGAAGATGGTGGAGAGCCTTCTGGCTGGTATTGAAGTAAAGGTTTCTACCGATTATTTTGCAAACAAAGCAGAGTATGATGCGATGGCAGAGAAGGTTGTCTATACAGGTGCCATTGATGCTTATTTTGATTATAAGCTTGGCGCGCTTGAATATCGTTCCGTGCGGTTTGAGACAGAACTTTTAGACAAGCCAAACTTCCAAGGAAATGCGGCAGTGAACTACACAGATGCTGAGACACCTTGGACACGTATCATCGAGCATAAATGGTTCGAGTTTGGCAAGGATGATGCAGGCAATGATCTGCCAAAAACCGTTGTTTCACGCGAATACTCTTCTGAGTGGAAGGTGGGCGATGAGCCATATTATCCGGTAAATGATGAGAAAAATGGCGCGCTGTATCAGCAGTACAAGGAGCTTGGCGAGCAGGAGGAGCATGTGATCTTCGGCGGACGTCTTGGCGAGTACAAGTATTATGATATGGATGCAGTAATCGCATCTGCACTTGCAATGAGTGAGAAAGAGCTGGGCAAATAACAGCAATACGATAACAATCAAAAAGAGCAGTTGGAAACAGATATGTGTTCCAGCTGCTCTTTTGGTTTCTGTGAATTTGTTTTGCGAAAGCTCAAAAGTGTTATCGTAACAGTTCTAGAATTGTATTTACCATCAGGTCGTTCTGCATCGGATTCATGATTGAGAATCGTACAAAATGCGAATCCAGGCCGTGAAAATTCTCGCAGTTCCGAAGGACAATGCCCTTCAGATTGCAATGTGCCAGCAGGGATTTTGCGGTGACATCCTCTTTTAGAATCTGCATCAGCACGAAGTTTGCACTCGGTTTGAACAACCGCAGATTCTTGTTTGTATTCATTGCTGAGTAGATCAGGTTGCGCTCGGTAAAGATGCGGGAGTGCGATTCGTGGATGTAGGCGGTATCCTCCAGCATAGCAGTACAGGCAGCTGCGGTCAGACAGGAAATGCTGTTTGGCGTGGCGGTCATATTGATGATTGTCATGTTTGTTTCGTTGTTCATGATCGCATAAGCAAGTCGCAGTCCTGGTACAGAGAAGAATTTGGATACGCTGCGCAAAATAATCAGGTTGTCATAGGTATTTACCAGAGAGATCGCAGTGTTACGCTCATAGTTCTCTGTAAATTCAATGTACATTTCGTCGAGTAAAAGTGCGATGTCAAGCTCCTTGCATGCGGCTGCAAGTTTCTCGATATCTGCTTTTGATATAAGCTGGGAGGTTGGATTGTTTGGATTTCCGAGGATCACAATATCGTATGTATCCGATAAGTGTGCAATAAAATCATCCATATCCAGATGGTAATCCTGATTGATGTCCAGCTCATAGAAGTCTGTTTCGCAACCATACACGGATAATACATGTTCATAATCCGTGGCTGATGGGATCGGCAGTAAAGCCTTCTTTGGTGCAAGAAGTGCAACAAAGAGACGCAGCAGATCAGAGCTGCCGCTGCCAAGCACCAAATGCTCTGGCGCACAGCAGGCATAAGAAGCGATGGCGTTCCGTAAAGGCTCGTAGTATGTGTCAGGATAGCGACCGACCGCGCTGATATTTTCCATGATCGCGCGTGTCACGCTGTCCGGGACACCGAGTGGATTGCAATTTAAGTCATATCGCACAGTCTCATACTGTTCGATGCGAAGTGGTCCGTTGCTCATAGTTTCCTCCTAATAATTAGAAAACAAACCATTTATATCCCTGTCTTGAAAAAAGAAAGGGGGTTTGTTATAATGTGATATGTGTTAAAAGGGGATAGTGGGTGAACTATACCCTCATATCGATAATTATACCTATTAAATAGACGAATGACAAGTAGGTTTTCATTACGAAGCCGAGAAATAAAGGAGATACCATGAAGGCGATAGTAGAACATTACGCAAAGGGCGAATTTCAGGTAGACCGGCCTGAGGTAGCGATATCAGAAAAGTTTTTAAAACTGAATATAGAATCGGGAACTTTGTACGAAGGTGTCTTCACGGTGAACAGCACGAATGACCACGTCATCAAAGCGATGGTGTATGATAGCCGCTATATGCTGCGGTTCAACCAGCATACATTTATTGCGAAGAATTTTGATGTCGGATTCACATTCGATGCAACCTGTTTGGAAGCAGGTAAAAATTACAAAGGACATATCAGTGTCATTACGGACGGCGGAGAATTTAAGATTCTGTATGATATTGACATCACGACACCATATGTAAAATACGGAGATCAGAAGATCGATGATCTTTTCAAATTTGCGACACTCGCTGAGAGCAACTGGGCAGAGGCGGCGCGTGTATTTGTGCGCGATGATTTTAAGCGTACATTTATCAACCGCGATCCGGTGATCAAGCAGATCTACAACAGTCTGATGGAAAGCCAGTCGGTCAATCAGGCTTTGGAGGAGTTCCTCGTCTATGTACACAAGAAACGTGCGCTGACATTGTCAGTATCCAAGGCGAAGATCAATCTGGAGTTCCCGGAGGAGCTTTCCAAGATTTCGATTAACATCAGCAAAAACACATGGGGCTACAGCAGTTCAACGGTACGCTCCACCGAGGATTTCATTATTCCAGCGAGAAAGGTAATTACAAGTGCCGATTTTTATGGCAATCTGTATGCTTTGGATGTACTGATTTCGCCGGAGAATATTCCGGACGGCGTGACATCCGGCAGAATCATTATCGAGAATGTCTACCAGACAATCGAGATTGAGATTAACCTGTCCAAGCCGACAGAAAAAGAGATAAAAGTGTCCAAACCGGGCAGCAAAACACATCTGATTAAGTCGAATCAGGTGCGCTTGATTACGACATATATGGATTACCGCATGGGCAGAATCCAGCTTCGGGAATACATTAGCACGACCTTATTTGCATTTAACAATCTGGCACGCTATGTACCAGAGGAAGATCTGTACCGTCTGGGAACAATGCATATGAACATTATGCAGGGAGAGACAGAGAAGGTAGAACAAGAATTCCTGCGTATCGAGGCGGATGTCGATAACTCTGGAATGAACAACAAGCAGAGTTGTTATTATGCATATCTGAAGGCGATGGTTGGCAAGGACCGCCGTGCGACCGAACAGGCAAAGGAACTGATTCGCAGAAGCTACCACACAGAGGATGACAAGATCTTCTATTTCTGGTTGCTGCTGTTTGTGGATGATACCTATAATAACGATCAGACCGCTTTGTACCGGGAAGTTAAAAACCTGTATGAGCAGGGATACAACAGCCCGCTTATGTACATGGAGCTTTGCGAAGTCTTAAACAACAACCCGTTGCTGCTGAAGCATATTACAGATCTTGAGGTTACAACGATCCGATGGGGATTGCGCCACCAGTATCTGTCGGACGAAGTGATCGAGGCGTTTATCCAGCTTGCGGCATCATTCCGTCAGTTTGATGCGAAGATTTTCGAGATCATGGATAGCATTTACTCCAAGAAAAAGAGTGACGAGGTGCTGTCAAGTATCTGCTCGATGCTGATCAGCGCAGGAAAACTGGATAACAAGTACCATCGGTTCTACCGGGATGCAGTGGAACGCAACCTGAAATTTATCGGGCTGAATGAGTGCTTTGTCAAGAGTATGAATTTCTCCAGATATGATCTGATACCGCAGTCGGTATTGATGTATCTGAATTATAAGAATACACTTTCCGAAAAAGAGCTTGCGTACTTGTATGCGAACGTAATTTACAACAAGTCCCAGCACATGAAGGTGTACCATGAATATGCGACAACGATGCAGGATTTCATGGAGAATATGATTATCAGCGGCAAGGTCAGCGATGATCTGACTGTGCTTTATGATGAGTTCTTGGAGCCAGAGACGGTCAGTCCGCTTTATGCGAGCAAGCTGATCAACATTATCTTCCGTCGGAAGCTTGTCTGCTTTAACAAGGGCGTGCGTGCCGTGATCGTGACGCATCAGGAGTTAGAGGAAGTACAGCGCGTACCGATCGTAAACGGCGAAGCATATGTGGAGATTCTGTCGAACACGGCTTCCATTATCTTCGAGGATAGCGCGGGAAACCGGTATGCGGGATCTATTCCGTATCGACTGGAACGTATTGTAGATGAAAATGCATATATGGATATCTGCTGTAAATACAGTCCGCGGGATTACCGGGTGCTGCTGCATAACTATGAGCAGCTTGGTGATTTCACATTCAAGAAGGCAATCGAGGTCAATGCCGCACGAGATATTGTTAACTGTGATGAGATCTCCTATGATTACAAGCAGCAGGCATATCTGAATATTATTGAATATTACCATGAGAATCTGGATAACGAGGTGCTTACAAAGTATCTCGAAAAATTGGATATCGAATACTTAAATCACGCAAATGCACGTGTGATGATCGCTTACATGGTCGATATGAACATGTTCGACAAGGCATTTCAGGCGGTGAAGCTGTATGGCTTCGATGAGATCGACAGTGAAGAGTTGTATCGTCTGGCGGATTATGGTGTGGAGGACAGCAATGGCTTCTTAAATGAGGATCTGCTTTCCATCTGTATCCATCTGTACAAATCCGGTAAGGTCAATGAGCGGATTTTGGTATATATCATCAACCATTATAAGGGTGACTTGGAAGAATTGGCAGGTATTTTTAAGACGGTGCGTAACCGTGTCAGAGATATTTCCCTGCTGGCAGAAAATACATTGGCACAGATGATGTTCGCGATGGGAAATGTCGAGTACATCTACGATATCTTTACCGCGTATTATGCAGGCAGAAACCGTGGACTGGTCGTAAAGGCGTTCCTGCGGTTTGCATGCTATAACTATCTAATCAAAGATGCACAGATTCCAAGTGGTGTCTTTGACTGTCTGTATCAGGAGATTCAGAAGGGCAATATCGAGGATGAGATTTCCCGTATGTCCATGCTGCATCACTTCTCGAAGCTGGATCGTTATACGGGCGAGCAGAAGACGTGGATCAAGGATGCGGTTGGCAAGTTTATGGATGCAGGCAAGCTGCTTCCGTTCTACAAGAGCTTCCAGTCCTTTATCAAGCTGCCACAGGATGTCATGCTCAAGACCTATCTGATCTACAAGAGCGAGCCGGGCAAACAGGTAACAGTGAAGTACGCATTTGATACTGGTTCCAGACAGAATCTGATCTACAAGACAGAGCTTCTGGATGAGATGATTCCGGGCATGTATGTGAAGGAATATGTCGTGTTCCACGGCGAGCGCCTTGTCTATGAAATCTCGGATGATAAGCAGGGTACTTCTTATGTGGTAGAGAGTGAATCGCTGAAGTCCAAAGCGTTTAACCGCAAAGACCGGAACCGCTTTGAGATTATCAACAGCATGCTTGTCAATCAGGAAATGCGGGAAGATAATGAGCTGTTAGAGACATTGGATGTTTACCTGAATACGGTACATCTGTTTGAAGAGAATTTGAGTATATTGTAATATCGCGGGGAAACCTGTGGATTGCAATGCATAGAAATAGATATAAGTACGAAAGGAAAAAGACATGTCAGAGGCGTATTATATAGGCATGGATCTGTGTTCGGATTCCACGCAGATTAGTTTTTATAACGACATCTCGCGCGAGCCGGAGACAGTCAACCAATTAAATAACAAAGAAACATATATGATGCCAAACATCCTTTTCTTCGGCTTAGAGACCGGAGAGTGGTATGTTGGCTCCGAAGCTTCCGAGGCACGTTTCAAGGAGCAGGGTATCGTGTTGGATGAGCTGTTTCAGAATGCGCGCAGTGAGGAGACTGTTGAGGTGCATAATACGCGTTACAGTTATCGCAAGCTGTTTTTAATGATGCTTAAAATGCATGTCGATTCTTTCCTGTATCGTTATGAGGGCGCGACGGTAAAGAAGCTTGTCATTACGATTCCAGAATATAACAAGGATCTGTTCCGTGTACTTTCAACGTTTTACAAGGAGCTTGGTGTCGAGAAGGAGCAGGTGGAGATCACGAGCCATCTTGACAGTGGTCTGTATTACATTTTTAATCAGGATGAAAGCCTGCGCACAAACAGTGTGGGATTGTTTGATTACAATACGGATGGCCTGCATTATTACAGAATTGATATCTCGCATGGACACGAACTGAACACGATCAGTGTCACACATGAGGACTATTCTGAGAATTTCAATCTGGCAGCCTTCGGCGGTGACAATATCCTGATGGATATTACATTTGCAAAGATTGTGGCAAATGAGACAAAGAAAACATACATTTCGGCCATTTATCTGACCGGACTCGGATTCTCCGAGAAATGGCTGAACAAATCACGCGAGCTTCTGACGCAGGGCAGACGTGTATTTGCCGGACAGAATATCTATACCAAGGGTGCCTGCTACAAGGCAGTCGGCGGTGAATATGGCGAATTTTATAAGAAGTATTTTGTAGAGACAAAGGAGAATGTGATCTTTGATGTCGGAATCTCTTCGGAGGACGAGGAGGATCGGTTTATTCCGATCGCCTTGGGCGGCAGACAGTGGTACAACATCCACGGAAAGATCAGTATTATATTGGATGATACAGAGTCCCTGACTTTGGTATACCGGAACCGGAAGACCGGAGAAGAAGAGCGGGAAGTCGTGAAGCTGCACGGAATCCCGAAACGTCCGAACAAGACGTCTAAGTTCTCCGTGGAGGTGGAATTTGAGAATCCACATCATGGCGCATTTATCATTAAGGATGTTGGATTTGGAAAATTATTCCCGACCACGAACAAGATTTATCGTAAGGAGTTTGATGTTTAATGTCAAAAATTATCTTATGTACAAGAAAAGAAGCATCGCATCCGTTCATCTTTCTGAATACGAAGGTGGAGATCAACACCTACGAGGAGCTGTGCTTTTATATCTACAATAATACCGTGCTGATCTCGAAGTCTTCTCTGTCTGAGAAGCTGTTTGACTGGATTCGGGATGAGCTGGATATGCCGGAGCTTGCAGCGAAGCTGGTAGCACTTTCGAACAAGGCGACATTTGCACAGGATCTGCTGGTTGAAATTTTAAATGCCGGGGATTACTATACACCGGACGAGATTGCAACTTATGTGGAAGCATGGCAGAAATATCGTCGGCTGACATCAAGTCAGCGTAAGAAATTAAAGGCAGACAGCTATCTTGGCTACCGCAGATACATCAAGGCGGCATCGATTTACGATGAGATTCTGGACAACCAGCAGGATATCACAGACAAGGTATTTCTTGGAAATGTCTATCACAACCGAGGTGTGGCAGCAGCCAACAACATGGATGTGGAAGATGCAAAAAGCTATTTCATGAAAGCGTATGAATTAAATGGCAACGAGGAGAGTCTGCGCAGTTACCTGATCGTATTTTCGGCAGGGAACGATGCGACGACACTGAAGCAGGAAATGCGGAAGTTTGACCTCGATGAAGATAATTTTGAGAATTTGATGATTGAGATCGGAGATTCGAATGAGGATGTCCGGGAGATGACAATCTTCTCTATGTTACAACGTGCGGTATACAACCGTATGAATAAGGACATGATCGATTACGACAAGCGAATGGATATTATACTTGGACAATTGAAGGATGAATTCAGAGAGCAGGCGATTTGATGGGAATGTTTCAGAAGATCAAGGCATACTTGAATGAAGATGATGCCGAATATGACGCCTTGATTGAAGAACAGGAACGCATGCGGGAAGAACGCAGAAAGCGCAGGAATCAGTCGAGGGCAGAACGAAATAAGGAAAAGGCGAAGCGGGCCGCGGAAAAAGCGGTGCTGAAAGAACGTGTTGATCCGGAGATCCGGCGGGAAGTCAAAGAGACGGTATCGTCGAATCGAGAGCGAAAGACCGTTGGCGATTTCTGTGAACAGTTAGTCGATACGAAATATCACATGGAGGATATGAAGCAGGAGTACAAACTCGTGACGGATTATCTCGTTGATATTCAGCGAATCGAGGAACTGCCAGTGAATCTTGCAGAAGATATCATAGATACGGCGAAGGAGATTGAACGTCTTGACGGCAACCGTAGTAAATATCAGCAGTCAGAGAATCTGCTTACAACAGAGCAGTATCGTACGATGCAGCGGCTGGAGGATGACATTCCGGATACGATCAAAAACTTAAATGATATGGAGATGCGGGATTCTATGCTGAAAAACGACATGGGATATCTCGAGGGAGAAAAAGAAGATCTGAAATATGCACGTGTGGAGGATACCGACAATGCATACCGGATTCGAAGCGTTTTGATCGTGGTGCTGGTGTTATTCCTTTTGATTAGCATTACCTTGTTTGCGGTGGCGCTGCTTGCGAAGAAGGATGTGACATTGCCAGCGGCAATCGAAGGAACGATTGCGGTGATCTGCTTTGCCGTGTGTTATATCCAGTATGCAAATATCAACCGGCGCGTACAGGAAAACGACGCAAAGCTTCAAAGGGCAATCTCGTTACTGAATAAAGTCAAAGCAAAATATGTCAATAATACAAATACATTAGATTATATCTATGAAAAATACGACGTCAATTCCGGGAAGGAACTGATGTACCGCTGGGATCTGTACAACCAGATGCAGCGCGATGCAAAGAAATATTCACAGGCAAGCGAGAGCTATTATCTTGCGTGTGACAGGCTGGTAAAACAGCTTTCTGATGTTGGCGTGACCGATCCGATGGTCTGGAAGAATCAGACAAATGCACTGATCGACCGGCGGGAGATGGTTGAGATTAAGCATGGCTTGAATGTACGGCGGCAGAAGATCCGCGAGAAGATGGCAAGCTGTGAGAAGATCCGGCAGAATGCCACGGCGGCGTTAAAAGCAAGTATTGCAGCGAATCCGGGCATTGAAAGCTATATCCGGGAGTTGCTTGCGACCTACAATCTGGAATTGTAATTCCGGATTGCAGATACAAAACAAGAGAAGTTTGATTGTGTATTTTTATACACGACATCATTCATATATGGAGGAAGAAAGACATGGCTAAGGAATTAGAGAAGAACTACAACCCGGCGGAGATTGAACCGCGTCTGTATGAAAAATGGGTTGCAAACAAATATTTTCACGCGGAGGTAGACCGGAGCAAAAAACCGTTCACCATCGTGATGCCGCCACCAAACATTACCGGACAGTTGCATATGGGACATGCACTCGATAATACGATGCAGGATATCCTGATCCGTTTCAAGCGTATGCAGGGTTACAATGCACTGTGGCAGCCGGGAACCGACCATGCGTCCATCGCAACCGAGGTTAAGGTTATCCAGTCACTTAAGGAGCAGGGAATCAACAAGGCGGACCTCACGCGTGAGGAGTTTTTGGAGAAGTGCTGGGACTGGAGAAAAGAGTACGGCGGACGTATCGTAAAGCAGCTTCGTAAGCTCGGTTCTTCTGCGGACTGGCAG
>OGML01002974.1_pt1 | contig 11054 bp, 9 predicted proteins | sample 1572951 | NCBI WGS metagenome assembly OGML01 (sample SAMEA2581883, study PRJEB24529) | metagenome | biome: Human gut stool | place: China | collected 2011 | reverse complement strand
ATTTTTCGATAATATCCATGCACTGCGCAGCCCGCAGGGCGGAAAGCGCCTCTGCCTCCGTGGCGTCGGGCCTGCCCAGCTTGACGTTGTCCAGGATGCTGCCCTTGAGCAGGCGGCTGTTCTGGAACACGAACGAGACCGTGTCCATCAGCTCTTCCTTCGGGATATCGCGCACGTCCGCGCCGCCGACGCAGATGCTGCCGCTGCCCACGTCGAAGAAGCGGCAGATGAGGCTTGCCAGCGTGGACTTGCCGCCGCCGGACGGGCCGACGAGCGCCACGGTCTGTCCCGGGCGGATGTCCATGGAAACGCCGCGGATCACGTCCGTCCTGCCGTCATAGCTGAACCGCACATCATGCAGGGCGATCGAGCTGTCCTTCGGGTGCTGCGGCTTTTCACTCACGGACACAGGCGCCTCGTCCAGCACGGAGTCGATGCGGCTCAGCGCATCGGCCACGATCATCTTGTTCTCGCTCATATACATGATCTTCGTCAGCGTCAGCGAGATAACCGGCGTGATGATGATGTAAAACAGCAGATTCAGCAGGAATTCCGGGCTAACGCCGTTTCTCGTCAGCAGCAGGCCGCCCGCGATGAGGAAGGCAAACACGCCGTTGATGGCCGCCGTATAGAAGAGCATCGGCATCCGCAGCTCTTTCGTGTAGGCAATGACCCACTTTTCATATTCGTCGATCGTCGCCTTGAACTTTTTGAACGAAAACACGGACTGACCGAACGTCTTGACGACCGGAATGCCGCGGACATATTCCACGGCCTCGCCGGACATGGCGGCAAGGGCATTGCCGTACTGGCGCATTTTCTCCGCCATGCGCTTGCCGGTCATGGCCGACATGATCACAAAGCCGAGGGCCACCGGCACAAGGCTCAGCAGGCCCAGCCGCCAGTCAAAGACGAACAGCAGCACCAGCAGGCCGACCGGCGTGGCCATGGCGGCATACTGATCCGGCAGCTGATGGGCAAGATAGGTTTCCGCCGCGCCGGTGCTCTCCTGAATGACCTTGCGGAGCTTGCCGCTGCCGTAGCGCTCCGTAAAGCCCAGCGGCAGCCGGGCAAGATGCTCCGAAACGGCGAGCCGCAGGTTCGTCGCCACGCGGAAGGCCGACAGATGGGAACACAGCAGCGCGCAGACATAGATGAGATACGACAGCGCAGCAAACAGCACCGCCATCCAGCCGTAATGCGGGATGTTGACCGCCCGGAAATAATCCGGCGCGGCATTCAGCACATCGCGCAGGATCATCCAGATGTACAAAAACGGGACCAGCGCCACCAGCGCGCTCAGGGCCGACAGGACCCAGGAGACATAGGTAAAGACCCGATGCCCCCCGGCATACTCCATCAGCCGCGACAGATCCGATCGTTTCTTCAAGGGGGTTCCCCTCCTTTTTTTGAAATCGTTAATCGTGGTTTTCAGCGCACCCGCCGGAAAACGGGTGCGCTGTGCTTCCTCTTTACTCCGCTTCGGTCAGGTTCTCCGTCACGAACAGCTCGATCACGTTCTTCATGGTCTCCTGATCGTAGTCCACGGCGATCGCAGCGGCGTTCCAGTAGGCATAATTGCCCTCGAACCAACTCTGCAGGTCACTGAGGTCCTCGGCATAGCGGAACTCCAGATGATAGGTCGTCTCCATCGTGTCCGGGGAGAAGGCGAAGTAGGTAAAGTCGCCGGAATCCGCGTCGTCGCTCTGGTAGAACAGGAAGCCGTTCTCATTTTCCTCGTCGAGCTTGTGATAGGTATGGGAGAAGACCTCATTGCCCTGCGCGTCCAGACCGGAAATGGTGTGGCCGTCCATGACGAAGCGGTCCACGCCGCCGCGGAAATAGCAGTTGAACGCCATGCTCTCGGGGTCTGCCGCATACTTTTCGGAAGCCTCCGGGCCGTAGGGCTCTGCCATGCACATGGCAAGCAGCGTATCCGTCGCGGTCTCGGCGTTCTCCGCGCCGACGAGCGGCGTCGTGGCATCGATCCACAGGTCGCGGTGCTCCGCCTTGGCCAGCTGCGGGAACAGCTCCTCATAGGTCCCGCTGATGGTCGTCAGATAGTCGCCGGTCTCCTGCGCCGCAGTGGGCTGCGCGGTCTGCGCATCCGGCTTGCTCTGCGAGCAGCCCGCAATGGCCAGCAGGCAGAACACACATAACACGATTGCTGCAATTCTCTTTTTCATGATGCACCTCCAGGTTATATCGGACAGCGCCGCACAATTCATCGAGAGCATTCGACTGGGGTCCGGCAAAGGCCGAAGATGCAATTACGTGGGCTGTCTTGGTTAGTGTTCTCTAACCAATGCATACTCTACCATATTTCCGTTTCGCAGACTACTCCGTTTTGGTTCCGATGCTCTGTTTTGCCTTTGCATCCGTGCGGTACTGCGACGGTGTCACGCCGTAGCGCTCCTTGAAGCAGGCCGAAAATTTGCTGGCATTGTCATAGCCCGCATCCTGCGCGATCTCCGTCACGGGCCTTGCGCTGCGCACGAGCTCGACCGCCGCCTGCTCGAGCCGGTATTCCTTGATGTAGTGATAGACCGGCACACCGTAAATTTGCTTGAACAGCTTCTGCAGGTGCGATACGGACATCTCGTGCTCCGCCGCCAGCCGGGAAAGCGTGGCCCCGGTGCAGGGGGCTACCACCAGTGCCTGCGCCATTTTGCGGGGGCCCAGCGGCTCCACCGCCTGCAGCGTGTCCAGTACCGGGTGCCCGGCGGCGGCTTCCAGCTGCTCCTTCCAGTAATTTCCCGTGCCAAAGCGGGTGTCCTGCCGGGCGGCAAAACTCATCACCGGCAGCAGCTGCCAGCCCTGCGCCGTCAGAGCGCGGGCAGACTGCAGCGCTGCTTCCAGTGTACAGAAGCTGCCGCACACCGCAAATGCGATCGTTCCTCGGTTCTGTGTGATCATCGTGTCCTCCCCTCCCGCTCCTGCAGCATGGTCTGCACCGTGCGCGCCACCGCCTCGCCCGCCGTCTCCGGCGCGCAGACGGCCGGCAGGCTGAGGGCATGGATGGCCCGGTGTCCCCGCCGGGCCGCGGCGGCAAAGTCGGTGCCGCCGGGCTTTGAGGCCAGATCCACGATCAGGCTGCCGGACCGCAGCCGGGCCAGCACCCCGTCCCCCAGCACCGGGGCCGGGATGGTGTTCACCACCGTGTCAAAGGCCGGGGCCAGCCCGGCCAGAGCCGTCAGCGGGGCAGCCCGCAGGCCAAGGCTCTCGGCCAGAGCACGCTGCTCCGGCCGTCGGGCGCAAACGGTCACCCCGGCCCCCAGCGCCGACAGCCGCACGGCCAGCGCCTGCCCCACCGGCCCGAACCCCAGCACCAGCACCTCCGCACCCCACAGGGTGCGGGTGCGCTGCTGCAGCAGGATGCCGATGCAGCCCTCTGCCGTGGGGATGGCGTTGTACACAGCCAGTTCCGGCCGGGCAAAGTAGTCTGCCAGCTCCACCCCGGCCTGCCGGGCGATCTCCACCGCCTGCGCCGACAGCCGCCCGCCCAGCGCAAAAGCCCCCGGTTTGGCCGCCCGCAACAGCTGTGCCAGAGGGGTGCGGCTCTCATCCAGCGGCAGCGGAAACAGGATCACATCCGCCCGGGCCACCTGCTCGGCCCCGGCCACCGCATAGCCTGCCCGGGCCAGCGCACGGCCTGCTGCCGCCTGCCGGGCATCACTGCCCACCACCGCGATCCGTTTTCTGCCCTCCATGCCGCCGTTCCTCCCCCGCTGTGTTGTGCGCCATCCTATGCCGGGGCAGACTTTTTGGTGCGTGAACGACGAAAAGAACTCCCTCCGTCAGATCCTGCGGATTTGCCAGCCCCCTCGGAGAGGGGGCCTTGGTGCTGCCGGAAGGTTTCCCGCGCTGTAAAAGGCTCCCTCCTTGAGGGAGCTGGCATCGCATCCGCGATGCCTGAGGGAGTTCCCATCAAAAAAAGGGACCGCCGTGCATCCTTTGCACAGCAGTCCCTTTCAAGCTCTATTCGTTTTTCGGATGCGCCGCCCTGACTGCCGCACGTCCTTTTTTACTTCAGATACTTTGCCACAGCACGGGCCACGATGCCGCCCAGGATGCCGGACACCAGGAACTCCGCCACGCCCTGGACGCCCACCAGGAGCACCACGAACATGAAGGGGTTGGCTGCGCCCTTGACCGACACCAGATTCTGCACATAGTCGCAGCCGTAGAAGGCCAGCACGATGTAGCCCATGAAGAACAGAGTGTTGAGGGCCGGGGCACACATGGCGCTGAGGATGTAGCTCCAGGTGCCGGGCTTGTCGAACCGCTTGAGGCCGCTGAAGATCAGACCCACACACAGGCCCATGAGCACACGCATGCCCACGCACAGGATAAAGGTGTTCAGCGGGCTGACCTGGAACAGGGCACCGGTCATGGCCGATGCACCGGTGATGGCGTCATAGAAGCTCACTGCGCCAAAAACGCCGCCCAGGATGGCACCCACGGCAGGGCCCATGGTGATGGCGCCCACGGCGATGGGAAGGGTCAGAAAGCTCATGTACAGAGGGCCCATGGGCACACTGCCCAGGCCAACAGCTTTCATGACCAGCTCAATGGCCACCAGAAGGGCCACACGGGTCAGCGTACGGGTATTCATGTTTTTCATATTCAATTGTCCTCCTGCTGCCGTTCCGCCCTTAGCGTCGGATACGGCGCAAACCTGCCCGCTCTGTGCGGGTTTTATTGTGGATATTCTTATTGTTCTCTTGGAGCGCGTTGTGTCAGGGCGTGTTCCAAAGAGGGAATGTCGTTATCGTTCGCCGGGGAAGCGGATGCCGGCCGACCGGCGTGCCACCGTGAGCACCCGGCTCACCGCAATGGAGGTGTCCTGCATGCGGGTGCACAGCTCCTGGTCGCCGCTTTCCATCGCCCGGGCAAACGTCTCGAACTCTGCGGCCTCCCGGGGGCGGCCCCCATTCAGGTTGTAGTGTTCTTCCTTGCCCTCGTTGGGGTGGAAGGTGATGCCGCCGCAGCAGTTGGCGGTGGATTTCTGCTGGATGTAGCCCTTCGTGCCCTGAATGATGCACCGGGCCGGGGCGGCGCAGTCCTTGGCAGCCATGCTCACGGCCTTGAAGCCGGTGTAGTCCATGGTCAGGATGCCGCTGGTGTCGATGCCGCGCTCCACGTTGGCGGTGTAGTGCACCTGATTCGGCTCGCCGAACAGGCCCACGATGTAGCTGACGTTGTACACGCCCAGATCCATCAGGGCACCGCCCGCACAGGCCGGGTCGAACACCGGGGGCGTTTCTCCGGCGCAGAAGGCGTCGTACCGGCTGGAATACTGGCTGAAATTGCACTGCACCAGCCTGACCGTGCCCACCCGGGGCAGCAGCTCCCGGATCTTGGCGTAATTTTCCAGATACTGGGTGGTGACGGCCTCAAACAGGAACACCTTTTTGTGGCGTGCCAGTGCCACCAGCTCTTCCGTCTGTGCCGCGCTGGGAGCCAGCGGCTTTTCCACAATGACGTGTTTCCCGGCCTCCAGCGCCACCCGCGCAAAACGGACGTGCTGCAGGTTGGGCACGGCAATGTACACCACATCCACCCACTGCAGCAGCTCCAGATAGTTGGTGGTGTGCTGCGGCACGCCATACTGTCGGCACAGCTCCTGTGCCTTTTCGGCGCTGCGGGGCGTGCTGCACAGTGCCTGCACCGTAAACGGCGCGTGTTCCACGAGCCACGGCAAAAATTCCTGCACGATCTTGCCCGTGCCAAGAATGCCTAATTTCATCTGATTTTTCTCCCCATCCTGTCGTTGGTCAGCCTACCAGCGCTTCCGGCTCGCGGCGGGTGCGCTTTTTGGGGTAGGTGCGCTGTTTTGCATGGCCGTGCTGGTTCTGCCGGCCATAGTGCCTGCCGCCGCCCGCACTGTGGTGCTGCGGCTGGGACGCATTGAGCTGGTACAAAAGGGCAAGTCCCTTCATCAGCAGCTCCGGGTCGTAGGTCAGCGGGTGGCGGCACAGCGGTGTCACATACTTTGCCAGCCCTCCTGTTACCACCAGAGTGGCCGGACGGCCAAGCTCCTCCTCAATGCGCTGCACCATGCCGTCAATGAGCACAGCCGTGCCCATCACGGAGCCGGACAGCATGCATTTTTCGGTGTTGGTGCCAATGGCGCTTTTGGGCGAGCCAAGATGCACCTGCGGCAGCTGGGCACAGCGGTCGCCCAGTGCCCGCAGCCCGGTGGAAAGCCCCGGGCAGATGACACCGCCCCGGAACACGCGGTTCTCGTCCACCACATTAAAGGTCGTGGCAGTGCCAAGATCCACCGTGACCACCGGCAGCGGAAAATTTGCCGCCGCATAAGCCGCATCCACAAGGCGATCCTTGCCCACGGCGTGGGGTTCCTCCACCCCCATGGTCAGTCCGGTTCGGATCTCCGGCGAGACGATGACCGGCTTCCTGCCCGTATAATGGCGGGCGCACTCGGCCAGTGCCCCGGTGATCTGGGGCACCACGCTGGTGAGCACAGCGCCCTCAAAGCGCATGGGACGCTCAGGATGGCGGCGGTGCGCAAAAATTTTATCCATTTCGACACGATATTCTGCAGCCGTGCGGGTGCGCACCGTGTCCATGCGCGCCACAAAGCATACACGTCCGTCCCGGATGCCCCCAAGGGCGACGGTGGTGTTGCCTATATCAATGGCTAAGATCATAATTCTGTTTTCCTTTTCAAAGTAAAAGAAAAGAACCGGTTTGCTCTTTGTCAAGCGTATTTTACCGCATTTTTGCGCCGGATACAAGTTCCCGGCAAAGATTTTGTTGTGCTGGTGGAAGTTTTGCATTATACTAAGGTAAGATATGTGGAAAAGAACTGTTTTTCCGGGAGGTAAACGAACCATGGATCTGAACGGCAAGTGCGTCCTGCTGGGCGTGAGCGGCGGCATTGCCGCCTATAAGATGGCCAATGTGGCCAGTGCACTGCGCAAGCTGGGTGCGGATGTGGAGGTCATCATGACCAAAAACGCCACCCAGTTCATCACCCCTCTCACCTTTGAGACCCTGACCGGCCACAAGTGCATGGTGGACACCTTTGACCGGGATTTCAAGTTTGAGGTCACCCACATCTCGCTGGCAAAAAAGGCGGATGTGATCTTAGTCGCCCCCGCCACCGCAAACGTCATTGCCAAAATGGCGCACGGCATTGCGGACGATATGCTTACCACCGTGGTGCTGGCCGCAAAATGTCCCAAGCTTGTGGCCCCCGCCATGAACACCGGCATGCTGGAAAACCCCATCACGCAGGATAACCTTGCCACGCTGGAGCGGTACGGCTTTACCGTCATCCCCTCCGAAAGCGGTGTGCTGGCCTGCAAGGATGTGGGCAGCGGCCGCCTGCCCAAGGAGGAAGTGCTGCTGGAGCACATCCTGCACACCATCGCCCGCCCGAAGGACTTAGCCGGGGTGCGCATCGCGGTGACCGCCGGCCCCACGCAGGAAGCGCTGGACCCGGTGCGCTACCTGACAAACCACTCCACCGGCAAAATGGGCTACGCCCTTGCCCGCGCCGCCGCCATGCGGGGCGCAGAGGTGACCCTGATCCACGGACAGACCGCGCTGCCGCCGGTAAAGTTCACCACCGATGTGCCGGTGACCAGCGCACAGCAGATGTACGAGGCGGTGACCAGCCGCTTTGACACCACCGATGTGCTCATCATGGCTGCCGCCGTGGCGGACTACCGCCCCGCCACCGTGGCAGACGACAAGATCAAAAAGAAGGACGGCGACCTTTCCATCCCGGTGGAGCGCACCGAGGACATCCTTGGCACCATCGGCCCCCGCAAGACCCATCAGTTTTTGTGCGGCTTTTCCATGGAGACCCGGGATCTTGTGGAAAACTCTTCCGCGAAGCTGGCAAAGAAGAATCTGGACATGGTAGTGGCCAACAACCTCAAGGTGGCCGGTGCCGGCTTTGGGGTGGACACCAACGTTGTCACCTTCATCACCCCGGACGGCACCCGGGAGCTGCCTTTGATGAGCAAGGCAGACGTGGCCGATGCCATTCTGGACGAGATCCTGCAGCGCCGGGCAAAATAACTGCCCTGCCGGGTGCAGCGCGCAAACAGATCGTTCTGCGCAGCACCGGCTTTCCGGCCTGCACAATACAGCGGGGATTTTGTTGTACACATATCACAAAATCCACAAAAGATTTATGGTTCTTTCCGAAAATTCGGCCTTACCTGTTTATTTTATGCTGCAAAAATTATATAATAAGAGTGTGTCCCTATGTTTGGAAGGAATCGGTCTGCGCTGCAGCCGTTAATATTTGGAGGAGAGCCTTACTATGTTCATGTACTCGGATTATAGCCAGCATCTGCTGGACCATGTAAAGAAGATCCATTTTATCGGCTGCGGCGGCAGCGGAATGTACCCGCTGATCCAGATCTTAGCCGCCAAAGGCTACGAGCTGTCCGGCAGCGATGTGCTGGACGGCAGCATCATCCGCTACGAGCGGGAGATGGGCGTGAAGGTCAGCCTTGGCCACAATGCGGATAACGTTGTCGGCGCGGATATGGTGGTGTACTCTGCCGCTATCTCCAAGGATAACGTGGAACTGAACGCAGCCGCCTCCTACGGCATTCCCACCGTGGAGCGCAGCGTGCTGCTGGGCTATGTGAGCCGTCTGTACAAGCAGAGCATCTGCGTGTCCGGCACCCACGGCAAGACCACCACCACCTCCATGATCACCACTGCGCTGGAACTGGCCGGCCGCGACCCCTCTGCCGTCATCGGCGGCAAGCTGCCCCTCATCAACGGCTACGGCAAGGCCGGCAAGGGCGATGATATCGTTATCGAGGCCTGTGAGTTCGCCGAGACCTTCCTGAAGCTGACCCCCTACCTGTCCGTGGTGCTGAACATCGACAACGACCATCTGGACTACTACGGCAGCATGGGCGAGCTGAAGTTTGCCTTCAAGCGCTTTGCCCTGATGACCCAGTTCATGATCTTTGCCAACGTCGACGACAAGAATACCATGGACGTCATGTATACGCTGGACCGCCGCGTGCGCACATTCGGCATCGAGAACGACGGCGACTATCAGGCTGTCAACGTACAGGAATACAAGCCTGGCTTCTTCGAGTTCGACCTCAAGGAGTGGAGCAAGATCACCGGCCACATCCGCCTGTCCGTACCGGGTCGCCACAACATCTACAACGCCCTGGCCATGTGCGCTGTGTGCCGTTTTGCGGGCCTGACCGTGGAGCAGTGTGCCGAGGCCGCCCTGAACTTCAAGGGTGCCGGCCGCCGCTTTGAGGTGTACGGCGAGTGCAACGGTGCACTGGTCATCGACGACTACGCCCACCACCCCACCGAGCTGCGCGCTACCCTGAACACCGCCAAGGAAATGGGCTACAAGCGCCTGATCGCCGTGCACCAGCCGTTTACATACAGCCGCACCAAGATGCTGTTCAACGACTTCGTGGACGTGCTGAAGATCCCCGACATCACCGTGCTGACCCCTATCATGGGCAGCCGTGAACCCAACGACCCCACCATCACCAGCGCCAAGCTGGCCGCCCAGATCCCCGGCTCCGTGCTGGTGGACAGCCTGCAGGCCGCTGCCGACTGGGTCAAGCAGAACGCACAGCCGGGCGACCTTGTCATCACCCTGGGCTGCGGCGACATCTACAAGGCCAGCAAGATGATGGTGGCCGACAACCAGTAAAGAATCTGCTATACAAAAAGAGGAACGACAGCTGTCGTTCCTCTTTTTTCGTTGATCCGGGTCAGTTCCGGGAGCACTTTTCCGCGTCGATGGCCAGCACGAACATCAGCACATAAAGCGCATCCTTCGGGTCGGTGATGTCCAGAACGTAGGTGTCCGTCCAGCGGAACGGTTCCTTGGACACGGCGGCCACCGTGCCGCCGTCCGGGCCGGTGATGGTATAGTCCCACTCGAACACATCGCCCTCCACATGCCAGCCGTTGAAGTCGATGTTGTACTTCGGCTTGAAGAAGGTCAGCTCCTTTTTCAGGGTGCCGATGCAGGTCTCGCCCTCGTACAGCTCAAACTTGGGCAGCCAGGTCAGGATCTCCTCCTTGACGGTGCCCAGCTCCTGCTGTTCTTCCGGGTCGTAGATCTTCAGGCAGTGCCCCCAGGACAGCTGCCCCTTGACCACATACACGGTGTTTTCGTTTTCGTCGTAGATGTCGTAGCTGTCAAACCAGCTGAATGCACGCTGTCTAAAAAGCAGTTTCATCTTCTTCACCTCACTCGGAATACGATTTGGGACGTCCTTTTCGTGCGGTTCTTCCGCTTTTTTCCATCATACCAGATTCTGCCTCATCGTGCAATCCCGAAGCAGCCCCGCCCGGAACCTTCTCCGGGCGGGGCTGCCGTTTGCCGTTCAGTTTTCTACGATTCGGCATGTTTTGTCATTCTTTTTCGTTTTGTATTTCAGTGGCGTCTGCACTTCGGCACGGATCCTGCCCAGATAGGTGCGGGTCTGCTCCACACCGCCCAGAATGGCCTGCACCTGCTCCCGCTGTTCCGGCGTCAGGGCATCCTCTGCCAGCAGCTCCGCGTTGCCCTCCACGATGGTCAACGGTGTTTTCAGCTTGTGGGAAAGCTGCAAAATCTGCTCTCGCTGCTGCTGTTCCATCTGCCACTGCTTCTGCAAGCTGCCGGTCAGTGCATCGCCCATGGTTTGCAGCGCCTGTAAAGCGCTCTCGTATTCCCGTACCTTCGCGCCGGAAAACACGGCACTGTCCAGATCCTTCCGCGCCACCGCCTGCGCCGCTGCAGTCAGCTTTTCGGTCTCCCGGGTCAGGAAACGCCCGGTTCTGTGGGTGCTCCACACCACTGCCCCTATCAGCAGCAGAATGCCCAGAATGCAGTGCACGGTCTGTATATCCGGCAGCACGCCCCGCAGCGCAGGGTCGGCATAGGGCACGGCATAGTCAAATTGCAGCAGGCAAACTGTTCCGTCCTGCAATTTTGATGTCATATAATACTGTGTGTATCCAAAATGCCAGCGGATTTTCCCCTGCCGGTTCTCCATTGCCCGCTGCAAGTGCCCGGCATCCATGTTGGT
>OGML01002973.1_pt1 | contig 11058 bp, 9 predicted proteins | sample 1572951 | NCBI WGS metagenome assembly OGML01 (sample SAMEA2581883, study PRJEB24529) | metagenome | biome: Human gut stool | place: China | collected 2011 | reverse complement strand
TGCAAGCGGGAGGACGGCGTCATCGTCATTCAGGGCAAGACCTACGACGGCAGCAGCGCCCGCGTCACAATCAAAGGCGAGGAGGTGAGATACTACGGCAAGCAACGGACACTCGCGGCCATACGAGCGGGCCAATGTAGGCCGCCCGCCCTTCGGCCGTGACAAACTGCCCGAGATGCAGGTCATCACGGACGCCAAGGAGCTCGAGAAACACACCTACATCAAGACCAGAAACCCGGCCGTTTTCCCGAAGAAGGAGCGGCTCGGTCTGGCGCAGAGGATGATGAACGAGGCCAGCGACCTCGTCGCCGATCTGATGGAGGCCAACGATCTGCTCCTGACGGATCCCGAGGAGCGTGAGCTCAGGTATCGCGCGCAGCGGTCGGCGCTTCGCAACTGCCGAAAGCTGATCCACCACATCGAGCTCGCGCATGAGATCCTCAGCGGCTTCGGCGATGACGCCTTTGCATACTGGGCGAAGATGGCGGCCGGCGTGAAGAACCAGACCGCCAAATGGTACAAAACCGATAAAGAGAGGGCCGCCAAGCTGGACGCACAGAAGCGTCACCAGTGAGGCGGCCCTCGGGGTATGCCTTGTTTTTTCGTGCCGGCTCGGCCAACAACGCCCGCAACGTCAACACCGATGGCACTCTGAACAGGAACAACGCCTACAACGGCAACAACGGCCTGCGCCCCGCTTCGATGGATCGCCCGACTTATTAACCGCCCGGAGACGGACGGCGTACACTGTGCCCCATCATCCAAGGAAGGCATATCCCTCCCGCAGCCGCGGCCGTCTGACCGGCCCGGTCATGGGTAAACACAAGACCGCCGATGCCCCCGGCGGCGCACGCAAAGCGTGGCCGGAGCTATACACGGCGGGGAGACTTTTCAATGGAGAATATCGTAAACAGCACCATCGCGCTCTACAAAGCATACCGCAAAACCCGCTGCGGAAAGCGCGACAACCCGACCGCCATGCGCTACCGCATGGAGGCCATCGAGCGCACCGTCGCCCTCTCTGAGAGGCTCCAGCGGCGCGACTATTCCTTCGGGCCCTACTACCCCTTCAAGGTGTTCGTCACCGAGGACGCGAATTTGCAGCCCAATGACTATGTGGATATACAGTACCAGAAGGACACCAGCGCGGAAGAAAGCGGCAGTTCACTGTATCTGGAGAGTATGTTCATCCGGACCGACAACGGCAAGAGCTATGTGATGGCCCGGGGCGAGGACGGCAGACTGGAGCAGCGGTGGGTGCAGACCGGCCGGGATCTGTGGGGCAGCTACACCCAGATACGGGGCGGGCTGACCATCGACGACTATGTGGCGTTCCCCTATGGACGCGACGTGGTGGAGGGTGCCCACACCCAGGAGGCCACGGCCGACCAGCTGTACAACTACGGCATATAAAGGAGGCGGGATAACCATATGTTGGAAAATATAAATCTCGCCTTTCAGGGCGTGTGGAGCCACAAGCTGCGGTCGTTTCTGACCATGCTGGGCATTATTATCGGTATCGCCGCGATCATCACCATCGTGTCCACCATTCAGGGCACCAACGAGCAGATCAAGCAGAACCTGATCGGCGCGGGCAACAACGTGGTGCGGGTGACCATCGGCGCCACGGACAGCCAAAACTATTTCGACCTGAACTACTCGGCGCTGCCGGAGGGTATCGACCCAGTGACCCGGGAGATGCGGGATGAGATGGAGAAGCTGGGCAGCGTGTCGCTGGTGAGTATGTACTACTCCCGGGATTGGTGCGACAACGTGTATGTGGGCAATACGGCGTTCAGCGGGTCGCTGTACGGCGTGGACGACCACTATCTGACGGCCGTGGACTACGCGGTGAACTACGGACGCTCCTTCACGGCGGCGGACTATGAGAACCGGCGGAATGTGGCGCTGATCGACGCGAAGTCGGCAAAGTCGCTGTTCCAGGGGGAGAACCCCATCGGCGGCACCATCGAGATCAACGGGATTCCGTTCACCGTGGTGGGTGTGGTGTCCTCCCGGTCCAGCAGCGGACCGGTGATCAACAGCTTTAAGGATTATCAGATGTACGCCGGCAGCACGGCGGGGACCATTTTCATCCCGGACGTGTGCTGGTCGGTGCCGTACCGGTATGATGAACCCCAGTACGCGGCGGTGCGGGCCACCAGCACCAACGACATGACCGCCGCCGGCGACAATGTGGCCAAGTATCTGAACGAGAACGCCATCCGGACCACGAAGTACAAGTACGAGTCCAAGGACCTTCTGCAGCAGGCCAGCGATCTGCAGAGCCTGTCGGAGAGCACCAACAAGCAGTTGATCTGGATCGCGGCTATCTCGCTGGTGGTGGGCGGCATCGGCGTGATGAACATCATGCTGGTGTCCGTCACCGAGCGCACCCGCGAGATCGGATTGAAGATCGCCATCGGCGCGCAGCAGAGCCGCATCCTCTGGCAGTTCCTGACGGAGGCGGCGGTGCTGACCAGCATGGGCGGCATACTGGGCGTGGCCACGGGCATCGGCCTGGCGGAGATGATGTCCCACATCATGGGGACACCGGTGGCCATCAGCGTACCGGCGTGCATCATCGCCGTGGCCTTCTCCATGGTCATCGGCGTGGTGTTCGGCCTGGTTCCGGCCATGAAGGCATCGAAGCTGAACCCCATCGAAGCCCTACGGAGAGAATGATACGCAGAAAGAAAAGACCGGCTTTCGCCGGTCTTTTTCTCTGTCTGCTCCCGGCGAAGACACAGCGAAAGCAGAAAACAGCCCCCGGCAGGGGGCTGTTTCTTTATTTACTGCGGCAGCTCGCCGGGGGCGACCAGGATGATCTTGTCGGCCCGGTCGTAGTCGCTGTACGCCTCCTTGGTGCTGCGGAGGAGCGTGCCGTCGCCGGCGTAGACGTTGCGGTAGGTCTGCACGGCGTAGCCGTTGTGGCCGTACTGTTCCACCTCGGTGGTGCCGGGGGCGATGCGCTCGGACTCCTGATAGACCGTCTTGCGCTCGGAGTAGGAGAGGAACTGGTTGGTCATCTCCACATAGTGGTCGTCGGTCTTGGTGCCCAGCAGGGTGATGGTCAGCTGGTTGGTCTCGTCGTTGTAGCTGGTGGTGATCTTGATGGGGTAGTTGGTGCTGTTGCGGAAGGCAAAGTCCGGGCCGCCCCAGCTGACCGTGGCATCACAGCCCGTGACGGGCATATAGCCGGGGTCGAACATATGGGCGTAGCGCAGGACGATCTGCAGGTCCGCCATGAGGGCGGAATAGTACAGCGTGGAGGATACCTGGCAGATACCGCCGCCGATGGAGGTAACGGTCTTGCCGCCGGAGTAGGCGGCGGCGGGCTGGAAGCCCCGGGCCTCGGTGCGCTGGCCCACAGTGGCGTTGTACCAGAACTCCTCGCCGGGGTTATAGATACGGCCGTTGATGGCGGCAGAGGCCAGCTTGATGTTCTGGCGGCGGCCCCAGGGGCCGGCGCAGGTGGTGGTGCAGGTGCCGATCACGTCCCGGAACATGGCCTGCTCCAGCTCCTCGGTGGCGGCGGGAGGGAACTGCACCTGGGCGTCAGCCAGGAATTCCTCGCCCGGCTGGGCGACGTCCAGTTGCTTTTGCACCGTCTCCACATCGAACTGTACGCCCACGCGGGACTGGGTGGGCTTGCCGGTGGATTTGTCGCAGATGGCGGCGGCCATGGTGCCGGCGATCTCGTCGTGGAGCGCCTGCACGTCCATGGGCGCGGCGGTGTGGGCCGCGAACACACATTCCACGGACCGCGCCGCAGCGGACAGGTCGCGGCTCTCGAAGCGCTGCACCAACTCGGCGCGCAGCGCCGCCGCGTCCAGCTTCTCGCCGTCCTGCGGCTTGGTGATGTACAGGCCCTCACCCTCCGCCAGCCGGTAGCCGCCGTCCGTTACGGTGCAGCCCACGGTGTCGGACAGCTGTTCACAGGCGGCGGTGAGCTTCGTCTCGTCCACGTCCAGCTGGGGCGTGACGTCCACGGTCTTATACCAGCTTTCGATGAAACGCCAGCCGCCGCGGAGGAACGCGGTCACATCGCTGCCCCAGCCCCGGTCCTGCACGTCGCAGCCGGCAGCCTTGGAGACATAGACGGGCAGAACGGTGACGCCCAGGTCGGAAAGGGTGGTGCTGCCGATCTCCTGCCCGTCACGGGTCAGGCGGATGGTCATGCCGTCCAGCAGGGCACTCCCCTGCTCCGTCCAGCGCTGCTCGGCCTCCTGCGCCGACAGGCCGGACATATCCATGCCCAGCACGGAGGTGTTGGGAAACGCCGTGTGGGAATACAGCGCGTTGGCGGCCACACAGCAGCCCGCGTAGGCCAGCACCAGCACCGCAGCGATGATGCCGATGATCAGTCCGGCTCTTTTGCCGGGGGTCTTGGGAGGCTTTTCTTCCGGGGCCGCGCGCTTGCCGGCCGTCTCCGGCGCGGGATCGGCGGTAACAGAGGACATATTCAACTCGTCGCTCATGGTGTCCCCTCCTTTGTATCATCAGGTTTGGGCAATACCGGCAAAATGCCGTGCCGTTACTGCATTGTATCACGGTTTGTCAAGGAATGGGTTACAAAAGCGTTACGACACATCTTTCTGCGGCTTTGCGCGGGGAATGGTAACGGTGAGGCAGATGGCGTCCTCCGTGTCCCGGCGGGCGACCTTGGCACCGACGCCGGCGGTCTGCATGAGCCGGACGCCCCGGTCCACGCTGTTGAGGAACAGCCGGACGTCTTTTAGGATATAGGTGCTGCGGCGGCGGATCGGCGTGGTCTGGTTCTGTGTGACCAGACGGTCTATGTAACCTTCGGCATCGGCGACGTTCAGCTGGTTTTTGCCGATATGCTCGACGGCGGCAAGGCGCTGCTCCGGGTCCTCCAGACGCAGGAGGGCGCGGGCGTGGCGCTCGGTCAGGCCGTAGCGGTGCAGAGCCTCTGCCACCGGCTCCTCCAACCGCAGCAGACGCAGCTTGTTGGCCACGGCGGACTGGCTGCGGCCCAGCTTTTCCGCCGCCTGCTGCTGGCTGAGGCCGTAGCGGCGGAGCAGGCGGGCGATGGCGGCCGCCTCCTCCATATAGTCCAGATCCCGGCGCTGGAGGTTCTCGATCAGGGCCAGCAGGGCGGCGTCCTCCTCATCCACCCGGGCCAGCAGACAGGGCACCTGCCGCAGCCCGGCGATCCGTGCCGCCCGCCAGCGGCGCTCGCCGGCCACCAGTTCGTAGACAGCGCCTTTCTGCCGGACGGTGATGGGCTGCAGAATGCCGTAGGCGGCGATGCTGGCCGCCAGCTCCTGCAAACTCTCCGGGTCGAACCGGCGGCGGGGCTGCTGGGGATTGGGACGGATATCGTTGATGGGTATGTATCGCACACGGGCAGAGAGGAAATCGGTCTTCTGGTCTTTTTTCATGGCGGTCGCCTCCTTTTTTCGCCTATTGTACGGCGGGAGGCCTGTCGAAAGCGGGCGAAGACCGTCGGGAAATAAAAAAATGCACCCGCCCCTGTCGGGACGGGTGCGGCGGTCACTGCTTTGTGCGGATATCCTCGCCGAAGAAGGGCAGGATCTGGTAGGCACCCTCGATACGGGAGAGGATGGGCGCGCCATAGCGGCGGCCCAGCTCGTCCGGGGCCAGGTTGGTGCTGATGATGGTGGACCTGCCGGAGAGCATACGGCCGTTGACGATCTGATAGAGAGCGCTCTGGACAAAGGCGGTGGTCATCTCGGTGCCCAGGTCGTCCAGGATCAGCAGGTCGCAGCTCTCGCAGCGGCGGACGTCGGCATCGCTGACCTCGTCGGGACGGAATTTGGCGTCCTCATAGCGGGAGAAAACGCTGATCGCGGTGTCGTAGACCACGGAGAAGCCGGCGTCGCTGACCTCCCGGGCGATGCAGGCGGAGAGGAACGTCTTGCCCAGACCGGTGCCGCCGGAGAGCAGCAGGCTGCCGCTGCCCCGGGAGAACTGGCGGGCAAAGTCCCGGCAGACGTCGAAGTTGCGCTCCATGTTGGCCCGGGGCGAAACGCCGTAGCTGTCCCACACGGCGCTGTCGTACAGGTCGAAGCGGAAGGTGTCGAACCGGGCCTCGCCCAAGGGAAGAAGCCGGGAGAGCTCCGCCAGCTGCTCGCGGGCATAGTACTGCTTCAGGCAGGCGCAGACGCCGGACCGGGTGTAGCCGGTGTCGCCGCAGAGGGAGCAGGCGGGCTTGTCCTCCAGATAGTCGGCGGGATAGCCCATGTCCTCCAGCAGGGCGGCGCGCTCGCGCTGCAGGGAGAGATTTTCGTCCCGCAGGACCCGCAGGGCGGGCAGCGGGTCCTCGCCCTTTTTGGCGGCGGCGGCCACGATGCGGCTCATGGTGGTGCGGAGGGTGCGGTCGATGTCCCGCAGGCGGGGCTGGCGGGCAAAGACCTCCCGGCGGCGCTGGTCCAGCTCGGCCTCCCGACGCTGGCGGGCCTGGTCAAAGCGGGCAATGGCCCGCTGCATGATGATACCGTCGTATGACATACTCTCACCTCTTGATATAGCGGCGCATCCAGGCGTCCTTGTCCCCGGCGGGGGCGGCGGACTTACCGGCGGCAGCGGGCCGCTTGCCGGCCGCCTCGCCCTCCTCTACCTGGCGGGGCGTATGCCAGCCGGCGTCGTGCCAGCGGCGCAGGATGCCGTTAAGATAGCGCCAGTTCAGGTCCTTCTTGTAGAACACCGTGCGCTCATAGGCCAGAGCCACCGTCTCCGGCGGGAAGCCCATGTCCATCCACTGGTCGATGTAGCGGCGTTCGGCCTCCACCGGCGGTCTGTTAAGAATTCGTAAATTCGACAAATAGGAAGTGTACTTCCTGTTGCGCTCTGCCCATTTTTTCAGGTATACCGCAGCAGAATTCTGGTCAAATATGCCAAGCTGTGCCCAGCGATAGCCCTCTTTTTCCACCTGGCGCATGGTTGGGCGTCTACCCTCGCCCCACTGGCTGCGAGCCCGTTCGACACAGTGGCACACCAGGAGATAGATCACGTCGGCGGGCATACCCAGGTCATCGTAAAGACCGGCCAATATCTGCAAGTCGGCGGTGCGGAGTTTCTTGCCCAGCTGCTGCTCCGTCTGGGGCACCAGCAGGCGGAAGCCCTCGTTGTCCGTCAGCAGTCCGGCGATGTCCTGAGCGGTGTAGACCGGGCGTTCGTCCGCCGGATCGGGCGGTGCCTGGCGGGCCGGTCGAGGCAGCAGGTCCAGGTCCTGAAGGACCTTCTCCGCCGCGTCGATCCGCAGGCGGCTGATGGGCAGGACCTTTTCCAGCTCCTCCGGTGTGACGCCCCGGCCGAAGCGGCGCAGGGCCAGATACAGCAGGGCGGCGTCGCCCTGCCCGCTTTGCAGCAGCTTGTCGGCCGCATCGGCGGGCAGCGTCAGCTGCTCCTGCCTGTTCCGAAGTATATAGCCGTCCATGGCGATGACCTCCCCTCTCATTCGTGCTCTCCATTCTACACGAAAAAGGGGTCGGCGTAAAGCGGGGCGGGACAACTTTTTACAAATTTCCGCTTTTCGCCAAAATAGACTTTTCTCCGGCGGGTTTTGTGGTATAATGCTATTTGTATAAGTATATATACCCAACGAAATGAATTAAGGAGGGTTTTGGCATGGCGAACCGGGTAACGATGTCTATCTGCGGCACGGAGTATATCCTCGTAGCGGAGGAGGACGCCGCCTACATGGAGAAGATCGGCGGTATGGTGGATGCGGAGATGCAGAAGCTGATGGACAGCGCCCACATGAGCCGTGACGCGGCGGCGGTGCTGGCGGCGGTCAATCTGGCGGACCAGCTCACCAAGGCGCAGGAGGGCGCGGAAAATCTGCGCCGGCAGTTGAAGACATATCTGGACGAGGCCAGCCGCGCCAAGAACGAGACCGCTGAGCTGCGCCGGAAGCTGCAGAACGCCCAGAACCAGAATAACCGCCGGTGATGATGGAGCTTTTGGCCCCCGCGGGGGGATATGAGGCGCTGACCGCCGCGGTGCAGAACGGCGCGGACGCGGTGTATATGGGCTTCGGTGCGTTCAACGCGCGGCGGAGCGCGAAAAACTTTACCGACGAGGAATTCGCGTCGGCGGTGCGGTATTGCCATCTGCGGGGCGTGCGGGTGTTCCTGACCCTGAACACCCTGCTGACCGACCGGGAGCTGCCCGGGGCGGCCGCGGCGCTGCGGAAGGCCAGCGCCATGGGCGTGGACGCGGTGCTGGTGCAGGACTGGGGCCTGCTGACCCTGGCAAAGGAGATCGTGCCGGACCTGCCTCTTCACGCCAGCACGCAGATGAGCCTGTTCACGCTGGGCGGCGCCAATGCGGCCGCGGCGTTGGGCATGGAGCGCGTGGTGCTGGCCCGGGAGCTGGACCGGGACGAGGTACGGGAGATCTGCGCCGACTGCGGCGCGGAGATCGAGGTGTTCGGCCACGGGGCGCTGTGTATGTGCTACTCCGGCCAGTGCGAGATGAGCGCCGTGCTGGGACAGCGCAGCGGCAACCGGGGCGCCTGCGCCCAGCCCTGCCGCCTGCCCTACGGCGTGAACGGCCCCTGCCGGGACGCGCATCCCCTGAGCCTGAAGGACGCCAACCTGTCCGCCTATCTGCGGGATATGGCGTCTATGGGCGTGGCCTGCCTGAAGATCGAGGGGCGGCTGAAGCGGCCGGAATACGTGGCCGTGGTGACGGGTATCTACCGCCGCCTGCTGGACGAAAGGCGGCTGCCCACGGTGGAGGAGTCCCGGGCACTGGAGCAAGCCTTCTCCCGCAGCGGCTTCACCGACGGCTACTGGCTTGGCAAAAAGGGCAAGGCCATGTTCGGCACCCGGCCGGAGAACGTGCCGGAGCCAAAGGAGCTGTTCGCCCGCGCCCGCGAGACATACGAAAACGGAAAAGAGAACCGGAAAATACCGGTGAACCTCCGTCTGACGGTGCGCCGGGGCGAACCGGTGCGGCTGAGCGGCGCGTGCGCCGTCCCGGGCGGCGTCACCATAGTCATGGCCACGGGCGATATGCCGGAGGAGGCGCGAAACCGCGCCGTGACGGAGGAGGAACTGCGGCAGCGGCTGACCAAGACCGGCGGCACGGTGTTCGCGGCGGATCAGATCGAAATAGAGCTGGACGAGGGGCTGATGGTGTCCGCCAGCGCGGTGAACGCGTTGCGGCGGGAGCTGCTGGACGAGCTGGCAGCACGGCGGACGGACATCCCGAAGCGCCGTGAGTTGCCCGCCTCTCCCCTGCCGGAGGCCCCGGCGGGCGCGGCGGAGCTGGACTTTACCGTGTCCATCAGCAGGCCCGATCAGCTGACGGCCGAGCTGCTGGCGGAACGCCCCGCTATCGTGTATATCCCGGCGGAGCTGCTGGATAAGATGGACCTGATGCCCTATACCGGGCAGGCGGAATTCTGCGCGGTGCTGCCCCGGGTATTCCGCACGGCGGACGAACCGGTGTTCCGGGATATTCTGCAGCGGCACCCGGAGGTCACCTCTGCGGCCATCGGCAACCTGGGCCATCTGGCCATCGTGAAGGGGCTGGGCAAAACGCTCCGCGGCGACTTCGGCCTGAACGTGTACAACAGCCGGGCGGTGCGCTTCTGGCAGGAGCAGGGACTGTCGTCCGTGACGGCCAGCTTTGAGCTGCGGTGGCAGCAGGTACGGGATCTCGGCAAATATATCGACTGCGAGGCCCTTGTCTATGGCCGCCTGCCGCTGATGATCACCGAAAACTGCGTGACGAAGAACAGCGTGGGCTGCGCCCATGGGGCGGGCAGCGTACTGACCGACCGGCGGGGCGAGCAGTTCCCGGTGCTGTGCGCCTACGGGTGCCGGTGCGAGATCGAGAACGGAAAGACACTGGTGCTGGCGGACAAGCCGGAGGTGTTCCGGTGCGGCCTGCGGTACGGACGCCTGCGGTTTACCACAGAGACGGCGGCGGAGTGCGCGGCGCTTCTCCGCGCCCACAGGGCCGGGACCGTCACCGCCGGTGACAACAGCACACGCGGGCTGTTCTACCGGGGCGTAGAGTAAAACAAATGGTATAACGCTCGTTATAATTTACAAACCGTATTCAATTTCAGGAGAAATAGGTGTTACTATGGAGCTGAAGATCAAGGCCCTGTCCCCCAAGATCGGGACGGAGATACCCCTCCCCCGCTTTGCCACCGCCGGCGCGGCCTGCATGGACCTGTGTGCCTGCATCGACGAGGCGGTGACGCTGGCAGCCGGGGAACGGCGGCTGGTGCCCACCGGCATCGCCATCGCCCTGCCGTCGGCGGACTACGCGGCGCTGGTGTTCGCCCGCAGCGGGCTGGGCATCAAGAAGGGCGTGTGCCTTTCCAACGGCGTGGGCGTCATCGACAGCGACTACCGGGGCGAGATCGGCGTGGGGCTGGTAAACCTGGGGCGTGAACCGTACACGGTGCAGCCCGGGGACCGGATCGCCCAGCTGATGGTGGTGCCGGTGGTGCAGCCCACGGTGACGGTGGCGGAGGACCTGGACGAGACGGACCGGGGCGCCGGCGGCTTCGGCTCCACAGGCAGGTGACGTATATGGCAAAGATCGTGCTGGCCTCCGGGTCCCCCCGGCGGCAGGAGCTTTTGCGTCGGATGGGCATCACCGACTTTACCGTCCGGGTGCCGGAGGTGGAGGAATACTTCCCCGCCGGGCTGACGCCGGAGGAGACGGTGTGCTACATCTCCCGGGAAAAATCCCAGGCGGTGGCGTCCGACGCGGACGAGATCGTCATCACGGCGGATACGATGGTGTTTCTGGACGACAAGAAGCTGGGCAAGCCCGCCGACGAGGCGGAGGCCCTGCAAATGCTGACGGCCCTGCAGGGTCGGCGCCACACCGTCTGTACCGGTGTGACGGTGCGGCAGGGGGAGAAAGCCCTGACCCGCGCCCAGCACACGGACGTGTATTTCCGTCCGGCCACACAGCGGGAGCTGAAGGCCTATATCGCCGGGGGTGAGCCCATGGACAAGGCCGGGGCCTACGGCGTACAGGGACAGGGCGCGCTGCTGGTGGAGCGCATCGACGGCGACTTTTTCAACGTGATGGGGC
>OGML01002960.1_pt1 | contig 11112 bp, 6 predicted proteins | sample 1572951 | NCBI WGS metagenome assembly OGML01 (sample SAMEA2581883, study PRJEB24529) | metagenome | biome: Human gut stool | place: China | collected 2011 | reverse complement strand
GTCCAAAGAATAAATCTTCTAAGGGAAGAAGAGATAAGAGAAGAGCAAACTGGAAGATGTCTGCTCCAACCTTAGTTAAGTGCAGCAAGTGCGGCGAATTAATGATGCCTCACAGAGTATGCAAGAACTGCGGATCATATAACAAAAAAGAGATCATTCCACAGGACTAATTAAGGATACGAAGTGAAATGAAGGGATCAGGTGTTATACCTGATCCCTTTTTTGTCTGAATTAAACAGAGAAATGTTCCTGATTAATAAATTCTATCAAAGCGTGCATCTTTTCAGAGATGGAAACAAGGATTTGGGCATTGGAAGATTCCGCCTCCATGGTCTCACTTGCATGCGCTGTTAACTCTTCAGAAACCGCAGAAATCGTCTGGACGGAATCGGAAATCAGCTGATTAGAATCATGCAGATCGGTTGTATCCTGTGTCAGATCGTGAATACTGTTCTGGATGGACAGGGAATTCTGACGGATGGTTGCAAGGTTTTTGGCAGTGTTTTGTACGCTTTCTTTTTCTTCGTTGATTCCCTCAATCATCTGCTGGATGACATCGACCACCTCACGGATGGCAAGCGTGACATTGTCAATCAACTCCGTAATCTGTACGGTTGCATCTTTTGTGCGGTCTGCCATGCCGGTAATCTCACTGGCAACAACTGCAAATCCGCGTCCGGCATCTCCGGCACGGGCAGCCTCGATGCTTGCATTTAATGCGAGAAGGCTGGTCTGGGAAGTGATATCATCGATCAGCTCTACGATGGTATTCATCTCTTCCATATAATGGTTTAATGTTGCGAGCTTTCCGGCAGCCTGTTCACTGTTTGCAACAGAGATGCCGACCAATTGTACTAATGCATCCATTGCGCTGCTTCCGGTCTCAACGACTTCGATGGTCTGCTGCATGTTTGAACTGATCGCCTGGGAAGCCGTATCTACGTGGTCAACCTTTTCCTGAATGGCCTGCGTCTGTGTGGTCTGTTCCTGTACGGCGTTGGCTGTCTCGGTGGCACCGGAGGTAACTTCGACCATTGCCTCCTGCGTCTGTTTTGTAGAGATGTTTAGCTTGTCGATGGAATCATAAATGCTGCTGATCTCCGCGTTGATGTGTGAGGACAGATCCGACAGATTGTTAACTAGTTTCTCGGCGTGCTCTTTGGAATCGTTGATACGCTTCAGGCGTGATTCGAGGTTGCGGTTTAGAGTACGTGTCGTGTAGAAAGAATCTGCTGCAAACATCGTGATGGCAATAATCTGCACGATTCCGGTATCAACATTCGTATAAGTGTAACGTCCGGTCTTGCTTCCGATAATGACCATTATGATCAGTTCGATCAGTATTCCCAGATTGCTTAAAATACAGTAGCGGACGTCTCCGAATACGGATATCACAAGAATCATCGGCAGCACAAACAGGAATATCTGATGGTTCTGCGATAAAAATAAAGTATAGGTAAAAAAGATGGCATAACCGATTGCTACAGAATGTTTTACAAGCTTTGTATCCGGATCCTTGTGCAGTGCAGCATATTCGATAATGATCGGCACATAACCTAGAAACAGTGCCAAAACAAAAAGTCCCCATGACCGAAGACCGTAAGAACATTGGATACCCCATAAAACCATAAGGATCGTGACGGAACTGGTGTGGGTGATCGTTGCCAAGCGGTTGTTGCGTTGAAGAGTGGTGACTCTCTTCCTGTTACTAGTACTCATTTGTATTCCCCCTGATAAGTTATATTCATATGCCAGCCGGTATGCGGATATCCCGGATGGAATATGTGAAAAATTACAATAATATTGTATCTCATCTGACAGAAAAAGGCAAATATTTACAAGAAAAGTCGGAATATTTCAAGGCTTTTTTGCATAACCGCAAAATCGCTGAAATGAAATGTGTTTGTCAGATCAATTTGTCGTTGATTTATGGAAAAAGTTATAGTATATTCTCTAATAGATGCATAAGGAGGAACAAACCATGCAGACTATTACAAAGGTAGCTCTTGATGCGATGGGTGGCGATAATGCGCCGGCTGAGATCGTTAAGGGAGCTGTTGATGCCATCCTTGCAAGAGATGATATCAAGGTATTCCTTGTAGGGCAGGAAGATGCCGTAAGGGAAGAGTTGAATAAATATGAATATCCGAAGGATCAGATTGAAATCGTAGATGCTCCGGAGATCATCGAGATGGCAGAACCGCCGGTACAGGCAATCCGTAAGAAGAAGCAATCATCTATGGTTGTCGGAATGAATATGGTGAAGCAGAAGGAAGCAGACGCTTTCGTTTCCGCAGGAAGTTCCGGAGCCGTGCTTGTCGGAGGACAGACGATTGTCGGACGAATTAAAGGAATCAAGAGACCGCCTCTTGCACCAATGATCCCGACGGAGACCGGTGTATCGCTTTTGATCGATTGTGGCGCGAATGTGGACGCAAGACCAGAGCATCTGCTTCAGTTTGCCAAGATGGGTTCAATCTATATGGAGAACGTTGTCGGTGTTAAGAATCCGCGTGTGGCGATCGTCAATATCGGAGCGGAAGAAGAGAAGGGAAATGCTTTGGTTAAGGAGACGTTCCCGTTACTTCGCGATTGTGAAGATATCAATTTCGTTGGAAGCATTGAAGCCAGAGAGATTCCAAGAGGCGGAGCGGACGTGATCGTCTGTGAGGCATTCGTGGGTAATGTGATTCTGAAATTGTATGAGGGACTCAGCTCGACACTGATCGGTGTCATTAAGCAGGGACTGATGAGTACATTAAAGAGTAAGATTGGTGCAGCGCTTGCGCTGCCTGCTTTAAAAAAGACGCTGAAGGCTTTTGATGCAAGCGAGTACGGCGGAGCGCCGCTTCTCGGACTGAATGGTCTGGTCGTTAAGACACACGGAAGTTCTAAGGCGCGTGAAGTCACCAATTCGATTTTCCAATGCGTGACTTTCCGTCAGGAGAATATTAACGAGATTATTAAAGAAAAGATTGTAACAACAGAAGAAAAACCAGAAGAGTAGAAAGGAAGACAATCATGGAATTTGAAAAGTTAAAAAAGATTATTGTGGAAGTATTAAACGTTGATGAGAATGAGATCACAATGGATACGACATTCATCGATGACCTCGGAGCGGATTCGCTTGATGTATTTCAGATTATTATGGGCCTTGAGGAAGAATTTGATATTGAGATTCCGAATGAGGAGGCTGAAAAAATTGTTACAGTAGCGGATGCGGTTGAAGCAATCAAGAATGCACTGAATAATAACTAAAGCTAAGTAGTGTTAAGGAGTCCGGCAAAGGACTCCTTTTCTCGCTGTATAGGAAATTCATTTGAAATTCCTTCTGGCGGGAATGCTGCTGGCAGAAAGGATATGAATTATGAAAGAACCAAAAGAGTTTCAGCAGAAGATCGGCTATCAGTTTAACGATGAGAAGCTGCTTACACAGGCACTCACGCATAGTTCCTATGCGAATGAGAAGCATATGAAGAAGCTTTCGGACAATGAGAGACTAGAGTTCTTAGGAGATGCTGTTCTTGAGATTATCTCCAGTGATTTTCTGTACAAGAATTATACGAATCAGCCGGAGGGAGAGCTCACGAAGCTGCGTGCGAGTCTGGTGTGCGAACCGACGCTTGCCATCTGTGCAAAAGAGATCGGGCTCGGCGACTATCTGCGCCTTGGACGAGGAGAGGATCTGACCGGAGGACGAGGAAGAAAATCCATTCTTTCTGACGCGCTGGAGGCAGTAATCGGAGCAATCTATTTAGATGGTGGTTTTGCTAATGCAAAAGAGTTTGTGTTAAAATATATTTTAACGGATATTGAGCACAAGCAGCTCTTTTATGATAGCAAGACTATCCTGCAGGAGGTTGTGCAGGGAGAACATGAGCAGCTTACGTATGTACTCACACATGAGGAGGGACCGGACCACAATAAGAGTTTTGAGGTGGAAGCACGCATCGGGGAGCGTGTGATCGGATCCGGCACAGGACATACGAAGAAAGCGGCGGAGCAGGAGGCTGCCTATCAGGCACTGCTTTCCATCCGTGCCAAAAAAGGGAGTGAAACATGTATTTAAAAAGTATTGAGGTACACGGCTTTAAATCGTTTGCCAACAAGATCGTATTTGATTTTCATAAAGGAATTACGGGAATCGTAGGACCGAACGGAAGCGGTAAGAGTAATGTTGCGGATGCAGTGCGCTGGGTGCTCGGTGAGCAGTCAGTGAAGCAGCTGCGAGGTTCATCCATGCAGGATGTCATCTTTGCGGGAACGGAGAACCGTAAGCCGCTCAGCTACGCATATGTTGCGATCACCCTCGATAATTCGGATCATCAGCTGGCAATCGATTATGAGGAAGTGACAGTTGCAAGACGCTTGTACCGTTCCGGCGAGAGTGAGTATCTGATCAACGGAAGTCCGTGCCGCTTAAAGGAAGTATCGGAGCTTTTCTATGATACCGGTATCGGTAAGGAAGGTTACTCGATCATCGGACAGGGACAGATCGACCGGATCTTAAGTGGTAAGCCGGAGGAGAGACGAGAACTTTTCGATGAGGCTGCCGGAATCGTAAAATTTAAGAAACGTAAAGCAACCGCACAGAAAAAGCTGGAAAACGAGCGTGACAATCTGGTGCGTGTGAATGATATTTTAGCCGAGCTGGAGCGCCAGGTCGGACCGTTGGAACGTCAGTCGGAGAAGGCAAAGACTTATCTGAAGAAGAAAAGCGAACTCAAAGAGTACGATGTCAATATGTTTTTGCTCGAGTCGGAGCAGATCCGTTCGCAGCAGAAGGATGTGGAAGATAAATTTCAGATCGCAGATGCACAGCTGAAAGAGAGCAATGCGGATTATGAGAAGATCCGCACGGAATATGAGCAGCTGGGACAGAGTATGGCCCAGATGGATGAGAAAATCAATTCCATCCGTGAGAATATCAGCAATACTTCTGTGATGAAGGAGAAGTTAGAAAGCCAGATCCAGATCTTGACGGAGCAGATTCACACGGCGGAGATGACCGATGAGCATCTGCAAAGCCGACTGGATGCGATTGATCAGGAGAAGGCGCAGCGCAGCGAACAGAGTGCGACTTATATCGCAGAAAAAGAAAAACTGGACGAGCAGCTTCTTGAAACGCAGAACAGACAGAATGAAGCGCAGGAGAAACTGGCAGCCGTACAGCAGGAGATTGCACGCTGCAATCAGGGAATCGAGAACGGACAGAAGGAACTCTATGAGCTGCTGAATAATAAGGCTGGAATCCAGTCCAAGCAGCAGCGTTTTGATACGATGCTCGAACAGATCAACATCCGTAAGGCAGAGCTTGGCAAGCGCCTGCTTGACCGCAAGACGCAGGAAGCGGATTTGAATACGGTTCTCTCTGATTACCAGAAGGAACTGGAAGCGGTAAGCTTAGAGATTATCGACTTAAAGAAAAAGGAAGAAGAACTTACCGGTAAAGAAAAAGAATGGCGCGACAAGCTGCGCGAGAATGGAAGGAAGCTCGAGGAGAACCAGACGACATTCCATAAGCAGCAGTCAAGACTGGAGTCTTTGAAGAATATTGCAGAGCGCTACGATGGATATGGAAACAGTATCCGTAAAGTAATGGAGCAAAAAGCGTCCAATCCGGGCCTGCTTGGTGTTGTATCGGATCTGATCCAGGTGGAGAAGAAGTACGAGACAGCGATCGAGACGGCTTTGGGCGGAAATATCCAGAATATCGTAACAGAGGATGAAAGTACAGCGAAGAAGATGATTGGCTTCTTGAAGCAGAATCGTCTTGGACGTGCGACTTTCCTTCCACTGACGAGCGTCAGTGCCAAAGGGAATCCGAAGAATGAAACATTGCTCGATGAAGAGGGAGTGCTTGGTATCGCAAACCGTCTGGTCAAGTGTGACAAGAAGTACGATGAAGTAGCAGCTTATCTACTCGGACGAGTGCTTGTTGTGGATACGATCGACCATGCGATCGCTTTGGCGAAGAAGAATCATTACAGTTTACATATTGTTACATTAGAGGGTGAATACTTAAGTCCCGGTGGATCCATGACCGGTGGTGCATTCAAGAATTCCTCGAATCTTCTTGCGAGAAAGCGTGAGATTGAGGAACTGGAGCAGAAGGTTGACTCGATCCGAAAAGAACTTTCCGAGCTTAAGAACCGGAGAGAAGACATCCGTACGGCGATTGAGCTGAATGCGGATGAGCTGGATCAGGTCAAGGAGGAACTGCAGCAGAAGTATCTTGTTCAGAACACGGCGAAGATGAATGTGGATCGTGCGAAGCAGCAGCGCAATGAGAGTGAGGCTGTGTTCACAGGTCTTATGGGTGAAAAGCAGCAAATCGAGCAGCAGATTGAGGAAATCGACAATAATAAGAAGCAGATTCTCGATGAGATCGAGTACTCCAAGAAGCGTGAGCAGGAGATCAACGAGGAAGCAAACGCGTTCCAGAAGATTTTAGAGGAGCAGGCGAAGCTTGAAAATGAAGCATCCCAGAAACTGTCCAATATCCAGCTCGAGACTGCAAACATTAAGCAGAAGGTAGAATTTGCACAGGTCAACATTGATCGTATCAATGGAGAAGTCGAGAAGTTTGACGCGGAGCGCGCAGATCTTCTTGAGAATGCTGCACAGTCCAAGGAAGACGCGAAGAAGAAGCAGCAGGATATTGAAGAGATTAAGAAGACCATCGCTGCTTCCGGCGAGTCTCATGGAAAGCTGGAAGAGGAATTACGCGAGAGCGTTGCCAAAAAGGAGCAGATGTCTGCCGATTACAGAGGCTTTTTCCAGAAGCAGGAGGAAATCTCCAAGCGATGCAATGATCTGGATAAGGAAATCTTTCGTCTGAATAATCAGAGAGAGAAGTTGAAGGAAGCCGGTGAGTATCAGACCAACTATCTGTGGGAAGAGTATGAACTGACACCGCATGCGGCACTTGAATTGCAGAATGACATCTACGATGATCTGACTGCGTTAAAGAAGATGGTTGCCGAGGTTAAGGATGAGATCCGTAAGCTTGGCGATGTCAATGTCAATGCGATCGAAGAATATAAGGAAGTATCGGAGCGTTATCAGTTCTTAAAGGGACAGCATGACGATCTGGTTGAGGCGGAACAGACGCTGGTAGGAATTATCGAGGATCTTGACAGTGGAATGCGCAAACAGTTCTCTGAGAAGTTTGCAGAGATCCAGAAAGAGTTTGATGCGTCGTTCAAGCATCTGTTCGGTGGCGGACACGGAACACTCGAACTTGTCGAGGATGAGGATATCTTAGAGTGTGGCATCCGTATTATCGCGCAGCCGCCGGGAAAGAAATTGCAGAATATGATGCAGCTGTCCGGTGGAGAGAAGGCATTGACCGCGATTGCGTTATTGTTTGCAATCCAGGCATTAAAGCCGTCTCCGTTCTGTCTGCTTGACGAGATCGAGGCAGCGCTTGACGACTCAAACGTTACGCGTTTTGCAAGTTATCTGAATAAGCTGACGAAGAATACACAGTTTATTGTTATCACGCATCGACGAGGTACGATGGCAGCCGCTGACCGACTCTACGGAATCACGATGCAGGAAAAAGGCGTATCAACGCTTGTGTCGGTCAACCTGATCGAGAATGATCTCACGGAGTGATAAGACAAACGGAGAGTTTGATGAAAGTGTCAGCGAAGGAATCGCAGAAACCTTTGTGTCATAGCAGTAAGATAGGAAAGGATAGATGAATGAGCGAGGAAAAGAAAGGCTTTTTCAGCCGGCTGGTTGCCGGACTGACGAAGACGAGAGATAACATTGTATCCGGAATTGATGCGGTATTCAGCGGATTTTCCAAGATCGACGAGGAGTTTTACGAGGAGCTGGAAGAGATCCTGATCATGGGAGATCTCGGTGTGAAGGCGACGGAAGCAATCCTCGATGATCTCCGCGATAAGGTGAAGGAGAATCATATCAAGGATCCGGCAGAGTGTAAGCAGCTTCTGATCGACAGTATCAAGGAGCAGATGAAGGTTGAGGAGACGGCGTATCGTTTCGAGAATGAGAAGTCGGTTGTACTTGTGATCGGCGTCAATGGTGTCGGCAAGACAACAACCGTCGGCAAGCTTGCAGGAAAGCTGAAGAGTCAGGGCAAGAAGGTTGTTCTTGCAGGTGCGGACACGTTCCGTGCAGCAGCCGGTGACCAGTTAAAGGAGTGGGCGAACCGCTCGGGTGTTGATATGATCGGTGGCACGGAAGGGGCAGATCCGGGATCTGTCGTATATGATGCAACTGCCGCTGCCAAGGCGCGCAATGCGGACGTACTCCTCGTTGATACGGCAGGAAGACTTCACAATAAGAAATATTTGATGGACGAGTTAATTAAAATAAAAAAGGTAATAGACAAAGAATTGCCAGATTCATCAGAAGAAGTACTTATGGTGCTTGATGCAACTACTGGTCAAAATGCAATTTCACAGGTTCAGGCTTTTAAAGAAACAGTGGATATTACAGGAATAGTTCTTACAAAGCTTGATGGAACTGCAAAAGGTGGAGCTGTAATAGGAATTGTAAATGAAAACAAAGTGCCTGTAAAATTTATAGGTGTTGGAGAACAAGTTGACGACATGGAAATATTTAATAGCGAAGATTTTGTAAAGGCTTTAATTTAAGGATTGGAGGAATATAGCTTGGAAGAGAAAAAGAAAGAAGTAAAACAAGCAGAAGAAAAAATACCAAAAACTGAAGAAATTAAAGAGAATAAAAAAGAAGAAGCTAAAGAAAAAAAGAACGATAAAAAGCAAGAAAGTAATGAACAAGAAAAATCTAATAATGAAGTAAAAGCAGAGCAACAAGAAGAAACAAAAACAGCACAACAAGCAAAGTCTGCAAATACTGAAACAGAGAGTACTACTAAAAAAAGAAAAACAAGAAAGAAACTTGTTCTAGCTGTTTTAGCAATTGCTTTATTAATTATTTATATAGTTGAAAGAGGCGAATTCTTAGAAATAAAAGAGATTGGCGAAAACTACATCTCTATGTTCTGGCAGAACATGAAGTATAGAGGAATAGCTGCTGTAGTTAATTTCTTGGCAATATTTACATTAACATATACAACAACAACTAAGGTAAAAAGAGGTCTAAAGGTATTTTTTGAAGACGAAAAGAAAGAAATGCCAAAGCTTCCACAAAAATCAATTTCATTTATATTTGCAACATTAGTAACAATTGGAACTACTGGAATGATAGTAGAAAAAGCATTACCATGTTTCTTTAATACACAATTTGTTACAACTGACCCTGCACTAGGCTTAGATATAGGATTTTTCGTGTTTATATTGCCATTCTTAAAATTTATAACTATATATGCATTAGTTGCAATGATTGCAGCAGTAGTATATGCAACTTTGTACTATTTAATAGTGTTTAATATTTGTTTTGATGGAATATCGAGAGAATCGGTAAAAAAGAGTGGACTATTAAATAATGCACTTGGTTATTTAAAAGTAATTATAGTTTTATTTGCAATATTGATGCTTATTGGAACACTTGATATTGGGGTACAAAAATTTATAGTATTAAATAATGATGAATCAGAGAATTATTCAATATTCGGAGCCGGAATTACAGAAACAACAATCGGGTTCTGGGGATATATTGCATTATCTGTAATTATGATAGTTTCAGCATTTAAAGCAATAAAAGAATTCAAAAAAGGAAAAACTAAGAAAGTAATAGGCTCAATACTAGTTGTTCCAGGTTATTTAGTTTCTTTACTTTTAGTAATGCTTGGATTTAATTTAATATTTGTAAATTCAAATGAACTTGATAAGGAAAAGAAATATATCGAAAATAATATAAATAATACAAAAATTGCATATGGAATAAATATAGATGAAGTTACTGTTCAAGATGGTGGAACAATTACTCAAAATGATATTACTGAAAATATTGAAACAATTCAAAATATTCCGATTGCAAATGCGTCAACAGTGCTAAAAGACCTAGAAGGTTCTCAAAAAAATAAAGGATATTATAATTTTAGGTCAACTCAAATTGGATTGTACAATATTTCTGGAAAAGAGAAGTTAGTATATGTAACTCCAAGAGAAATTGCAAGCTCGAAGGGAACATATAATAATAAAACATATGAATATACACATGGATTCGGAGCAATAATAACATCTGCAACATCAACAACAGATTCTGGAAATATAAACCATATTCAAAAAGCATTTGACCAAACTGATGAAGTGCTAAATATAAATGAACCAAGAATTTATTTTGGATTGGAGACAAACGATACAGTTGTAACCAATAGCAATAGCAAGAAAGAGTTTGATTATCCAACAGAAGATGCTTTGAAAAATACAGAGAATGTATATGACGGAGATGCTGGATTAAAGGCAAATTTCTTAGATAGATTAGTTTTAGCAATAAAAGAAAAGGACGCAAAACTAGTATTTTCAGGAAATGTAAAGAGTGATAGTAAAATTTTAACAAACAGAAATATAATTCAAAGAGCAAAGACAATAATGCCATATTTAACATATGATAATGAACCATATATGGTTGTTACAAACGATGGAGAACTTGTTTGGGTGCTTGATGCATATACAACGAGTAACGAATACCCATATTCACAAAGAACAGTTCTAGAGGAAAATGGTATATCGAAAGATGAAATTAATTACATACGAAATTCTGTAAAAGTAATAATAGATGCATATACTGGTGATGTAACATTCTATAGAACAGATAAAACAGATCCGATTGCAATGGTATATGAAAAAATATATCCAGATTTATTCTCTAAAGAAGAGATACCAGAACAAATATCAGACCATTTTGTATACCCAGAATATTTGTATAACATTCAAGCAAAAGTGTTAAAAAGATACCACAACATTCAACCAGATGTATTATACAGGGGAGATGATGTATGGGATATTGCAACACATAATGCAAGTAGCAAAGTTTCATCTACAAAAGGAACTGAAATAAACCCATATTATACAATGGTAAAAACAACAGACAGTACAACATCAAGATTAGGCTTAGTAATACCATTTACACCATATGAAAAACAGAATGTAACAGCATATTTAGTTGGTTCGACTGATGAAAATGGAAACAATGTATTAAAGTTATACA
>OGML01002953.1_pt1 | contig 11149 bp, 8 predicted proteins | sample 1572951 | NCBI WGS metagenome assembly OGML01 (sample SAMEA2581883, study PRJEB24529) | metagenome | biome: Human gut stool | place: China | collected 2011 | reverse complement strand
CGTCAAAGGTGATCTCGTCCAGCTTGCGGGTGTTGCGCACCTTGCGGGGGTCTGCGGTGTAAACACCTTCCACATCGGTGTAGATCTGGCAGCGGTCTGCGTGCAGGGCCGCTGCAATGGCCACGGCGCTGGTATCAGAGCCGCCGCGGCCCAGGGTGGTGATATCATCCAGCTTGTTCAGGCCCTGGAAGCCTGCCACGACCACCACGCGGTTGCGCTCCAGCTCGGAGGAAATGCGCTCGGTCTCCATGCGGGTGATGCGTGCCTTGGTGTAGGCACGGTCGGTGCGGAAGCCCGCCTGCCAGCCTGTCAGGCTGGTGGCGTGGCAGCCCAGCTCGTTCAGGGCCATGGCCAGCAGCGCGATGCTGATCTCCTCACCGGCGGCCAGCAGCATATCCATCTCACGGGCCGAAGGGTTGTGGGTGATCTCAGCAGCCTTTGCGATCAGGTCGTCGGTGGTGTCGCCCTGTGCGGACACCACCACCACCACGTCATTGCCCGCCTTGTGGGTGTTGGCCACGATGCGGGCCACGTTGAAGATACGGTCCCGGTCCTTCACCGAAGAACCGCCGAACTTCTGTACGATCAACGCCATATCTTGTCACTCTCCTCTTTTTGCTCCCTCAGTGTGTGAGGGGTACACCGGGCGGAAGCGGTCTTGCACTTCCGGTCCTGTTTATCATTCCACTGTCGCACCGGTGTTGTCGGCATCCAGCCGCAGCAGTGTAAATGCTTCACATCCGTCCAAGCCTTCCAGCAGCTCGAGGCCCTTTTCCAGTTTGGAGTAGAATTTCTCGGCGTTGGCCTTTTCGGCCACAGCCATCACGGTGCTGCCGGCGCCCGAGACGTACACCGCCTTGGCACCGCAGAGCCGCGCCATATCGAAGACTTCCTTCGAGCCGGGCATCAGGGGCATCCGGTAGGGCTGGTGGAGCTTATCCTCGGTGGCAATGGCCAGCAGGTCGTGGCGGCCCTCGCAGAATGCCGCCGGGATGAGGGCTGCACGGGACAGGTTATACACCGCATCCTTGTGGGTGACCTCTTTGGGCAGGGCCGCACGGGCGGCTTCGGTCAGCAGCTTGTAGTCCGGCACGATGGCCGCGAAGCAGAGGCTCTCGTCCACATCCCGCTTGACGGAGTAGACGACGCCGTCCTCGAAAACGCTGCTGGTCAGACCGCCCAGAAGGGCCGGTGCCACGTTGTCCGGGTGGCCCTCGATGGAGGTAGCCAGCGTCAGCAGCTCCTGGGTGTTGAGCACATCACCCAGCATCCGGTTCGCACCCAGCAGGCCCGCGATGATGCAGGCCGAGGACGAGCCGAGACCCCGGGCCATCGGGATGGCGTTGGTCTGGACGAGCTTGAGGGGCGGTATGGTCTTGCCGACCTTATCGAACAGACCCTTGGCCGAGCGGTAGACCAGATTGGTCTCGCCGCGGGGGATGCGGGTGCCGTCCGCCGCCGAGATGTCCAGATGGTCGCTCTCTTCGAAGGTCACGGTATTATACAAGGTCACAGCCAGACCCAGCGCATCGAAGCCGGAGCCGATGTTGGCACTGGTGGCCGGGACGGAAACTTTTATCTTCATCGCAGTTCCCTCTTCTCTCACGCTCAGGCGTCCTCAGGCAGGCGGCGGAGCACCAGCTTCACGCTGCCGCCCATGGCCTCTACCTTGCGGGCTGCTTCGGCCAGAGCCTTGCCGTCGGCGCTGTCCACAAAGTAGGAGCAGCCGTCGAAATGCTCTTCCACCACATGGCCCCTGCCGTAGATGGCCTCGGCCACCGCCGGGGCGATGCCTTCCACACGCACATAGTATGCGGCGGGAGCGGGGTCGGTGAGCATTCCTTCCACCGGCTCGGCGGGCTGCCAGAACAGGCTGTCGTGGACCTTGACGCCGTTTTTGAGGGCGTCCACCACGTCGGCCACGACAGCACTGGCGGTGGGCAGCTTGCCCGCGCCCTTACCGTAGAAGACCACGTCGCCCAGCATATCGCCCTTGACGAGGACGGCATTGAAGACGTCATCGACACCGGCCAGCTGGTTTGCCTTCGGCACGAGGCAGGGCTCGACACCGGCGGCAACGCTGCCGTCCTCGCCCCGCTTCATCCAGGCGATGAGCTTGATGACGCAGCCCAGCTTCTCTGCCGCAGCCACATCATCCACCGTGATGTCGCGGATGCCGCGGGTGGGGATGTTCTGGGGGTAGATCTGGTGGCCGCAGACCAGCGAGGACAGGATGGCGATCTTGCGGCAGGCGTCGCGGCCGTCCACATCGTCGCCGGGGTCCTTCGTCTCGGCGTAGCCCAGCTCCTGAGCGATCTTCAGAGCCTCGTCAAAGCCCAGATTCTCCCGCACCATCTTGGTGAGCATGAAGTTGGTGGTGCCGTTGACGATGCCTTCCACCTCGGTGATGACGTTGGCCGCGAGGCACTGGTGCATCGGGGTGATGATGGGCGTGCCGCCGCCCACGGACGCCTCGAACAGGAAGGCGCAGTTGTGTGCCTTGGCCAGAGCCAGCAGCTCTGCGCCGTAGGTGGCCACCATCTCCTTGTTGGAGGTGCAGACGCTCCGACCGCTCTCGAGACAGGCCTTGACGTAAGGGTAAGCGAAGCGGGTGCCGCCGATGGTCTCGACGACGACCTTTACTTCGGGGTCTTCCAGAATGGCGTCAAAATTCTTTATAAACAGCTTTGCGGCCGGATGATCCGAGAAGTCTTTGGGATCAAGGATGTACTTGACCTCCACCGGTTCGCCTGCGCGGCGGGAGACGCCTGCGGCGTTGCGGCAGAGCACCTCGTACACACCGCTGCCCACCGTGCCAAAGCCCAGAATCGCGATTTTTGCCATGATACTGCCCTCGTTCCTTTTTTCTATGAATGTACTGTCACAGATTGTATCCGCAGTGTACGCCCACGACCATCCTCTGGCGCGAAAGCTTTTCCGTCAGCTCCTCGGGGGTCATCTGCATGGTGTCGGTGCGGATGGTGACAGCCACCAGTGCGGCTCCGTTCTCCGGAGTAGACTGATTGATGGTCACGATGCTGGCGCCGGCGGCACTGATGCCGGCCAGAAGGCTCTGTAATGCACCCGTCTCGTCCCGCAGGGTCGCCATGACGGTGATGACCTCGCGGCCATTCTCCGAGTCGAAAATGCAGTCCTTATATTTATAAAATGCACTGCGCGACAGGTCTACGCTGCGGGTCGCAGCCGAAATGCTGCGTGCCTCTCCGCTGGCCAGAAGCTCCTTGGCCCGGACGACCTTGAGAAAAACTTCCGGCAGGACCTGTGCATCCACCAGATAAAAACGGCGTTCCAACTTGTTCACCTCTCAAACACAAGTGTTCTTGCAGAAAATATAATAGCATCCGACTCCCTGCATTGCAAGAGGTCGGATGCTATTTTGTCAGATTATCCAGTTTTGTGCCGTGAAGTGCCCTCTCAGCGCACCGGAATTGCTACCCGATGCCGCAAAAGTATGAGTTTTCCGCTCAGTCGGTGTCGAGGCCAGTGGTGTCCGGTTCAGGCGCGAGGGGTTCGCTGGCGACAGCTGCCTGACCGTGGGAATAATTGCAGACGTCGGGCAGGTCGTCGGCACGGTAGTAGCCCACTGCCGTGCTCGGGCAGGAGCCGCTGGCCAGCAGGCCGCTCTGGGTGCAGTAGCTGCGCTCCACGACGCCGTCAGCCGCCGGGAATGCCTTATAGGGCAGCTCTGCCTGGATCTGCTCCATCAGGGCCTTCCAGGCCATGACACAGGTGCGGGTCTTGGCCTGCTGCTTGCCGAGGGTCTTGGTCATATCGAAGGGCGCGTCATAGCCCCACCACACAGCGGTGACGTAATAGGGCGTGCCGCCCACGAACCACAGGTCCTTCTCATCGCTGGCCGTACCGGTCTTACCGAAGGCCTCCATGCCGTTGGAGTTGGGGTAGCGGCCGCTGGCCGTACCGACGCTGGAGAACAGGACGTTCTTCAGCAGGCGGTTCATGACATAGGCCGTCTGGGGCGTCAGAGCCTGATAGCTGGTGTCGTTGCTCTCCATATAGATGTTGCCGTCCCGGTCGAGCACACGGGTGTAGAGGTGAGGCGTGGTGTACTCGCCGTCGTAGAAGATCTGGAACGCCGCCGCCAGCGCCATCGGGGTGACGCCGTGGGTCTGGCTGCCCATGACCATCTGTGCAAGGCCCACATCGTTGACGGGGTCCAGCGTGCTGAGCTGCAGGGTATTGTAGACGAAGTTGAAGATGTTGTTCGCGCCCACGAGGTCGCCAACGCGGATGGCGATGGTGTTCAGGGAGCGTGCGAGGCCGTTCCAAAGCGGCAGGTCGGAGCCGTCGCCGTAGTTGCCGCCGTAGTTGCGGGGCCAGCTGCGCCATGCGTTGGGGTAGGCTTTCAGCTGCTTGTCCGTCAGACCCATGAGGCCGTTCCGGCGGCAGTAGTCCTCGTCACGGATGACCATGTCCTGCTTGAGGTAGAGGGGCGAGTTGTTGAGCATGGTGGACCAGTTGACCAGACCATACTCGATGCCCAGCGCATAGGCGCCGATGGGCTTGATGGTAGAACCGGTCTGACGGGTGACGCCGTAGGCGCGGTTCAAGGAAAGGCTCTTGGTCTTTTCGCCCAGACCGCCCACCATGGCGATGACGTTGCCGTCATAGTCCAGCGTGACCATCGCCGCCTGTGTGCGGACATTGCGGTAATAATAGACCGTACCGTCATCGCCAGTGCGGGTCTTGGGGGTGCCGTCCTCGTTGTAGACCTGCACATCGTCGTCAGAGACGCTGGTCACCTCTTCCTCATGCCAGCCGGCCGGGAAGTAGGCGTCGTCGGTGTTGAGCATCAGATTCTCCATCGCGGTCTGGATCTTGGGGTTGACCGTTGCCTCGATGGTGTAGCCGCCGGTGTAGAGCATACTCTGGGCGGTGGACTCGTCCACGCCCTCCTTGGCCATGATGTCCTTCACCACCTCGTTGAAGAGGGCATCGGTGAAGTAAGAGGTGGTGGAGCTGCTCTTCTTCGTGTTGTCCGTCTCTGCCAGCACCAGCGGCTGGGCAGCGGCGCTACGGTAATCATCCTCCGAGATGACACCCTGCTGCCACATATTGTAGAGCAGGAAGTTCCTGCGGTTGATGAGGTTCTCGGGGTTGGTGTAGGGGTTATAGTTGGTGGGATTCTTGGTGATGGACGCGATGGACGCGCACTCCCAGAGGGTCAGCTCGCTGACATCCTTATCGAAGTACTCGTTTGCCGCCGTCTGGACGCCCTGGATCGTACCTGTGAAGCTGATGGTGTTCAGGTAGGCTTCCAGAATGGTCTCCTTGGAGTAGCTGCGGCTCAGGATGAGGGCGCGGTAGATCTCGCGCAGCTTGCGCAGTGCGCCCTCGATGCCGCTGGCGCTCTTGTCGCTGGTCAGGTTCTTGATGAGCTGCTGTTCCAGCGTGGAGGCGCCCTGCTTGGAGCTGTAGATGGGCAGCAGGTATTCATTGATCATCGCGCCGATGGTGCGCTTGAAGTTGACGCCCGGCTCGCTGTAAAAGTCTTTGTCCTCGGTGCAGATGAATGCATACTGTAGGTTGGTGGGGATCTGCTCGAGGTCCGCCCAGACGCGGTGGCTGTTGGAAGAGCGCAGGGTGGCGTACTCCACCTGTGCGCCGGTGTCGGGGTCGGTGGCCACCACAAGGCTCGACTGGCTCAGTTCGATGTTGTCAAGGTCCAGCAGGTCGCCGTCACTGGCCGTAGCCTGCACCACATAGTACACAGCGCCCACTGCCACCAGACTGCCCGCCATAATGCCCAGACAGACGAGGGTGACGATGGTCCGGCCCAGGAATCCGAGAACGGGATGGCCGTGCTTTTCTCCCTGCTCCTGCGGTTCGCGGGGCTCACGGACCCGCCGGTTCTGCTCCCGGAGCGCACCATCACTGTGGAGTCTCCGTCTTTCATTGTTTGAGATAAGGATCGCCTCCTATCGCAATTTTCACTGTTCTGCATCTCAAAGCATCCTCTGACGATGCCGTTTGCTGTTCCTGCTGCGGCCAGACTGCCCACAGCCATAATAATACATTATAGTCCGCGCCGCCCGCTTCCGCAAGGGGGAATCGACCGGATACGATGCTAGTATAGCACATCTGCCCCGCCAAAGTACAGCATCCGGGTGTGAAAATTCTGCATCCCTGTCTGAGGCAGTTTTCTTTTGCACATACTACCGTCTGAAACACCATTTCAGCCGAAAGGAGTCCACTGCCATGCGCAAGGTCTGGCTCTGCATTTTTTATGCGCTGTGCATTTTTACCATCGTGTTCAGTCTGTTCTGGATGGCCCTGCCCAGTCTCCCCTTCCCTGCCGACTCCGGCGAAGAGACGCCGGCCACCGAGCCGGGTCTGGCCGCGCAGGGCTCCGCCGGGCAGAGCGGCACCGACTTCTACCTCTGCGACGAGGGTGGGCGGGTGGTCGTCTACACCTGCTCCGACAACGGACTGCCCGACAAGCGGCTCCTGCGCACCGGCATCTATGTCAATCTCCTCCCTGAGGCCGATGCCCTCCGGCTCAAGCAGGGCCTCTACGTCACCGGCGAAACGGCGCTCCGGGCGCTTCTGGAAGACCTGGGTGAATAAACAAAAACAGTGCAGACATCCCCGGGGAGGTCTGCACTGTTTTTATACTTTATCAAAATCAGGCTTCGAGCTGTTCCAGCGGGACGAGGTAGTCCTTGCGGCACTGCTCGTAGTTGAGCATATATTCCTTGGTGGGGTTGTGGTGCATCATATTCTTAAGGGTATGGGAGTCATAGTCCTCGCCTGCCTCCATGCCCACCAGACGGGCGGCGATGTTGGAGCAGTGGTCCGAGATACGCTCTACATTGTTCAGCACATCGAGATAGACGACACCGGTATCAATGGAGCAGGCACCGTCCTTCAGACGCTTGATGTGCTGCGCACGAAGCCGCTCCACGAGGATGTCGATGACCTGTTCCAGCGGCTCCACCTGGCTGGCGGTCCGGGCGTCGTCGAACTCGAAGGCGTCCGTGGTGAGGGTCAGTATCTTTTCCAGCGCATTGTCGAGAAGCTTCAGCTCCTGCTGTGCCTTCTCGCTGAAGGTGACTTCCTTGTCGGTCAGCTCCTGCGCTTTTTCTTTGATGTTGACTGCATAGTCGCCGATGCGCTCGCACTCGGTGACAAAGTTGAGCAGCTCGGTCACCTCATGGCTCTCCGCGTCACCCAGCTCCTGGTCTGCCAGCTTGATGAGGTAGTTGGAGATGTCCACCTCCATCCGGTCGATGAGGTTCTCGCGGACATCGATGGCACTCACGACATCCTCGTCCATCTTGAGCAGCAGCGGGGTGGCGAGGCCGACGTTGCGGGCTGCGCGGCGGGACATCTTGACCACCGCGTTCTTAGCCTGCTGCAGAGCCACAGCCGGGCTCTTGAACAGACGCTCATCCAGCACAGGCATACTCAGCTCCTGCGCCTCCTCCGCGCTGTTCGGCACGGTCATCATGGCCAGCTTGGACAGCACACCGCTGCAGGGCAGGAAGAGCAGCATCGCAATGACGCTGGTCATGGTGTGGATGTTTGCAATGCTGCTCTTGTTCATCACATCGCCCCACATGGGGATGCCGATGGTGAACTGGACTGCATAGACCAGCGCCAGCAGGATGACGCTGCCGATGATGTTGAAGTACAGGTGGATGAGGGCGGCGCGCTTGCCGTCCTTGGAGGAGCCGCCGATGGTCAGCAGCGGGGTGAAGGCCGTGCCGATGTGGGCGCCCAGCACGATGGGGATGGCCGAGCTGAAGGTGACGAGGCCGGTGCTGGACAGCGCCTGCAGGATACCCACAGAGGCCGAAGAGGACTGGATGATGACCGTGACCACCACGCCCACGAGAACGCCGAGGATGGGGTTGGTCATGGTGACGAACAGCTCCTGGAACGCTGCGCTCTCACGCAGGGGAGACACGCCGGTGTCCATCAGGCTCATGCCCGTGAACAGGATGCCGAAGCCCAGCATGATCTGGCCGATGTTTTTCTTTTTGGCGTTGCGCAGGAACACATAAAAAATGCAGCCGACAAATGCCACCACCGGCGCAAACGTCTTGGGCTGGATGAGGGTCAGCAGAAGGCTGTCACCCGAGATATCCGCCATGCGGATGAGCTGACCGGTGACAGTGGTACCAATGTTTGCACCCATGATGACACCCACCGACTGCGTCAGGGTCATAATGCCAGAGTTGACAAGGCCGACACAGATGACGACTGTGCCTGCGGAGGACTGGATCACGCCGGTGATGAGGGTGCCGAAAATGACACCCTTGATGGTGGAGGAGGTCAGCTTCTGCAGCACGCCCTGCATCTTGCCGCCCGCCAGCTTTTCCAGGCCGGCACCCATGATCGACATACCATAGAGGAACAGCGCAATACCGCCCAACAATGAGGTGATGTGTGTGATATCCATCTCGATACTCCTAAAAACTTCCTTTTGCTCTTCAAACAAACCAAGGACGGCCGCCCGGGGCTTCCGGCCCTGAACGCCGTCCTTTTTATTATAGCATTGAACTCCCCCGGACAACAAGCGTTATTTTACATGTTTTTTGCATTTTTACTGCATTTCCGCGCCGTTTTGTCCTTTTGTCAACGGTTCTTTTCTTATATTTTACAGGTATTTTACATTTGAACTTTCCCCGCGCGCTCCTGACACGTTTCCGGGAACTGCCGGGAATGCGTCATGCGGCCTCGTCCAGCTCCTCCATGGCCTCCCGCATCGTGTCCGCCGAGAAGAGGAACACCCCGCCCCGGGTATAAACCTCCACATGGCCGCCTACAGATCGGATCTCGTACTCACTCATGGTGTTCCCTCCTGTTCCTGCGGCCCGCCTCCGGGCCGCTCCTGTTTTGTTCGACAAGAGGAGTATACCAGATGCGGGGTACGATAAGGGGGACTTTCAGGAGTGCCTGGACAAAATATCAAAAACGACGATGCACTATACTGCTTTTCTCCCTCTTTTTTCGCATTTTTCGCGCGAAAAATCGCCGGAACATACTCGTTGACGACACAACCAAAAGGTGTTACACTTTGGGCAACAAAACAACGCTGTGTAATGCAAAAGAAAGAGGTGTTTCCATGAACGAAATGAAGGAAGCAGTGGGGAACTGGCGGGAGGCAAAGCAGTTCAGCCCGGCGGACGAGAACGATTTCCTGCGGTGGCTGGACAAGGCCGACACCGAGGAAAAGCTCTTTTCCCGGCTGACCTTCTGGTTTACCTTCCGGGGCCTGCCTGCGGACCAGAACCAGCGGTATCATCTGGTGCAGGAGCGGGCCCGGGAGCTGCGGCTCTGGAACGGGCTGGAGCTCAAGCTCCGGCGCTGGCAGGACCGCGTGGCCGACGAGTACGAGCAGATCGGAAAGGAGGCGTTCGCGGCCCGCATCGGCGAGGACTACGCCGATTACATCAACAGCCTGACCGATCCGGAGGCCGCCCCGCAGCAGGCTGCCCCGGAGCCGGAGACCGCAAAGCCTGCCGGGGTGCAGGCGTGGTCGGCCCGGGAGCTGTCTGAGATGGAGCTGCCGCCCATCCGCCATGTGGTGGAGGGCCTGCTGCCCATGGGCATGGGGGTGCTGGTGGCAAAGCCCAAGCTGGGCAAGAGCTGGATGGTGCTGGACCTCTGCCTTGCCGTGGCACAGGGGGAGCCGTTCCTGGGGTTCCCCACCCGGCAGCACGGCACGCTCTACCTCGCCCTGGAGGACGGCAAGAGCCGGATGCAGACCCGCCTGCGCCGCCTGCTGGAGGGAAGGCCCGCCCCCGCCAACATGCACGTCATGTTTCAGGCCCAGCGGCTGGGCGAGGGCCTGCTGGAAATGCTGGGGGAGTATCTGGATGCCAACCCGGACATCCATCTGGTCTGCATTGATACCTTATCTAAGATCAAGCCCAAGGCAAAGCCCTTTGAAAATGCCTACGATGCCGACTACGACTACATGGGCAGGCTGAAGGCCTTTGCCGACAGCCGGGGCATCTGCGTGCTGCTGGTGCACCACACCCGCAAGAGCAAGAACCCCGAGGACAGCTTCGACAACATCAACGGCTCCACCGGCATCCTGGGCGCGGCGGATTTCACCATCGTGCTGGACAAGCAGAGCCGGATGGACGATGAAGCAGGCTTTCTGCTCACCGGCCGCGACATCGAGCAGTGCGAGCGGGTCATCCGCTTCGATAAGGCCCGCTGCCGCTGGGTCATGCAGGGCACGGCGGCCCAGCTGGCCGCGCAGCGCCGGGTGGCCGAGTATGAGGCAGAGCCCATCGTCAGGACCCTGCGGGCGCTCCTGCAGCAGGGGGATGGAACGTGGAGCGGCTACTCCAAGAACCTGATGGAGATGGGCCAGCGGTACGCCCATACCGAGCTTGCACCAAATCTGCAAATGCTTTCAAAGCGTATTCAGGAGCTGCAACCTATGCTTTGGGAACGAGATACCATTAGATATTGGTATAACAGCAATGGAAACGCTGGGAGAAAGCATAACTTTCGACAGGAACGAACCGATCACAATGCTTCGGTTCCAGTGTCTGCACAGTTATCGTTAAGACATAATGATCATTGATATCATTGGTTATCATTGATTGTCATTGACTGGTGGCAATGAAGAGCAATGATTTCAATGACTTCAATGATGAATGTTAGTATAACGAGAAAAAGCCCTGCGCAATGCCAAGGGCTCCCCCCTTCGGGGGAGCTGGCAAAGCCGCAAGGCTTTGACTGAGAGGGTGAGGGCCTTACCCCCCCGCCGCAAGGCTGCCCTTGGGGCAGGCATCCGGGGCGCTCTGGGCCTTCCGGGCCTCGGTGCGGGCCTTGTCGTAGCAGTAGCGGATGATGGCCTGCCGCCGCACGATGCCGATAAAGATGCCCCGGTCGTCCACCACGGGCACAAAGTTCTGGTTCATGGCCGCTTCGATCAGCTGGTCCATGCTGGTGGTGACGGTCACGGCCTTGTAATCCCGCTTGTGGGCAAAGCTCGAGATGGGCACATCCTCGGCGGCTTCAATGTCCAGCCCGTGCTGCTGTTTCAGCCCCCAGAGGATATCCCCCTCGGTCAGGGTGCCCACATACTCGCCCTTGCGGTTGAGCACCGGGATGGATGCGTAGCGGTTGTTCTCCCATTTTTCCA
>OGML01002940.1_pt1 | contig 11186 bp, 10 predicted proteins | sample 1572951 | NCBI WGS metagenome assembly OGML01 (sample SAMEA2581883, study PRJEB24529) | metagenome | biome: Human gut stool | place: China | collected 2011 | reverse complement strand
AAAGAAGAACAAGATCTTACTATCTGAATCCGAATATTGAAAAATTAATAGAATTATGGCTATAATAGTAAACCTTGACATAATGATGGCCCGAAGAAAAATATCTTTGGGGGAGTTGGCAGAGAAGATTGACATTACGCCTGCCAACCTTTCTATCCTGAAAACGGGAAAGGCCAAAGCGATTCGTTTCTCTACCCTTGAGGCGATCTGTAGAGTGCTAGATTGCCAGCCGGGGGATATTCTGGAGTATCAGGTGGATGAAGAAGATGGAGGTACGTCATAATTCACCACAGATTACGCAGATATTAACACAGGATGATTTTAATCTGCTGATAACCAGTAATATCTATCTGTGTAAATCGGTGTGATCTGTGGTGAATACGAGTCCTGACACATCCTTATCTGGAGATTTAGCCTTTGGCCTCTTTGGCTTTGAATGCGAGTGCATACATCCGCATTTGTTTGACCATCGACAACAATCCGTTGCTACGTGTGGGGGATAGGTGGTCCTTCAGACCGATTCTGTCGATAAAGTAGAGTTCCGAATTAAGAATCTCGTCGGGTGTATGTCCCGATACGACTTTAATCAACAGTGCTATGATGCCTTTCACGATCAGTGCATCGCTTTCTGCTTTAAAGATAATTTTCCCGTCTACTTCGTCTGCCTGAAGCCATACACGGCTTTGGCAACCTTCAATCAGATTCTGTTCCGTTTTATATTTCTCGTCGAGCGGTTCCTGCTCGTTTCCTAAGTCGATAAGTAACTGGTAGCGATCCATCCAGTCATCAAAGTCGCTGAATTCAGCAACGACTTCGTCTTGTAATTCGTTGATTGACATGATAAATAATTATTTCTCGTTATAAATAACTTCCAGTACCGTTTGTCCCACAGCTTTGAGTGTAGAGCGGTCGATGGCATCCATATTGTCATTCACGGTGTGCCAGGTCGGTCCGAAGCTGGACAGTTCACAATTTTCGTCGTTTGGAATGATGTCGATAGTCGGGATACCTGCCAAGCGATTGATAAACAGATGATCGTCAGTGATCTGACCGCCTACTTCGTTAATAAAGTAACGTCCGTATCCGGCGTCGTTAGCCTTTTTCCATACCTTCTTGTTGATACCTTTGGCATATTTCTCGGAATATACTTCTTTAAAGAAAGTAGCATCTTTGCCGCCCACCATATCGAGTAAAATTCCGAAGCGGGCATTATAGCCATCTACGTGCGGGGTTCGTGCCCAATATTGTGCGCCGAGACACCACTGGTCTTCCCGATGTTCGCCTGTATAAAACTGAGGTGCTCCGTAATCTTCCGCATCCAGAAAGATGATGTCGATTCCCAGTTCCGGTTGCTGTTGATTGATCTGGCGGGCAATTTCGAGTAATACACCCGCTCCGCTTGCTCCATCATTGGCGCCCAGTATCGGTGTGTGATGATTCTTTTCATTCGGATCATTGTCGGCCCATGGACGGGTATCCCAATGCGCAAAGAGTGCGATGCGTTTTTTGCTTTCGGGCTTAAAAGATCCTATGATGTTGCGTGCTTTCAGCAGTGTACCGTCGTATGCGGGTAATTCAGCGTTTTGGCTGATCACTTTGGCTCCATGTTCGGCCAGTTTGGCGGCCAGGTAGTCTCCACAGGCAACATGACCTTTAGAATTTGGTGTGCGCGGTCCGAAGTCGACTTGCGCCTGTATGTACTTGTAAGCACTGTCTGCGTCAAATTGGGGCACTTGGACAATTACCTTTTTCTCGGTGATGTCGGTCGAAGTGGTCTTGCTGCCGTTTGTTCCGCAGGAGAAAGCAGAAAACAGGATGAAAGCTGACAGTATGAACATAGAGTTTCTTTTCATAATTATGCTTTTGGAGTTTAAAGCCTCAAAATTAATGATTTTCACTGTAGGGTGAGTCAGATAGGAGGGTTTATTAACAATTCCACTCCTTTCTTTCCGGATACGAACTCCACTTCCGCACCGTTGATTAGTGGTAGGTTCTCTGTCACATGTCCCACCGGAAAGTCATAACATATGGGGAAGTCATACTCCTTCACCAAGGCATCCAGTGTGCTGTAAAGGTCCTTTTTCAGTGAATAGTCTTCTTTGTATTCGGTAAATTGTCCGATGATAAGTCCGGATAACTTTTCAAGTACGCCTCCCAATTTCAGGTTATACATCATGCGTTCGATGGCATAAGGACGCTCGCCCACATCCTCGATGAAGAGGATCGTACCTTCGGGAGGAATATCGTATGGTGTTCCGCGGAGACCGTGGAACACAGCCATGTTGCCGCCTCGCAGGATGCCTTTGGCCTGTCCCAGATGATTCAACTTATGGCGGTGGCATTTATATCCGGGCAGTTTACCGAAAAGAATGTCGCGGAGATATAATGAACATGGATCCTCCTCTCCTGTTACAGCGAGATGGCGTGCCATGGGAGCATGGAGTGAGGCAAAACCATTGTATTGAAATAAGTTGTGGAGCGCAGTGATGTCACTGAACCCGATCAGCCATTTCGGGTGGTTACGAAAGCGTGTGAAGTCCAGCTTATCCAGCAAGTGAACCGCTCCGTAACCACCACGGCTGCACAAGATGGCCTTAATTTCTTCATCGTCCATGGCTACCTGAAAATCTTTGAGGCGCTGATGGGTGGCACCGGCATACAAGCCCCATGAACTTCGGACATGATCTCCCATGACAGGAGTAAGTCCCCAGGAGCTGAGACGCGTCTTGGCACCTTTCAGGAATATACTGTCTATTTTGCTTGAAGGCGATACGATGGCTACTTTATCGCCTTCGTGCAGAAATGGGGGAAATTGTAAGTTCATTTAATAAAGTGATTTAATAAGCTGATATCTGATTTGTCTTTAACGCTTGTAGGGTAAAAAGGTTCTATTTCTCTTTCTGATAGAATCTTACCCAATCTACATACATCTCCACCGGAAGTTCTTTCGGGTCTACAGCCCCTACCCACGAGCCACCCAACTGCATGTCGATCAGTAGATAGAAAGGCTGGTCGAAAGGAAACTGCCCTTCTTTGTCTGTTTCGATGCGGGGATAGGTGAAAGTATGTGTGTCATTGATATAGAATGCAATGCTGTCCGGATACATTTCTACTGAATATACATTGTAGTCGTCGGGATTGATCGCACCTACGGAGTGTGATAACGGATTGTCTTTGATACCCAGATTGTACGTATAATTGGTATGTATAGTCTGATAAGCGATTGTATCGTGATTCAGACGTTCCATGATATCGATTTCTCCACCCATCGGCCAGGGAGCATCTATCGGGAGCATCCAGATGGCTGGCCACTCACCACGTGCACCGTTCAGTTTGGCGCGTATTTCGAGGCGTCCGTTGCTGAATGCTTTTTTTCCTTTGGTGTAGATTCCTCCGGTCAGATAGGGTGCTGTATCATTGGGCTGGCTGTAATTGATGATGCCTCGCAGCACCATATTGCCGTCACGCATGTCGAAACAGGAATCGAAGTCGGTCATATAGTTATTCCAGTCTGATTTGCCACGTGGTATTTTACTCCAGACCTGTGGATCAAAGCCTGTTTTCTGGTCGAAATTATCTTCCCAAACCAATTTCCACTGGTCGGATGAATGACGTTGGCACGATGAAAAGCCTGAACTGATACACAACAGGCAGAAAAGAGCGAGAAATGTTTTTGTTTTCATGGTTCTGTTTGATTATAGGAGTTTAACAGGACACAAATTTACATTAAAAAACGAAATTACCTGCATCCGTAGAAATGAAAGCGTTGTATTATATCAAAATGTTACTCGGTTTGTCTATTTTTTCAGTATTCCATGATGTACTTCTCAATCCTTTTTCTGATATTTGCTAAAAATCTAACGTTATGGAACCTATTAGAAACTTTGACCAACTGACAGCCCATCTCAAAACCTTAAACCGACGGAAACGGATTGCCGTTGTCTGTGCCAACGATCCGAATACAGAATATGCCATTGCCCGTGCACTCGACGAAGAGATTGCGGAATTCCTGATGATTGGTGACTCGGCCATCCTGCAAAAGTATCCCAGTCTGCAGAAGTATCCGGAATATGTGAAGACCCTCCACATTGAAGATCCCGATGAGGCAGCGCGTGAAGCTGTTCGTATTGTTCGGGAAGGGGGAGCCGATATTCTGATGAAAGGTATTATCAATACTGACAATTTGCTTCATGCCATTCTCGACAAGGAGAAAGGCTTGCTGCCTAAGGGGAAGATTCTGACTCATTTGGCCGTAATGCAGATTCCGACGTATGATAAATTATTGTTCTTCTCTGATGCCGCTGTTATTCCTCGTCCCACTTTGCAACAACGCATTGAGATGATATGGTATGCCATCTGTACTTGCCGGCGGTTTGGGATAGAACAACCCCGTATCTCTTTGATCCATTGTACGGAGAAGGTAAGTGCCAAGTTTCCCCATTCGCTCGATTATGTTAATATTGTGGAGTTGGCCGAAGCCGGAGAGTTTGGTAATGTGATTATCGATGGTCCGTTGGATGTACGCACCTCTTGCGAGCAGGCCAGCGGGGATATTAAAGGAATTGTATCGCCCATCAACGGACAGGCCGATGTATTGATATTCCCCAATATCGAGTCGGGCAATGCTTTCTATAAATCTGTTTCGTTGTTTGCCAAAGCCGATATGGCAGGATTGCTGCAAGGCCCCATTTGCCCGGTGGTGTTACCGTCACGCAGTGATTCCGGACTTTCCAAGTATTATAGTATCGCGATGGCGTGCCTGACGGCTTCTACCCGGTCGGCAGAGAGAGGAAGATGCTCCGAATGATGATCATAATTAAACTAAGAATATGGATAAACTGAATATAAACTCTACTCCGTCTTCTGTGAAGAATGGACGGGGGGAAAGGCTCCTTGTTATCAATCCCGGTTCCACTTCAACAAAGATTGCTGTTTATGAAAATGAAACTCCTTTGTTGGTACGCAACATCCGCCATACGGTGGAAGAGTTGTCTGCCTTCCCCCGGGTGATCGATCAGTTCGAATTTCGTAAATCGCTTGTTCTCCGAGAGTTGGAGGTAAACGATATTCCTTTCCGGTTCGATGCTGTCATTGGACGCGGAGGCTTGGTGAAGCCTATTCCCGGTGGAGTTTATGAGGTTAACGAAGCCATGAAGCGGGATACCCTTCACGCTATGCGTACACATGCCTGCAATCTGGGAGGTTTGATAGCCGATGAATTGGCCGCAGCTTTACCCGGATGCCGGGCGTTTATTGCAGATCCGGGTGTGGTGGACGAACTGGAAGAGGTTGCCCGTATTACCGGTTCGCCTTTGATGCCGCGTATCACTATCTGGCATGCACTGAATCAGAAAGCTATTGCCCGTCGTTATGCTGCCGAACATGGCACTCGTTATGAAGATCTTGATTTGATCGTCTGCCATTTGGGAGGAGGTATTTCTGTTGCAGTCCATCGTCATGGGCGTGCAGTCGATGCCAATAATGCATTGGATGGCGAAGGGCCTTTCTCACCCGAAAGAGCCGGAACTCTTCCCGCCGGACAACTGATAGACCTTTGTTTCAGCGGGAAATTCACCAAAGATGAATTGAAGAAACGAATTTCGGGTCGTGCCGGGCTTACCGCCCATTTGGGAACTACTGATATTCCTGCCATTATTCAGTTCATTGAGGCAGGTGATGACCATGCCCGGTTGGTGCTCGATGCCATGATCTACAATGTGGCCAAAAGTATCGGTGCTGCCTCTACTGTTTTATGTGGAAAGGTAGACGCCATCCTGCTGACCGGAGGCATTGCCTATTCCGATTATGTAATTTCCCGTTTAAGGGAACGTATCTCTTTCCTTGCTCCCGTTTTCGTGTATCCGGGAGAAGATGAGATGGAGGCTTTGGCATTGAATGCTTTGGGGGCTTTAAGGGGAGAACTTCCGGTACAGGTTTATCAGTGATTTTAGAGCTTGGTTGCATTGCCGCATTGTGCAGGGGTGCACCGGCACCTTGTGCAGAACTGCACAAGATATCGATGCACCCCTGCATAAGGGAAGTGATGCGGTATGATTTATGCTGTCGGGTCGTCCACAATATCTCCGTCGCCCTCGGTTGTATTGCCTATTACGATGGTTTGGCAGATGACATGTGGTGTCTTCAGTTGCCGGTTGCCACTGGTATATTGCGTAGTCAGTCGCAGTTTGTATATTCCGTCTGTCAGGTCTGCCGGTAGGAGTACCAGTACTTCCGAAGGATTGTTTACTGCTATCATATCCATCGGTAGCTTCGTTTCCGTGCCTTTTTCATCAATCAAGACGATACCTACGGCAGGATCTGTACCTGCTACTTTGATGTTCTTGCCTTGTAAGCGATAGTTACGTCCTGCAGTTGCACTACCGTCCGTAGCACGGGTGGCGGCGTCTTCACCACCGATGAAATAGGCCGAATCGCCTTTGGCTCCCAGAATTTTCACGCCGGTTCGTGCGATAGCTTCACGTAAATCCTTATCCTGATTGAAGGAAACATAGATAGAATTTCTCTCAGGATTCCATACTCCACCGTCTATAACACCGCGAAACTGTGGTACGGCACGAAAAAGCCCCGTATTGACAGAGTATCCGTTCAGTACCAATTCCGATACCGTACGCTGAAAGAGATCGACGGCATGCTTTAAAGTCTCTGCCCGCAAGCCGGTATCTTCTTTCTTCATTTCATCCAGTACATCGGACAGCGTCAGGTTTCCGGCGCTTTCCAATACCAGGATTTTGTCTTCTTTGTTGTCGGTGGTTACGGTATTGTCCGCAAGCCAGCCTTTGAGTTCTGTTTTCATGATCATTACGATTTTAATAATTTATCAATCTATTATTTTACACAGCGGACGCTAAATCCATCTCCTTTAGTACTTGAATTAACTTCCACTTTATTATTCTCAAAATTAAATGAATATGCAATACTACCACTATTGTTAGTACTAGTCCAATAACGTGCGTATCCACTTTCTGTAGCGGCAGTGCCGCTCCCCCCACTCCAAGTCCGCGCACCTGCCAAGAGTAAAAACAAACCTTTGGAATTATTCATAAACCACATTCCATTATTAACTTTTGTTTTATTTGTACATCTTGATAGCGACAAGCATTCATTTCTTGATGGAGTACGCCAGCCTGTGCCATAGTATGCAGTATTTAATTTAGAACACGGATCTCCATTACTTCCATCATAAAGTTTATTGAAGGCGTAATAATACCCGGTTTCTGTTTGCGAAGGTGCCCATACGTAGTTGGCATTTCCAATACTTTTTAAATTTCCAGTGGCCCATCTCAATTTCGCCAAGTTAGTCTTATCACTCGCTGTACATCCGTTTTGTGTCAGGGTAATGTCGCTTGCTGCCAGTTGTATCCCCAATTCAAACTTCAGTGTAATGGTATAACTTCGTCCCGCTTGTAACTGGACATTCTGGCTGGAGGTCATATTCCTATTATTCACATTGAAGTAATTGCAAAGTTTCAACGTACCGATATGTACCGTGATCGCCCGGGTACCCGAAAAAGGTACTAACCGTACAGTAGCAGTCGAACTATTGGCTATACTGAATGTAGGCGTATTTCCGGTATTGGCACTTACATTATTTGTAGAGGGACCTATCGTCCAGGCAGACGCATTGCCCCCTTGAGAAACATATACCCCCGTACAGTTGGTAAACGTGTTGCTCCCAAACTGTGACAAGGAGAGTTTAACCGTCAGCTTGCAGAGTTTTTGCGTGAAACTAACCGACAGGTTGTGGCTGATTGTACTCACATTCGCTATGTCCCCCGAGTCATAGACCATAAAGTCACTGTTCATATTCGGGATAGTGACGGAAGTACTGTTATAAGTATAGGATGAAGGGATCGTTCCCATCGCTGCCGTACTATTGAACGAGTATCCGATCACACGGACAGTTCCTGCTCTGGTGAGCAGATTTCCTTGCCTGAGTGTGGGAGCGGAAGCCCCGTTCGTCGTAAAATCCGCAGCCGACTGGAACACGTAATTGCTGCCTACTTTACGGAAAGCGACCAACCGGAAATAAATGCCGTTGCCCAATGTAGCGGCACGGGTAGTGACTTGTGGCTCTTCGCGGAGCGTCATCCGTACCGCTGAAGGCCCCTCGTAAGGCACGGCAGCCGGTATGGCCCTGCTGGCGGGTGGCTCTTTCACCGGCACCCATTCGTCTACAAGCGTTCTTCCCCCGGTTGTGTCGGGAGTATCAACATGGCTTTCCATATAATTGCCATCCTCAACCCGGCTGACCGTAACAGGAATCATATCCTCCCCGTCCGGTTCCGGGCTGTCGGGGTTCACAACATTGTCGCCACACGATGTTATCATTAAAAAAGCCGCGCACAGACAGCATGTGTTTAACGCACGAAAGCCTACATACAGAAGTTTTGTCTTCGTATTCATAACTCAAATGTTTAAAAATGAATAAAATAGATCATGCTCAGCAAGGCCTTCCCATTAAGAATGGGCAGGCCGGCTATGGCAGGCTGTGAATACAGCTTTTATTTTGCGGTAAGTTTGTGTAAATTAGACAGATAGAACGACTGTTGTGTTTCAAAAGACGTTCCTTTTTTGAAACACGGTTTTGGCTCTGTGCACTGAATATAAGAAGAAGAGATAAATAACTGATTATTAGAATAATGTATAAATATTTGCACAGATGAAAAAAGCGTCTTATCTTTGTTGCATCAGACGAACGTCTTTTGAAACGTCTTGTGGCGAGTAATATGCTTATTGTTAATCTGTTATAGATCATGATCTGGATTCTTCATTCTTTGTTATTTTGATTCTGTTTTTAATAAAAAAGGGGACAAAGTCCCCCTCGACTTTGCCCCTTCCCAATCTTTTCCCCGCAACTAATACGAAGAAAACCCACTAATTAAAATTTATACCTTTGTGTGTCAGAAATTTCTTCCGGTGTCCCACCACAGGCGAGTGCCGCAGTTGTCGATTCCGCCCAATGCATTTACCAATTGGGTATATTGCTCGGGATTGGTCGTTTTGATACCTACGAAGAAGTTCAGTCGACGTGGTCCGAGGTTGGTATCTACCGTACCTTCACTTTGGTTGACCAATACCGGGAACAGTCTCGGATAGCCTGTACGACGTTGTTCTGCCCAAGCTTCTCCTCCTTCAGGGAACATGGCAAGCCATTTCTGTGTAATGATGCGTCCCAGCTTGTCTTCATTGCCGGCGGCATCGTCCCATTTGGGGGTCAGTGTGTTGACCGCTTTCACATTATTGGCTGCTTTGAAAGCGTCTACATAGTCGGATGGCTTTCTGTCACTCTCCAGATATGCTTCGGCACCGGCAGCACCCCATTGTGCAAATGATGCTTTTACGCCTTTTTCATAGCAATCCTTCACCGATTCGCTGCTCCAGCCTCGCAGAGCTGCTTCGGCACGCAGGAACCATACTTCGGCAGGAGTCATCAGTACGGCGTCTGTCTGTTGGGTAATGGTACTTTTTGAATGTCCGTTGTAGTTTTTATGACTAAAGCCTGTTCCTTGGCGGATACCTTTGTAAGTACCTTTATAGTCGATAAGGCTTGTTGCATCAGAGCCGGTTGCTTTATCAAAATACTTTTCCATGCGGGGATCTTCGTAACCCACTAATAGAGACTCCATGTTGGCGTTCATAAACACTTCGCCCCATGCTTTATTGATTTCTCCGAAAGGATTAGTATAACCTGAAGAGGTAGAAACGGCTACGACTTCATCATTGCCTTCCAGCAATCCTTCTTCATCCGTAAGTGCTTTTTGGGCTTCTGCCACAGCCAGCTTAGAGTCCGCCATGGCAATACGGACAGCCAGGCGCAGACGGAGAGAATTTGCGAACCGTATCCATTCGCTGAATGTGCGTTTTCCCTGCGGCATCAGGATATCGAATTTTGCAAAACTCTCAATGTCCGGATTGGCTTTCTGATATTCACGTATCTTGGCAATACCTGTATCCAGGTCATTGAAGAAAGCTTTGTATGCTTCTTGTTGCGTATCGGGTGTAGAACCCGTTTTTGATCCGAACTGAGTATAGACGATCGGTCCATACAGGTCGGATAAGCGGTGCATTAATTCCACTTTCAGTATCTTGGTAATACCGTAGAATCCTATATTGTCTTTTTCATTAATAGTCTCTGATTTCTGTACTTCCGGCATAATGTATCCATAGGTGTTATCCCATGTAGAACCGTTCCAGCCGTCCATCATGTAGTAAGTGCTGTTGTTCTTTCCTTCGTTGAAGGGATTGAAGTCATGCACATATCCCGAGAATAGATCTGCCCCCAGGTTTTGCATGGTCTGAAAAGGCCAGTTCTTGCCGCTTCCCCAGTCGTAGTTGAAGTAGATTCCTTGCTGAATGATTCCCAAAGGGATGCCATAATAATTGAAATCCTGTTTTTTACTATCATTATCGAATCCTGCTTCGTTGGTGTTGAACGACTCAAAAGAATCAGTACAAGCTGAAAATCCGATCAATCCTCCTAAGAGTATGCCTGCTATATATTTGATATTGTTTTTCATGATGAATCTCTTTTAGAATGTGAACTTAATATTGAAACCTAAGCTACGGGTAGTCGGCATGCCGAATACGTCAATACCCTGATTATCGTTACCTGTCGAAAGAACGGCATCCGGATCGAACGGAGCTTTCTTTGAGATGAAGAACAGGTTGCGGGCTACAAATGACAACTGGACATCTTTAAATGCACCGCCGGCTTTAGCCAACCAGCTTTGAGGGAGTGAGTAGCCCAAAGAGAGTTCGCGGAGGCGAATATTGGTAGCGTCGTACATATAGTACTCCGTACATCCGTCACGTCCACTGACTGCGGTGTAGAATTTTCTCGGCTTCACTTGTGTTCCGTCAATATTGATATATCCTGCATCTCGGGCTTTACCGCTGTTCAGGCTGACACCTCTTTGGTCGAGTTCGGCCTGAGTCTGTGAGAGTACATCGCCACCAAAACGTCCGTCGATCAAGAAGTAGAGTGAGAAACCTTTGTAAGTGAATGTATTGCTCCATCCTAACATAAAGTCCGGATTACAGTTGCCTACTTTTTCTGTATTGCCGCCACCGATAACGTTCGGGATCTTGTCTCCGTCTTTATCTGTAGTAATTATGAAAGAAGTTTGTGGAAGAAACCGAAGCCGGAAAAACTTATAAGCTTGTAC
>OGML01002935.1_pt1 | contig 11224 bp, 10 predicted proteins | sample 1572951 | NCBI WGS metagenome assembly OGML01 (sample SAMEA2581883, study PRJEB24529) | metagenome | biome: Human gut stool | place: China | collected 2011 | reverse complement strand
CTGGCTGCTATCGATGCTCTGGGAATCGGACGGGAAGAACTGACGCTCCATGTCGGAGCCGGGACGTTCAAACCCGTGAAAAGCGAGACGATCGAAGGGCATGAGATGCATACCGAATTTATTTCGGTGCGTCGGAGTTCGATCGAACGGATCAAGAATAACCTCGGTAAGATTATTGCGGTCGGCACGACTTCGGTCCGTACGCTTGAAAGCCTCTATTATATGGGTGTCACGTTGGCTTCGAATCCGGATGCCACAGCCGATGAACTGATCGTCAAACAATGGATGCCTTACGAAGAGACGAATAACAGGTTGACAGCTGATGAAGCTTTGCAAAATATTTTGGATTATCTGGACCGACACCAGGCGGACAAGTTGGTGACGGCTACCCGGATCATTATCGCTCCAGGCTATGAGTTCAAGATCGTACGTGGTATTGTGACCAATTTCCATCAGCCGAAAAGCACGTTGTTGTTGCTGATATCCGCTTTTGTGAAAGGAAATTGGAAAAATATTTATGATTATGCCTTAAGGCATGATTTCCGTTTTTTGAGTTACGGGGACAGCTCGCTGTTGTTGTAATGATCATACAATAAATAGTACATAATCCTGTTTATATAAAACATAGATTATAGCAAATGAGACAATTTACCCCATATTTGTTCCTGTTGTTGGCTGCGTCTTTTCTGTATTCCTGTAAATCAGCGAAGTTGAGCGATGCGGAAGAGAAGCAGCGTATCGGCGAATATTTTGAAGCGGCGGCCATTTACCGGAAAGTATATACGAAGACTCCTCCTGCCAAGCGAGACTTGCGTGGATATATCGCTTTCAGGATGGCAGAGTGTAACCGTCTGATCAACAATACACCGCGTGCGACCAGTGCTTATATGAACGCGCTCAGGTATAAGTATCCGGACAGTATCGTGAATCTTCGCTTGGGACAGATGTACCAGAAGAGCGGACGTTATGGGGAAGCAGTCAAATATTACAACGACTACCTGCTGGCGGAACCGGGCAGCGTATTGGCCTTTAACGGCGTGACCGGTTGCGAGGAGGCCGTGAAATGGAAACAGTCGCCGACCCGCTATACGGTGAAGCGGATGGACAAGTTTAACTCCCGCCGTTCCGAATTCAGTCCGATGTTGTACGGTGAAAAGTACGATCAACTGTATTTTGCTTCTACCCGTGCCCCGAAAGGAGCCGGGAAAGATAAGGAAGAAACGAATAGTGCCATCACCGGACAGCGTAACAACGATTTATTTCTGGTAAAGCAGGACGAGAATGGAGCTTGGTTGGCTCCGGTCGAACTCGAAGACGAGGTGAATACCGAGTTTGACGAGGGAACGCCTTCTTTTTCCAAAGACGGGAATACGATGTATTACACCTATTGCGCACAGGATCCGGAAGGGCCGCGTACTTCTGAAATCTATATATCTTCCCGCAGCAGTGCCAAATGGGGAAAAGGAACCAGGGCGAATATCGTAAAAGATTCGGTGACGGCTCTCGGCCACCCTTCGATATCGCCGGACGGCAAGTATCTGTATTTTGTGTCGGATGCCGTAGGTGGTTATGGAGGCAAAGACCTGTTTCGGGCGCGTGTCGTGGGCAGTGACTTCGGATCGATGGAAAATCTGGGGCCTGATATTAATACGCCTGGTGATGAGATGTTTCCTTATGTGCGGGATTCCGTAACGCTTTATTTTGCTTCCGATGGACATCCGGGAATGGGTGGGTTGGATATTTTCAAAGCAACCTTGGACAGCACGGGCAAGTGGAATGTCGAGAATATGAAGGCGCCGATCAACTCGTCCGGCGATGATTTCGGTATCACGTTTGCCGGAAATAAAGAAAGTGGCTTTTTTAGTTCCAATCGCAATGATGCGCGTGGATATGACCATTTGTATTCTTTCGAATTGCCGGTTATCACTATCTTTATCGAAGGTATCGTGTCGGATGTGGACGAGAACCCGATAGAAGATGCTACGGTCCGTATTGTCGGAAGGGATGGTTTGAACGAAAAAGTTTTGGCAAAGAAAGACGGTAAGTACAGGGTTGAACTGGAACGTGATATCCGCTATGTGATGATGGCAAGCGCACGTGGATACTTGAATCAGAATTTTGAGTTGAAAACAGGGCCGGAGGAGAAGAACGAAACATATATCGTGGACTTTTTCCTTTCCCCGATCAGTAAACCTGTCGTGATCGAAAATATTTTCTATGATTTCGACAAGGCGACTTTGCGTCCGGAATCAAAGAAGGCGTTGGACGAAATGATCAAGATTCTGAACGATAATCCGAACGTCACGATCGAGTTAGGAGCGCATACTGACCGGAAAGGTTCGGAGCAGTACAACGAACGGTTGGCGCAGCGGCGAGCACAGTCGGTTGTCGACTATCTGATTGCCGGAGGAATTGCCCAAGACCGACTTGAGGCTAAAGGGTATGGCGAAAGTGTTCCTAAAGCAATCAATAAGAGGATGGCCAAGAATTATGATTTCCTGAATGAAGGAGATGTCCTGACCGAAGAATTCATAGAAAGAATGACTCCTGAGCAGCAAGAGATTGCAGATCAGATAAACCGTCGGACGGAATTTAAAGTCTTGCGGACGAACTATAATTTATTTTGATTTATCGATAAGGTAAAAAAATATAAGGTACCTCGAATTTTAACCTGTAGCTCGTAAGAGGTTATCTACAGAACACCGACATTTTTTTCTGAATGAGCCAGTCGGTTTTCGGATAACCTCTTACTTTTTTCCATAAGACCGTTAATTATTTGTTTCTCTGGTTTTTTAATTGCTGATAAATCATATCTTTGCGGGAATAAAAACAAGATACTATGAGGATAAGAATACTTTACCTATTATTTTTTATATTGATCTTTTGCAACTGCAACGGCCAACAGGTGGAGAAAACGGAAGCAGGAAACACGAAAGAACATACTTTTCAAATGGTTTCTGTTCCCAGTGTCATTACAGAACCGGAAGAACGCGCCGCTTACTTGGTAAAACATTATTGGGATAAGTTCGATTTTACGGATACAACTCTGATTCATTTCCCGGAAATTACGGAGCAAGCGACTTCCAATTATATCGATATGATGAAATATGTCCCGGCGAAAGTGGCTGCTTCTTCTATCAAAGAGATGATGAGTAAAGCGTCGACCGATAGTTCGATGTTCGTCTATTTTTCCGGCCTGTATGAAAAATATCTTTATGATCCGAATTCTCCCATGAGGGATGAGTCTTTGTATATTTATGTATTGGATGCTGTATTGGAAGCTCCGTTTCTGGATGAAGTCAGTAAAATACGTCCGGCCCATTTGCTCGAATTAGCTCTTAAGAACAGGGTGGGAGAACCGGCTACAGATTTCACGTACACGCTGGTGGACGGTAAAAAAGGAACTTTGTATCGTACGAAAGCTGATTGTCTACTCTTGTTTTTCTATAATCCGGATTGCCATGCCTGTAAGGAAATTACGGATCAGCTCGCTGCTTCGCCGTTTGTGACGGAGTGGATCAAGAATAACAAGCTTAAAATCCTGGCTGTTTACCCGGATGAGGATTTGGAGGCCTGGAAAAAACATATTTCCTATATGCCTGCAGGCTGGATCAATTCTTATGACAGTACGGTGAGTTTGAAAAATGATGAGATTTATGATCTGAAAGCGATACCGACCCTTTATCTGTTGGACAAGGATAAAAAAGTTGTATTGAAGGATGTGACATTTAATCAGGTAGAGAATTATTTAAAACAATAACAAACGATATGAAAGTAAGGACTATTTTATTATCAATGGTTTTAGTTGCCGGAGTCAGCCTGAATGTTTCGGCTCAGTTTAAAATCGGAGGTAAATCCATCAATACTAAAAAATTAGTGAATGCAGCATCCGATGCAGCAAAAGCGGTGACTTTGTCGGATGAGGACGTGGCTGCCATGGCTCGCGAGTATATCCAGTGGATGGATACGCATAATGAGATTGCCGGACCGGAAACGGCGATGGGACAGCGTTTGGCAAATCTGACGAAAGATATCAAGGTCGAAGGTCTCGATCTGAATTTTAAGGTGTATAATGTGATCGACGTGAACGCGTTTGCTTGCGGCGACGGAAGCGTTCGTGTTTGTGGAGGCTTGATGAAGATTATGGATGATAATGAAGTGCTGGCCGTTATCGGTCATGAGATCGGTCATGTTTTACATACGGATTCGAAAGACGCCATGAAGCAGGCTTATCTGACTTCGGCCTCCAAGAATGCTGTCGGGGCTGCCAACAATACGGTTGCCAAGCTGACCGATTCGCAATTGGGGAGTTTGGCCGAAACGCTTGCCAGTGCACAGTATTCGCAAAAGCAGGAGAATGCGGCAGACGATTATGGCTTTGAGTTCAGTATCGCGAACGGTATCGATCCTTATAGTATGTATAATTCGCTTAATAAACTCTTGGAATTAAGTGTGGAAGCTCCCAAATCATCTAAGTTCCGCCAACTGTTTTCGAGTCATCCCGAAACACAAAAGCGTGTCAAAAGGATGAAAGAAAAAGCGGATGAATATACAAAGAATCAGCAATAAACTGTTAATCACCTTTAAACAGTCGATTTGCAGGCTAAAATAATGCTAAAAAATTAAATATTCTGCCGTAAAACTATGCTGAATAACATAAAATCTATATATTTGCACTGTGTTTTTCATGGTATTAGATTTAAGGTTAGCAATGAAGATTGGTTGTCGTGATGACAACCTTTTCTTTTTTTAGGCCCTTTGTATTTTTCTTTTCTTTCGAAAGTTTTTAAGATTCCGAAATAATATTACTTTTGTGTATTGACTAAAAAACTAAATAGTGTGGATACAAGAATAAAATTGCGGGTGCAAGGTTTAACGAACAGTCAGATACAGTCAGGTGCTTATGCCTTGATTCTTGCTGAAGAAGATGGGGTTCGCCGCATACCTATCATTGTTGGGACATCGGAAGCCCAGTCTATTGCGATCGCTTTGGAACGCATCACGCCTCCTCGTCCTTTGACGCATGATTTGTTTGCAACTTTTGCACAGGCATTCGGTGTTCGTTTGTGTGAGGTTTTTATCTATAAGTTTGAAGATGGTGTATTTTATTCCGAACTGCTTTTTGAGGATGGAATAAAACAGATTCGCTTGGATTCGCGTACTTCCGATGCTATCGCCATCGCTTTGCGTGTGAAATGCGATATCTATACGACACCTGAGATTGTCCGTGAATGTGGTGTCGTGCTTGAAAATTCCGCAGAGGAGAAAGACAAGGATGATGATTCCATATTGGCTCTGGAGCCGGAGGAAATACATGATGAAACAAAGCTGAAAAAATGGCTTTCCCTTTTGGATGTCGATGAATTGTCGGATCGTTTGGATGAAGCGATAGCCGATGAGAACTACGAGTATGCAAAGATGTACAAAGATGAAATCCGGCGTCGTGAAGAGGAGGGCAGGTCTAGATGATAGAACAACAACTTGGTTTTAGTCTTGAGTCTTTTTTACGTGGTATAGTAGGGATTTCTACGGTGTTGGGGGTTGCTTATCTGATGAGTTACGATCGGAAACGGGTCGATTGGAAATTGGTGGGTGGCGGATTGTTTATGCAGTTTGTCTTTGCTCTTGCCGTATTGTATGTCCCTGTAGTCGGAATTGTTCTGGAATGGGTGGGCAAGGCTTTTATTAAGTTGATGGATTTTACTCAGTCCGGGGTTGCTTTCCTTTTAGGGCCGTTGGTAACTAAAAGTGAAGGGTTTATCTTTTTGTTGAACTCACTTCCGGTGGTGATTTTTTTCTCGGCCTTGGTTTCCTTATTTTATTATTGGGGGATTATCCAGCGCGTAGTGGGAGGATTTTCTTGGCTGCTACGACGTTTCATGAATATTTCCGGAGCCGAAGGATTGGTTGCGTCTGGCAATGTGTTTTTGGGAATGACGGAATCCCCTGTTTTGATCAAGAATTATCTGCCGGCGATGAACCGGTCGGAAATATTTCTGGTTATGGTTTCCGGAATGGGGACGATAGCCGGAACAGTGATGGGAACTTATATCGGTATGTTGGCGGGAGGTGATCCTGTGTCGAGGGTTCTGTTTGCGAAACATTTGCTTTCGGCCTCGCTGATGGCTGCTCCGGGTTCTATTGTTCTGGCTAAAATCCTTTGTCCGCAAACGGAAAAGGTTGACGACCGCTTGGTGAAGATGGAGAAGGTCGGACAGCATTCCACTGTATTGGATGCGTTGGCTGCCGGTACGTCGACGGGTGTACGTCTGATGGTGAATATCGCAGCGATGTTGCTTGTATTCATAGCAATGGTCGCACTTGCCAATTATATTTTGGAGGGTGTGATCGGACGCTATACCGGATTGAATGACTGGATTGTATCCATTACAGACGGGAAGGCTCAAGGACTGACATTCCAGTTTATATTGGGAGTGATCTTATCTCCTTTTATGTGGCTGATCGGAGTTCCTTATCAGGATGTAATGTTGGTCGGTTCTTTGTTGGGACAGAAAACCATTTTAAACGAGTTTGTCGCTTATTTCCAGTTACAGGAATGGAAAGATGCCGGTTTGTTTCTGTATCAGAAATCTATTTTAATGTCTACCTATATCTTATGTGGTTTTGCTAATATCTCGTCTATTGGTATTTTGCTGGGAGGGATGGGCGTGTTGGCTCCCGAAAAGAGGGAACTGATCACTCGTTTCGGCTTTCCGGCTATGATTGCCGGTGCGTTGGTATCGGTACTTTCGGCTACGATAATAGGAATGATGTTAATTGTCAATTGACAATGGGGAAATCTTTTAATTTTTAACTTTTAATTTATTCAAGTGCAGATATTTTATACGCCGGAGATAGCTGTGAACCTAGAGCTTCCGGAAGAAGAAGCCGGGCATTGTATTCGTGTACTCAGGTTGACTGAAGGTGACGAGATTTTGTTGACGGATGGTAAAGGCTTTTTTTTTAAAGCGGCAATCAGCCGTGCCCATCCTAAGCATTGCGAAGTGAATATTCTGGAACAGTGGGAACAGCCTGCTTTATGGAACTTCAATCTTCATATAGCAGTGGCTCCGACCAAGAATATGGACCGTATGGAGTGGTTTGCGGAGAAAGCGACCGAGATCGGTATTAATGCCATTACTTGTTTGAACTGTCGTTTTTCCGAACGGAAGGAAATTAAGCCTGCCCGCTTGGAAAAGATTTTGATCAGTGCAATGAAGCAATCACAGAAAGCGACTTTGCCGGAACTAAACGGAATGACCGATTTCCGCACGTTCGTTAGTCTGCCTTTTGCCGGTCGTAAGTTTATTGCCCATTGCGAGGAAGGGGTAAAACCTCTTTTGAAACAAACGTATCATCCGGGAGAAAACGCACTTGTCCTGATCGGTCCGGAAGGCGATTTCAGTCCCGAAGAAATAGCGCTTGCCTTAAAATGTGGATTCGAACCTATTTCGTTAGGCGAAAGTCGTTTGCGTACGGAAACGGCGGCATTGGTCGCTTGCCATACGATACATGTGTTGAATCAGTAATAACAAGCAATGACCGAAAAAGAAAAATGCCGTCTCGGCCTGTTGTACGATGCTAATTATGATCCAGAAATATTGGCGGATCGTGAGCGTGCAAAAGAGTTACTTTATGATTATAACCGTTTACGTCCTTCCGAGCAGATCAGGCGGACGGAACTTCTGAAAAAACTTTTGGGGAAGACCGGGGAGAACTTGATCATAGAACCTCCTTTTGCCTGTGACTACGGATATAACATAGAAGTGGGAGAGAACTTTTATGCGAATGTCAATCTGGTTATATTGGACGGGGCAAAGGTCTGTATAGGAGATAATGCTTTTATCGCCCCCAATGTCGGCATTTATACGGCAGGACATCCATTGGGTGCATCCGATCGCAACAAGGGCTTGGAGTATGCTTACCCGATCACGATCGGTAATAATGTATGGATCGGTGCCGGAGCCATCATCCTTCCTGGTGTTACAATAGGTAATAACGTGGTGATCGGAGCCGGTAGCGTGGTGACAAAAAATATACCCGCCTATTCACTTGCTGTCGGAAACCCTTGCCGGGTGATCAAGCGAATAGACGAGTAATATTTTTGAATGTTTCCTTTTTATCTTATTCCCATTCGATCGTCGCATTGGGTTTCGGAGACATATCGTAGCAAACGCGGTTGACGTTTTTGACTTCTTTTAGAATGCGGTCCGTAATCTTCATTAGGATATGCCAATCGACGGGTTCGATAGTAGCCGTCATGGCATCTACCGTATTGACGGCACGGATGATAACAGGCCATTCAAAGGAACGTGCATTGTCGCGTACACCTACGGATTTGAAGTCAGGCACAACGGTGAAATACTGCCAAACTTTTTTGTCTAATCCGGCTTTTTGGAATTCTTCACGCAGGATGGCATCCGCTTCTCGAACCGCTTCCAGTCTGTCGCGTGTGATAGCACCTAAGCAACGCACTCCTAAACCTGGACCGGGGAACGGCTGGCGGAAGACCATTTCGTAAGGCAAGCCCAATTCGAGACCGCAAGCGCGAACTTCGTCCTTGAACAACTGGCGTAATGGTTCGACCAATTCGAATTTCAGGTCTTCGGGCAGACCACCTACGTTGTGGTGGGATTTCACCATCTTGGCTGTCTTTGTACCGCTTTCCACGATATCGGGATAGATAGTACCTTGCGCTAAGAAGTCGATGCCATCCAGTTTGCGTGCCTCTTCTTCAAAGACACGGATAAATTCGCCACCGATGATTTTGCGTTTTTCTTCCGGATCGGCAACGCCAGCCAGCTTATCTAAGAAACGATCGGTAACGTCTTTATAAATCAGGTTTGCATTCAACTGGTTCTTGAAAACTTCAACGACATTTTCCCATTCACCTTTACGCATTAGACCGTGATTTACGTGTACGCAAACCAACTTGTCCCCGATAGCTTTCAGAAGCAATGCGGCAACAACGGAACTATCGACTCCGCCAGAAAGTGCCAACAATACCTTTCTGTCACCGACCTGACGTCTTACCAGTTCGATTTGGTCATTGACGAAGTTCGTCATGTTCCAGTTCGCTTCGGCTTTACAAGTGTCGAATACGAATGTTTTTACCGATTCTTTGATTGCCTCCATGTCACTGGAGAATTCATTTAATTTTACTTCGCAGAGAGCCTTGTCATGGCCGGCTGCCATAACAGGGATTCCAATCGAATAGATTCCCGGATTTACATCGATGGCGACACCGTCGATTACATTGTTAGGACCACCGTTGATGATGATACCTTTTACATTCGGAAGTGCTTTGAGTTCTTCAACCGTAATGTCGTGCGGATAGATTTCGCTATAGACACCCAACGCGCGGATTGCTCGTGCCAACACAGTGTTTTCATGACTGCCCAAATCCAGGATAACAATCATATCTTGTTTCATACGATTCTTTATTTTTTATTGGTTTTACATTATGTATACTTGAAATGCGGATATGGAATTTTACTCCCACTCGATTGTTGCGGGCGGTTTTGAGCTGATGTCGTAGACAACGCGGTTTACTCCTTTGACTTTGTTGATGATTTCGTTGGACACTTTCGCAAGGAATTCGTATGGGAGTTGCGCCCAGTCAGCCGTCATGGCATCCGTCGAGGTTACAGCACGCAAAGCAACCGTATTTTCGTAGGTCCGTTCGTCCCCCATAACACCTACGGACTGGATCGGGAGGAGAATCACTCCGGCCTGCCAGATTTTGTCGTACAAGCCCCATTCACGCATCAGCGACATATAGATATCGTCGGCCTCTTGCAAGATTCGTACTTTTTCCGGGGTGATATCACCTAAAATACGAATACCTAAACCGGGACCGGGGAACGGATGACGTTTGATCAGATGTGGTTGCATACCTAACTCCATACCGACACGACGTACTTCGTCTTTGAACAGAAGGCGTAGCGGTTCGACCAGTTTCAGGTTCATTTTGGCAGGCAGACCGCCTACATTATGATGGCTCTTGATAACAGTTCCGGTAATGGATAGCGATTCGATTACGTCCGGATAAATGGTACCTTGACCTAACCATTTTATATCTTTCAACTTGTGGGCCTCTTCGTCAAACACATCGATAAAACCTTTGCCGATGATCTTACGTTTCTTTTCAGGTTCGCTGACACCTGCCAGTTCCTTATAGAATTTCTCTTTGGCGTCGACTCCGATCACGTTCAGTCCCAAGTGTTCGTAATCTTTCAACACGTTTTCAAATTCATTCTTGCGCAACAAGCCGTGGTCGACGAAGATGCAAGTCAGGTTCTTGCCGATAGCCTTGTGTAGCAGAACAGCCGTAACCGAAGAATCCACACCGCCGGAAAGCGCTAAGATTACTTTGTCGTCTCCCAATTGTTCTTTCAGTTCGGCAACGGTCGATTCGATAAAGGAGGCCGGTGTCCAGTCTTTGGCGCATCCGCAAATATTCAGGAAGTTGTTTAATAATTTAGTACCGTCTGTCGAGTGGAATACTTCCGGGTGAAATTGTACGCCCCAGGTTTGTTCACCTTCCACATGATAGGCAGCTGCTTTTACATCGTCCGTGCTGGCGATTACTTTGAAGTTTTCAGGAAGGACCGTGATGGTGTCTCCGTGTGACATCCAGATTTGTGAACCTACATTGATGCCTTTCAGCAATTCGTCTGTATTGTCGATATACGACAGATTGGCACGTCCGTATTCGCGGGAGTCGGCCGGTTCAACGTTTCCACCGGATGTATAAGCCAGGAATTGGGCTCCGTAACAGATTCCCAATACAGGATATTTACCGCGTATTTCACTTAAGTCAGCTTTGAACGCATTGGCGTCATATACGGAATAGGGACTTCCGGAAAGGATTACGCCTTTTACACCTGTAGCATCGTGGGGGAATTTGTTGTAGGGGACAATCTCGCAATACATATTCAACTCACGGACTCTACGCCCGATTAATTGAGTTGTTTGCGAGCCGAAATCAAGAATAATAAGTTTCTCGTGCATGCAAATTATTATTTAATTGAGTGGCACAAAGGTAGGAATAATATTCGAAATTTAAATCATTTTTCATACCTTTGCGTGTTCATTTTTAATCGTAACCGTATGGATGCTGAAAAGAAAGAGACAAAAGAAATAAAAGGTGAAGAAGAGACAAATAAGACAAATCAAGAAATAAGAAATTTAGCGTTGAACAGACCTACAAGAGCATCAGCAT
>OGML01002916.1_pt1 | contig 11270 bp, 5 predicted proteins | sample 1572951 | NCBI WGS metagenome assembly OGML01 (sample SAMEA2581883, study PRJEB24529) | metagenome | biome: Human gut stool | place: China | collected 2011 | reverse complement strand
CTATGAGTAACCGCAGAGATTTTCTGAAAAAGGCAGGCGGGCTGGCGCTGCTGACGGTTGTCCCGCGCAGCGTTCTGGGAGGCTCCAGATTCGTCGCCCCGAGCGACCAGCTCACCAAGGGCATCATCGGCGTGGGCGGCATCGGCAAGAGCAGCTACCACTTCACGTCCTCGGACGCGTGCCGCCTGGTTGCGGTCTGCGACGTGGACCGCAAGCACCTCGAAAGCGCCGTCGCGCTGGGCCGCAAGAAGTTCGACAAGACGCTCGAAAGCTACCACGACTACCGGGACCTGATTACCGATCCCAACGTCGACATCGTACATATCGCTACCCCGCCCCACTGGCATGGCATCATGGCCGTGGAAGCGGCCAAAGCCGGCAAGGACATCTGGTGCGAGAAGCCCATGACGCGTACCATCGGCGAGGGTAAACGCGTAGTGGAGGCCGTCCGGCAGAACGGGCGGATCTTCCGCCTGAACACGTGGTTCCGCTTCAAGGATACCTTCTACGGACTGGGCACGACGGTCGAGCCCCTGAAGAAACTCGTCGACAGCGGCCTGCTGGGCTGGCCCCTCAAGGTGACCATCTCGGGGGCTACGGGCTTCACGTGGAAATTCTTCTGGGTGGGGCAGGAAAACCTCCGGCCGCAATCCGTCCCGGAAGAACTGGACTACGACATGTGGCTGGGCCCGGCGCCCTATAAACCCTATAACAAACACCGCGTGCACCAGACCTTCCGCGGTTACTGGGACTACGACGGCGGCGGACTGACGGACATGGGCCAGCACTACATGGACCCCGTTCAGTACCTGCTGGGCAAGGACGAGACCTCTCCGGTGAAGATCGAGGTCGACGCCCCGCAGCAGCATCCCGACGCCGTGGGCATCTGGCGCAGGATCGTCTACACCTACGACGACGGCTGCCAGATCGTGCTCGAAGGCGAAGGCTACGAGAGCAAAGGCAAGGTTCCCTATATCGAAGGTCCTTTGGGCAAGGTCTACCAGGGCTTCGAGTGTACGATTCCCGACGTGATGGAGAAGATCGCCGAGATGCCCGACCCCGAGCCTCAGAACACCGACTTCCTGCAGTGCGTCCGCAGCCGCGAGCCCTTCGCCCTCGACGAAGCGAAGGGACACCGCAGTTCCACGCTGGTCAACCTGGGCGCGTGCGCCCTGCGGCTGAACCGCACGCTGCATTTCGACCCCGACAAGCAGCTCTTCGTCGGCGACGAGGCCGCCAACCGCCTCATCGACCAGCCGATGCGCACTCCGTGGAAAATCTGATAACGTCCAAACCTGAAAAAACCATGAAGAAGTTATTCATCGCCATACTCCTGCTCGCCCTCGTGCCTTTCGCCGCCGGAGCGCAGGATGCCCGCCAGCGTACCGCCGAAACGATCGTGGCGGATGCCCTGGCCCAACTTCCGGCCCAGACGCCCAAGGCGTTCGACAGCCTGATGCAGGAACTCGCGGCAACCGGAGCCGACGGAATCCGGATGATGGCCGGGATGCTCGTCCCCGCCTCCGAAGGCAAGAACGCCGTGGTCGAATACGCCCTCGGCGGCGTAGTGAGCTACGTCTCGGCCCAAGGCCGCGAGGCGCTCGCCCGGGAGGTCCGCACCGGACTGGCCGACGCCGTCGCCGCCTCGACGGACAAACCCAACCAGGCCTTCCTGCTCTCGCTGCTCCAGTTGTGTGCAACGGCCCAGGAGGCTCCCGTCTTCGTGAAGTACGCCGGGGACGACTATCTTGCGGATTACGCCGTGCGGGGCCTGATCTCCACGCCGGGAACCGAAGCGACCCTCCTGGCGCTGATCGGCGAAAGCCCCGCTCCGAACGCCCTGCTGGCTTATGCCGCGGCGGAGAAAGGCCTTGCGGCCGCGGAGCCCGCGCTGCTGAAATGGGCCGCAGACCCCACGGCCGACACCCCCGCCAGGCAGGCCGTTTACAACGCGCTGGCCAAATGCGGCACGCACGCTTCGATAGCGACGCTCGCCGCAGCCGCCAAAGCCGACGGCTATGCGTTCACGAAGAACGACGCCACGGGGGCTTACGTGAACCTGCTGGCACGGCTCGCCGCAGCGGGCGAGCAGAAGGCCCTCTCCGCGGCCAAAGCCCTGCAAAAACCCGCCCTGCCGCAGAACGTCCGCGCCGCGGGATTGGAAATCGTCCTGGCTGCGGATGCCAAAAAACGGACACAGACGGTGCTCGCCGCGCTCAAAGACGCCGACAGGGCCTACCGCTGCGCTGCGCTCGATTACGCGAATGCCTTCGCCGACGAGGCGCTCTATGCCGCCCTCGTCAAGAAGCTCCCGTCGCTGAGCGACGCCGCGCAAACGGATGTCGTAAGCTGGCTGGGAGCGCGCCACGCCGCATCGCAGAGCGCCGCCGTGGTTGCCGCCATGTCGTCGCCGGACGATGAGCTGGCCCTGGCAGCCGTCCGTGCCGCCGGGAAGATCGGCGGACAGCAGGCGCTCGACGCATTGATAGCACAACTGGGAGGCGCGCATGCCAAAGAGGCTTCCGCAGCCCTCGCGGCTTTTAACGGAAAGCCCAACGCCGCATTCGTCGCGGCCCTCGACGGCGACCCCGCCACGCAGGCCAATGCGCTGAAGCTCGTCGCCAAGCGGCGCATCACGACCGCGGCCGACAAGGTATTCGCCCTGCTCGGATCCGGCGACAAGGCCGTACGCACGGCAGCTTACGACGCGCTGGCCGGCGTCACGACCGCCGGCGATTTCGACCGCCTGTGCGACCTGCTGGACAAGGCGCAGGGAGACGACGTGAAGGCCCTGCAGGCCGGACTGAGGAACGCCCTGGCGCCGGCGGCTCCCGACATGCAGTACAAGCTGGTGGCGGGACGCATGGCCGCAGCCCCGCAGAAGGCCCGCTACTACCCCCTGCTGGCGCAGGCCGCCACCGATGAGGCCATCGGCGCGCTGCTGAAAGCCGACGACCCGAAAGCCGCCTTCGCAGCCCTGCTCACGGTGAAGAACCACGTGATGATCGACGTGCTCTACGAACTGGCCGGGAAGAACCCCGACTGGACCGATGCCGCCATCTCGCGTTACACCGATTTCGCAACGGCCTCCGACAATACGCCGATGCGCAAATACCAGCTTTACCGCAAAGGACTGGAAGCCAACCCTTCGGCCAAAACGCAGAACAAACTGCTCAAAGCGCTCTCCAAAACCCCGGTATTCCCCGCCCTGGTACTCGCCGTGAAGTATATGGACGCTCCCGCGACGGCCGAAACGGCGGCATTGGTCGTGAAGACCGTCGCCGCGAAGAACCCCGGCATGGGTGGTCAGACGGTAGCCGCAGCCCTGAAAAAGGCCCTGGAAGTATACGTCGAACTCGCCAAGGCCGACGCCGATGCAGGATATGCCGTCGACGAGATAAAGGGACTTATGGCAAAACTCCCCGAGGCCGGATTCGAGCCCCTGTCGCTCGAACCGGAGAACCGGAAAGCCGTAGTCGGAAACCCCGAGACCCGCAAGGCCATGAAGCCAAAGGCCCTGGCAAAGGCACAACTGGAGGCTGACGCAGCAATGGCGCAAAAATGGTCCCTGACAGACGGTATCCTCACGGCCCAAGCAAACGCTCCCGCGATCCAATTCCCGAAGCAATACGAAAACTTCGAGATGATTCTCGACTGGAAAACTCCTGGAGAGGCCGGTATCGCGGTAAGGGCCATTCCGCAGATTCGTTTGGGCGGTGTGTCCGGTACGGGTATGCTGGCGGACGATAAAGGTGTTGCGGATGCCGATAACCGGCCGGGTAATTGGAATACACTCTATGTAAAGGTCGTGGACGACCGTATCACCGTCTTCGAAAACGATGTGAAAATAGTCGAGAATGCCGTGATGACCAATCCGGATATGCCGGGTGAACCCGTCGGTATCTGCGGTTGCATCGAACTGATTGCCGGCGCGGCTCCCGTCGAATTCCGCAATGTATATGTAAACGAGCTGCCTTCGACGCCTGTTTTCGAACTTTCGGCGGAAGAGGCTGCTGAAGGATTCGAAGTGCTTTTCGACGGTCGGTCGCTCCACAAATGGACCGGCAATACGACCAATTATGTGCCGCTGAACGGTACGATCGATGTGACGGCGCAATACGGCGGTTCGGGCAACCTCTACACCAAGAAAGAGTATAGCGACTTCGTGCTGCGTTTCGAGTTCCGTTTCATTCGGGAGGGCGTCAACAACGGTATCGGCATCCGCACGCCGATGGGCGTCGACGCTGCGTTCGAGGGGATGGAGATTCAGATTCTCGACCACGACGCACCGATTTACAAGGATATCAAAAACTACCAGCAGCATGGTTCGGTTTACGGTGTAATTGCCGCCAAGCGAGTGAAATTCCCGCCGCTCGGTGACTGGAACGTGGAGGAAATCCGCGCCGTGGGCGATCGGATCACCGTGACGGTCAACGGAGAAGTGATTCTCGATGGCAACATCCGCGAAGCCTGTCAGGGCCATTGCGTAGGCGACCCGGGCGAGAAGGGCAACCACTATATGATCGACCATCGGAATCATCCGGGACTGTTCAACAAGAGCGGTCACCTTGGTCTGCTGGGGCATGGCGCAGGTATTCAGTTCCGCAATCTGCGGGTGTTGGACCTGAGTGCTTCAGGGCGTAAATAGGCTGAAAATCGTTACCCGTCCGGAGAAATCCGGACGGGCGGCGGCTTTCACCCCGTCCGCTTTTGACCGCCGTTGTCCGGAAGTGCGAATAACCGGGTTTGTCGAGCCCGGTTCCGTACGTTGCGGCTGTATCCGGAATATGTATGACTGTTCGAACATCTGTGAAGACCTGATGAAAATTAAACCGGTCGTGTCCCGTCCTGTGAAGATCGCCGTGATCGGAGCCGGGAACCGGGCCGACAAATACCTCGAATATGCCCGTCGTTATCCCGGCCGGCTGCAACTCGTGGCCGTCGTCGAACTGAACGAGTTGCGCCGTCGTGCGATGGCCGACCGGTTCGGACTGCCGGAGGATCGCCGCTATGTGAATTACGACGATTTCTTTGCCGATCGTGTCGAGGCCGATATGGTGCTGGTTTCGACGCCGGAGAATGCCCATTTCGACCCGGCCATCAAGGCGATCGACGCCGGATACCACCTTCTGCTCGAAAAGCCGATTGCGCAGCGCCTGGACGAATGCCGTGAGATTGCGCGGCGCGCCCGGGAACGCGGAGTCCGGGTCGGAGTGTGCCATGTGCTGCGCTATCATCCTTATTTTGCCAAAATCCGGGAACTGGTCGCTTCCGGCGAGTTCGGACGGATCGTCTCCGTCAATCACATTGCATCGGTCGGATTGGACCGGGCTACACATAGCTATGTGCGTGGGATTTTCCGCCGGGTGCGCGAAGCGAATCCCATCCTGCTGGCCAAATGCTGTCACGACATCGACTTCCTGTTGTGGCTGACCCGTTCGCGTTGTTCGAAACTCTCGTCGTTCGGATCGCTGCAATGGTTTCGGGCCGAGAATGCTCCCGCAGGAGCCGGAGAACGGTGTCTCGACTGTAAAATCGAGCCCCAATGCCCCTTTTCGGCGCGCGATCTCTATTATGTCCGCCGGGACTGGGTGGCCAGTTTCGATGTTCCCGAAGGGATGACCCTCGACGATGCTATTCTGGAAGAATTGCGTACGGGGCTTTTCGGCCGCTGTGTTTACCGTTGTGATAACGATGTGGTGGATAGGCAGTTGCTGTCGATGGAGATGGATGACGCAGTCGTCGTGAGCCTGTCGATGGAGATGTTCTCCAACGACGATTTCCGGCGGACGCATATCTGGATGACCGGCGGCGAGATCGACGGTGACGAGCGGACGCTGCGGGTCCGGAAGTTCCGCGGCGGTTATGAGCGGACGTACGACTTTTCGGACATTGCCGGACAGTCTTTCCATGCCGGGGCCGACCTCTATCTGATCGACGATTTTATTCAGGCGCTCTACGACCCCGACCATGTTTTCCTGACTTCGATCGAGGATTCGATCGAGAGCCACCGCATCTGTTACGAGGCCGAACGCAGCCGCCGGACGGGCGAAACGATTCGCATGGACGAATAACCGTTTCCGATAACTTACATTGCATAGACCGGGCAGAGCCGGTCGTAGCCGGAAGATTCATTTTTCCGGCTGTTTTGTTTCCGGAGGTGTTGTTTTGTGCGGATCGGTTGCAGCCGGTTTTCGGAAAGATTGGTTGGAACGAAAAAGAAAAATCCTTGTAACAAGCCTGTTACAAGGATTATGCAATTGATTTTCTGTTGAATGACACCCGCCTTCCGAAGGTTGTGTGCCGTCTTCTGAGCTGACACCGGGACTTGAACCCGGGACCTCTTCCTTACCAAGGAAGTGCTCTACCACTGAGCTATGTCAGCAACATTTCTCTTTCGAGTGGTGCAAAAGTACACAAGAAAAATGAAAAGACCAAAAAATTGTACACTTTTCATAATTATTTTCTACCTTTACTACCAATTCATAATAGAAATCAGATGAAACGCATCTTAATAGTAGGCGCAGGCGGCCAGATCGGTTCCGAGCTGACAGTTTATTTGCGCAGTATTTATGGCGGCGGGAATGTCGTCGCAACCGATATGCGCGAGTGCAGGACGTTGGCCGAGGACGGTCCGTTCGAGGTGTTGAACGCCCTCGACGCGACGGCTATGGCCTCGGTCGTGGCCCGTTACCGCATCGATACGATTTTCAACCTCGTGGCCCTGCTGTCCGCCGTGGGCGAGCGCAATCCCCAGATGGCGTGGAATGTCAACATGGGGGCGCTCAACAACTCGCTCGAAGTGGCCCGCCAGCACCATTGCGCGCTGTTCACCCCGTCGTCGATCGGCGCTTTCGGACCCTCGTCGCCCAAGGATTCGACGCCGCAGGATACGATCATGCAGCCGACGACGATCTACGGTATCTGCAAGGTCACAGGCGAACTGCTGGGCAACTATTACCACCACAAATACGGCGTCGACACCCGTTCGGTGCGTTTCCCGGGCATTATTTCGAGCGTCACGCTGCCCGGCGGCGGCACGACGGACTATGCGGTCGAAATTTACTACGAGGCGATCCGCAGCGGCCGGTTCACGTGTCCCGTTCCGTCGGACGTGTATATGGATATGATCTACATGCCCGATGCCCTGCGCGCCTGCGTCGAGTTGATGGAGGCCGACCCGGCGACGCTCATTCACCGCAACAGCTTCAACCTCGCGTCGATGAGTTTTACGCCCGAGATCATCTGTGCCGAGATCAAAAAGCGCCTGCCTGCATTCACGATGGACTACAACGTCGATCCCGTGAAAAAGGAGATCGCCGAAAGCTGGCCCAACTCGCTGGACGACACCTGTGCCCGCGAGGAGTGGGGCTGGCGGCCCGAGTGGGACCTTTCGCGCATGACCGACGACATGCTGGAGCATATCCGCATGAAACTGGCTGCGGAGTGAGTGATGTCGGGATAATTCCCCTCATCGCTGCCTCCGAAAACCGGGTCGGCGAGACCCTCCCGGCCTATCCTGCGGGAACGCTGCGGGTGACGGGGCCGCCGAAGTCATTACGTTTTACGCCGGGGCAGGGAATTTGCCTTTGTCCGAACCGATCGAATAACCGAAAATCGCAGCTATGAAACGAATTGTCCGGAGCGTTGTTGTCCTTTTGGTGCTGTTGGCGGCAGCCATTGCCGGCGGCAGCCTTTACATGCTTTCCTATTCGCTGACGCCCGATGCGACGATGCAGGCCAAGAATGCGTCGTCGTATGAATATATGTACGGCGAATATCCCTTCCTGCGGCCGTGGGGCGACAGCCTCGAACGTGCCGGGGCCCTGCGGGATACGGTGATCGCCGGGAGCGGAGGCGAGCGGCTGCATGCGCTCTATGCGGCGGCGCCCCGCCCGACGGACCGTACGGCGGTGATCGTTCACGGCTATACGGACAATGCCGTGCGGATGCTGATGATCGGTTACCTCTATAACCACGACCTGGGTTACAACATCCTGCTGCCGGACCTCAGTTATCACGGCCAGAGCGAAGGCCGGGCCATCCAGATGGGATGGAAGGACCGTCTCGACGTGCTGCGGTGGATGGACGTTGCCAACGAAATCTTCGGCGGCCGTACCCGTATGGTGGTCCACGGAATTTCGATGGGCGCTGCGACGACGATGATGGTTGCGGGCGAAGCGCAGAAACCCTATGTGAAATGTTTTGTCGAGGACTGCGGTTACACGAGCGTCCGGGATCAGTTTGCCAAGGAGCTGAAAGAGCAGTTCGGGCTTCCTGCGTTTCCGTTGCTCGACGTGGCCGGGTGGATGTGCGGCCTGAAATACGGTTGGACTTTTCGCGAGGCTTCGTCGCTGGAGCAGGTGCGAAAGAGCCGGCTTCCGATGCTGTTCATCCACGGCGACGCCGACGATTACGTGCCGACGCGGATGGTCTATCCGCTTTACGGGGCCAAGCCCGGCGACAAGGAGCTGTGGGTGGTTCCGGGAGCGTCGCATGCCAATTCGTACCGCGACAACCGGGAGGAGTACACGCGCCGCGTCGGGGAGTTCGTGGGGCGGTATATCGGCGGCAGGCCGGAGTGAATTGAGCCGCCCTCGATGTGGAAGCGTGTGATTTGCAGCAGGCGCAGGCCTTCTGCCGGATTCTGGCGGAGACCGTCGGGAAACTCCCGGCCGAAGTGCGCGGGCGGCTTTACCGCCCGGCCGCCGAGAACTGCGTGAAAGGGACGGTCCTGACGGGAGCCGCTGGACGAACGAAAAACCGGAGGTCTGAACCTCCGGTTTTTCGTTTGTCGGAAGGAACGCTCCTTCCGGCGGGAATCTCTTATTCGGCTTTGCCGTCCGAACCGAGAACCTCCTTGATCTTGTGGATGTAGAGCTTCTTCATGTTGTCGCGGGCGGGACCCAGGTACTTGCGGGGGTCGAACTCGGCGGGTTTGGTGGCGAAGACCTCGCGGATGGCGGCGGTCATGGCCAGACGCGAGTCGGAGTCGATGTTGATCTTGCAGACGGCGCTCTTGGCGGCCTGGCGAAGCTCCTCCTCGGGAATGCCCACGGCAGCCTTCAGCGCACCGCCGTACTTGTTGATCGTCTCGACTTCCTCCTGGGGAACCGACGACGAACCGTGCAGCACGATGGGGAAGCCCGGAAGCTCCTTCTCGATGGCGGCCAGTACGTCGAAAGCCAGGGGAGGCGGAACCAGACGGCCCGTCTTGGGATCTACGGTGCACTGCTCGGGGGTGAACTTGTAGGCTCCGTGCGAGGTGCCGATCGAGATGGCCAGCGAATCGACGCCCGTCTTGGTCACGAAGTCAACGACCTCTTCGGGCTTGGTGTAGTGGCTGACTTCGGAAGCTACCTCGTCCTCGACGCCGGCCAGCACGCCCAGTTCGCCTTCGACAGTCACGTCGTGCTGGTGAGCGTACTCCACGACCCGCTTCGTCAGGGCGACGTTCTCGTCGTAGGGGAGCGCCGAGCCGTCGATCATCACCGACGAGAATCCCATGTCCACGCAGCTCTTGCACAGTTCGAACGAATCTCCGTGGTCGAGGTGCAGTACGATCTGGGGTTTGGCCCAGCCCAGTTCCTTGGCGTACTCCACGGCTCCTTCGGCCATGTAGCGCAGCAGGGTCTGGTTGGCGTAGTTGCGCGCACCCTTCGATACCTGGAGGATGACGGGCGACTTGGTCTCGGCGGCAGCCATGACGATAGCCTGGAGCTGCTCCATGTTGTTGAAGTTGAATGCCGGAACGGCGTAACCTCCTTTGATGGCCTTGGCGAACATCTCGCGCGTGTTCACAAGACCCAGATCTTTGTACGATACCATAGTATTTGAAATATTAGTGAATTTGTTGCACTCAAAAAACCGCACAAATTTACTAAAAATTCTAAATAACAGGCCTTTTTTGTGAAAAAAATAACAGACGAACCGGGAAATCGTTGTACAATCCGGATTGTTTTTTGTAAATTTGCGGGGACTTTCCGGTGACGGGCAGAAACATTGCAGCAGGTTTTTGGCGGCATATCCGCCCCTGTTCCGGGTGGGATGCCGGTCTGAGGCGACAACACAAAACAAATAACATACATATTACGCTATGGCAGACTTTATTTATCAGGAGCCGTTCCCCGTGGGGGAAGACAAAACCAAGTACCGTCTTTTGACGAAGGAGTACGTGAAGGTCGTCGAGTGCGACGGACGCAAAATCCTCAAGGTCGACCCCAAGGGCCTCGAACTGCTTTCGAAAGAGGCTTATGCCGACGTGTCGTTCTACCTGCGCTCCGCGCACCTCGAAAAGCTGCGCAACATCCTCGAGGACCCCGAAGCCACCGACAACGACAAGTTCGTGGCCTACACGATGCTGCTGAACCAGGTCGTTTCGGCCGAAGGCGAACTGCCCACCTGCCAGGACACCGGCACGGCCATCTGCATCGGCCACAAGGGCGAGGATGTCTGGACGGGGGCCGACGACGCCGAGTGCATCGCCCGGGGCGTTTACGAGACCTACAAGGACCGTAACCTGCGCTATTCGCAGGTCGTGCCCTTTACGATGACCGACGAGAAGAACTCGGGCACGAACCTTCCCGCGCAGATCGACATCTACGGCGGCAAGCCCGGCATGGAGTACGAGTTCCTCTTCATCACCAAGGGCGGCGGCTCGGCCAACAAGACTTTCCTCTACCAGCAGACCAAGGCGTTGCTGAACGAGGAGTCGCTCACGAAATTCATCCAGCAGCATATCTTCGACCTCGGCACGTCGGCCTGCCCGCCCTACCACCTGGCCATCTGCATCGGCGGTACGTCGGCCGAGATGTGCCTCTCGACGGTGAAGAAGGCTTCGGCCGGTTACCTCGACGAACTGCCCACCTCGGGCAACGAGGGCGGCCGCTGCTTCCGCGACCTGGAGTGGGAGGAGAAGGTGCTGAAAATCTGCCGCGAGAGCGGCGTCGGCGCCCAGTTCGGCGGCAAGTACCTCGTGCACGACGTGCGGGTGATCCGCGCTCCGCGCCATGCGGCTTCGTGCCCCGTGGCCATCGGCGTGAGCTGCTCGGCCGACCGCAATATCAAGGCGAAGATCACCCCCGAAGGCATCTTCCTGGAGCAGTTGGAGAAGAATCCCGCCCGGTTCCTTCCGAAGCAGGCGCCTGCCATGTCGCCGGCCGTCGACATCGATCTGGACGAGGGGATGGACAAGGTGCGCGAGATTCTGACGAAGTATCCGATCAAGACGCGCCTGAACCTGCGCGGAACGCTCATCGTGGCACGCGACA
>OGML01002912.1_pt1 | contig 11289 bp, 5 predicted proteins | sample 1572951 | NCBI WGS metagenome assembly OGML01 (sample SAMEA2581883, study PRJEB24529) | metagenome | biome: Human gut stool | place: China | collected 2011 | reverse complement strand
TAAAAGCCCTTGAGGAGATAGAGCCGGTGATGCTCGAAAGTGTGCCTGTAAATTCCCTTGCAAGGGAGTTTGTAGGTGAGAGCAGCTATAGATACTAAGACGATAAAACGCCGTCGGAAAAGGACGGCGTTTTGCTATGCTTTCTTGACTTTTTTTATAAAAAGTAGTAAAATGAAATAAGGTAAGTACAGGTATTTTTGAAAACGTTTTCCTGAACGTGATAAATGAATAAAAAATTAGTGGGGATAAAAATGAATTTTGATAATGATTTGATGCTTTTCTTCCGAACGATATATGAAGATTCGGAGAATATGGACGAATGCAGTGCCAAGGTGAAAAGTGCTGTGGCTGCTGTGGCAGATAAGCTTAACATCGTCAGAGCGGAGCTTGCAGTGAAAATTTCTGCAACAAAGCTTTGTGAGGATGGTGCAGATATGCTCATGGTGCTTTATGACAGAGAGAAGGACGTGGAAAATGAGCCTTTTGAGGCAAGTTTTCCTTTGTTTGAAGGCGGCTTTATAACAGTGACCTTTTATTCTGGTAATTCCAATGGCTTTGATAACGAGCAAAGGAATATCGTAGAGATAATCGCAAACACTGTTTTTATCCAATTTAACAGGGTAGTTATGCAGGAGCTTGTTACTCATGTTATAAAAACGGATATCGAAACAGGTGCAGCAACTTTAGACGCTTTGATAAATTACGCCGGCATACTTATAGCGCAAAACAGGATAGAGGATTTCAGTATAATCTTTTTCAATATACATAACTTCAAATATGTAAATAAGGTATTAAATTACGAACAGGGCGACGTTGTTTTGCGTAATTATACAAAGACAATATACCGAAATCTTTCAGATGGTGAGATGATCGCAAGACTTGGCGGCGATAATTTCGTTATGCTTGTAAAGAACGAATCGCTCAGAGAATATATTGATATGCTCAGCTTTATGAACATAAGGTATAATGATGGCAAAGTATCAAAGGATTTTATTTTTAGTGCAACCATCGGATATTCGTCAACTGTGGGTATAAGATATCCAAGAGAAGTAATGGCTCGTGCAAGCATTGCATATGCTGCTGCAAGACGAGTTGGTGCAGGCCATGTAATGGAGTATTCCGAAAATATAAAACAAGAACTGATGAAAATTCAGGGAGTGCTGTCAAACTTCATGGCTGGGCTTATGGCAGGTGAGTTCGAGGTGTATTATCAGCCAAAGGTACGCATCGAAACCAAGGAGATATTTGGTGCGGAAGCCCTTGTACGTTGGCATAGAAAGGGAAGGTTAACAGCACCGGTGGAGTTTGTTCCGCTTCTTACCAATGACGGAAGCATAATAAAGCTTGACTACTATGTGCTTGAAGAAGTTTGCAAATGGCTGAGAAAACGCATAGATATGGGTTTTGAACCCTTGAGGATATCAGTGAATTTTTCGAGGAAGCACCTAGAAGAAAAAAATATGATAGGCAATATAGTTGCCTTGATCGACAAATACGAGCTTGATCACCAGCTTATAGAAATAGAGCTTACTGAAAGCGAGGATTATCAGAATTTTGAGCTTATCACAGAGATCGTGAATGGTCTGAGAGCTAATGGTATCGTCACATCTATGGACGATTTTGGTACTGGCTTTTCATCACTCAATATGATAAAGAACGTTGATCTGCAGGTAATAAAGATAGACAAGTCCTTTATTCCTCTTGAAAAGGATTATGAGGGCAAGGATAAAGATCTTATAATGTTCTATTACATTATAAAAATGGTTAAAAAGCTTGGCAAGGAAACTATCGCCGAGGGAGTTGAAACTGAGCAGCAGCTTGACTATCTCAGAGAAGTTGGCTGTGACGCTGTTCAGGGCTTTGTGTTTGACAAGCCTCTGCCTGCGGCTGAGTTTGAGAAACGTCTTGCCTGCGGTTATAACTGATAAATAAAAGGACGAACATTTTGTGTTCGTCCTTTTTTTGCATGAATGAAAACAGCCGCAGACTGCCAGCCTTTTGCAATGTGTGATTATTTATCCTGTGTGGAAAGTATCTTTCTAGTCTGAGGTATCTCGAAAAGTGCAAACGCACCGATAGCTGTGAATATCATTTCAGGAAGCATATATGAGCCGTTGTAAAGCAGGCTGTAGAGTACGCTGTTGTCTGTTGAGAAGCCGTCCCACAGTGCGCCGAATGACTTCCAGATAACAACGCCGCTGATGAAGTGGCAAACAAATCTCAGGAAAACTGCTATCATCGTTCCTGCTATCCAGCCCACTGCGCCTTTCTTTCTGAACATTCCTGCCACACCGAGAACTGTGTAGGCTGCAAGATAGTCAATGAATATGCAGGCAACGAGCATTATAGGAGAAAGTCCCCAGCCGAAAAGTCCGTCTGTGATACCCTGAATGAACTGAATGAGAGAGAAAACAAATGCCGCTCCAAGACCCTTTGCTACGCCATGCTTAATGCTGAAAACGGCTATAGGAAGCATGGAGAGCAGTGTGATAGAGCCGCCCCAAGGGAGCTTGTATACTCTGATAAAGCTAAGCACTGTTGCCAGTGCCACCATTACTGCACCCTCGACCAATGTGAGTGTTTTTGAATTTTTCATATTATACCATTCCTTTCTGCGTACAAAAAATGCGTATGCCTGATAAAAGGGCACACGCATAGATATACACACTATTTTCCTACGCTGGCATTACCCATATCAGGTGCGGTCAGAACATCAATTTGCTCTTTCTCAGCCGAAAAACATTCAGCTCCCGTGTCGTTTTATGTACTATTGTTATTATACTGCTTTTTTCGTGGGTTTTCAATAGCTTTTCTGATTTTCCCCACCTAAATTGTATGAAAACATAAATATTTGTCACAAAATCACATTTTATTATTAGTTTTGTACATCTTTGCTGAGTATTTCCTCTATGTTCTCAAAAATAAATTCCTGCGCCTGCTTTGGAAAAAGTATCGTCTTGTAGCTGTTTCCAAGCTGTGATATTTTTTCACGCTCTATTATTCCTGCTTCAGGGGAAAGTATTGTAGTTTCAAGAAAGCCTCTGCCGTTTGCACCGTCTTTTGCAAGATAATTTTCACCTATGAGCCATTCTTTTATGGCAAGTTTTATGCTTCTTATATCGCCGTCTGTGCCGAGCTGATAGAAAATGCTGTCGCATACTTCTGAAAGGGTCATATCCTGTTCCTTGCCTGAAAGCTCACCTGCGTGGGCGATTATATATTCCTTTGTGCTTTGACCGCCTTCCGCCATCTGCTTTTGCAGATAGCCCTCTGGGATATATTTATAGCCCGAAGCAGCGTCAGGATTTTCCTTGAGATATTTCTGTATCTCAGCTACAAAGTATCTTCCATAACGTTCCTGCTTTGATTTTCCCACTCCTGAGATATTCAAAAGCTCCGTCTGCGTCTTAGGCAGCTTTATACACATATCACGCAGTGAAGCGTCTGTAAGAATGATATATGCAGGCAGACTCGCCTGTGTCGCAAGCTTGCTCCGCACAGCTCTGAGCCGTCCGAAAAGCTCCTTGTCAAATGTCGTAACTTCGTCCCTGCCGATCTTTGTGACCATTTCGCTCTTTGGCTTTTTCTTTGGAAGGCGTATTGTAATAGTCTTTTTGTCCATTAATATCTCTGCAGACCTTCTTGTAAGGGTAAGTACAGAAAAATCCCCGTGTGAAGTCTGTGTGATGTAATCATCAGCTTCAAGAAAAGCTATGAGTCTGCGGATATATATCTGCGTGGAGTCTTTCATTATGCCGTATGTCGAAAGAGTGGAAAGGTCAAAACGCTTTACCTTTTCGGAGTCTGAGCCTTTAAGTATCTGTGCTATGACACCTGCTCCAAAAGAAAGGTTTCGCTGGTGAAGTCTATAAATGCAGGAAAGCACTTTTTGGCAATCCACAGACACGTCAACTTCTTCTGTTTCTCCGAAATCACCCAAACAGCCTGAGCAGTTCTGACAAGGCTTGTCCTGCTTCTCACCGAAATATCCAAGGATAAACTCTCTCAGACAGCCGTTTGTATTGCAGTAATCGGTCATCTTTTTCAGACGCATAAGATCACGTTTGCGTATCATTTCAAGTGTGTCATCATCAAGGTCGGGATTGTCATGAGAATTGTTTATAAGAAACTTGTTGGTCGCAACGTCCTGACCGCTGTAGAGCAAAATGCACTTTGCTTCGTTGCCGTCACGTCCCGCTCTGCCTGCCTCCTGATAATAGCTTTCAATATTCTTAGGCATATTATAATGTATGACATAGCTCACGTTTGATTTGTCTATTCCCATGCCGAAAGCATTGGTCGCCACCATGACCTGGACACGATCAAAGATAAAATCGTCTTGATTTTTACGCCTTTCCTCATCAGAAAGTCCTGCATGATAGCGTGAAGCGTTGTAGCCGTCGGCACAGAGCTTTTCACACACGCTCTCAACATTTTTCCTTGTAGAGCAGTAGATTATTCCGCAGTTGTCCTTGTATTTCTCAACTATCCTCACTGTTTCACTGTATTTGTCATGAGGGTGAGAAACGCCAAAGTAGAGATTTTTTCTGTCAAAGCCTGTGGTTATGGTGAAAGGGTCACGGAGTTCAAGCATTTTGATAATGTCCGCTTTTACTTCTGCGGTGGCAGTGGCGGTGAATGCGCTGACGATAGGGCGGTAGGGAAGTTTGCCAAGAAACTCGGGTATCTTCATATAGGAAGGTCTGAAATCCTGTCCCCACTGAGAAACGCAGTGGGCTTCGTCCACCGCAAGCATGGATATCTTCACCGACGAAGCCAGTGACAGAAACGAACCTGTCATCAGCCTTTCAGGTGCAACATATATTATCTTGTACATACCACGGGCGGCGTTTGATATAGCCATTTCATACTGTGCCGCCGTCAGTGACGAGTTCAGATACGCTGCCCTCACTCCTGATTGTATCAGCGAGTTCACCTGATCTTTCATAAGGGATATGAGTGGCGAAACAACTATAGTTATCCCGTCAAACATAAGAGCAGGTATTTGATAGCACATAGATTTGCCTGCGCCTGTTGGCATAACTCCAAGGCAGTCACGCCCTGCAAGTATGCTGTCTATTATCTGCTCCTGACCGTTTCTGAACTGAGAGTGTCCGAAAAAGTCCTGAAGCACTGAATACTTATTGCGAAAATCTGTCATTTTATCCTAACTTTCCATTGTGTGTATGCTTATATTATACTACCAAAAACCAGCTAAGTCAAACAGATATACAAAATTCCATGCACGATTTTGTAACATCTTTTCCTTAGTCGCTATTGTAATTTTATCGGGATTATGTTATAATAGGCTTGATAAATAATTAGTTATAAAAATATAAAAAATTAACAAATCTCCAAAGGAAGGATTGTCTGAACACAGTCGTATATTCAGGCATGGTGAAGATCATGGATATGGAAAATAAATTGTGGCAAAGCTATTTTGGTGCTGTCTGGGGAAAGGTTTGTTCAATATGGCACAATATCGGCGGGTTTGTTATGGACGAGAAAAGCGGAGAGTTTTATGCCGATGAAAACTGTCGTGCTCTTATGGGACTTAGAGAGAACACAGATTATGACAAGTTCAAAGATATAGTTGCATTGAACGGCGGAGGACGAGATCTTGGTCTGCCGTTGTGTATAGAACTTCTTGACACTCCAAGTGGCATTACCGCCGGAATAGTGTATCTGTCGAAAGAATATATGTCAAAAAGTGTTTTTGAAGGGCTCGACATTATACCACAATCAGAGCTTGTAAGACTTCTTGATGGAATGACACGCTCATCATTGCTTGCTCTTGTAAGATTTGATGGAGCAGGGAAGCTTTTGGATTCAGACTACTGCATAGGGGAGGCACTTAAGGCGGCTGTTGCGGTTTTGCCTGAAAATACTGTAACGGCATTCAATTCAGACGGTCAGTTTTGGATATATGTTCCACGCTTTGGAGGTAAGCCTGAGGAATTTGCTGACAATATACGTAAAGCGGTGAAGGAGTGTTGCCTGCCAGATGAATTTGGAGTGAGATCGTCTTCAAATCATTCGCTGTCTGTGACGGCAGGCATAAGCAGCGGCTTTGAAGTGCCAGCAAGACTCATGCACGCAGCAGGCTTTGCACTCTATGAAGCTAAGGCAAAGGGTGCAGGCAGTATTTGCTGCTTTGATCCTGAAAAATATGCAAAGCAGAAGAGCGATATCGAGAATATCAGGGCTTTTTCAGAGCTTCTTGATAAAAATCTGTTTACATATCATTTTCAGCCTATCGTTAGTGCTTCAACAGGCGAGATAGTCGCTTATGAAGCGCTTATGAGAACAAAGGGAAATATAGCACTCAATCCGCTTCAGATACTCAACTGTGCTAAAAATTTCGGCAGACTTTACGATATAGAGAAAGCTACACTGAAAAATACTCTTAAATATCTCAGCAAGCATCAGCTTGATTTTGAAAACCGCAGGCTGTATATAAATTCAATATCATCTCATGCTCTTGACGATAAGGATTTTTATGCGATCGTCAATGACTATGGCGAACTTCTTGAAAAGGTCGTTATCGAAATGACAGAGCAGACAGAGATCAGCGAGGACGACCTCGATAGAATAAGGGTGCGTCTTGAAAAGAACAATATGAGCCTTGCTATTGACGATTACGGCACAGGCTACTCAAATACATCGAATCTTCTGCGATATGATCCTGAGGTGGTAAAGATAGACCGTTCCCTCATTTCTGGCATTGACCAGAATCCTAAGGCTCAGAAGATAGTTTCAAAAATGGTGGAATATTTCCATTCAAGCGGATATACCGCACTTGCAGAGGGCGTTGAAACAAGCGAAGAACTTAAAACCATGATATATTTCGGCGTCGATCTTATTCAGGGTTATTATGTTTCTAAGCCGAAGCCTGTGCTTATCCACGATATCTCGGAAAATATCCGTGAGGAGATAGTGGCTTACAGTATCGAGGCTGGAGATAAAGATAAAAGGGTCTTCCACGCTGAGGATAATGACGTTATCGACCTTGCTGAGATGTATAAAAAAAGATATTCTGACATTTTTCTCGGCACAGGTACATTTACTCTTTCAGGAAAGGCTGAGGACGATTGTGCGGTGCCTCTGTCTGTGACAGTTGGTAGTGGCGTTGATTGCGTCATTCACTTGAAAAACGCATGGCTCACTACATATGGTGAACTGCCGAACATAAAGCTTGGCACTGGCTCTAGAGTAAGGATAGTGTGCAGCGGTGAAGATCATATAGACGGCAGAGGCATTTATGTCCCTGAGGGATCGTCGCTAGAGCTTGTAGGCTCAGGTGAGCTTTATGTCAGATCAGAGTCGAAGGATTGCTATGCAATAGGTACTGACAGCAAGCAGCCTTGTGGAAGGATAACTGTCGCAATGACAGGTATTCTTGATATAACTGCAAATGGCGACAAGTGTGTCGGAATAGGCGGAGGAGGCTGCAAAGATGGTATTGTCATTGCAGGCGGTGATATAGCTGTAAATTGCAGTGGCGATAGGTGCGTTGGTATTGGAAGCATCGATGGCGACGCAGATGTGACTATATCAAACTGTGGCTGCAGACTAAAGCTTGCGGCAGGAATGTCAGTGGGCATTGGTGCCGTAAAGGGCAGTGCTGATATAAGCATTTCAGACTATAACATTAGCTGTGTGCTTTCGGGAAATAATCTGACTGCAGTGGGAGTTATGAGTAACGGGACAGGAAAGATATGTATTCTCGATGGCAGGCTCAACATTTCCATGAAAGGACGAACTCTCAACTGTGTGGGAACAAGGGGCGGCAAGCTTGACTGTGAACTTGAAAATACTATCTTTACGCTTTACTGCGAGGGTGGTTCTGTTTCAGGCGTTGGAGATAAAACAGGCAAAGGTGACGTGACAGCAAAAAGCTGTCAGTTTGATGTAATGTTCCTTACAGGCGACGGTTGGGAAATTGGAAGTCCGGAGGGTATGCTTTCGGTCACTGACTGTAAGAAAAATATTAAGATAAACGAATAAGGCAAAGCCCATAGGCGTGCCTTGTGTGACGCTGCTTTAGATCGTCTGAAGCAGCACGGCTGATTTGTACGGAGGATCATGAGATGATGAATGATACTGCTAAACGCAGACGTATAAAAATAGGACTTTTGGTGAGCCACCTTGAAGATGATTTTGACGATGCGGTTGCAGAGGGCGCAATGATAGGCGCAGAGCAGTGCGACGCCGACCTCGTTATTTTTCCAGGCAGATATATAGATGGGATCTATGCCGACAAGCTGAGAACGGTGTATGAGTATCAGTATAATACTTTGTTCGATATGGCGGCGGCAAATAAGTTCGACGTTCTGCTTGTGCTTATCGGCACACTTGGAACATATCTTGACAACGAGCATAAGGCTCAGTTCCTGAAAAAATTTGCTGGAACGCCTGTTATAACTATAACAGCACGTATTGATGGTTATCCTTGTATCATGCTCGACAACAGAACGGGAATGAAGGAGGCTATAGAACATCTTATAAAGGTGCATGGCTGTAAAAAGATAGGTATGGTAAGCGGACCTAAAACAAGTGATGACGCACTTGAAAGACTTGACGTTTACAAGGAAACTCTTGAGGAAAACGGTATCGTCTATGATGAAAAGCGTGTTGCATATGGCAATTTTTCAAAATTCTGTGTTGACGAAGTCGGAAAGCTTATTGACGATAATCCGGAGCTTGAAGCTATCGTTTTTGCAAACGACCAGATGGCAATTGCAGGCTATAAGGCTATGGAAGAGCGTGGAATACGTCCCGGTAAGGATATCCTTGTAACAGGCTTTGACGACGATCCAGTGGCTGAGGAGCTTAATCCGCATTTGACGACTGTTAAGGCTGACCCTTCTGAGCTTGGCTATCATGCCGTTCAGGAGGCTGTGAATTATGTTGTAAATAAGGCTATAAACAACGATAAGATCTCTTCGGGAATGGTAAGAAGAAATTCCTGCGGCTGTCAGGGCAACTCAAAATTAAAGACCATATCTTTTGGACGCATATCAGATGATCCGGAAGCGTTTGCAAGAAGAATGGGACAGTTTTTGTTCAATAAATACAGTGCAAGTGAAACAACTGCGAAAATGCGAGAAAATTACGTCAAGATAATATATGCTCTTGATGATTATGCCCGTGAGGAAAATCTTGATAATGAGGTCAAAAAAGACAAAGTATTAGAAATGACCTCAACTCTTGCCAGTGAAGAATTTTTTAGGTTTGTGAACGTTGATGAGCTTTATGCTTCTGTTGAGTATATTCAGCAAAAGCTTATCTCTCGTTTTGACAACATGGAGAAGCATTTGAAGTTAAATCAGACTTTTATTCAGATATACAAGATACTGGCAGAACGCAATGCGAATTATTGTAAGGAAAAGCTTGAGGATAACGAGTTTCTTGCATGGCAGGCAAACTCTATCACAAGGGATATGCTTGTGTTTGAAGCTTATGATGACAGAGCATATGAGACCGTTGTGGATAAGCTTACGAGGCTTCATATGGAATCAAGCTTTCTGTTCAGCTTCGAGCCTGCCCTTATTCACCTTGGTACGGATAAGTGGCAGCCGCCGGAATATATGTATCTCAAAGCCTATCACAATGGTTCTGACGCTATCCAGCTCCCGCATGAAGAGCAGGCTGTAAAGTATACAGAGCTGTTGTCGAATAAGTATCTGCCAACAGACAGACGTTATACATTAGTGGTATCACCATTGTTCTCTAACGAGGAGCATTACGGAATACTGATGTGTGAGATAAAGCATGAGTATTTTAATTATTTGCAGTCGGTGACAGTTCAACTTTGTGCGGCACTTAAAATAATAACCTTGATGAAGCAGCAGGCTGTTACCCAGAAGCAGCTTAAAAAGAGCCTTATCGAGATCAAGGAGAACAATGAGCTTCTTCGAGATCTTTCAAGGCAGGACGCTTTGACGGGTTGCTACAATCGAAGGGGATTTTTTGAGGAGCTTCGTAAAAGACTCAGCAATGACAAAAACGAGGGTGAAAAGGCTATCATGGTCTTTGCCGACCTTGACTGTCTGAAAACCATAAATGATAAATTTGGTCACGAGGAGGGCGACTTTGCTATACTATCTGCGGCAAAGATACTTAAACACTCTTTTGGCAACAGTGAGATAGTGGGTCGTATAGGTGGCGATGAGTTCGTTGTATGCGCTTTTCTTGATAACGCAATAGATATCCCGTCAATGAGAAACCATATAGAAGCGGTCACAAGAGAATACAATATTAAATATGCCGCCGATAAGCCATATATAATCCATACGAGCGTAGGCGTTTATCCGTTCGTATGCAGTGCCACGCTTGAGATAGGAGAGCTTCTCAGCCATGCTGATATTCTGCTTTATGAGGAGAAAAAGCATAAGAGAAGTATTCTTAAAAGCGATTATGAATAACATTTGCAGGCTGTCTGAAAAAGGCAGCCTGTTTTTTGTTTTTATGCTTGACAAAATATAATGGCTGTGATATAATAAAACATATTTTACGAAAGGAGCGTCGGATGACATGAGAATTACAAGAATATGGGTGAGAAACTATTAAACCGAATATCAGGCAGGTGCATTGGCACAAGCCGCTCCGACTCTTCCGTATAACGTTTTGGTTACACGCCTGAGGGTGTGTTTTTTTATGCCTGAAAAAGCCGAAGAGCGGCTTGATAACAGACATTAGGAGTGATTAATATGGCAGAAATGTTTGACAACACAATAAAGAAAGACCGTGTGCTGCTTGCGGCAGTGGACACAGGTTCGTATGACGTGGAGCTTTCCCTTGACGAGCTTGAAGAGCTGACAGAAACAGCAGGCGGCGAGGTGATAGCGAGAGTGACACAGAAAAGGCCGTCCTTTGACAGCGGCACCTGCATAGGCTCAGGCAGACTTGAAGAAATGGCTGAGATATGCAGAAATGAAAATATTGACAGGATAGTTTTCGACTGCGAGCTTACAGCCACACAGATAAGAAATATCGAGGACGTGTGCGGCGTTTTCACTATTGACAGAACTATGCTCATACTGGATATCTTCGCTCAGCGTGCGACCACTCGTGAGGGCAGATTGCAGGTAGAGATAGCACAGAACAAATACAGACTTCCAAGGCTTGCAGGCATGGGAACTAATATGTCACGTCTTGGCGGTGGTATCGGCACAAGAGGTCCTGGTGAGTCGAAGCTTGAAACTGACAAGCGACACATCAGAACACGTATTGCGGCACTTTCAGACGAGCTTAAGGAGATAGAGAAGCGTCGTGGGCTTATGAGAA
>OGML01002908.1_pt1 | contig 11299 bp, 8 predicted proteins | sample 1572951 | NCBI WGS metagenome assembly OGML01 (sample SAMEA2581883, study PRJEB24529) | metagenome | biome: Human gut stool | place: China | collected 2011 | reverse complement strand
TGCAGCCCCTGCGCCCGGGCCAGGTCGAGGGCAGCGATGATCCAGGGCCGCCACTGCCCAGGCGTGACAAGGTTGATGTTGTGGGCTCCCTGCGCCTGCAGGTCCAGAAAGATCTCGGCCAGGCGCTCCACGGTGATCTCCTTGCCCAGTCCCTCGGCGCTGATGGGGTAGTTCTGGCAGAAGCAGCACTTGAGGGTGCAGCCGGAGAAAAACACCGTGCCGCTGCCCCGGGTGCCGCTGATGCAGGGCTCCTCCCAGAAGTGCAGGGCCGCGCGGGCCGCTTTCAGGGTGCGGCCCGCCCCGCAGAAGCCCGTCTGCCCGGCGGCCCGGTCGGCTTTGCACTGCCTGGGGCAGAGAGTACAGGCTTCCGGCACGGCAACAGAAATGGTTTTGGGCATAATATCCAAGTCCTTTGCAAAAGATTTGACAGAATTACTTCCGTTTATTATACCATTTATGACATGGAATGTGGTATACTATGATAGAATATTATATATCATGCAAAAATACTACATATCAGACGGAGGATGTCATGCGCACCGAAAACGAGGAGATCCGGGATCATTTGAAATATCTCTCCCTGCTGGCACGGGATTATCCCTCGCAGGCGGCCGCCGCCAGTGAGATCATCAGCACCCAGGCTCTGCTCAAGCTGCCCAAGGGCACCGAACATTTTATGAGCGACCTGCACGGTGAAAACGAGGCCTTTGTCCACATCCTGAACTCGGCTTCGGGTGTCATCCGGGAAAAGGTGGACATCGTGCTGGGGGAGAGCGTGCCGGAACAGACCCGTGCAGAGCTGGCAACGCTCATCTATTACCCCAACGAGAAGCTGCCCCGGCTCAAAGCCGAGTGCACGGATGAGGAAGCGCTTGACCACTGGTATACGGAGACCCTGCTTCAGCTCATTGATATCTGCCGGTTGGTGTCCTCCAAGCATACCCGGCAGCATGTGCGCTCCTGCCTGCCGTCCAGCTGCGGGTATATTCTGGATGAGCTGCTCCATGCCCACTTTGAGGACCACGACAAGGACCTCTATTATGGGCAGATCGTGGGCAGCATCATCGAAAATGGCCGCGCCGACCGGTTCATTGTCCGGCTGTGTGAGCTCATCAAGCGGCTGGCTGTGGACAAGCTGCACATCGTGGGGGACCTGTTTGACCGCGGCCCCCGGCCTGATATCATACTGGACCAGCTCATGCGCCACCACCATGTGGATATCCAGTGGGGCAACCATGACGTGGTCTGGATGGGTGCCGCCGCCGGAAGTCCCATCTGCGTCTGCACTGTGCTTAAAACGACATTGGCCTACCACAACCATGCCATGCTTGAGGACTGCTACGGCATCAACCTGCGGCACCTGCAGCGGATGGCCGAGCAGTTCTACGGAAATGACGACCTGACCCTCTGGATGCCCCACACCGACGCGGCGCGCGGCCCTTACACCGAGGGAATGCTCCACCGCTGTGCCGTGATGCACAAGGCCGTGACCATTCTGATGCTCAAGATGGAGTGCAAGGTCATCGACCGCAACCCGGATTTCAAGATGCAGGGTCGGGATTTCCTGCGGCACATCGATTGGAAAAAGGGAACAGTGACCCTGAACGGGCAGGCATACCCCCTGCGGGACACCAACTTCCCCACCGTGGACCCGGCAGACCCCGCCGCCCTGAATGATGATGAGCGGCTGGTGCTTCGCAAGCTGGTGGAATCCTTCCGGCAGAGCGAGCGCTTGCAGCATCATGTGGAATTTTTGTATGCCAAGGGCAGCGTTTACCACATCGAGAACGGCAACCTGCTCTACCACGGCGTGGTGCCCATGACCAAAAACGGCAGCTTTGCCGTGGAGCGGTTCGAGGGACACAACTACTCGGGCCGCGGCTTGATGGACTACTGTGACGAGCGGGCACGCTGCGGCTACTTTGCTCCCGAGGGAAGCGCTGCCCGGCGGAGCGGTCAGGACTTTTTGTGGTATCTGTGGTGCGGCAAGCTGTCGCCGTTGTTCGGCCGCAGCGCCATGACCACCTTTGAGCGGCTGTATATTGCCGACCCCGCCACCCACGAGGAAGTCAAGGACCCCTATTATATATGGTACAATGAAGAGGCCGCCTGCCGCCGCATCCTGGCGGAATTCGGTCTGCCCGGCACCAGCCACATCGTTAACGGCCATGTGCCGGTGCGGGAGAAGAGCGGCGAGAGCCCCATCAAGGGCGGGGGCCGTCTGGTCGTTATTGACGGCGGGTTCTGCCGCGCCTACCATGAAAAGACCGGCATTGCAGGGTACACGCTGGTGTACTCCAGCCGCACCATGTCCCTGCGGACCCATCAGCCCTTTGTCAGTGCCGAAAAGGCCGTGAACGAAAACATCGACATCGTGTCGCAGAAGAACATACTGGAAACGGAGAACCACCGCATTCTGGTGGAAGAGACGGACGAGGGAGAGATCCTGCGGGAGCGGGTGCACGACCTGAAACAGCTGGTCAAGGCCTATCAGCTGGGCTGGATCAAGGAGACCTGCAGCGAGGATTGCGTCTGGTAAGAGGCGCTGATTGTAAAATTTTTGAAATAAGAAACAAAAATGTCGAATATCTCCGCAGATTCTGGGCAAAACAGAAAATAATCCGGCAGGGAAAAAGGGGGCTTTGCTTTTTGCCCGAAGTTGTGTATAATAAGATAGTTGTATCGTGAGGGTGTGTACCCGGCGGTGCGCGGAGAGATCAAGCAAGAACCCTGAGTGGCCCTGCCGCTGGCGGGCCTGCGACAAGGAGATTATAAAATTGGAAAAGTTTGTTATTACGGGCGGCAAGCCCCTGCATGGCGAAGTCACCATTTCCGGTGCAAAAAATGCGGCTGTGGGCATTCTGCCTGCCACCATTCTGGCGGCAGATGTCTGTGTGATCGAAAATCTGCCGGACATCAGTGATGTGGCAGTCAGTCTGAAGATCCTGAGCACCCTGGGTGCCGGCATCAAGATGCTGAACCGCAATACCTACGAGATCGACACCACCCACCTGAACAGCACCAACGTCCCGGACGATCTGTCCCGCCAGATGCGTGCCAGCTACTACTTCCTGGGTGCACTGCTCTCCCGCTTTGGCAAGGCACAGGTGGCCATGCCCGGCGGCTGCAATCTGGGCCCCCGCCCCATCGACCAGCACCTCAAGGTGTTCAGCGCGCTGGGCGCAGAGGACAGCGTGGACTATGGCATGATCACCGTCCGCGCCAAGGAGCTGAACGGTGCCCATATCTTCTTTGATAAGGTCAGCGTGGGCGCTACCATGAATGGTATGCTCTCCGCTGTGATGGCACAGGGCCAGACCATTCTGGAAAACTGCGCCAAGGAGCCCCATGTCGTTGATCTGGCAAACTTTTTGAATATGTGCGGCGCGGATGTGCGCGGTGCCGGCACCGATGTGATCAAGGTGCGCGGCGTGGAAAAGATGCACGGCTGCACTTACAGCATCATCCCTGACCAGATCGAGGCGGGCAGCTACATGGTTGCCGCTGCTGCCACCGGCGGCGACGTTCTGATCAAAAATGTCACCCCCAAGCATCTGGAACCCATTACGGCAAAGCTCCGCCGTGCCGGTGTGGATGTGGAGGAATTCGATGATTCCGTCCGCGTCTCCCGCAAAGGCGATATCCTGCCGCTGAAGATCAACACCATGCCTCACCCGGGCTTCCCCACCGATATGCAGCCCCTGATGGGTGTGCTGCTCAGCGTGGCAAAGGGTACCTCCACCATCACCGAGAGCGTGTGGGATAACCGCTTCCGCTATGTGGACGAGCTGCGCAAGATGGGTGCAGTGGTGCAGGTGGACGGTCAGGTGGCCGTGTTTGAGGGTGTGGACAAGCTGAACCCCGCCCCCCTGCGCGCTTCTGACCTGCGTGCCGGTGCGGCCATGGTCGTTGCTGCCCTGATGGCAGACGGCACCAGTGAGATCGAGGAGATCGGCCACATTGAGCGCGGCTACGAGAACATCGTGGAAAAGCTGCGCGGCCTGGGCGCTGAGATCAGCAAGGTGGATCGGATGCCTGCCGCACTGGAATCGGCAATGTGATCATTCAGAACCTCTCAGTCTGTTTTGCAGAAGTTTTCCTGACAGGGAGCTTTTGTGAAGCAATGACGGAGAGGTTCGTTTCTTGAGGTTTGAAATGTCTGAATTCATCTCGTTATACTCTGGTTCCTCCGGCAACTGCAGCGTGGTGCGCACGGGGGAAAAGTACATCATCATCGATATGGGAAAGGGCGTGCGCACCACCTCGGCGGCACTCAAGGAGCTGGGCCTGAACATCAGCGATTGTGCGGGCATTCTGGTCACCCACGAGCACTCTGACCACGTCAAGGGGCTGGCCACCTTCCTCAAAAAGAATCCGCTGCCGGTATACGGCGCAGACGATACGCTGGATTTCCTGGATGCAAACGGCATCGTGCCCGCCAGCTGTGCGCTGCGCACCCTGTCCGGCGGGGAAGAGGATGTGGGAGATTTCGGCGTGACGATGTTCCCCACCAGCCACGACGTACCCTGCGTGGGCTACCGCATCCGCACCCCGGACAACAAGACCATGACCATTGCCACCGACCTGGGAGTCCTGACCCCGCCGGTGCATCAGGCCCTGAGCGGCTGTGACCTAGTGGCGCTGGAAAGCAACTACGACCTCCACATGCTCCGCAGCGGGCGGTATCCATACTACCTGCGCTCCCGCATCGAGTCCAACCGGGGCCACCTCTCCAACGATGAGTGCTCGGCAAAGCTGCTGGAGCTGATCCAGGAGGGATGCAAGAAGTTTGCCCTCTGCCATCTCTCGCAGGAGAACAACACCCCGGCGCTTGCTTTGCAGACCATGTTCAACACCCTGGGCGCGGCAGGTGTCGTGCCGGAAAAGGACTGCATCGTGCAGGCCCAGCGCCGCAATGAGGTCAGCCCTGCACTTACATTTTAAGAAAAAATGGCCCTCTCCATCATTGCTTTGCAAAGCATGACGGAGAGGGCCATTTTTGTTGTTATGCCAGATCCGGCAGGATATCGGGCCAGAGGGCCTGCTCCTGCCGCAGGTCGGTGAAAACGCAGTCCAGATAGATCTTGTTCACAGCCGAGATGATGGTGCTGCGCAGGAGCTTGCGTGCATCATCAACATCCGGCTCCAGCTCGGAAAAGCTTTTGGTCAGGCCGAACACATAGGGCAGGTAATTCTCCAGCTCATCACAAAAGGTATCATACGCCTGCGCGGAGGTATAATGCGCCCGCTGCATCTTGAACAGACTGTCGATGTTTTCCATGGACAGGACATTTTTAGAAACTACGATGTAGATCAGGCAGGCCAGCTGATCCCGGGTATACTTCTTTTTGATGGGGTGGCTGATGATCCCTTTCTTAACGTAGTTGCTCACCATGGAAGCGGTGAGCTCCACCCCCTGAAATGTGCGGAAACACCCGTTGACAAACTGTACGCTCTGATCCAGATAAAGCCCTACGGTGGGGAGTTCTGCATACCGGGGCAGGGCAAACCCTGCGGCGCAGGCCGCAACGCGGCGGTTTGATTCTAATTTCATGCGGACAGTATACCATGTTTTGGAAATGTGGTCAACAGGAAATTGAAAACTTTTGAAATAATTCAAGAAAACAGTTGACAGGTTTTTGAAAAGCTGATATAGTGATTCAGACAACAGGAAAAACTGCGGCATCCTCTGCCGCCGGAATGGAGATAAATGCTTATGAACACCAAGATTGTTGTGGATTCCTCCGCCAGCCTGTACACCTTGCAGGGCGTGGATTTTGAATGCGTTCCCCTGAAGATCATCACCGACGATGCCGAATATCTGGACAACGGCACGATGGATGCCGTGGGCATGGCCCAGACCCTGCGTACCTATAAGGGCAAGACCTCGACCTCCTGCCCCAACGTCAGCGACTGGCTGGCCGCCTACGAGGGAGCCGACGAGGTGTATGCCATTACCATCACGGGCACTCTGTCCGGCAGCTACAATGCCGCCCAGCTGGCCGCCGAGGAATACCAGCAGGAGAACCCCGGCAAGCGGGTGTTCGTGCTGGACAGCCTTTCCACCGGCCCGGAGCAGCGCCTGCTGGCCGAGCATCTGCGGGATCTGCTGGCTGAGGGCAAGGAGTTTGACGAGGTCTGTGAAGAGATGCTCCGCTACCACAAGCACACCCATCTGCTCTTCTCGCTGGAATCGTTGGCCAATCTGGCCCGCAATGGCCGCGTGAAGCCTGCCGTTGCTGCTGTGGCGCGGATGCTGGGCATCCGGGTCATCGGACAGGCAAGTGAGGCCGGGGAGCTGGATGTTCTCTGCAAGACCCGTGGTGAGCATGGTGCGCTGGAACGCATCGTGCTGGAACTCAAGGAGCACGGCTACACCAACGGCAGGCTCCATATCTCTCACTGCGGCAATCCCGCCGCCGCCGAGCGCCTGAAGCACATGGTAAAGGCTGTGTTTGATGGAGCAAAGGTGGACATCAGCGAATGCGGCGGTCTGTGCAGCTATTATGCAGAGCTGGGCGGTCTGCTGGTTGGTTATGAGGACGCGGAAGCATAAGCGAACAACCCTCGGAAAAATTCTGCCCACGATTGAATAGGCGCTCATAGCGGGGAAAGCCGTTGTGGGCGCTTTTTTGTTTGCAAAATCTTCCGCTCTGCGCTATACTAACAGCATCAAAAATTGCCGTGGGCGGCAGGGGAGGGATACCGCATGTTCAGATTGCCTATCGTCAAGTTTTTCAACCGCATCTTCAACCGTGTCACGATCACAGTGGTGCTGGTGGCTTTACAGGTGCTCTGGCTGCTCTGGGCGTTCTGGTCGTTCACGGCGGGGCGGGTCTGGCTGAACGGTGCCCTGAAGGCGCTGAGCATCATGATCGTGCTGTATCTGGTGCGCAAGGATGAAAACAGCGCTTATAAGATCGGCTGGATCGTTCTGATCGGTCTTCTGCCCCTGCTGGGCGGCGCGCTTTATCTGGCTTTTGGCAACAAGGCCCCCGCCAAGTATCTGCGGGAGCGGATGCAGAAGGTGGAACAGGCCCATCAGACTGAGCTTGCCCAGCCCGAGGGCCAGACCGATGCGCTGGATATCTCCAGCCGGAACCTGAGCCGCTACGTGGCAAAGTTCGGGCCGTATCCGGCCTGGAGGGATACCGCTGCCCACTATTTTTCCTGCGGGGAGGAGATGTATCCCCAGCTGCTGGCGGATCTGGACAAGGCGGAAAAATTTATCTTTCTGGAATTTTTTATCCTCCGTTCCGGCATAATGTGGGACGGCGTGGAGCAGATCCTCCGCCGCAAGGCCACTCAGGGTGTGGATGTGCGGCTGATCTACGATGATTTTGGCAGCCTGCTGGGTTTGCCCAGTGATTTTGTCATCCGCATGGAGAAGGCGCATATCCGCTGCATCCCGTTCAACCCGGTGGTGCCGCTGGTCTCGCTGGTGATGAACCACCGCGACCACCGCAAGATCGTGGTGGTTGACGGCAATGTGGCCTACACCGGCGGCGTGAATCTGGCGGATGAGTATATCAATGCCGAGCAGCGCTTTGGTTACTGGAAGGATGCGGCCATCCGGTTGGAAGGAGCCGCTGTCTGGAACTTTACCGTGATGTTCCTCAATGCATGGAACGCCTTCCGCCCGCAGGAGACCGATTACACCGCCTTTGCGCCCACCCGCCTGCCTGCAGTGCAGGATGGCGTGGTACAGCCCTACGCGGACAGCCCGCTGGATGAGGAACCGCTGGCCGAGACGGTCTATCTGGACATCCTCTCTCAGGCCCAGAGATATGTTTATATCTACACACCCTACCTGGCCGTGGGCGAGGAGATGCTGGATGCTCTGAAAAATGCGGCCAAGCGCGGGGTGGACGTGCGGCTCATCCTGCCCGGGATCCCGGATAAGAAGCTGGTGTTCCGGCTCAGCCGTTCCTACTATCTGCCCCTGCTCAGGGCGGGTGTGCGCATTTATGAATTCACGCCCGGTTTCCTCCACGCCAAGTGCTATGTCAGCGATGACCGTGTCGCCGTGGTGGGCAGCATCAATATGGATTATCGGAGCCTGTTCCTCCACTTTGAATGCGGAACACTGCTCTTCCATAACAGTCAGATCGCCGCACTGCGGAAGGATGTGGAACGCACCCTGCCGCAGTGCCGGGAGATCCAGCGCTCCGACTGCCGCACCAATCTGCCGGGCACAGCACTGGACAGCGTGCTGCGGCTGCTGAGTCCGTTGATGTAAGCGGCTGCGCGCAGCACTCGGGGAGCTTTTCCACGCAAGTGAAACGGGCCATTCCATCGCCCGCCCTATTGCCTGCGGCAACAGGGTCCCACCCCAGCGGACACTTGCTTTGGAAAACTCCCGTCGGCTGCGTAATCTTACGCTCTTCTGGACATACTATGGGGCAAAGGCCCAACGGGCCGTGTGGAAAGGGAGCGTATCTATGAATCAGAACCATCGGGCTCTTTGGAGCTGTGCCATGGCGGCGGCGCTGCTGCTGACCGCCTGCGGCAAAACGAACGCCGGGTCGGGCAGCTCCGGCAGCATGAGCGGAAGCAGCGGCACATCCTCCGCACAGACCCAGACAGCGGCATGGAAAACCGGTCTGGGTGTGGTAACAGAGGCCACCGATCAGGACAGGGCAGGGAAAATTGAGCTGGCAGCGGCCGCTGTTCTGCTGGATGGCGAGGGCAAACTGGAGAGTGTTCTGCTGGACGAGCTGGAAGTTTCTGTTTCGGCGGACAGCACCGGCCATGTGACTCTGCCCACCGACTGGCGCACCAAGCGGCAGAAGGGGGACGATTACCCGCTGGCGGCAGTGTCCTCTCTGAAAAAGGGCTGGGCGGAACAGGTGGATGCCTTTGCCAGTTACCTGATCGGCATGACTCCGGAACAAGTCTCCATGCTCAAAGTGGATGAGGATGGCAAAGCCACGGATGCCGACCTGCTGAGCGGGTGTACCATTGCTGTGGACCGTTACCGGGATGCCGTGACCCGGGCCTGCGCCAATGCCAGGGCACTGGGTGCCGCCAAGGGCGACAGGGCCGCGCTGGGCATCGAAGCGGTGAACGGGACTTCGGACATCACCGCCACCGATGACAAGGATGTGAATGCGCAGGTGGATGTGAGCATCGTGGCACTGACCACCGATGCGGATCACCGCGTGACCAGTGCCATTGCGGATATGGCTGAGCCGGCCCTGACGGTGGTGTCGGACGGCGGTGTGACAGCCCCGGACCTCGTCAAGACCAAGCTGGAGCTGGGCGAGGACTACGGGATGCGCGGTGCGTCGGCGCTGGGCAAGGAGTGGTATGAGCACAGCGAGGGCTTCTGCGATGCCCTCAAGGGCAAGACCCGCACCGAGATCGCCGGGCTTTCCGGCGGCGATGCCGACCTGAAGGCTCTGTGTACCATTGACATCACCGATCTGCAAAAGGCGGCGCTGGATGCCCTGAGCTGAGGAGGAAACCCTTTTCGGTCTCGCAATCGCGCACCGGCTCTCCCGGATAGGGGGGCGGCGGCATTCCGCTGCGTTTTCAGAGAAAAACCTCTCGCCGCGTCTGGCAGCTGCCGACGCGGCGTTTTTGTTTTGTCAAAATGACCGCTTTGCCGTGGTAAAGCGGTAAAGATTTGAGCAAACTGCGAAAAATCAGGTTTCCCCCTTGCCAAATGGCTGAAAACGCGTTATTCTATAACCACAGTTTAGCAATTTAGCATGGTAAAGCAATAAAACAAGGCTGCTTGCCACTGAGGGAGGAACCGTATATGAAACGTCTTGTATCTGCATTCCTGGTCGGTGCCATGGCACTGAGCCTTGCCGCCTGCGGCGGTGCCGCTTCCACTTCCACTGCCGCATCTGCCTCTGCTTCTGCTTCCGGCAGTGCTGCCGCATCCCAGACCGCAGGCAGCGACCTGGATTACATCAAGGGCAAGGGAAAGCTGGTCATCGGCTACACCGTTTACGAGCCCATGAACTACACCGATGCGGATGGCAACTTCACCGGTTTTGATACCGAGCTGGCTACTGCTGTCTGCGAAAAGCTGGGCGTGGAGCCGGAGTTTGTGGAGATCAACTGGGATACCAAGGTGGTGGAGCTGGATGCCAAGAGCATCGACTGCATCTGGAACGGCATGACCCTGACCGATGACATCATGCAGAACACCGCTACCACCAAGGCTTATGCAAAGAATGCACAGGTGGTCATTGTGAAAGATGGCACCGATTATACCTCTACCGCTGACCTGGTGGGTAAGACCGTGGTCGCCGAGGCTGGTTCCGCCGGTGAGGCCGCCATTGAGGGGGACGAGAACCTGGCACAGGCTGATTACGTTTCCAAGAGCGTTCAGACCGACTGCCTGATGGAAGTTGCCGCAGGCACTGCCGATGCCGCTGTACTTGACCTGACCCTGGCCAACGCCATGATCGGTGAGGGCACGGATTATGCCGACCTGAAGATCGTGGACGAGCTGAACGCCGAGGAGTACGGCGTGGCATTCCGCAAGGGCAGTGATGCTGCCGCCGCTGTGGACGAGGCCTTTGATGCACTGAAGGCCGATGGTACCATGCAGGCACTGGCCGACAAGTACGATCTGGCGCTGGCCGACTGAGTATGTTGTAAAACTCCTTTCGTCATCGCTATGCGATGCAACCTCCCTCGGTGAGGGAGGCTTTTTGTTGCCGATGCGTGAAAGGCTCCCCAGCAGAGGGAACTTTCACCGGCTGTGATGGAAGGGGAATATGGATTCTGAATAAAAAAGGTGTGTTTTTGTGTCTGTGATTCTTATGCGCCTGTCCGGCGCGTTCCTGCTCAACTGTGAGCTCTTTGCCCTGACACTGCTGTTTGCACTGCCGCTGGGGCTGGTGGTCTCGTTTGGCTCCATGAGCCGCTGCAAGCCGCTGGCCGGGCTGGTCAAGACCTTTGTCTGGATCATCCGCGGCACCCCGCTGATGCTGCAGATCATCGTGATCTATCTGGGCCCCGGCCTGCTGGGCATGAACAACCCCTGGCCCTCCGGCTCCGGCGGACGGATGGTGGCGGCGGTGGTGGCCTTTGCCATCAACTATGCCTGCTATTTTTCTGAGATCTACCGCGGCGGCATTGAAGCGGTGCCCAAGGGGCAGACCGAAGCCGGGCAGGTGCTTGGCATGACCAAAACGCAGATCTTTTTCAAGGTGACCTTGCTTCAGGTCGTCAAGCGCATCCTGCCCCCCATGGGCAATGAGATCATCACGCTGGTCAAGGATACCTCGCTGGCAAACACCATTGCCAATAAGGAGATCATTATGATGGCCAAGGAGTA
>OGML01002905.1_pt1 | contig 11305 bp, 8 predicted proteins | sample 1572951 | NCBI WGS metagenome assembly OGML01 (sample SAMEA2581883, study PRJEB24529) | metagenome | biome: Human gut stool | place: China | collected 2011 | reverse complement strand
GAGATCTACACTCTTTCCCTACACGACGCTCTTCCGATCTTGTGCAGAAACAGCGTGGAAAGCTTGTTGCGCTCGTTCTCCGCCTCGGAGATCGTGTCCTGCAGGACCTTTGCCATGTGGTTGAAGTTCCGGGTCAGATCGCCGATCTCGTCGCGGCTGTCGACCGTGACGCGGTTCGCGAAATCTCCCGCCGCGACGCGCTTTGTGCCGACGGTCAGCGCGCGGATGGGTGTGATCAGAATCTGCGACAGCAGGAACGACAAGATCACGCAGATCACCAGACCCAGCGCCAGCGCGCGCAGGATGATGATCAGCAGTTCGCTCGTCAGCGCGTCGACCGTGGCGCGGTTGTCGCGGATGTAGGCGATATACTGCGCGCCGTCCGACTCGACGGGGATGGCCAGATCCATATAATCGTTCGTGACCGAGCTGCTCTGCCCGACCTCGCCGTTCATGGCGGACAGAATGTTCTGCGTCATCACGACCGTGGTGCGCTGGTTCGAGCTGTCGAGCACGGAGCCGGTCTGGTCAAGAATGTAGACGTTGCGGCCCGTGATATCGATGCCAAGCCCGGCCTGCGCCATGAGAAGCTCCTTCATCTGCGCGGGGGCGTTGTCCTCCGCCGAGAGCCTTTGCAGCTGGGCGATGAATTCCGGGGTAAACGTACCCTCCATCTGCTCATAGAACTGGGACACATAGAAATTGCCGACGCCGCTCATCAAAAACGCGCCTGTCGTCAGCATCAGGGCCAGGATCAGGATCACCATGATCATGACCATCTTCATGCGCAGGGACCGCATGGCCGCCCCTCCTTTCTCGCGCGGGAAGCTGCGTTATCCCGCGAAATAATAGCCGACGCCGCGCCGGGTCAGGATATACTGGGGCTTGCCGGGGTCGTCCTCGATCTTCTCGCGCAGCCGCCGCACGGTCACGTCGACCGTGCGCATATCCCCGTAATAGTCATAGTTCCATACCCGCTGCATCAGATCCTCGCGGGAGAAGACCTTTCCGCGTTCGCGGATAAGATAGGAGAGAAGGTCGTATTCCTTCTGCGTCAGCTCGACCGGCGTGCCGTTTTTCGTCACCTGATAGGTTTCGGGGTTTAGGCACAGGCCATTTGCCTCAACGGTATTTGCCGTGCCGGAGGCCTGCGCCGGGGCGTATTCCATGCTGCGGCGGCGGATATTCGCCTTGACGCGGGCCATCAGCTCCTTCATGGAGAAGGGCTTGGTCATATAGTCGTCCGCGCCGGTCTCAAGGCCGAAGACCTTGTCCATCTCTTCCTCGCGGGCGGTAAGCATGATGATGGGCGTGGCGCGGTTTTCGCCGCGGAGCGTCTTGCAGATGTCAAAGCCGTTCATTTTCGGCAGCATGACATCCAATAAGATCAGATCCGGGTCCTTTGTCTGCGCAAGCAGCAGACCCGTCTCGCCGTCAAGCGCCTCAAGCGTCTCATAGCCCTCGCGCTTGAGATTGAATTTCAGGATCTCCACGATCGCGCGTTCATCCTCTACGATCAGGACTGTCTTTGCCATAGTGTATCCTCCTGTTTCTTAAACCGGGCGGCGAAGCGCCTTCGGATAGTGATTTTTGAGTTGGCTTCCGTCGCCCTTTGCCCAGCCGAGCGAAAGCCCGTCCGCCTGCACGAGCGTCCAGCCGCGCTTGTCGGACGGCAGCACGTCGCCGGACAGATACCGGGCAAGCAGCGGGTCGGATTCTTCAAGCGAGACGCTGCTTTCCAGCGTTTCCAGCCACAGCGCCCACGCGTGCGCGGGCGCAAAGCGGTTTTTCAGGACTGCGCCAAGCTCCAGCCCCGCGCGCAGCACCCGCAGCCCCTTTACCTCCGGCAGCGCCTGCGGGACGAGATAGCACACGTCCCCGAACCGCAGCAGCTTTCCCTCCGGCAAGGCCGCGCCGGTCCGGGCGCAAAAGTCCGTCAGCTCCTGCGGGCACCTGGCCGCAGGCTCCGGCGGAAGCACTGCGGGCGCTTCGTCCCCCGCCCTGCGGAGGACGGCGGCATAGTGCCCCTCGCCCAAAAGCTTATGCGGCCAGAGGCGGAACGTTTTTTCCAATCCCGGCGCGGGATTCGCCACCCAATCGGGTCTGCCGGGAGAAAAGAACGGCACGTCCGGCTTTTCTACAGAAAAATCGGGATTTTTCCACAAAAAGTCCGAGATCACGCCCTCGTTTTCCACAGGAGAGAACGTGCACGTGGAGTAAACCAGCCGCCCGCCGGGGCGGAGCATCGCGGCGGCGGAGGTCAGGATTTCTGCCTGCCGATTGGCGCAGATGGCGTTCGTGTCCTCCGTCCAGTCGGTGACGGCGGCCTCCTCCTTGCGGAACATCCCCTCGCCGGAGCAGGGGGCGTCGACGAGAATTTTATCAAAATACCCCGCGAAGCGCTCTTCCAGCCGCTTCGGGTGCTCGTTCAGGACCAGTGCGTTGGAAATGCCCAGCCGCTCGATATTCCCGGAAAGAATTTTCGCGCGCTTGGCGTTGATCTCGTTGCAGACCAGAAGCCCCTTTCCCCGGAGTTTGCCCGCCAGCTGCGTCGATTTCCCGCCGGGGGCCGCGCACAGGTCGAGCACGCGCTCGCCCGGCTGCGGGTCTAAAAGCTCCGCTGGGGCCATGGCGCTCGGCTCCTGCAGATAATAAAGCCCCGCCGCGTGATACGGCGATAAGCCGGGCCGGGAGACCGCGTCATAATAAAACCCCGTCGGGCACCACGGCACGGGAGAGAGCGAAAACCGCGACAGATCGCCCGTAAAGCCGGTTTTGAGCGGATTTCTCCGCAGACCGGTGCAGAGCGGCCGGTCAAAGGACGCGAGAAAGTCCTCATATTCGCTTCCCAAAAGCGCACGCATCCGCGCCTCAAAACCCTCCGGCAGCACCGCAGCCGCCTCCTTCCCGATTTACATAGTTATAAACATTATAGTGCATTTCCCCGAAAAAGGCAATGGCATATCCGCACAGTCTCCTCATGTGTCTGCCTGTCCCTCTTGGCGGCTTCCCGTTTTTGTGCTATAATCCTCCCAGATCATAACGAACGGAGAACGGCAATGAACGCACAGGGAACGGAACGGACGGAAAAACGGCTTTGCGTGGGGCTGCTTGCCCATGTGGACGCGGGCAAGACGACGCTGTCGGAGGCCATGCTTTACCGGGCAGGCGTCATCCGCACGCTTGGCCGCGTCGACCACGGCGATACGTTTCTCGACACCGACGCGCAGGAGCGCAGCCGGGGCATCACGATCTTTTCCAAGCAGGCCGTTCTTCCACTGCCCGGCTGCACGCTGACGCTGCTCGACACGCCGGGCCATGTGGATTTTTCTGCCGAGATGGAGCGGACGCTGCAGGTGCTCGACTGCGCCGTGCTCATTATCAGCGGCCCGTCGGGCATCCAGAGTCACACCGTCACGCTCTGGCGGCTGCTGCGGCGCTATCAGGTGCCAGTCATTCTGTTCTTCAACAAAATGGACATGGAGACGGCGGATCGGGACGCGCTGCTTGCCGCTGTCCGCGCGGAGCTGGACGAGGGCTGCATTGATTTTTCGCAGCCGCAGGCGCAGCTCTACGAGGAGCTTTCCTTGTCCGACGAAGCGCTGATGGAGGCGTATCTCGCCTCCGGAACGCTTTCCGACGCGCAGATCGCGCCGCTCGTCTCGCACAGGCGGGTGTTCCCGTGCCTGTTCGGCTCCGCGCTGCGGCAGACAGGGGTAGATACGCTTCTGGATGCGCTGGGGCGGTTCGTGGACGAGCCTGCGCGGGGCGCGGAGTTCGGCGCGCACGTATTCAAGATCGCACGCGATGAAAAGGGCGCGCGGCTGACGTTTTTAAAGGTCACGGGCGGGACGCTCACGGTCAAGCAGACGCTCTCGGGCGAGGACTGGGAGGAAAAGGCCGACCAGCTCCGGCTCTATTCCGGCAGCAAATTTACGCTTTTGCAGCAGGCTGCCGCCGGGACGGTCTGCGCCGTGACGGGTCTGAGCAAAACGATGCCGGGCGATGTGCTGGGCCGGGAGACGGCGGCGCAGGCCCCGGTTTTGCAGCCGGTTCTGGAATACCGCCTGCTCTTAGAGGACGGCACGGACGCGGCGCTGGCGTATGGACAGCTGCGCGTGCTCGAAGAAGAGGATCCCGCGCTGCATCTGGTCTGGAACGCGCTGCTGCGCGAGATCCGCGTGCAGCTGATGGGGCCGGTGCAGATGGAGATTTTGCAGAAGCTGATCGAAGACCGCTTCGGGCTGAAGGTTTCATTTGACGCGGGGAACATCGTTTATCTTGAGACGATCGCCGCGCCGGTCGAGGGCGTGGGGCATTACGAGCCGCTGCGGCACTATGCCGAGGTGCATCTGCTGATGGAGCCGGCAGAGCCGGGTTCTGGCCTGCAATTTGACACCATGTGTCCGACGGACACGCTGGCGCTGCACTGGCAGCGGCTGATCCTGGCGCATCTGGCGGAAAAGGCCCACCGGGGCGTGCTGACCGGCGCGCCGATCACCGATATCCGCTTTACGCTCGTCTCCGGCAAGGCGCATCTGAAGCACACGGAGGGCGGCGACTTCCGGCAGGCGACCTACCGCGCCGTGCGGCAGGGCCTCATGAAGGCGCAGTCTGTGCTGCTTGAACCGTGGTACGCGTTCCGCATGGAGCTGCCCGCGCCGAGCGTGGGCCGGGCGATCACGGATATCCAGCGGATGCAGGGCGAATATGAGCCGCCGGAGCAGGAAGGGGAACAGACCATTCTGCGCGGAAGCGCGCCTGTGCGGCTGCTGCGGGAGTATCAGACGGAGCTTACGGCCTATACAAGGGGCCGCGGACGCATCCAGCTGCGCGTCAGCGGCTACCGGCCCTGCCGGGAGCAGGAGCAGATCGTAAAAGAGCTGGGCTACGACCCAGCGCGCGATCTGGAAAACCCGGCGAGTTCCGTGTTCTGCGCGCACGGCGCAGGCTACGAGGTCAAGTGGCAGGACGTGGACGCGGCGGCGCATCTGCCGCTGCTTCGGCTCGGAGGCCCCGCGCGGCAGGAGCCGCAGCGGATCGTAAAATCCGTTGCGCCCGGCGGCGCGCCGGAACTGGAAAAGGAGCTGCTGGCGATCTTTGAGCGCACCTACGGCGCGATTCGCCGCCGCGATGTGCTGCCGCAGATGATGCTGCGCAGCGAGGACAAGCGCGAATTTCTGCAAAGCCTCGGCCCGGCGGATGATTTCCTGCTGGTCGACGGCTATAACATCCTGTTTGCGTGGGACGAGCTGAAGGAGCTGGCCCGCACGAGCCTCGACACGGCGCGGCACGTGCTCATGAACCTGCTGTGCAATTATCAGGGCTACCGCGGCTGCACACTCATTCTGGTCTTTGACGCGTACAAGGTGCCGCAGGGGCTGGGGTCTGTGGAAAAATACCACAACATCCACATCGTCTATACCCGGCAGGCGGAGACGGCGGATCAGTATATCGAGCGCCTGAGCTTTGAGCTTCGCGGCCGCCGCCGCGTCCGCGTGGCGACGAGCGACAATCTTGAGCAGCTCATCATCCTCGGCCACGGGGCCGAGCGTATTTCCGCCCAGCACTTCCACGACGAGGTCTACACCGCGCAGGCCGAGATTGAGCGCATTCTGGCGCAGAACAATCAGAAGAACGCGAAATAAACTCCGGCCCGCAGGCTGTGACCTGCGGGCCGGTTCGTCATTCGCCCAGCGGCATGACGCCAAGCTGGACCTCGGCGATGGAGGCGAAGCCGTACAGATCGCCTGCGCGGACGGTGTACCAGCCATTGAAGTCTCCGAGCACCGTAACGGCTGTTCCGTTCGGGATCTGTGCCAGAACCTCCGCGTCCGTCTGCGGAAAGGAGCGCAGCGCCATATACCCGTTTTCGCCTGCGGCCTCGGCATCAAATTCGCTGCCCGGCGTCAGGAACGGAACGCCGAAATACTCCGTCACGCCGAGGGCCAGCGCCCGCGCAATCGCGTCCAGATTGCCCGTCAGCCAGTTCGCGTCCTCTGTGTTGTCGTGGTATCCCAGCTCGGTCAGAACCGCCGGAGCCCGTGTGCGGCGCAGCTCGCCGATGATCGTGGACGAGCGCGCCTGCACCCGGTCGGGAAGCGGATAGATGGGCTTGATGTTATCAACCAGAATGTTCGCCATGCGAAGCCCGGCCTCGCTCGTCGGATAATAGTAAATGTCCACGCCGCGCAGACGGCCTGACAGCGCCTGCGGCGCGGCGTTCGAGTGCAGCGCCAGATGGAAATCCTGCCGGGACGCGTTGGAATCGCGGATGGACTGCGCGGCGCTGCCGTCCGGGTCGTTGCGCGTGACGGTGATGCCGCTTGCGTGCAGATACGGCGTCATCTCATCGGCCAGCGCGTTCATCCAATAGCGCTCATCGCCGGTCGTGATGTAGGGATTGAAATACTGCGTGGACGGACTCAAGAATAAAAATGGCATATGCCGGTTCCTGCCTTCCCTGATTTACTGGCATATTCTATGCAGACGCGGTTTTATTGTTTACAGTCTGCCGAGTTTGTGATACCATAGCTGTTAGACATGAAGGAGTTTGACGCTATGCAGTATATTATTCTGGATATGGAGTGGAACCAGCCGTGGCCGGGGTCATACAGCGCGAAAAAGGCGCTGCCGTCGCCGATGCGCGGCGAGATCGTGCAGATCGGCGCTGTGCGCATGACGCAGGAGCAGCAGGTCGCGGACGAGTTCCAGATCCTCATCCGGCCCAAATATTTTAAGAAAATGAACCGCAAGGTCGCCTCGCTGACCGGTATCCGCGACAGTCTGCTGCGCGAAAAGGGCGTGAGCTTCCCGGAGGCCGCCGCGCAGTTTGCCGCGTGGTGCGGCGAGGACTGCGTGTTTTTGACGTGGGGCTTTGACGATATCACGATCCTGCGGGAAAATCTCGCGGTGTTCGGTCTGGAGAGCGGATGGACGGCGCGCTGGTACAACGCGCAGCTGATCTTCAACGCGCAGACCGACGGCTCCGGCGCGCAGAAGGCGCTGTCGACGGCCATGCAGATGATGGACATCGCGCCCACCCGTGCCGCGCACGACGCGCTGGGCGACGCGTATCATACGGCGCTCGTCTGCCAGAAGCTGCGTCTCGCGGAGGGCATCGCCGCGTATGAGGCTGCCGTGCAGGCGCACGAAAACGGCTTCCACGGCGCTGAGCTGCCCGGCTGCGTGCAGCGGGCCGTGTTCCACGGCTACGCTGACAAGACCGCCGCGCTCGGCGCGATGAGCGGGCAGGAGAACCTTTGCCCTGTCTGCGGCGGACAGATGACGGCGGGAAAATGGTACCCGCAGCAGGGACGGCGGTATCTGTCCCGCGCCAGATGCGAAGCGGACGGTGAATTTTACATCCGTATCCGGCTGGTGCAGGAGGACGGTGCGCTGCGCGTCAGCCGGCTGGTCTACGAGCCGACCGAGCAGGTCGCAAAGAGCTATGCCGCGCTCAGCCAGAGGCCCCGCCCACACCGCGCCCGCCGCCGCAGATTCGCCCGCGTCAAGCCAAAGCCGGCAGAACCGAAAAACGGATAAAAACGAGGGAAGGCTGCGCGGCCTTCCCTTGCTGCAATATACGCGTATATCCGAAATTCTGCTATGATCCTTGATCTGTCAAGCGCACGGAAACGGGGACGGATTGACATTTTTCGACTGGTCTGATAAAATAAAGGCGGTTCTTATCGAACCCCAAGGCTCCCGACGCAGACGGGCGGTTTGGCCTCCTCCGAAAGGAGGGATGTTTATGCCGATTACGATCACGTTCCATATTTTTGGGCTCACGGTCACCATCCGCATAAATGGCCGAAACCGCCACTCGGCAAAGTGACGGTTTCGAGATTTCTTGAAACGCTAACTTGATCCGAGGCCAAACCGTTCTTGCGGAAGGGGCCTTGGTTATTTTCATTATATCAGACTTTTCCGATTTGTCAAGCGCGCTGAATCGGGCCTGTGCGCGGATTTATAAACCAAAGCGCCCTTCGGAAGAAGGGCGCTTTGCGGGTATCTTACAGATGGATCGCGGTGCCGGTTTTGCCTTCGATGCCGTCCTTGGCTTTTTCCAGGAGGGTGATGAGGGCGGTACGGCCGGGCTTGGACTCGGCGAACTTGACAGCCGCTTCGACCTTCGGCAGCATGGAGCCGGGGGCGAACTGGCCTTCGGCCATGTACTTGCGGGCCTCCTCCGGGGTCAGCTCGTCCAGATTCTTCTGGTCGGGCTTGCCGAAGTTGATGGCGACCTTCTCGACAGCCGTCAGGATGATGAGCATATCGGCGTCAAGCTGCTCGGCCATGCACTCGGAGGCGAAGTCCTTGTCGATGACGGCGGGCACGCCCTTGAGGTGGTATTTGTCCTCCCACACGACCGGGATACCGCCGCCGCCGGCAGCGATAACAGCGTGCTTCGCGTTCATGAGCGCCTTGACCGTGGCGATCTCGACGATCTCCTTCGGGCGCGGGCTTGCAACGACCTGACGCCAGCCGCGGCCTGCGTCCTCGGCGACGTCGATGCCCTTTTCGGCGGCGAGCTTTTTGGCCTCTTCCTCGGTCATGAACGCGCCGATGGGCTTGGTCGGATGCTGGAACGCGGGGTCAGCCGGATCAACGGCGACCTGCGTCAGAACAGTCGCGCAGTGGATGCCCAGACCGCGGCGGTCAAGCTCCTCGCCGATCATGTTCTGCAGATCGTAGCCGATGTAGCCCTGACTCATGGCTACGCACATGGAAAGGGGCATGATGTCGCTCTTGGCCTGCTGCTTGTGGTAAGCAGCGAACGCGTTCTGGATCATGCCGACCTGCGGGCCGTTGCCGTGCGCGATGACGACCTCGTGGCCGTCTTCGATCAGGTCTGCGATGGCGCTGGCCGTCGTCTTGACAGCCTGCATCTGTTCTTCGAGATTTTTCCCCAGAGCGTTGCCGCCCAGAGCGATCACAATTCTTTTAGCCATTTTATAATTCCTCTTGATACTGCAATGGCAGGAGCGGCGCTCCTGCCATATGCTTATTTGTGTAGTCAGAAGCGAATCAGAACATCTTGCGCTTGTTGTCAGCGGAGTCGAGGTCCATCAGAGCCTTGACCGGGTCCTTGACCTGAGCCAGGAAGATCATAGCGGCAATGATGTACGGCTTGTAGGAAGCCTGCTTGTACAGAGGCACCAGATAGCGGTCGAACACGGAGTTGTCGACTTCGCCCTCGGGGCAGGACAGACCGGAGATGTCAGCGGGCAGGCAGTGCAGGTACAGAGCCTTGCCGTCCTTCGTCAGCTTCATCATCTCTTCGGAGCAGGTCCAGTCCTTATGCTCGGCGTTCTGCGCCAGCAGTTCTTTCTCGAGCTCGTCGATGCCCTTCTGGTCGCCCTTAACGTACAGCTCAGAGCGCTTTTCCATCGCCTTGAACGGAGCCCAGGACTTCGGATAGACGATATCGGCATCCTTAAAGGCCTCAGCCATGGAGTTGGTCTTGTGGAACTTGGAGCCGTACTTCTCGCAGTTCTTGCGGGCGATCTCTTCGACCTCGGGGAACACATCGTATCCTTCCGGATGGGCCAGCGTGACGTCCATGCCGAAGCGGGTGAACAGGCCGATAACGCCCTGCGGGACGGACAGCGGCTTGCCGTAGCTGGGGCTGTAGGCCCAGGTCATGGCAACCTTCTTGCCCTTCAGGTTCTCAACGCCGCCGAAGTAGTGGATGACGTGCAGCATATCGGCCATGCACTGCGTCGGATGGTCGACGTCGCACTGCAGGTTGACGAGCGTCGGACGCTGCTCAAGAATGCCGTCGCGGTAGCCTTCCTCCAGAGCGTCCATGAACGTCTTCTGGTACTCGTGGCCCTGATGGATGTACATATCGTCGCGGATGCCGATGACGTCGGCCATGAAGGAAACCATGTTGGCCGTCTCACGGACCGTCTCGCCATGGGCGATCTGGGACTTCTTCTCGTCGAGGACCTGCTCCTCGAGGCCGAGGAAGTTGCAGGCGGAGGCGAAGGAGAAGCGGGTACGGGTGGAGTTGTCGCGGAACAGGGAGATGCCGAGGCCGGAATTGAAGACCTTCGTGGACTTGTTGCGCTCGCGCAGGTCGCGCAGGGCGTCGGCCACGGTGAAGACGGCGTCGATCTCGTCGTCCGTCTTGTCCCACGTCCAGTAGAAGTCGGTCTTATACATGTTATTGATGTGGAGCTTTTCGAGGTGTCTTGCCAGTTCAACAGTCTTGCTCATGATCGTTCTCCTATTTCATATTTTGGTTGGTCGGAAGCCCGGCTCAGCCGGGCTTGCTTTTTATCGGATGGACGGAAAAATCACTTGATATCGTTGCCGGTCAGCTCCTGACGGAACTCGGCCTCGGTGATCTTGTTTTCGGGCTTGTACAGACCGGGAACGGCGGCGTAGAGCGCGGCGCAGACGACGAGGTCCTGCTTCCAGGTGATCTCGTTCGGCGCATGGGCCTGCGACTCGGCGCCGGGGCCAAAGCCGACGCACGGGATGCCGTAGCGGCCCTGGATGGAAACGCCGTTGGTGGAGAAGGTCCACTTGTCGGTCAGCGGACGGCCCTCGCGCTTGGCCTTGGCAGTCTCGTCGGCCCACAGACGGTTCTCGCCCCACAGGGCATGGTGCGCGTCGACCAGAGCCTGGACGTGCGGCGCAGAGGCCTTGTTGATCCAGGTCGGGAAGAAGCACTCGGTCTCATAGACATGGCCGGTCCATGCGGGACGGTCGTACATATACATGGAAACCTTGACGTCCTTGGCATACTTCTTGCAGGCGGGCAGATCCTCGATCTCCTTCAGGCAGGACTGGTAGGTCTCGCCGGCCGTCATGCGGCGGTCGATGGAGATGGAGCAGGAGTCCGCAACTGCGCAGCGGGACGGGGAGGTATAGAAGATCTGGCTGGTGGTGCAGGTGCCGCGGCCGAGGAAGCGGGCGTCTTCGTAATGCTCGGGGTTGTACTTCGGGTCGAGCATCTTGACAAGGCCCTTGATCTCCTTGTCGTCGGCAGCGTCGTTCTCGTTGAGATCGCGGACGTTCAGGATGACCTCAGCCATCTTGTGGATCGCGTTGTCGCCGCGCTCCGGAGCGGAGCCGTGGCAGGAAACGCCGTGCATATCGACGCGGATCTCCATTCTGCCGCGATGGCCGCGGTAGATGCCGCCGTCGGTCGGCTCGGTGGAGATGACGAACTCGACCTTGCTGCGTGCGTCCTCGGGGCCGTTAAAGTATTCGTTGACAATGGACTGCCAGCACATACCGTCGCAGTCCTCCTCCTGCACGGAGCCGACGACCATGATCTTGTAGCCCTCGG
>OGML01002900.1_pt1 | contig 11332 bp, 9 predicted proteins | sample 1572951 | NCBI WGS metagenome assembly OGML01 (sample SAMEA2581883, study PRJEB24529) | metagenome | biome: Human gut stool | place: China | collected 2011 | reverse complement strand
AAACTGTCGCGTTATGCGGAGATGGTCGGAAGCGATATTTGCTTTCTGGGTATACCGAAAACGATCGATAACGACCTTCCGTGTACAGAACGTACTTTTGGTTTTGACACAGCAATGGCGATGGCTACAGAAGCTTTGGATAGGATCCATACAACGGCAGAATCCCATCATCGTGTTATGGCGCTGGAAGTTATGGGACGTTATGCTGGCTGGATCGCATTGCATTCCGGCATAGCCGGCGGAGCAGATGTTATTTTGATACCGGAGATCCCTTACAGTATCAACTCGGTTATCGGAAAAATCAGGGCCCGCCAGGCTGCTGGGAAACAATTCAGTATTATTGTTGTAGCTGAAGGGGCACGACCTGTGGGCGGGGAAATGTCGATCGCGCGCATGGTCAAGGGCAGCTTCGAGCCCATCCGTCTTGGTGGAGCAGGAGAAAAACTGGTTCGCGAGATAGAGGAAAAAACGGGTATCGAATCGCGGTGTACTGTATTAGGTTATTTACAAAGAGGCGGCACGCCTACACCTTTCGACAGAGTTCTTTCTACGCGTTATGGTGTAGCAGCGGCCGAGGCTTGCATGCGCAAGGAATATAACGTTATGGTATCACTGCAAAACGATAAGATCGTTACGGAGCCTATTGAGAAGGTTGCCTCCGAGCCACGGTTAGTACCAGTAGACAGCGATATAATTCGCACAGGACGTCAAATGGGCTTATGTTTTGGTGACTGACCCAATAAGTAAAACAAAAGAACTTTAGTTTACAGCAACATTCAGAGGACAGCGGAAATGGACGCCGCTGTCCTTTTCTTTATTATTCAGATAAATTTCAGGTAAATTTATATAATTAAACTTGGCGGTAGCGATAATAACCTGTATAATGTAGAAGTTAGTAAAATTTATGTGGCAATGTAATTATGGAAGGATAGATAATTATAATGGATCAGAATCTTATAGCGGTAATAGTAGGCTTTGTAGAAGGGGTAACGGAGTTTTTGCCGGTGTCATCAACAGGTCATATGATTATAGTAGGACATATGCTGGGTTTTGATGGTCCGGCGGCAGATATTTTTGACGTTTTCGTACAGCTGGGGGCGATTTTGTCAGTTATTTTTATTTATAAAGACCGTTTTGCTAGATTTTTTACAAAAGAAGGCTGGCAGGCTGATAAAGGGCTGAGCGTCTGGCATGTAGCCGTTGGTATTGTGCCTGTAATGGGCGTGGCTTTTTTTGCATATAAATATATTAAAGAATATCTTTTTTCTCCATTTACAGTAGCGATAGGATTGGTATTGGGTGCTTTATTAATGATGTATGCTGAATATAAGACTAAAGATAACCAAGCAGAATTATTGGATGATTTAGATAAGATCTCTTTAAAACAGGCGGCGCTTGTTGGGGCGTTTCAGTTGCTTTCGTTGTGGCCTGGTTTTTCCCGGTCGGGAAGTACTTTGGCGGGTGGACTTTTAGTAGGTTTAAAACGTGAGACTGCAGCAAATTATACTTTTTTGATTGCTGTACCTTTGATGTTTGTAGCCTGTCTTTATGATCTTTTAAAAAATATCAGTATTTTAACAGTAGATGATCTGCAGATGTTGGCGATTGGTTTTGTGGTTGCTTTTGTGGTTGCTTACTGGTCCGTGCTGTGGTTTTTAAAATTTCTTCATAAATATAGCTTGACATCTTTTGCATATTATCGTATCATACTTGCTGTAGCTGCTTTAACATACTTTTACTTTTAAAGAGTTTTGTAAAAAAAGTTACTGAATTAATTGAAAAGTAGTTGACAAAATGATTATGTTAATATATAATCTTCCTTGTCACTAATTAAGTGCTGGCATAGCTCAACTGGTAGAGCAGCTGACTTGTAATCAGCAGGTTGTAGGTTCGACTCCTATCACCAGCTCCAATTACGGAGGATTTCCCGAGTGGCCAAAGGGGGCAGACTGTAAATCTGTTAGCATCGCTTTCGGTGGTTCGAATCCACCATCCTCCACCAGAAAAAATAATATGCGGATGTGGCGGAATTGGCAGACGCACTAGACTTAGGATCTAGCGCCTTTGGCGTGGGGGTTCGACTCCCTTCATCTGCACCAATTATGCGAAAGTGGCTCAATGGTAGAGCGCCACCTTGCCAAGGTGGATGTTGCGGGTTCGAGTCCCGTCTTTCGCTCCAAATATGCGGGTATCGTATATCGGTAATACTCCAGCCTTCCAAGCTGGAAAGGTGGGTTCGATTCCCACTACCCGCTCCATTAGAAAAGACAATCGTTAAGATTGTCTTTTTTTTATTTAAAATCATTTTAAAGATGAATATAAATTTTTATAATTTCTAGGAGAATCACCAGTTGTTTTTTTAAACATTTGACTGAAATAAGATGAATTAGAAAAACCAACTATAGTAGATATATCTCTAATTGAATGATTTGTAGTTGTTAAAAGATTTTTAGCTTCTTCAATTCTTTTTTTATCATCTTCAAATAGTGTATCTAATCCCCAGAAGAATATATATTTAGCTTCATCATTGTTTATTTTTTTAGAACTTGATGCCATGTATTCTTTTGCTTGATTCATTTTATCTTTTATATTGCTATAATAAGCTCCATATTTTTGTAGTTTTTCACTACAAGTATTTGCAAATAATATAAATGTTTTATTATCAAATTTTCTTGAATAGAAAAAATTCTTTTCTAGATGAGAATTTTCATAACTTTGACCCTTATTATCAAATGCTATATTACCTTCACTTTTATCTTTGTAATATGATTTTGATGCATTTATAGTATCTCTATATATTTGTCCCATTATAAACCATGCTTTTTTTATATCATCATTAAAAAATTTTTTATTTGTTTCAAAAAGCTCACTTGCATTATTGTATTTCATTATTTTCCCCTCCTCATCTATAATCAACCATGGTTTTTCTAAACAGCCACAATTACACATAAAGTTATATATTTCGTGTATATCTTGTATTATATATTTTCTATTTGAAGCCTTTTTATGATCTAATATTTCAAAGTATTTTTTTTTGTATTTCGACATAACTTTGTTAAAAAATAGATAAAATTTAGAGAGAAGGTGCAGTATGGAAAAGAAAAAAAATATATAGTTATATGGGGGGAGCAGGGAAAACAATTTTTGTTAGTGATACCAATTGGTATCCGATTATTAATAGTAAAATACATGAAATAACGGATCAAGAATTTGAATTTTTTTCGTTAGAAGCGAGAAAAAGTCGCGCATATATATATATGTTTTTAACAGATGAATGCGATGTAAATATAATGATTACTAAAAATGATTATTCTGATAATAAGCAACCGTTAAATTGTAGATTTATAGAAGATGTTTTTTACCGGTAATGAAAAAAGTAGAGGTTTATATAGCGCTTACCGCTAATCTCAATAAAAGAGAATGCTGGAGAGATTAAGAATGTCTTAGCAAAGCTTAGAGAAACATGTAGAGAGCAGTACTTATAAAGTGTATGCCATATGCAAAAAATACAAATTTAACACATTTTAGGAGAAATATACCAATTATGAAATGCATTATACTTGCCGGCGGCACAGGTGACAGCCTTTGGCCTTTATCGAGAAAGAATTATCCAAAGCAGTTTATGAATATTCATGAAGGGCGGTCTCTGTTGCAGGAGACCGTTGTTCGTAATATGGCATTTTGTGATGAATTCATTATAACAACTAACGAGAATTATGCGGAGATTATCAACAGTCAGATGGAGGTATTTCAGGGACTGAGATACCGTATCATATATGAAGGGCTGCCAAAGGGTACATTGTCGGCGGTTTCATTTGCAAGTATGCTTTTGAATCCATCGGAGCTTGTATTAGTGACGGTGTCGGATCTTGTTGTTGACGGGAATTATAAGGATACAATATTAGAAGCAAAGGAACTCGCAAAGCAGGGGAACATTGCAAATGTAAGGTCGATGGAGAATGACCAACATATTGGTCTTTTTATCTGTAGTATCGGTGAGTATACCAATGCATTGAAAAAACATTTTCCGGATGTATATAAGACTTGTCGTGCTGCAAAGAGAAAGGTTAGAACCATTAACAGAGTGGCACATATTCCGGTAGCGTGCATGGAATCACTTGAAAGAATTAGTCTGCAGAGAAGTTTGTTCACAGTAATGCAGAATGTTCAGGGGATAATTGCTAGATTTGGTTGCAAAGATGTGGATAATGTGCTGGATGTCAGTAATCTTGATGAATCAATATATAAGGATAATCTGGTGGAATGTAACTGCAGGAATGTAAATCTATATAATACTGCGACAAGACATCTGGTGGTTGCGAATGGATTGGAGGATGTTGCAGTAGTCAATACAGAAGATGCTACATATATATCGGCTAGAGATAAAGTGTCTGAAATCAAGGAGATTATTGCAAATGTTCATGATGAGCATGGGATGTTCTTTGATGACAGCAGGATTTCTTATCGTCCATGGGGAACACATGAGATGCTTGCGTTGACAGATACTTATAAGGTGAAGCGCATCACAATCTATCCGGGTATGGGACAGGAATTTCATAAGCATGAGCATAGAAGTGAACAGTGGTCAATCGTGGAAGGTGTTGCAACAGTGATGGTTGATGACGAAGTTCGCAATTATGATCGTTTTGATACAGTTTATATTCCAATGGGTGCGTCGCATCGTGCGGTGAATAATACGAATGAGCCTGTTGTGATTATTGAAACTGGAATCGGAGATATCTTATCTAAGAATGATATTCATCATGTAGAGTTAAAGCGTGTACATGCAGATGGTGTAACATCAGTCTATGTACCGGATCTGATTCGGCTAGAGCCGGCGTTTAAGGACAATCTGTGGGGAGGTACAAAGCTTCGTACTGTATTTGGCAAAAAGTGTGATTACGATGTGATTGGAGAAAGCTGGGAATTGTCAGCGCATCCGGATGGGCAGTCAGTTATCGCAGATGGTATCTACAAGGGTATGCCATTCGGTGAGTTCTTAAGTGTTGTTGGTAAGGATGTATGCGGCTGGAAGTGTGAGTCACTTGATCGTTTTCCAATTTTGATCAAGTTTATTGATGCAAGACAGGCGTTATCTATTCAGATTCACCCGGATGATGAGTATGCACTTGAGATGGAAGGCGAATATGGTAAAAATGAGATGTGGTATGTTTTGGACTGTGATCCGGGTTCTTATCTTTACTGTGGGCTTAGTCATGAGTGCAGTAAGGAAGAGCTTAGACAGCGCATTGCCGATAATACGATTACAGAGGTGTTGAATAAAATTGAAGCAAAACCAGGTGACTGTGTATTTGTTAAGGCCGGGACAATCCATGCAATCGGAGCGGGAATTCTAATATGCGAAATCCAGCAGAATTCGAACAGCACTTATCGAATGTATGACTATGACAGAAGAGACAAGTTTGGCAACACTAGAGAACTGCATGTGGATAAGGCGATGGATGTTGTTAATACGGAAGCGTATGATGTGAATAGTGCGATTGATGGAGATGATAGTACTTCGAAGATAGATGCTTGCGCTGATGCAAAGGATTCGTGTACCTCCGTATTAGTCAATACCGCAGCAACTGAAGAACTTCTCGTGCGCTGTAAGTATTTCCAATGCGAGAAGTATTCAGTGACAGAATCTGTTGAACTCCCGGTTGATACAGCTTCTTTTATCTCTGTTATTGTGCTATCGGGGCAAGGTGTAATTACTGTGAATAATAACAGACAGGAATTCAAGGCTGGTGACAGCTTCTTCGTGACCGCAGGGCATAAGAATGTCAGGATTAGCGGGAATTGCGATGTGATTGTGACGAGAGTGTAAAAAGTGTATTTGAGGATGAAAGAAACTTGCTAAGAGCTGATAGGGATGATAGGATATCTATATCAGTTTTAGGTATTGAAAAATATAATAATAGACAAATATTGGAAGGAGTGTATTAGCTATATATTGATATAGTATACAAAGATTTAGATGAGTAATGTAGTTTTTACACCATATAGAGTATGTCCATTAGGGGCTCATGTTGATCATCAACATGGGTATGTAACTGGATTTGCGATTGATAAAGGTGTCAAGTTAGAATTTGATGTAACAAATAATGGTGAGATTGAATTAAGAAGTAAGAATTATGATGGAATTACACAGTTTAATCTTCATGATGAGTTGGAAAGAGAGATGACTTGGGGGGATTTTGCAAAGGGGGCAGTTTTAACACTATCAAGGAAGTATACACTGACTAAAGGAATTAAAGGTGTTGTTGAAGGGATGCTCCCTGTAGGAGGTTTATCTTCTTCTGCCGCAGTAATTATTACATATTTGAATGCATTGTGCATTGCAAATGGCATTCAAATGACACGTATTGAATTGATCAACATGGCAATATGGGAAGAACGTAATTTTATTGGTGTCAATGTTGGTAAATTGGATCAGAGTTGTGAGGTGTATTGCAAAAAAGATAGTTTATTGTTCTTAGATACACAAGACGATTCGAGTGAGATTATCCCAATGAATAAGAAGATGCCTCCATTTGAGATTATGATTATGTTCTCAGGATTGGAAAGAAGTCTTGCAGGTTCAGCTTATAATATGCGTGTAGATGAATGTAAGTCGGCAGCATATTGTTTGATGGCACACAGTGGTATGGAATATGGAAAATATGCAGATACATTTCTTCGTGACCTTCCAATTGGCATCTATAAGGAATATAAGGAAAAGTTACCAGAGAACTGGGATAAAAGAGCAAAACATTTTTATTCCGAGATGCAGCGGGTAAAAGATGGTGTGAAAGCATGGAGAATAGGAAATCTTGAGAAATTTGGGCAATTGATCTTTGAATCAGGAAGAAGCTCCATTGAGAACTACGAGACTGGCTCTAAAGAACTTGCGGCACTTCAGGAGATTATGGAATCTACGGATGGGATATATGGTGGAAGATTTTCAGGAGCAGGCTTTAATGGTTCAAGTATGGCACTGATTAATCCGGAAAAGAAAGAAGAGATTAAGAAACACATAACAGAAGAATATTTGAAGAGATTTCCACATTTAAAGGGAAAGTTTTCAATTTATTTCTGTAATACAGCAGATGGGGTGAATATGCAATGAAATGTGTAATATTAGCAGCAGGTTATGCGACAAGATTATATCCGTTAACAGAGAATTTTCCAAAGCCCTTATTGGATATTAAAGGGAAAGGTATTTTGGAATGGTTAATTGGTGATATTGAACAGTTTGAAGAAATGGATGAGGTTATAGTTGTATCCAACCATAAGTTTATTGAACATTTTACGAAGTGGGTGGGGAAATTAAAGACAAGATTAAAAATCACTGTATTAGATGATGGTTCAATCTGTAATGAGGATCGTTTGGGGGCAGTCAAGGATATCGCATATGCAATTGAGAATGCAAATATTCAGGACGATATGATGGTTTTGGCAGGAGACAATCTTCTTGATTTTTCTATGGAGGGATTTTATGAGTTCTATAATCAGAAGAAGAGTACATGTATTATGAGATATTTTGAGGAATCTGTTGAAAAGTTGCGTAGAACAGGTGTTGCACTCATTGATGAGAATGACAAGGTATTAGAGATGGCTGAGAAGCCACAGGAGCCAAAGAGCAATTGGGCAGTTCCTCCATTTTATATTTATAAGAAAGAAGATCTTGCTAAGATTCTTGATGGCGTTAATTCGGATGCTTGTGATACAGATGCACCAGGGAGTTTTATTTCTTGGTTCTGTACGCAGAGGAATGTATATGCTTATCCAATGCCGGGTAAGAGATATGATATTGGGAATTTAGAGAGTTATAATCAGATTAAAGAAAGTTATCGGGGGATTACATGTCAAAGAGGGTCTGACCACGGGAAGGAAATATAAAGAATCTAAAAAAATATGAAGATTAAGAAAGAAAAAGGTGAGCGCTACTTAATCCACCGTAGTGCCAATTGGTTGTTTCTGTCGTAAAATAGTTCAGTAGTTGAATAGCAAAATGTCATTACAATAAGGTAAAGTAGAGGGAAAAATGAAGAGAATTTTACAGATTTCAAAGTATTATTATCCTTTTTTAGGAGGTGTAGAACAAGTTGTACGAGATATGGCAAATGCATTAAAACAACAAGATGTAGAACAAAAAATAATTTGTTTTAATGAAAATGCACATGATGATAATTATTATTGCTCGAAAAATGAAACGGTTTGTGATCAAGTAGATGGAATAGATGTAATTAGATGTGGTTATGTAACAAAGGTTGCTTCACAATCCATATCATTGACATATCCTAAAGTGCTAAAAAAATTGTTGGATGAATTTCAGCCAGATGTAGTAATATTACATTATCCTAATCCGTATGTTACACATTATCTATTAAAATATAGTAAAAGAAAATTTAAATTAGTGGTATATTGGCATTTAGATATAACAAAACAAAAAATATTGGGAAAATTTTTCCATGGGCAAAATATTAGGTTAATTAAAAGAGCAGATAAAATTATTGGTGCAACTCCAAAGCATGTTGACGAATCTGCTTATTCACAATATTTTGAAGGAAAAAAGGTAATACTTCCGTATATGATTGATGAAAAAAATTTAGTTATTACTGAAGAAGAAAAAGAGAAAGCAAAAAAAATAAGAGAGTATAATGCTGGAAAAAAAATAGGCTTTTTTGTAGGAAGACATGTTCCGTATAAGGGGTTGAAATATTTAATAGAAGCTTCAAAAAAAATCACAGAAGAACAGATACATTTTTATATAGCAGGACAAGGTGAATTGACTGAAGAGTTAAAGGAATATGCAAAGGATGATAAAAAAATAGAGTTTATTGGTCGGATTAGTGATTCGGATAGACGAGCATATTTATATGCAACAGATATTTTTTGCTTTCCGTCAATTACACGTAATGAGGCCTTTGGGTTAGCACTTGCAGAAGGAATGTATTATGGAAAGCCGGCTATTACATTTACAATACCAGGTAGTGGGGTGAATTATGTTAATTTAAATGAAATTACAGGGATTGAATGTGAAAATAGAAATAGTGAGGCATATGCTCAAGCAATTATAAGGTTATGTAACGATGATCATCTTAGAGATACATATGGTCGTAATGCAAGACAAAGGATATTAGATAATTTTACAACTGAGAAGTTTTATGAAAATGTAAAGAAATTAATTGATGAATTTTAAGCTATTTTTAGAGCTAAAAAGGGGTCTAGCTAAAAAGCGGTTTGACCACGGGAAGAAAGTATAAAGAATCTAAAAAAATATGAAGAACAATGACGTGTTTATTGTATTAAAAAATTCATGTGGATTGTATGAAGTACAGATATAAGTGTGTAGTATGAAGTAGTTATGATATTTTTCTTGAAATATTGACTAAGGCGGTTTATTATAAATAGGGTTTTATTTAAAGTGAACTGAGAATAAATAGTGGAGAACATGAGATGAAAAGTAATCAATCTGTAGCAGATGAAATTCGTAAATATATGCATTATATTTACCTGATTTTATTTGCCGGAATAACAATGTGGTATTATCTGTATTCAACGGTATTGGAGTATAAGTATCCATATGCGTTGTATTTAGGATTAAGATATGCATTGATGGCATATGTACTGGTAAGTATTGCATTTGCGATATGGCAGAAGCGGTATAGTACCGTATTAGAACCTGTTTTTATGGTGCTGATACTTGTGAGCGCCGGTGTTGTAACGTATGTTGTGAAAGATAATGCAGTGTTTGATTTTGCGCTGCTTTTGGTTGGAGCAAAAAATGTTCCTTGGAAAAGAATCGCCTATGTATATTTGTGTGTAGCTGTGATTATTCAGGGGATTGCATATTATGCGTCAACAACAGGGATCGTTGCAGACATTGTAATCCAGTCAGATACGCGAATCCGTCATTCACTGGGAATTAATTATCCGACAGATATGGCAGCACACATGCTCTTTATCATGTTGGTATATGCGGCAATGCGAGAAAAGAAGCTCACCTTTTTTGAGATTACGCTGATGGGCGTAGTAAGTTACTGGGTATATGGAAAGACATTTGCAAGAAATGACTTTATCTGTGCCATGGTGATGTGTCTGCTGTTACTTGTTGTAAAAGTACTGGGGCTGTGTAATATTCAGTTATCAAAGTACAAAGCTTTAAAGGCGGGCAGTATTTTGATGCTGCTGTTTGTTGTGGGCTGTGTGATGGCAGTTACATTTTATGACCCGTCAAGTGCTTTATATCAGAAGCTTGATGCAATTTTTTCTCAGCGTTTTTCTTTGGGTTATCAGGGCTTAGCTCAATATGGGATTACCGCTTTCGGCTCATTTGTCGAAGAAAATCAGGCAACGCTTGGATATTATTTTTTCCTGGATAATTCATTTATCCGAATTGCGATTAAGTACGGCTGGGTATTTTTGTCACTGATTACATATATTTATTATCTGTGCTTTAATAAAGCGGTTGATTGTAAGAAAGATGCGATGATTGTGGCATTGCTTATTATGCTGTTGTTTGGTATTTCAGAGCATCATCTGATAGATATTGCATTTTGTCCGATTTGGTTTATGCTTTTTAGCAGCATGAAGATGCAGAGGAAAACCGAAAGGGGGCAGAACTGATGAAAAAGTATTGGATAAAGCTTGCAGGCTGTGCGGCAACGGCGGTTGTGATTCTTCTGATCGTATTGGGCATGGTGGATTTACATACAGACGGTGTTCTTGTACGGGATGGCTGCTATGTCATTCGTCCGGATGAAATGAAGACCTACAGGATGGATGTTTATGGGAATTCCGGGATTGTAGGAACATGGGTGAATCTTGTTCGCGATGTTGATGGAGCAAGTCAGATTTTTGCGATTCATTATACCGGAGAAGATCAATATATGATTGAATATGGAGATCAGGGATACTGTATTGCAGTTGCATCAGATAAAGAAACGGTTGTTATGCAGGATTATGATGCGGAAAATGAATATAATAAGTGGTATATTTCAAGAATCGGTACGACACAAAATTATTTATTTACAAATGTGGCAACCGGCAATACACTTTGTTATGAATATTCATCAGATTTTTCAGCATATAGACTTTATGTAAAAACGTATGATGAAACATCCGGAAATTTTGCATTCTTTATAGGTCAGTAGAAATAAAGCGAAATTTAGATAACGCAGGAGATATCAAAAAGATATTTACTGCGTTATTTTTTTATGATAAAAATCATAAAAATAATAGAATTATTATTGCACAAATATATAAACTATGATATGGTGAATATATACCAGTATATAAAACTTAATACATTTGCAAAGGAGGGGGCAATGCATACGGAGGTACA
>OGML01002870.1_pt1 | contig 11454 bp, 10 predicted proteins | sample 1572951 | NCBI WGS metagenome assembly OGML01 (sample SAMEA2581883, study PRJEB24529) | metagenome | biome: Human gut stool | place: China | collected 2011 | reverse complement strand
TGCAAATAATAATCGTTAAATTTGTGGACTCTTTTTTAGACGGGTGCCTGCTGGCACCCGTCTAAAAGGTGACACCCTAAAATTGGAAACTTACTTTATACTTCTATTATATGGGAGAAGTCATTTCAAACAATAAGAGATTAATTAAAAATACATTGATATTATATCTAAGAACATTTATAATTTTATTTGTATCATTATTTACTGTCCGGATAACTTTTCAATGTCTTGGTGTTGAAGATTATGGAGTTCAAAATGTAGTTTCTGGATTTGTTTCAATGTTTTCTTTTGTAACAGGATCATTATCTGTTGTCATTAGTAGATTTATGTCTATAGAAATAGAAAAAAAAAATTTTTCGATTTTATCTAATATATATTCGTCATCAATCATTGTACTTATAATAATAGCAACATTAATAGCTTTTGTAGTAGAAGCTATAGGAATACCATTTTTAAATTATAAAATGAACATACCTGCAGATCGGATTTTTGCAGCAAATTATGTTCTCCAATTTTCCATTTTAACACTTTTTCTTAATCTGATAAGTGTTCCATTTGACGCTTTGATTATTAGCCACGAAAAGATGTCAGCGTATGCTTATATTGGTCTAATAGATTGTGGCTTAAAACTTTTAATTGTCTACCTTTTATACTTTTCAAATTTTGATAAATTAATTTTATACTCAACATTACTTTTCATAGAAGCATTAATAATCAGAATTATATATAGCTTTTATTGTAAAAAAGCATTTAATGGGTGTGAATTCAAATTTAAAATTAATAAAGATTTAATTAAAGATATACTGATTATATCAGGATGGGATCTTTGGGGGTCTTCAGCATATATTCTTAAAAATTATGGGACAAATATAATCATAAATCTTTTTTGTGGTGTATCTGTAAATGCAGCACGAGGTATTGCCGCTCAAGTTAACACTGCTGTAACGAGATTTTCAGGAGGCTTTCTGACTGCAATAAGACCACAAATAACGAAAGCATATACTCAAGAAGATAAAGAATTGTTCTTTTCATTAATAAACAATGGTACAAAATTCTCTTCATTTCTCATCACCATATTTGCAATTCCACTCATATTTGAATCTCACTATATTTTAACCTTATGGCTAGGCGAAATACCTCAATATACAGAATCTTTTGTTGCATTAATGCTTATATTATCAATTAGTGATGGGACATTAATATATTCACATAATACAGCACTATTAGCTACAGGAAAAGTAAAAACTGTACAAACCATTACAGGAATACTCCAATTAACAAATTTACCAATATCATACTATCTATTAAGAATTGGATTTTCTCCTATATCAACCTTGGTAATAGCTATTTTAATATCCCAAATATGTTGTTTCACTCGAGTCATTATTTTAAATAAAATAACAGGATATTCAATAAGGAAATTTATTCTTGAAGTTTATTTGAAAATAATAATGATTGGACTAATATCTGCATGTATTCCAATACTCATCACTCACCTCATGGAGGAGTCCTTGCTCAGATTAATTGTTACTTGTTTGACAACGTTAATTGGAACTGGAATTATAATCTTATACCTTGGCTGCTCAATAAATGAGAGAAAAGGTATTTTACTTTTTATAAAAACTAAAATAACCAAATGAATATTTTATTTATAGCATACGATTTTACGCCTAATAAAGGGGGGGTGCAAAGAGTTACTAGTATATTAACCAAAGGATTACAGTCTAAAGGTCACAACATTTTTTATTTATTGGGGTGTTCATCTCAAAATAATAATCTTCAATATTCTGTTCCTTTATTTTGCATGAATAAAAGCATAGAAGAGGAATTTGATAGTTCATCTATTATTCTGTATCAAAATCTTTTAAAAAATTTAAATATTGACTTAATTATAAACCAATATCCTTTAAGAAAGAAAAGCATGTTTTTTCTAAAATATGCTCTTCCAAATATAAAAAAAATATCAGTATACCATAGCAAACCTTTATATTCGGTTATAAAGATTCGTAACCAATTTCATAATTTTTCTCTAAGATCCACTATATCAATAATTAAGTCTATTATAGATTTACAAAAGCAAAAAAAGCTATTTAGAGAATCAATTAAGTTATCTGATAAATTTTGTTTATTAGCAAAATGTTATATAGATGAGTTAAACATTTACATTCCCCAAAAAGAAAGAGAAAAGATAATAGCAATAGGAAATCCTAATACATTTACAACAGAAGAGGATATCAATCTGAATACAAAAAAGAATGTAATTATATTTGTTGGAAGATTAAACGATTGGGTAAAAAATACAATTGATTTTATTAAAGTCTGGGAATTACTATATACAAATAATCCTAGTTGGAGAGTAAAATTAGTAGGAGATGACTCTAACTGTCAAGAGATAAAAAAATACATTAATGAAAATAAAATTAAACGAATAGAATTTTGCGGTTACCAAAAAGAAGTTGAAAAGATATATAAAGAAGCCAAGATAATTTGCATGACCAGCCATTATGAAGGATGGCCTATGGTACTTTCAGAAGCCATGAGCTATGGTTGTATTCCATGTGTATATTCTTCATTTGGAGCTGTATACGAAATTATAGATAATAAATTTAATGGAGTATTATGCCCTCCTTATAATATAAATTATATGTCTACAGCTATTCAACAGCTAATAAATGATCCTGATTTAATTAATAAATATGCAATAAATGCAAAGAAAAAAATTAGCAATTTTAATATTGATAATATAATAAATCAATGGGAGCATATAATATTATGAAATATAACTCTGTCAGAAGAAATAATGAAGCTCAAAATGAAGAAATATTCATAAAGATAATATTATTCATTTTATGGCCATTTTTTTCTTTTCTCTACTCATTAAAAACTCCAAATCGAAGATCATCTCATATAATATTTTTTCTCTTTGGAATATTATTTGGATGGTCTATGTACTTTCAAGGTATTGGAATCGATTTTCATGTCATCGTTGAGAGATTTTATGAACAAGAACAGATAACTTTTTCTGAATTAATTAATATCATCTCATCTACATTAACATTTCAATCAGACAACAAAGATTGTTATAATATTTTTTTAAATTGGCTTACAAAAATATTTTCAAATAACTTCCATTTATTATTTACGCTAGCAGCTATACCATATACTTATTTCTTACTAAAATCTCTTTCTTTTATTACTTCGGATAAGGTCAAATTCAAAAATTCCATCTATGGACTAGCCATAATTATCTTATTCGTTCTTCCCAAAGATTTATTTGACATTCAAAATTTTAGATTTGGTACAGCATTTTGGATTGCAATTTATTGTATTTTGCAAATATTTTATCAAAATAAATTCAAATATATTATATTATTATTATTAACCCCATATATACATTCCTCTTTTTGGTTCTTAATAATAATAACCTTAGGCTATTACCTATTAAAAAGAATAAGAAAATTCAATAACCTACTATACTTCTGCTCAATTCCTTTTGCATTTATTGCCCCCGATATTTTAGGACAGATAAATCTAAATTTTCTCCCAGGAATATTTCAAAAATGGGCAGAAGGTTACTTATCGGATGAAATTCAAGAAACTTTTGGCATGCATTCCATCTATAATGGAAGTGGTTTTTTTTGGATACAAATTTTATTTACATTATTTAAGCAAGTTCTATATCTTATTATACCTCTTCTTTTATTAAAAGAATTTAAAAAGAAATCTTATGACAATCGTATTCAAAGTTTATCTTCTTTTTATATTTTCTACTTTTCAATAGTTAATTTCTGCCAATTTATACCAGTATTAGGTTCTAGGTTTTGGGACATAGCAAGAGTATTATCTATTTTTCTTTGGTTCAAAATAATCTACCAAAAAAATTCAGCTAAAAGTAACAAATATATATTTCTACTATTAATTAGCAGCAGCTTTGATTTTATAACTAAATTTCGTTTATATTCTCTTATATTAGAGCCAGACTTTTTAATTTCTAATACTATTTCATTAATAGCTAAGTATTGGAACGTTTATTCATATTAACATTCAATTTATTTTTATATGCATACTCTCTGTTTTACAAGTTACATTTATGGTGATAAATATCAAGAATATATTCCATTAACTATCTATTCAATAGCTAAATCATATCCGGAATATCATATTAGGCTTTTTATTAACAATAAACTCCGACCAGATATAAAAGAATGCCTCGATCTTATAAGGCCATATTATGATAAATTTAAAATTATAGAAAATAAGTTCAACGATTGTCCCCAAATGACTCCTCTGAAAGCCAAAAGTTTAAGATGGGTCTTATGGGATGATGAGTTTATGAATTTTGATTATTTGTATTATATTGATTCAGATATGCTTTATATAAGAGAATTATCTCCACTACATGTGTTACATGTAAAGCATATGAATTATATACAATCTGATTGCATTAGCAATATAATTCGCAAAAAAAAATTATCTAATAATAACCTTTATACACTATATAATGCATATAAGAATGGAGGAATCTCATCTTTCATTAAATACCTTATAACTCCTTCAATTTATCGAATGACGGGATTGCATTTTATTAAATGCAACATTTATTTTAAATACATAACACCAAAACTAAGAAAAAAATATCAAAATATAATCTATACCGGAAAAACTTCAAAAGCAACAATTGGAGGAACTGACGAAGCATTATTATTTGAAATGATACGTGAGTCCGGATATAACATGTCGATATTTGCACTACAGAAAAATTCAATATCAATGTTTGAATCTAACAACCCTAATAAAAAAGAATATTGCCCTCACCATGGTATACATTTAGGGCTTTTTAGATATGAACTTTCAAACTTAGAGCCATGGGCTATAGCTCAATTGAACAGCCCCGATTATTTGTATTATATTGATTATTATAAGAAAAATATTCTGCATGACCCTCTCTTTCTAAATCTAAGAGACAAATTCTCAAATAATTTAAAAGAATACATTACTAAAATGCATCTTTATTACAACATAACAGATTAACAATATGAAAATTATTATAACTATAGATCAATTAGGTGGAGGTGGAGGTGCAAGAGTTACAAGCCTATTATGTAAAGGATTGATAGAAAATGGGCATAATGTAACAATTTTAACAGACAATAAAAACTATCCAATAGTATACCCATTCCCAAGTGAAGTAAATATTAGAACATTGTACTTTGAAAAAAAGTCACAATCAATATTCGGTTCTATAACTAAAAATATAAAGTATGCAAAAAAAATCAGGGAATATATAAAAAACATACAACCTGATGTTGTGATTGCAATTATGCATTTTGCATTCAGAGTAACAAAATTAGCAATGATAAATTCATCTATCCCACTAATAGCTTGCGATCATACTTCGTTTTCTAGACATATTTCAAAAATAGATGATTTTACACGTTACTATTTATACAAAACAGCTAATGCGCTTACTATTTTAAGTTACAAAGATGAAAAATTATTAGGAAAGAAATTTCCAAATAAAATAGTCATCTATAATCCTTTATCTTTCCCTATAATAACACAAAAGTTAAACAGAAGACAAAATATTTTATGTGTGGCTAGATTGGATGCTTGGGAAATAAAAGGAATTGATATAATATTAAAAATATGGAAAGACCTATATAAAAAATATCCCGATTGGACATTAGAGATAGCAGGAACAGGTTGTGATAAGTCTATTGAATATATACAAAATCTAATAACAAAATTTCAACTGAAGAATGTAAATCTATTAGGACATATTGAGGATATGCAAAAATTATATAGTGAAACTAGCATTTTTGCATTACCTTCAAGAATAGAAGGATTTCCAATGTCATTACTTGAAGCTATTTCTCAAGGTTGCGCATGTATTTCATTTGAATTAGAAGGAGTAGTAAACGAAATTATAAATAATGAAACTTCCGGTCTTATAATTAAAGATGGAGATATTCAGGCTTTTAAAAACAAATTATCATTTTTGATTGAAAATAAAGAAATCCGTACTGATTTTTCACAACAAGCTGTTTTAGAAGCACAAAAATTTACTTTAAACAACTTTATATCCAAATGGGAATATTTACTTGAAACAGTCGTAAATTCCAATGGTAAATAACACGTACTAAACATTTTTATATGCTACTACAATATAAATTATGAAGATTTTATTTTTACATCCCAATATCAGTTATGGCGGTGCAAGCAAAGTACTTGTTTCCGTCGCAAATTTTTATGCATCAAAAGGACATGAAGTAACCATACTAACACTATTAGATAACAAAATTCATCAAGAAATCAGTCCACAAATAAAAGTAATCTACAACACCTTTTCTGACTCAAACATTCATATTATCAATAGATTATTAAAAGTTTTCTATATACGAAAATTTATAAAAAAAGAAAAATACGACTACTGCATTGCTTTCCTCGCTCCTGCGAAATCTTTAGCTACAATAGCTTGTTGGAAAACTTTCACTAAAACAATTCTTTCGGAAAGAGGAAATACTTTAGGAAAACAAACTATTAAGAACAAGATTACTAAAATAATAGAATATATATTTCCTCCTTCAATATTTGTATTTCAAACAGAATATGCGAAAGCTTATTATCCCATACGAAAAATAAAAGAAAGAAGCATTATTATTAATAATGCATTAATAAAACACAAATATATTGGAACTTACAACTATAATGAAAACAAAAATAAAGATATAAAATATATACTTAATATAGCTCGTCTTGATACTCAATGTAAACGACAAGAAATCCTTATAAAAGCAATAGCCTTACTATCAACTAAATATAAAAATATAAGACTAAAATTCATTGGTGATGGTCCAGATTTACAAAAACTAAAAAATATATCAGAACAATTAGGCATTGCTTCTATTGTAGAATTTTGTGGTTATAAGGAAAATGTATACGAAGAAATACTTAAAAGTTATATTTTTTGTCTTTCATCAGAGATGGAAGGAATTCCTAATGCTTTAATGGAGGCAATGTCCACAGGAATTCCATGTATATCTACAGATTGCAAACCTGGGGGAGCACGTCTTTTAATTAATGATAAAACAGGAATACTTACCCCTATAAATGATTATATCTCATTAGCAAAAGCAATAGAATCATATCTAACCAATAGAGTTTATTGGGAACAAACTGGTAAAAACGGATATAAATACATAATAGAGAATTTTAATGAAGAAAAAATTAATAGATTATGGGAGAAATTAATACAATAAACTTTAAATATAAAATAACCTTTATTATACCTATATATAACACAGAAAAATATCTACAAAGATGTGTTGATAGCATTCTAGAACAAACTTATAATAATATTGAAATTATATTAGTTAATGATGGATCTACAGATAACTCAAAACAAATTTGTGAACATTACCAACAATTAGATTCTAGAATTAAATTGATAAATAAGCCCAATGGAGGATTATCTGATGCTCGAAATAAAGGATTAGATCACTCAACTGGAGAATATATCATATTTATTGATAGTGACGATTTTTGGGTTGACAAATATCAATTAGAAAAATTATTAAATGCTGTTTCCAATATTCATCTATATGATTTTGTCGGTTTTAATTGCTCTTACTATTATGCTTCTAAAAATAAATATAAAAAATGGAGAGAATTTTCCAAAAAAAATGTCAACTCCAACGACAAAGATGAAATAATACAAGAATTAGTAAAATCTGGTGTTTTCCCCATGAGTGCTTGTTTAAAAATTATCAATAGGAATTTTCTTATTTCAAATAATATACGATTTGAAAAAGGATTATTCTCTGAAGACACTCCATGGTTTCTTGAAGTACTTGAAAAAGCCAATAAAATACATTTTATTAATTTATATATCTATGCATATAGACAAAATGTGCAAGGTTCAATAACAAATTCTTTCAGTGAAAAGAAATATAATGATTTATTATACATTATAAAAAAATCAATTAATAATATTCCAAATGCGCATTATTCACCTCAAACTAAAAAACACCTAATGTCTTTCATCGCATACTTATATTGCATTTTATTAGCCCAAACATATTACTTTAATAAAGAAGATAGAACTCTAAAAATTAAAGAGCTGTACAATTTTAAGTATTTATTACAATATCAGGATCACCCCAAAGTGGCTTTAGTAAACTTCATTTACAGAATAATCGGATTTAAAGGAACAACATATTTACTAAAAACGTACTTAAAGCACCATTGATATGAGAATTTTACAAGTTATTACATTAAGCATATTAGGAGGGGCTCAATCCGTTGTCATCAATCTAGCTAACAATTTATGTAAAAATCATGATGTCATAGTTGCTGCGGGCGAGGGAGATGGTAAAATCTTCAACCTTCTGAATGATAATATAAAAAAAATACAATTAAAAAGATTAAAAAGAGAATTATCTCCGTTAAACGATATTGCATGCCTTTGGGAACTAAAAACTTTATATAAAAAATACAAACCAGATGTTATACATCTTCATTCTTCTAAAGCTGGGCTATTAGGACGCTTAGTTTTTCCAAAACATAAAATTTTATATACTGTTCATGGCTTTGATTCTATCAGAATTGCACACCGAAAATTCCTACCCCTTGAAAAATTATTACAATATAGATGCCAACATATAGTTGGGGTAAGTCTTTATGATTATCACAATTTACAAAAAGAAGGGATAACACATGGTATCACATGCATTTATAATGGTATAACAAAACCAAAGTCCACTCATATTCCCCATATCAACATCTTTAAAAAATATGAGAAAATAATACTTTGTATTGCTCGAGTTTCTTATCCCAAAAGATTAGATATTTTTATTGAAACTAGCAAATTACTTCCTGAATATGGATTTATTTGGATAGGTAACGAAACTGAGATTAATAATTTACCCTCCAATTGTCATTTTTTGGGCAATCTACCTAATGCTGGTGCATATTGTTCTTTTGCAGATATATTTATGCTTCCATCCAATTTTGAAGGACTACCAATGGTCATATTAGAAGCAATGAGCTATAGTAAGCCTATTATAGCCTCTAATGTAGGTGGTATTCATGAAATAGTACAAAATAACATCAATGGATTTACAGTAGATAATATTCCTAACAGTTTTGCCGATAAAATAAAGTATTTATTGACTACCCCCAATGAATATACAAAATTTGCACTAGCATCAAATGCGATATTCAATGAAAAATTAACCAGTGAAAATATGGTAAATGAGTATTTAAAAATATATAATCAAATAATCAATCCAAAATGAAAAAACTCTTATTTACAGGCGCTTCCGGTTTTTTAGGGAAAAATATTTGTCCTATTTTGGAACAACAATACGATATTACTACATTAGGCGTTTGTAAGCAAAATGACATTAACTGTAATTTGGCTACTAATACTCCTATTTTGAAAGACTATTATGATATTGTACTACATGCTTGTGGCAAAGCACATGTAGTACCAAAGTCAGAAGTCGAAAAGCAAATTTTTTTTGATGTTAACTACCAAGGCACAGTAAACCTATGTAAAGCTTTAGAAAAAGTTGGAGTTCCCCAAACACTCATATTTATAAGTACTGTAGCTGTATATGGCTGTGAATTCGGAGAATTAATATCAGAAAATCATCCTTTAAATGGAGATTCCCCATACGCAAAAAGTAAAATAATGGCTGAGAGATATTTAATTAATTGGTGTAAAAAAAATAATGTTATTCTTGGTATTTTACGCCCATCACTCCTTGCGGGTAAAGATGCTCCTGGCAATCTTGGAGCCATGGTAAAAGGAATTCAAAAAGGTTTTTACATGAATATCAACGGGGGAAAAGTTACAAAAAGTATTTTAATGGCAGAAGATATTGCCAGGCTAGTTCCACTTATTGCGCAAAAAGGCGGAGTTTATAATGTATGCGATTCATTTCAACCATCATTTGGTTTATTAAGCGAATCAATTGCTAAACAATTAGGAAAACGAAAGCCATTAAATCTACCCTATTGGATGGCTTGGTGCATTGCAAAAATAGGGGATTGCTTAGGAAACAATTTCCCACTCAACTCCTATAAACTTGAAAAAATGACTAAAAGTTTAACATTCAGTAATGAGAAAGCGAAACAAGAACTGAACTGGGAACCATTAGATGTTCTAACAAATTATAGGATTTGAATTCTTACTAAATTCATAATGACAATTTTATAATTTACCCAATATGAGTAATTACCTAATCTATTCATTTATTTTTCTTATATTATTTTTATTAGAAATCATTTATTTCAGAATTGCTAATAAATTTAATATTATAGATAAGCCCAATAACCGTTCAAGCCACTCCTCAATTGTTTTACGTGGTGGTGGTATTATATTTTTATTAAGTTTATGGATCTGGGCTATCTTTTTTGGTTTCGAATACGTATTTTTCCTTTTAGCAGTGACATTAATTGCTGGAGTTAGTTTTGTCGATGACATAAAATCCCTCCCAGATAATATTCGACTAGTAGCTCAATTTTCCGCTATGATCATGATGTTCTATCAATTAGATATTCTTCATATTGAAATGTGGTGGATTGTACTACTTGCACTCATAGTATGTGTTGGTGCTTCTAACGTAATCAACTTTATGGATGGCATCAATGGTATTACCTGTGGATATTCAATGGCATGCTTAATACCTTTATTTCTACTAAACCAGGAACATAATTTTATAAACGAATCACTTATCATCACAGTCATTCTTGCCGATATCGTATTTAGTTTTTTCAACTTCCGTCCTAAAGGAAAAGCAAAATGTTTCGCTGGAGATGTGGGATCTATCGGTATTGCTTATATTCTTCTTTTCATGATAGGAAACTTGATATTGAAAACTGGGGATGTAACTTATTTAATTTTCTTGCTAGTATATGGAGTCGATGGTTGCCTTACCATTTGTCATCGTATTATGTTACATGAAAACTTGGGTGAAGCACATAGAAAACATGCCTATCAATTAATGGCTAATGAACTGAAAATTGGACATGTAAAGATATCCTCTTTCTATATGGTTCTTCAGCTAATAATTAGTCTTGGCTTCATTTACCTATGTCCAACCTCGGTAGGATATCACTGGGCATATCTTTTAGGTGTATTTATAATATTGTCTATTGCTTATATTCTTTTCAAAAAGAAATATTATCATTTACATGAAGCTTATTTGGCTTCTCTGAAAAAAACTAATTCAAAAAATCAATAAGTATGATTTTCGACAAAAACTTTATCTGCCATCTTTTAGAAAGAGCAGCCTCATCTGAAAGGCTCCGGCAGAACTATGACTTACGCAATTCAGCAGAAGATAACTCACAGCGAATGCTGAATGCTTTGCAGCCGGGAACGCAGGTTCCCATTCATCGGCACATAGACACAGCCGAAACAGTAATTTGTGTATGTGGACGATTAGA
>OGML01002869.1_pt1 | contig 11456 bp, 9 predicted proteins | sample 1572951 | NCBI WGS metagenome assembly OGML01 (sample SAMEA2581883, study PRJEB24529) | metagenome | biome: Human gut stool | place: China | collected 2011 | reverse complement strand
TACCAACAAGGGTTGAAACCTTTAGAATTTACAAAGGTGTAAAAGGGAAATCGTGTATTGGTATCGTCCCGTGGAGGTTTGGAACCTTTAGAATTTACAAAGGGGTAAAAGTTAAGGATAAAAAGCTGTATCGCAATAGCAGGTTTGGAACCTTCAGTTTTAGCTTTTTCAAAGGCGGTAAAAGGTAACGGACAAAACTATCCGCGAGGAAGTTTGGAATCCTCTGACTAAAGGAACAAAGACCGAAGATACAAATAACTAAGTGAATATACCGGGGCGAGTTACCGTCCCTGTCGATGGAAATATCCAAGCGGCAGAAAATATAAGGAACCTGGGGAGTGCTTTCTTCCTGCTTTAGTGGGAGGTTTGAGAAGCCGGACGTACTTATATAGCCTTTGAGGGTTTATGCCTTCTTTGTGGGTAGTGAAGGGAGCCATTATGCATTCGTATATATATAGGATTCTAAATTCCCTGTCTATGCAAAGGGTGTAAAGGTTTAGATGTGCATGTGTCCCAAACAAGGGAAAGCGCAGGCGGTACGAAACCCGGCTGTGTTTTTTTCTCCAACCAACCCCCGTATACACCTGTTTTTTTCTTTGATTTTCCTCGCTATCCCTTATTTCGGAAGATTTTTATTTTTCGTTGTTTTCAAATTCGTGATCATGGATAACCTGTTCGGAATTTCGCTGTTTTTTTTCGTTTATATTATAGGCAAAAGCCTATATTTTTTATACAGATCACTTGTACAACACGGATTTCCGTGGTATAATAATGACAGTTAGAAAAGAAGGAGAAAGGAGCGTTTTACCTTGACTGAATACGGAGCAATTAAGGAGCTTAGTATCGAGTATCCCGGGGAATACCAAAAGCAGCGGGAAGCGAAGAATATTGCAATCCGGGCGATCAAGGAGGTCTTAGAGTATCAAAAGCTCGGAACCTTGGACGAACTTCGGGAAGCAAAGGCTTTGTTACGAAATGCCCGGGGATAAAAAGCCAAAATATTGTGAAAACTGCGGGCAGAAGTTGAGATAAGGAGGAAATACATGAAGTGTAGAAAATCTTATAAGGATCAAGAAAAATATCGGTTGTATCATAATAATTACATGCGGAAATATTATGATAAAACTGCCGTTTACCATCCTCATAGATATACCGAAGAAGAAGACGAACTGATTCTGAAACACAATATGACAGATACCGAACTGAGTGATTTAATCGGACATAGCGTGAAATCTATTCAAATAAGGCGCTCTAGGTTGAAGAAAAAGATTGAGAATAGTAATAACAGATAGCGATAAAAGGAGGAAACTAATATGGTTACTACAAAAACGATTTATAAATGTGATATATGCGGGGCAGAAGTAGACAACGCTAGTAAGTTAACTACATTAAAAATTCCTTGCAGAGTTTATGATAGCGAGGGCAGAAGTACCACCACCTCTTTTCGGGATGCCGATATGTGTCCCGGGTGCAAAGAAAAATATGAAGCCGCCGTATTCGATCACTTTGGAACATTATATGATACAATGGGAAGTTTATCTTTTGAATCTTCCCTCAAAGATATGGAAGAGTCTTCAATCGAAGACATGGAAGATGCTCCATTACTTAAGGATCTGTTAATCCAGAGAAAAGAAAATCACGCAAACCACATTGTCGTTTCTACCAATAAAAACAGAGACTTGTTCGATGGAGACGTATCTGAATTACCGGAAGTATTATTAAATGCCCGAATTTTTGTATGGGATAAAAAAGAAGGAGAGGTATACTTCGCAGCATCCTCTCCTTGTTAACACAAAACAATCAACAAAAAACTACTGTCTGAATAAGACTATCTGATGAATAAAAGCTCACGATATTTCGGCAAGGTCCATATCTGGTCATCGACAACCAGTTCCAACTTGTCGATATGGTAACGGATGGCTTCCATCATCGGGACGATCCGGTCGTGGTAAGCGATCGCCTTCTCCCGCTCGCTCTCGATCTTGTTGGCTATCTTGCGGGCGTTGACCATCTCGTCCACTTTTTCCTTGATGAAGATCGTGCGGTTCGCTATATCCTCGATGATCTCCATGTTCTTGGAGGATAGATGGGCGGCTTTATCGGCGGGGAATAATTCACGCATCTTATATACGTTGTCGATCAAGGAAGACTGGTATTTGGTGGCCATCGGGATGATATGGTTCATTGTCAGGTCGCCTAATACACGGGCCTCGATCTGGATCTTCTTCGTGTACATCTCCCATTTGACCTCGTTGCGAGCCTCCAGCTCCTTACGGGTCATGACTCCCGTGGACTCGAACATGCGGACGCTGCTATCTTTCAAATAAGCGTCGAAGATCAAAGGCACGCTGGTCTCGCAATCCAAGCCCCGGCGTGCGGCCTCGGCCTTCCATTCCTCGCTGTAGCCATTGCCGTCGAAATGGATCGCCTTGCATTCCTTGATGTCTTTACGTAGTACTTCGAGGATGGCGGCGAATGTATCCTTGCCATCGGCAATTTTTGCATCGACCTCGGTTTTGAATGTCTTCAACTGTTCGGCTACGGCAGCATTCAGGGCGAGCATGGCGGAAGCGCAGTTGGCCTCGGAGCCTACGGCACGAAATTCGAAACGGTTGCCGGTGAAGGCAAAAGGTGAGGTACGGATACGGGCGATGTCGAGCTTCATGCCTTGCTTGCCTGCCAGCATCAGGTCTTCCGGTTCGCTTTTTTCGAGATGTTCCAGGACTTTCGACAACTGTGTTCCGAGGAAGCTGGAGATGATTGCAGGAGGTGCTTCGTTAGCTCCTAAACGATGGGCATTGGTGGCACTCGAAATGCTGGCTTTCAGTAATCCGTTGTGGCGGTAGACAGCCATCAGCACATTGACGATGAAGGTGATGAAGCGGAGGTTTTCTTCCGGTGTCTTGCCCGGAGCCATCAGCAGGATGCCTGTGTCGGTTCCCAGTGACCAGTTGTTGTGTTTGCCGGAACCATTTATGCCTTTGAACGGTTTCTCGTGCAGCAGGACACGGAAGCCATGTTTGCGGCTGATCTTGCGCATCAGAGCCATTACAAGCAGGTTATGGTCGTTCGCCAGGTTGCATTCTTCGAAGACGGGAGCCAGCTCGAACTGGTTCGGGGCGACTTCATTGTGGCGTGTTTTCAAAGGAATGCCTAATTTGAGCGACTCGATTTCCAACTCCTTCATAAATTCCATGACACGGGTCGGGATGGCGCCGAAGTAGTGGTCTTCCAATTGCTGGTTCTTCGAACTTTCGTATCCCATCAGCGTACGGCCTGTCAGCAACAGGTCGGGACGGGCGGCATACAGTCCTTCGTCTACCAGGAAGTATTCCTGTTCCCAGCCCAGGTAGGCCACCACTTTCTTCACTTCCGGGTTGAAGTAACGGCACACGTCCACGGCGGCTTTGCCCACAGCACTCAAGGCTTTCAGCAGTGGCGTTTTGTAGTCCAGCGACTCGCCGGTGTAAGCAATGAAGACGGTAGGGATGCACAGGGTGTCGTCCACCACGAAGACAGGCGATGAGGGGTCCCATGCACTGTAGCCGCGTGCCTCGAAGGTGTTTCGGATGCCGCCGTTGGGGAAGCTGGAAGCATCGGGCTCCTGCTGTACGAGGAGCTTGCCGGAGAATTCTTCCATCATTCCACCCTTGCCGTCGTGTTCCACAAAGGCGTCGTGCTTTTCGGCTGTGCCTTCCGTCAGGGGTTGGAACCAGTGGGTGTAGTGGGTTACACCTAGCTCGGTTGCCCAGCGTTTCATGCCTGCCGCCACTTCGTCGGCTATGGCACGCTCCAGGGGGGCGCCGTTGTCCATGGCGTCCGTCAGTTTGGCATAGACGGCGCCGGGCAGATACTTGAACATTTTCTCGCGGTTGAAAACGTATTTGGCGAAATATTCACTGGGCCTTTCGGCTGGTGTCTCCACCGTTGCTGCTTTCTTCTTGAAAGCCGTTTCGACTACTCTGAATCTTAATTTTGACATAATACCTAAATTTGTTTAGTTGTTGATTAGTAGAATGAATGGAAAAAACTTTTGTGATTAATTGTATGCTGACTCGCCATGCTCGTAGATATCGAGTCCTTCCTCTTCAATGCGTTTCGGAACACGCAAGCCATGTATCTTGTCCAGCACTTTAAAGACAATGAAGCCCATGCCTGCCGCCCACACTCCTACTACGGCCGCGCCGAAGAGCTGTGCCAGCAGGAAGCTGCTTCCGCCGCCATAGAACAGTCCCTTTTCTGTAGCGAAGAGTCCTGTAAGAATCGTTCCCAGGCAACCGCAAACGCCGTGTACGGACGATGCGCCTACGGGGTCGTCAATCTTTAGCACATGGTCGATAAAGTCGACTGCAAATATCATTACCACGCCGCAAATGGCACCGATAAGTACAGACCCGAAAGGCGATACCAGGTCACATCCCGCCGTGATGCCCACCAGTCCTGCCAGCACACCGTTCAGTGTGAGGGACAAGGAAGGTTTGCCATACTTCATCCAACTCGCCACCAGTGCGAAGAAACCTCCTGCACAAGCTGCCAGGTTGGTGGTGAGGAACACATGCGAAATGGCCGTCTGGTCTCCACTTGTTGCCGCTGCCAACTGCGAACCGGGGTTGAACCCGAACCAGCCGAACCAAAGGATAAACACGCCCAGGCAGGCAAGCGTCAAACTATGACCGGGGATGGCCCTTGATTTGCCGTCTTTCCCGTATTTGCCAATACGCGGCCCCAGAATGGCGGCGCCCACCAAGGCAATCCATCCACCTACGGAGTGAACCACCGTAGAACCGGCAAAGTCATGGAAAGTAGTGCCGAACGTCCTCATCATAAAGGAGCCTTCGTCTCCGTTCATCAGCCATCCGCCGCCCCAGGTCCAGTGGCCGGAAACCGGATAAATGAGTACGCTGATAAAGACAGTATAGACCAGATACATGGAGAACTTGGTACGTTCCGCCATGGCTCCGGACACGATGGTGGCCGCCGTGGCGCAGAATACAGTCTGGAAAATCAGGAAGCCTTCGATGGGCAATCCGTTGTCGATGATTTTGTCCATCGCCTCCAAGTTGAAAAAATGGGGGGCGCCCACAAAACCGCCTATGCCGAACATCAGCCCGAAGCCGATGAACCAGAACAGGATGGAGCCGAACATGAAGTCTACCAGATTTTTCATCAGCACGTTGGCCGTGTTCTTGGTACGGATGAACCCGGCTTCTACCAGTGCGAATCCCGGTTGCATGAAGAATACCAGCATGGCGGCAAGTAGCATCCATACGGTGTTGAGTCCGGTAGCAAGTTCGCCCAGGGCCCCGGCGGTTGCATCGGGCGCCGCGGTGGTGGCTGCCACGCCTGCATCTTGCGCCCAAAGGCCGGCGGGGAGCATAAATAAGAGTATAGTATCCATAATTTTTCTCGTTTACGTTGTAGTATTGTTTTATTCCCGACTTTACTTTTGCCGGTAAAGGGAAGTAGCTTGCGCTTATTTTTCCTGTTCTGCATTATACAGGGCTATGTCACCCCGCTCGCCCGTGCGTATGCGGACGGCGTCTTCAATGGGGATGACGAAAATACGTCCGTCGCCTATCTCGCCGGTATGCGCCGCCTTGATGATGGCTTGCACTGTTTTCTCCACATTCTTTTCGCGCACCACGATGGAAACCAGGATTCTTTCAATCGAACTGGTATCATACACCACGCCACGGTAGATACGTCCCTGGCGTGCTTTACCAATGCCTCTTACATCGTAGTAGGAAAACCATTCGATGTCGGCTTCGAGCAACGCGTCCTTTACGTCCTCGAACTTGGTCTTACGGATAATAGCCTCAATTTTCTTCATTGTTGTACTTGTAATTTATATGTTCCAATCTTTTTACCTTTTTAAAAACTGATACCTCTCTATTTTGTCGTTATGTCTGAATTTGTTGTCGTACCTGCATTTTCAGCACTTCCTGTCAGAAACTCAGTCCGAATACGAAATAGGCCCCTTCGGTGCGCGGATTCACCGTCACCTTGGCGAAGGCGGGGACTGAGAATGAGTCTGTAATCTTGATTTCCTTGGATGCCCCAAGGCTGATGTCGCATACGGCGAACCCGTCCGAACCACTGTATTCCGGATCTGCGGACACGTTATAGAAGTCATTGGCCCATGGCGTGGCTCCTATTTCTGCCGTCCAGTCCAGGCCTGCCAGTTTGAAGGGGGCGGCGAGTGATATGTAAGAGGAATATGCCCGGTCGCCGTCCTTGTTCACCCCGTCGGCACCTGCAAAGTTGGTGTACCAGTTCACTGCCAGCGGACCGAAATCGTAGCCTATCTGCGCTTCGAATACATGGCTGGTATGGTGCGTGCCATAGTGGAAATAGCCGGGGCCGCCATTGAACCAGTAGTCTGTCACCGAAATGCTGAAACCGCCGGTGCTGTAGCCCAGCGTCAGGTCCAGTTCTTTCGTATCAGCGGACTCAATGCCTGCGGATCCCCATGCACCGAGCGAAAATCCTTTGTAGGCAACGGACAATGACGGCTGTATGCTTACGCCTCCCAAATCCTGTCCGCGCCAAATATAGCCGCTTACCAAGTCAGCTCCTACGCTGGCTTCCACCTTGTCTTGAGCGATGCTCGTTGCCGGCACTGTCATGGACAGGCCTAATAGCAATGCCGTTTCCTTAAAATTCATCTTCATAGCTTTTTACCTTTTAATTAATAATAGTGAGTATGTCATATTTTATATACCTATTGGCTTGATTGATGTAAGTCCGATGCAAGCACAAAGTGCTTCAAGGTGTTGCCATGTATTGCTCAGAGCAACCATTTTCTGATCCGTTTCATGGCTTCTTCGCAATCCGCCCGCTCTCCGAAAGCGGTCAAGCGGATATATCCTTCACCACTGGGGCCGAAGCCTACTCCCGGCGTGCCCACTACATTGGCTTCATACAGCATCTGTTCAAAGAATTTCCACGAGCTTACCTCTCCCGGCGCCTTCACCCACAGGTAGGGGGCGTTCTCTCCGCCGAAAACTTTGAGTCCTGTACTTTCCAACGCTTCTTTCATGATGCGGGCGTTAGCCATATAATACTGTATGATGGCTTTCACTTGCTTTTTGCCCTCGGGGGTATAGATCGCTTCGGCACCACGCTGGGTGATATAGGATGTGCCGTTGAACTTGGTGCACTGGCGGCGGTTCCACATCCGGTTCAGCGGAATGCGCTCTCCTTCCAGCGTGGCGGCTGTGAGTTCTTTCGGTACGACGGTGTATCCGCAACGCACCCCGGTGAATCCGGCTGTCTTCGAGAAACTGCGAAATTCTATCGCTACTTTTTTCGCTCCTTTTATCTCATAAATGGAGTGAGGAATGTCCGGGTCTTGTATGTAGGCCTCGTAGGCAGCATCGTAAAGGATGAGGGTATCATTTTCCAATGCATAGTTCACCCACTTTTTCAGTTCGGCCTTGCTAATGACCGTCCCCGTAGGGTTATTGGGATAGCAGAGGTATAAGATATCTATCCTGCGATCGGGGATTTCGGGCACGAAATTATTCTCGCTCAGGCAAGGCAAGTATACCACGTTGCTCCATCGCCCGTCTTCCAGTATCCCGGCACGGCCGCACATTACGTTCGAGTCGATGTATACTGGGTAGATGGGGTCTGTCACGCCGATGCTGTTGTCGTGGCGAAGGATGTCTCCGATATTTCCCGTATCGCTCTTGGCGCCGTCACTGATAAAGACTTCGCCGGGTTCCAAATAGACGCCGCGCGGAGCATAATCGTTCCTTATGACGGCATCTATCAGGAAATCATAGCCTTGTTCGGGACCGTAACCGTGGAATGTCTCTTTGTTTGCCAGCTCGTCTACTGCCTTATGCATGGCTTCGATGGAAGCTTGAGGCAGCGGGCGGGTTACATCTCCGATGCCCAGGCGGATGAGGTCCGTTTTAGGATGAGAGACTTTGAATGCATTTACCTTTTTGGCAATGTCCGAAAACAAGTAATTGTTTGGTAGTTTTAAAAAATGTTCGTTTACTAGTGCCATCGTTGTTATTGTTTTTATCGTTGTTTTAAGTTTTTCAAAATCATTATCACATCTCGATTTCGCCTTCGAAAACCTTTCCGGCCGGACCGGTCATGTATACATGTCCGTCTTTTTCGTCCCAGTGGATGTGGAGATCGCCTCCGTCCATCCTTACCCACGATTTTCGTCCGGCTTTATGGTTCAGTACGGCTGCCACGGCGGTGGCGCAGGCCCCTGTTCCGCAAGCCATTGTGATGCCCGAACCTCTTTCCCACACTCTCATCCGTAGGGATTGATCCGGCAATATTTCTACAAATTCCACATTGGTCCGCTCAGGAAAAAGCGGATGATTTTCCAGTTTCGGGCCAACCGCCGGCAAATCCACCTCTTTTATATCATCTACGAAAATGACAACATGCGGATTTCCCATGCAGACGAATGTTCCTTTGTATTCTTTTCCATCGGCCGGGATGGTTTCTGCCAGCATTCCGCCGGTTTTCGTAGCTATCTGTCCGGGATTCGATAGCAGAGGCGTACCCATATCTACGGTTACATCCTTCACCACCCCGTTGCCTGTATGAAGTTTCAGGATTTTGATTCCCGAAAGGGTTTCCAGCGTGATCACCTCCTTATCCGTCAGTCCTTTCTCGTATACATATTTGCCTATGCAGCGCGAGGCGTTTCCACACATCATGGCTTCGGAGCCGTCTGCATTGAATATACGCATACTGAAATCCGCTTTCTCGGATGCTCCAATCAGTACCAGACCGTCTGCACCGATACCGGTATGATAAGCGCTCCATTTTCTGGCGGCTTTTATCGGATCTTGCAGCGGAGAAGACAAGGTATTTACATAGATATAATCATTGCCGGTTCCTTGCATCTTGGTGAACTTGATAGTTGTTGCCATTTTGATTAATACTTATTTATTGTGGTTTCCTTTTGCTTTTAATTCTGTGCAAATATATATCTTTTTGATATTTTATAAGATATAATTGTTTCTATTTTCTTATTTATTTTCATTCTAATAACAAATAGAAACAGAAGCATTTATTTTTTCTTTCAAATTGCATCAAAACAAGGGTAGATAGTTTTGAATTGTAAGTCAATAGGTCGTTATATGATTGGGGAATGTAATATTCCCATTATTATATTCGGTCGATTGACTATAAAGGGGATATGCCGTCATAAATACAATCTATATGAATAAAAGAAATGCCCAAACTTACAATTTAAAAGTATTTTTCACAATCTAGCTTTCAAATATTAAATATACACGTCATATATACAACAAACTGTAATACAGAGACGCAAGACTGCATCTTTTTATCAAAAGAAAGCACCAACTCTTCATCAAAAAGAAATAAATTACCTACTTTTGCAGAACAATATGAAATACAAACCAGCATTATTATAAACTAAAGATAGCAATAATGGTAAAAACAGAGCAAACAGGTCTTTATGACGCAACCAACGAACATGACGCTTGCGGCGTAGGCATGGTAGTCAACATTCATGGCAACAAGTCGCATGAACTGGTAGACTCCGCATTAAAGGTATTGGAAAACATGCGCCACCGAGGCGCGGAAGGAGCCGATAACAAAACCGGCGACGGAGCCGGAATCATGCTACAGATTCCCCACGAATTCATCCTCCTGCAAGGCATCCCCGTACCCGAAAAAGGAAAATACGGAACCGGACTCGTATTTCTGCCCAAAGACGAAAAAGAGCAAGCCGGCATCCTGAGCATTATGATTGAAGAAATAGAACGCGAAGGACTTACCTTGATGCACCTGCGCAATGTGCCCACCAACCCCGCCTGCCTGGGCAAGGACGCACGGGCCACCGAACCGGACATCAAACAGGTATTTATCACCGGAGTGACAGATGCGGACAGCCTGGAACGCACCCTCTACATCATCCGCAAGAAGATAGAAAAGCGCGTGCGGCACACGGACTTCTACATCGTTTCGCTATCGGCAAAAAACATTATATATAAAGGTATGCTCTCGTCCATGCAAGTGCGCGAGTACTTCCCGGACCTGACGCAACCCTATTTTACCAGTGGATTGGCATTGGTACACTCCCGTTTCAGCACCAACACATTTCCTACATGGAGCCTCGCCCAACCGTTCCGTTTGTTAGCGCACAACGGCGAAATCAATACCATCCGCGGTAACCGGGGTTGGATGGAGGCGCGCGAAAGTGTCCTTTCCTCTCCGGCATTGGGGGATGTCAAAGACATCCGTCCCATTATCCAGCCGGGCATGAGCGACAGTGCCTCACTGGACAATGTGCTGGAATTTTTTGTGATGTCGGGACTGAGCCTGCCCCATGCCATGGCGATGCTGGTACCCGAATCGTTCAACGACAAAAACCCCATCAGTGAAGATTTGAAAGCGTTTTACGAATATCACTCCATCCTGATGGAACCTTGGGACGGGCCTGCCGCACTGCTGTTCAGTGACGGACGGTTTGCCGGAGGAATGTTGGACCGCAACGGTCTGCGCCCTGCCCGTTACCTCATTACCAATAATGACATGATGGTAGTAGCCAGTGAAGTAGGCGTGATGGATTTCGAACCGGGAGAGATTAAAGAGAAAGGGCGCCTGCAACCGGGAAAGATACTGATGATTGATACCGAACAGGGTAAAATATATTATGACGGTGAACTGAAAGAACAACTGGCATCGGCACGTCCCTATCGCGCCTGGCTGTCTGCCAACCGCATCGAGCTCGATACCTTGAAAAGCGGACGCAAGATAGACAACCGGATAGACGGCTATGACCGTATGCTGCGTACCTTCGGATTCTCGCGCGAGGATATAGAACGCACCCTCATGCCGATGTGCAACACAGGAGCCGAACCCATCGCCTCTATGGGTAACGACACGCCGCTGGCCGTCCTTTCGGACAGGCCGCAGTTACTGTTCAACTATTTCCGCCAACAGTTTGCCCAAGTGACCAATCCCGCCATCGACCCTATCCGTGAAGAGTTAGTCATGTCGCTCACCGAGTACATCGGGGCCGTGGGAATGAATATCCTGGTGCCCAGCGAAAGCCATTGCAAAATGGTACGCCTGCCTCATCCCGTGCTGAACAACACCCAACTGGACATCCTCTGCAACATCCGGTATAAAGGATTCAATACCGTGAAACTCCCTATCGTATTCGAGGTGAGCAAGGGAAAAGCCGGATTGCAAGAGGCCCTGAACGACCTGTGCAAAAAAGCCGAGCAATCCGTTACGGACGGAGTGAACTATATCATTCTGAGCGACCGTTTTGTGGACGACACCCATGCCGCCATCCCGTCGCTACTGGCAGTTAGCGCTGTCCATCATCACCTCATCTCCGTTCAGAAACGCGTGCAAACCGCATTGATTGTAGAAAGCGGCGAGATTCGCGAGGTGATGCACGCCGCCCTGTTACTGGGATATGGTGCCAGTGCCATCAATCCGTA
>OGML01002854.1_pt1 | contig 11494 bp, 8 predicted proteins | sample 1572951 | NCBI WGS metagenome assembly OGML01 (sample SAMEA2581883, study PRJEB24529) | metagenome | biome: Human gut stool | place: China | collected 2011 | reverse complement strand
CGATGCGGCCGACGGCCAAAATGCAGCCGGTGACGATGCCGTCGATGGCGTTGGGCAGCACCACGGTACGGACCATGCGCCACTTTCCGGCTCCTAAGCCCAATGCTCCCTCCCGGTAGGACTGGGGCACGGTTTTCAGGCTCTCCTGAGTGGTGCGAAGAATGGTAGGCAGAATCATCACCACCAGAGTCAGTCCACCCGCCAGCACGCCTGCCTGCAAATTCATTTTCTGCACGAAAAACAGCATACCGACAAGGCCGAAGATAATGGATGGGATTCCCGTCAGGGTCTCGGCAGCGAACTCAATGAGGCTCACCAGCCGCCGGTTTTCCGCGTACTCCGTCAGATAGATGGCAGCCCCCACGCCCAAGGGCAGAACGATGACCATGGCCACCAAAATGATATACAGAGTGTTGAGAATATTTGGTAAAATACCAATCGTATTCTTAATATAGCTGGTCTGTCCGGACAGCAGCTCCCAGGTCAGCCCCGGAATTCCCCGGCAGAAAATGTAGCCGATCAAAAATACCAGCAGCGCGCAGGTCAGTCCGGCGCACAGCCACATCAGCGCACGCATCCCCCGGTTGTAGACCCGGCGGCGAAGGGATAAGGTTTGTCCGTTCACGTCAGCCCTCCTCCCGGTTCTTAACGCACACGTTCAGAAACACATTGATGAGCATGATAAAGAGGAACAGCACCAGGCCGATGGAATAAAGCGCCTGCTGATACAGGCTTCCTACACTGGCGTAGGCCATGCCGGAGATAATGCCGGTGGTGAGAAAGCGCACCGGCGTAAACAGCCCCGGCATATTGGACACGTTGCCCGCCACCAGAATGATGGCCATCGCCTCACCGATGGCCCGGCCCACGCCCAGCACCACCGCCGCCGCGATGCCGCTGCGGGCGGCGTGGACGCTGACCCGGAAATAGGTCTCCATCTCCGCCACACCCAAGGCGAGACTGGCCTCCTCGTACTCCTTCGGAACCGCTCGGAGCGCCGTTTCCGACACATTGATGATAGAGGGCAGGATCATAATGGCCAGCACGATCATAGCGGCCAGCAGACAGGCACCGGAGCTGAGGTGAAACAGGTTCCGGATGGCCGGCACCAGCACGATCATGCCCACCAGACCGTACACCACTGACGGGATGCCCGCCAGCAGCTGTACCGCCGTGCGGATCACCGCCGCCAGCTTCGGCGGGGCCACCTTCGCCAGAAATACAGCAGTCAGCAGTCCCACAGGAACGCCGATGACGATGGCCCCGGCAGTGCCGTAAACAGAGGTCAGGATAAAGGGCAGAATTCCGTACTGTGCGCCGGTGGTGGTGTTGGTGGGGTCCCAGACCTTGCCCAGCAGAAATTGAAACAGGCCGATCTGCCGAATGGCGGGCAGGCCGGAGAGAATGAGATAGATGCTGATGAGCAGCACAAAGGCCACCGCCACGATGCCGCACAGCAAAAAAATCAAATGGATGATCTGCTCCACGGTTTTGCGGGCACGGTAGCTGCTCCGCTCCGGTGTATGCGGGGGATTTGTAATGCTTTCCACCGCATTGACGGCGGTCAGAATTGCGTCAGAGTCCATGTCTGGCTCCTTTCTCGGTTTTACAGGAAGCGCCTCCACCTACGGTGATAGATGGAGGCGGGCTTGTCATGCTGTGGGAAGGAAGGGTGTGGGAGGAACCCTGTGGGGGACCTCCCCACTTCTTTGATCGAACAGATCTTGGACGATGTCCGAGATCCGCGCCGGTTGCTCCCTTATTTCGCGACTGGCACTGCACCGGCAGCCTTGATCAGCTGGCTGGCAGCGGAAGAGGTAGCGTAGTCGAAGAATGCCTGGGCTGCGGGAGACAGGGTCTCGTCGGTCTTGGTCACCAGCACGAAGGGCCGCTGAATGGCGTAGCTGCCGTTCAGAACAGTTTCCTCCGTGCAGGCCACGCCACCTACGGTGACGGCCTTGACGGTGTTCTTACCCTCCACAGCGGAGAGGGATGCGTAACCGATGGCGTTGGGGTTGCCGGCAACCGCCTCGATGACAACCAGCCTCAGACTGTCGGCCTCCCGTTCACGCACGTTGAAGTACGGCTCGGCGAGGATAACGAGATCCAGGTCCGCGGCCCAAGCGTCATGAAGGGCTACTGGAAACGCCCCAAAGCAACGGCCGAAGCCTTTACCGAAGACGGCTGGCTGCATACGGGTGACGTCGGATCGCTTTCCGAGGACGGCCATCTCTCGATCCGGGGCCGTATCAAGGAAATCATCGTCACATCGACCGGCGAAAAAGTGCCGCCCGCGGATATTGAATCCGCTCTCGAAACGGATCCGCTTTTCGCCCAGACCTTTGTGCTCGGCGAGAATAAGCCCTATATCTCCTTCATCACGGTGCTGAATCCCACGGAGTGGAAGAAGCTCGCTGCCTCTCTTTCACTTGACCCTGAGTCTCCTGAGAGTCTCAGCGCGCCCGCTGCCCGCCAGGCCGTGATCAAGCGCGCGAAGGAAGCCACGAAAGACTTCCCCCGCTACGCTCTGCCCCGCGCCGTAACACTCGTCACCGAGCCCTGGACGATTGAAAACGGACTTCTCACGCCGACGCTCAAGCTGAAGCGCGGTCCGCTCCGCAACAAATTCGCTGACGAGATCCAGCAGATGTACAAAGCCTAGTTCCCGGCCCCGCACTCCGCTAGAATCCATAATCCTTAAAAAGGCCTTCCTCTCCCCCCAGAGAAGGAGGGCTGCTTCACTGACTGACTTACAGAAATCCATGGCAATCGATACAACGCTTAATCCTTCCGCACAGCAGGCTCAGCACCTGATGCCTAACTGGCAGGTTCACATGACCGACAAGATCATGCAGTACTACATCGACCGCGGTCTTACAGTGGATCCGGTGATTCTCAAATCACCGCCGCCTCCGCAGGAAGGGCATCAGTACCTGCTCTACATGCATGTGCCGTTCTGCCATACGCTGTGCACCTACTGCACCTTCCACCGCTTCCTCTTCAAGGAATACAAGGCGCGCGAATACTTCAAGAATCTGCGCGCCGAGATGCAGATGGCGAAGGACCTCGGCTACGACTTCCAGTCAGTCTACGTGGGCGGCGGCACGACCACGATTCTGCAGGACGAACTGATCCAGACGCTCGAACTCGCCCGGAAGCTCTTCCCGCATATCCGCGAAATCTCCTGCGAAACCGATCCGAAGGAAATCGCCTCTCCCCTGTTCAAGAACCTGCAGGGACTGGTGGACCGCATGTCGATCGGCGTGCAGAGCTTTGATGACAGCATTCTGAAGCTCACCGACCGTACGAAGTTCGGCACCGGCGCTGAGGTCTATGACCGCATCGCGGCCTGCCAGGACCTCTTCCCGACCTGCAACGTCGATATGATGTTCGGTTTCCGCGGCCAGTCGCTCGACATGATCGCGCGCGACATGGAACTCATCCGCCAGCTCAATCCGAAGCAGGTCACCACGTACCCGCTGATGGTGACGAGCGAGACCCGCAAGAGCGTGAAGGGCATGATCGCCGCCGAGGGTCAGGAGCTATCCGAGCAGTACAACACGATTCTCGGCACGCTCGGCCAGCACTACCGTCAGCTCACCTCGTGGACCTTCGGCCGCACGGGTGACAATGAAGGCATCGATGAATACGTGATCGACCATGACGAATATCTCGGCATCGGCTCTGGCGCTTTCTCCTTCCTCGGCGACTCGCTCTACGTGAACACGTTCAGTCTCGCCCGCTATGGCCAGCGCATTCAGTCCGGCCAGATGGGTACGGAGCGCCGCCGTGAGTTCACGAAGCACCAGATTCTGCAGTACCGACTGATGCTCTCCATCTTCGCCGGCCGTCTCAGCCGCAAGTACTTCCGCGAGGTCCAGGGAGTCAACCTCGACACTGCCCTCCTGAAGGAAATGCTCGGCCTCCGTCTTGCCGGTGCCATCCGCCAGGATCCGACCGATCCCGATAAGCTCACCGTGACCACCGTCGGCAAGTTCCTCGGTCTCGTCATGATGAAGGCCTTCTACTCCGGCATGGATAACGTCCGCGCCCAGCTGCGCGCTCCGCTGAAGGCCTGCGATATGTAAGGCTTCCGAGGATTCATCCCTCAGAACGAATAAAGCCGCTGCAGAGAAATGCAGCGGCTTTATTCTTTGCCGGATCAGACGGGAAACGGTCAGTTGAACTTCTGACCCATTTCGCGGGTCGTGAGGAACTGAACATTCTCCCAGTGCTTCTGGGTCGTCTGAAGGTTATAGACCGAGGTTGCCAGGTAGACCAGATTGCCATCCGCGTCAGTCGCGAGACGGCTTGCCTGCTCTGCCTCAAACTCCTCACGGGTCTTGCCCTTGTCATCCGGGAACACGAGCCAGCGGGCCGTCGATACTTCGGTCGACTCGTAGATCGCGTCCACCCGATACTCGGTCGCAAGACGCTGAGCCACGATTTCGAACTGCAGAATACCCACGGCACCGAGGTAAATATGCCCCAGATCGTCCGTGAACACCTGAATCGCGCCTTCTTCGCCAAGCTCCTGCAGACCCTGACGGAGCTGCTTCTCCTTGAACGGATTCTTGCAGCGCACAGAGCGGAAGAGTTCCGGAGCGAAGAACGGGATACCGACAAAGCCGAGCTTCTCACCCTCGGTGAGCGTGTCACCGATGTGAAGCTGCCCGTGGTTATAGATACCGATGATGTCGCCCGCCACAGCCTCTTCCATGCGCTTTCTTTCCTGCGCCATGAAGGTCAGGGCGTTCGGGATCTTCATCTCCTTCCCCTCGCGGACGTGGAACACCTTCATGCCCGGCTCATAGCGGCCGGAGCACACGCGAAGGAACGCGATACGGTCGCGGTGGTGCGGATCCATGTTCGCCTGGATCTTGAAGACGAAACCGGTGAACGGCGATTCGGTCGGCTGCACGATGCGGACGCCGGCATCACGCGGCTGAGGCTGCGGAGCCCAGTCAACGAGTGCCTCAAGCACATCCTCAACACCGAAGTTGTTGATACCGGAACCAAAGAACACGGGGCTCTGCTCGCCGGCGAGGAACTTCTCGAGCGAGAAGGGTTCGCCCGCGCCCTGCACGAGTTCAATCGCCTCGCGCACCGAGTCCATTTCCATTGGGAACAGCTGATCGAGTTCGGGATTATCCAGCCCCTTGATCGTTTCCGTATCGTGGCTCAGACGCTCTTCACCCGGGCGGAACCGCACGAGCTCATTGTTCTTCAGCGAGAAAACACCGCGGAAGGTTTTGCCCATGCCGATCGGCCAGGTGATCGGGACGCAGTGCAGCTGCAGCACGTCTTCGATTTCTCCGAGCACATCGAGCGGGTCGCGCACTTCGCGGTCCATCTTGTTGATGAAGGTGATGATCGGGGTATTGCGGAGGCGGCAGATCTCAAGCAGCTTGATCGTCTGGGCTTCCACGCCCTTCGCGGCGTCAATCACCATCACGGCGGCATCCACTGCCGTCAGCACTCGATAGGTATCTTCCGAGAAGTCCTGATGGCCCGGGGTGTCGAGCAGGTTGATGATGCGGTCCTTATAGGAGAACTGCATCACCGAACTCGTGACCGAAATACCACGCTGCTTCTCCACCTCCATCCAGTCAGAAGTCGCGTGCCGGGCGGCCTTGCGGCCCTTAACAGCTCCGGCGAGCTGGATTGCGCCGCCGAAAAGCAGCAGTTTTTCCGTCAGCGTGGTTTTACCGGCGTCCGGATGCGAAATGATTGCAAAGGTGCGCCGGCGTGCAACGTCGTTCACCAATGCGGGATTGGGAGAAGTCATTTTGTTTGGATTCTTTCCTCCGCTTGAGAGGAAGCTGTTGAACGTTCAATTGATTCGAAGTGCGTAATTTTATCAAGCCTTACTGTGATTTGCTGATATGAACCGTCCGTCAAGATGATTAAAATGCCTCAGACTCTTTTTTCGCCACTTATTAAAGGCCCCCTTCCATGAGTTATTTTCCAAAATGGCAGGTAAAAACATCCGGCGTCATCGCGCCTGATGAAACCCTGCCGGCGAACCAGACGATCGCGCTCGGCATTCAGCACGTTGTCGCCATGTTCGGTTCCACCATCCTCGCCCCGATTCTGATGGGCTTTGACCCCAACGTTGCCGTACTGATGAGCGGCATCGGCACCCTCATCTTCTTCCTGATGGTGGGCGGCCGTGTGCCGAGCTACCTCGGTTCTTCTTTCGCCTTCATCGGCGTCGTGATCGCGGCCACGGGCTATGCGGCCGGTTCCGGCCTCAACCCCAATATCGAGGTCGCGCTCGGCGGCATCATGGCCTGCGGCATCGTGTACTTCCTTGTGGGTGTCATCGTTACGCTGACCGGTGTCGCCTGGATTGAAAAGCTGATGCCTCCGGTTGTGACCGGCGCAGTGGTCGCGGTGATCGGTCTTAACCTCGCCCCGACCGCCTGCAAGAGCGTCGGCACCTCTTCCTTCAACGCCTGGATCACGATTCTTTCCGTGCTTTGTGTGGGCGGTGTCGCGGTCTACACCCGCGGCTTCATCCAGAAGCTTCTGATTCTCGTCGGCCTTCTCATTGCCTACGTGATCTACGCGATTCTTACAAACGGCCTCGGTCTCGGCCAGCCGATCGATTTCTCTCTGATCAGCAACGCCGCCTGGTTCGGTCTGCCGCACTTCCATCACCCCGAATTCCGGGCTGACGCGATTCTGCTCATCGTGCCGGTCGTGATCATTCTGATCGCGGAAAACCTCGGCCACGTGAAGGCTGTGACCGCCATGACGGGCCGCAACCTTGACCCCTACATGGGACGCGCTTTCATGGGCGACGGTCTCGCGACGATCGTTTCCTCCTCCATGGGCGGCACGGGCGTCACGACGTACGGTGAGAATATCGGCGTGATGGCCGCTACCCGCGTCTACTCCACACTGCTCTTCCCGGTGGCTGCCGCGCTCGCGATCCTGCTCGGCTTCTCGCCTAAGTTCGGCGCTCTGATTCAGACGATTCCGCAGCCGATTCTTGCCGGTATGTCGATTGTTGTGTTCGGTCTCATCGCCGTGTCCGGCGCCCGCATCTGGGTTGAGAACCACGTCGACTTCAGCCAGAACCGCAATCTGATCGTCGCCGCTGTGACGCTGATTCTTGGCGCCGGCGACTTCTCGCTCTCGATCGGCGGTTTCACGATCGGCGGCATCGGCACCGCGACTTTCGGCGCCATTCTGCTGAATGCCCTGATGACCCCCGGTGAACGAATGGGTCAGAAAAAGAACTCTTAATCTGAAAGAGTCTGCCCGGCATTCCTGATGCAGCAAGGCCGATGAAGAGAAAAAACTTCATCGGCCTTTTTTCGTAGCTTGAACCCGGTTCGGATTACTTCCGGCGCGGATTTCCGGAGGCGTTCTGGAAGGCTGCCGCCATCGCGCCTGAGAAGCCGCCGCCCGTTCTTTCAGACTTCATCCGGGGCGCACTCTGCCGGCCCGCGCGGGGTTCGCTTCTAGGCGCCCCTTCACGACGCATGGAAAGCGCGATGCGCTTCCGCTTTTCATCCACATCGAGCACCCGGACTTTGACGATCTGCCCCACCCGGACTTCAGCGGAGGGATCATTCACATAGTGGTCTGCCAGCTCGGAAATATGAACAAGGCCATCCTGATGCACGCCGATATCCACGAAGGCACCAAACGCCGTGACGTTGCTCACCACGCCCTCGAGCTTCATGCCAGGTTTCAGATCCGAGATCTCCGTCACCCCTTCAAGGAAGTGCGCCATCACGAATTCCGGGCGCGGATCGCGGCCCGGTTTCTCGAGTTCCGAGAGGATGTCCTTCACGGTCGGGAGTCCGAACTGATCCGTAACAAAGTCAGCCGGCCGGAGACGCTTCAGCACCGATTCATTCCCGATCAGCTTTTCAATCGGAAGACCGGTTTTTTCCGCAATCGCGTTGGCGACTGAATAGGCTTCCGGATGAACCGCGGAGGCATCCAGCGGATTCTCGCCGTTCTGAATCCGAAGGAAGCCCGCAGCCTGCTCAAACGTCTTCTGACCAAGGCGCGGAACGCTGAGCAGCTGGGCTCTGGAGGCAAACGCCCCATGCGCCTCACGCCACCGGACAACCGCTTCCGCGAGACTTGATGTCAGCCCCGCCACGCGGCGAAGCAGCATGGGGCTTGCGGTATTCAGATTCACACCGACCGAATTCACGCAGTCCTCCACCACGGCATCCAGCTTCCGGGCGAGATCTCCCTGATCCACATCATGCTGATACTGGCCGACGCCGATCGCCTTGGGATCAATCTTCACGAGTTCGGCAAGCGGATCCTGGAGCCGCCGGGCGATCGACACCGCGCCGCGGTAGCTCACATCCATATCCGGGAATTCCTTCGCAGCGAGTTCGCTCGCGGAGTAGACACTCGCGCCTGCCTCGCTTACTACAGCCTTCGTGAGCCCGAGTTCCGGATGGCGATGAATCAGGTCATCCACAAGTTTCACGGTTTCGCGGGACGCCGTCCCGTTTCCGATACTGACCAGTGACGGATGGAACCGGCGGGCGAGCGTCGCGAGCGACTCAATCGATCCGTCCCAGTCGTTTCTCGGCGGGTGCGGATAGATGACCGCAGTCGCCTGAACAGAGCCGGTTTCAGAAATCACGGCTACCTTGACGCCCGTACGGATTCCCGGATCAAGACCGATCACGCCCTTGTGGCCCGCAGGGGCCGCAAGCAGCAGATCCTTCAGATTGGAGCCGAACACCGTGATAGCACTCCGCTCAGCATCCTCACGGAGCTTCTGGAAGATCTCGGTTTCAAGCGACGTCAGGCATTTGACGCGCCAGGTCCAGCGGCAGACCCGGGCGTACCAGCTGCTCGCCGGTGCGCCGGAAAGCCGCAGACCTTCATGCTCCGCCACCATTTCAATGCAGGGGTGCGGTGTCTGGGTTTCGAGTTCCTCGGGAAGCGCCACTTTGACGGACAGCACTTCGTCCGTGCGGGCCCGGAAAATGGCGAGCACCCGATGTGACGGGATTCCGATCAGCGGTTCACTGAAGTGGAAGTAGTCCTGGTACTTGCTTCCGGCCTCTTCCTGCCCCTCGATCACCTCAGACTGCAGAACACCCGTCTTCCAGAGGAAGTCGCGGAGTTTCCCGATCAGCTCAGCGTCTGTCGCGAAACGCTCCGCCGCGATATCGCGGGCACCGTCAAGCGCCGAGGCCGGATCCGGATAGGCTTCGGAAAGGAACGCCTTGGCAGTCTCCTCGGGATCCAGCGACGGATTGCCGAGCAGCTGATCCGCGAGCGGCTCAAGCCCCGCTTCACGGGCCTTTTCAGCCCGGGTGCGGCGTTTCGGCTTATAGGGGAGGTAGAGATCCTCGAGCCGCTGCTTGCTGTCAGCCGATTCAATCTCGGCTCTGAGCGCATCCGTCAGCTTTCCCTGCTTTTCAATGGACTCCAGAATGGAGGCGCGGCGGTCTTCAAGATCCTTCAGATAGATCAGCTTTTCCTCGAGCGCGCGAAGCTGCGTGTCATCGAGCCCTCCGGTCACTTCCTTCCGGTAACGGGCAATAAAGGGCACCGTGGCGCCTTCTTCAAGGAGATTCACGGCAGCCGCTGCCTGTGCCGGAGTGCAGTGAATGTCGGCGGCAATCGCCCGGGAAATTTTATCCAGTAAAAGATTCATAGCCGTGTCCGGAGCGGCAGCCGGAACTGCCGCCCCCAAAAGAAATCAATAGGGATGGAAGAAGAAACGCGCCGGTTTCTCTGCCGGCGCGCTGCCTCAGTGCTGAGCTGCCCGCTGACGGATCAGGTCAACGAGCGCCTGATCCTTATTTCGGTAGGCCTCGTTGCGGAGCTTATCGAAGACAGGATTTTCGGAAGGCTGAGGATTTTCCTGCTCGTAACTGAAGGTGAGGAGTACCTTATCCGCGGCTTCCTCAAGACGGATGATCTGCCAGCTGCGGGGCCAGGTGGGGCCTGCTGCGACGTGAATTTCCGCCCGGCTGTCCGGGATCAGGGCAACCTGATCCTCGATCACCAGATCGCCAAAGCGCTTTGTGCGCTTCAGCCACCGTCCGCCGTCACTTGTTTCGGTGTCCTGCACGCTCGACTCGTCGCAGCCCGCGAGCACAAGCTTCGGATTCCGGAGAAGCCACTCGAGCTCCCTCCAGACGCTTTCCCGATTCAGACCTTCCAGCTGCAGCACATGCTCAAAAATGATCACTTCTTTTCTCTCTCAGAGACCAGAGCCGGAATTTTCCCGCCCGGTCTTCATGCGTTTTTCCAGCCACTGGCTGTAAGCGGACATCATAAGGGAAGACGCAAAGTAGATGGCGCCCACAAAGAGATAGCCGACTCCGAAGAACTCTCTCCACTCCGGATCTCCGAGCGCAAGCCTCAGGCTTCCGAGAAGATCATACATAGAGACAACCGTGACAAGCGACGTATCCATAAAGGTGGAAAGAAGGCTGTTCACAAAAGCCGGAATGATCGCGACGAGCGCCTGCGGAAGCAACACGTGCACGTAGCACTGAAAGCGGCTGAGGCCGAGTGACTCCGCGGCCGACATCTGAGCGGCAGGAACTGCCTGAAGGCCGCCGCGGACGGTTTCCGCCATATAGGCCGCCTGGAACAGCACGATCGCGGTCGCCACGCGCCAGAACGTGGAAGTCTCAAATCCCATCGGCAGAAGGATCGGGAAAATGAAGGCCGCCACGAAAAGCACCGTGATCAGCGGCACGCCGCGGACGAGTTCGATATAAGCCGTGGAAAGTGTCCTTACAAGCGGCAGCTTCGAGCGGCGCCCGATCGCGAGCAGAATGCCGAGCGGGCTGGAAAGCGTCATGCCGATCAGTGTGAGAATCACGGTGAGAGGAAGTCCGCCCCAGGAGTCCGGGTCGACCGGAGAAAGCCCGAAAACGCCGCCGTACATCAGCGAGAAGAACACGGCAAAGGCTGCCACCCAGGCCGCACCCAGCACCCGGACTCCGCGCCTCGACCAGAATTTCGGCACCGCCGTGAGCACCAGCATCAGCACGATCACCGCTGTGCCGACCGCAGGCCTCCACTGCTCCTCGTACGGGAATCGGCCGAAAATAATCATCCGCCACTTTTCAGCGACGAATCCCCAGCAGGCACCGTCAGACGCGTGGCACGCTTCGTAATCAGGCTGAAAAACCGCGTTGATGACACCCCAGTCGATAAAGCGCCAGACGCCCCAGAGCAGGGCAATCAGAGCGGCAAACGTAAACGCTGCCGAGGCGGCTCCTGCCGGTGTCCGGAGGGCCTCAGGGTTCAGGGAAAAACGTTTCATTTCTCCTCCTCCCCCCGGGAGAACCGGGCATTGATGAGATTCATGATCACGGACGTGACGAGATTCAGCACGAGATACACGAGCATGATGAGGCAGATCATCTCGAGCGCCTGCCCCGTCGTGTTGATCGAGGTATTCCCGATGCAGACAACATCCGGATAGCCGACCACGACGGCGAGCGACGAATTCTTCGTGAGATTCATGAACTGGCTC
>OGML01002845.1_pt1 | contig 11523 bp, 14 predicted proteins | sample 1572951 | NCBI WGS metagenome assembly OGML01 (sample SAMEA2581883, study PRJEB24529) | metagenome | biome: Human gut stool | place: China | collected 2011 | reverse complement strand
GACATATTCCGCTGGCGTTTCCTCTTCGATTCGGTACTTTCCAAGCGGCAGCTCCTTTGTCGCTGCATTACCATCCTGATCGGTTACGATTGTATCTACAAGAGCATCTTTCAGATACAAAGTATCGCCTGATCCGTCCTGTGCAAGGATATCCTCGTCTGCATATACCTTAAAGGTGATTCCGGCAAGCTTCACTGTCGATGTCTCAAATTCCTTTTTCGTCTCGTTATAAACTCTCTTTTCACCGTTCTTGGTAATATTGATTGTGCCATGCAGACTCGTGTTATCGATCTCGTACTCAAAAACGCCCATGTCTGTGACCTGTCCTTCCGGCGTTTCGTAAATCTTATAAACGGCGTCTGCATCGATCGTGATATCATAAGACTTATTCTGCAGCTTATTATAATATCCGTTCGGACACTCGTTTTCTTCAATCCGATATTTGCCTGGCATAAGTGTACCAGGTGTCATAAGCTCGCCATCCTTGGTCTTAAATTCAGATACCTTTGTTGTGCTGCCGTCCTCTGCAGTTACGTTAAAACTTACATAATCATTATCATCGTATGACCAGATTTTGAATGTTGCTGAATCTGACAAAATCTTCTTTCCGGTTGCATCGTCCTTCTTGATAAGCTTCAGATAAGCTTTAAAGCTTTTATCTGTGAAATATCCAAGCTTCACAGGCTCGTTCGAGTTTTCTGTGATATTCACTGTGAACGGATCAACTGGGTGGAAGTTCTTAGGTACTGTCGTCTCACGTACAATATACTTGCCATATGCAAGCGGTACAGACTTTGCATAGCCATTTTCGTCCGTGAAAAGCTCTGTGCTGCCATCAGCAGTCAATGTAACCGCTTTTTTTGCATCCCAGATATATGAGATTCCTGTATCATCCTTTACGATGATCTCTCCATCTGCAGCCTTATAATCATCAGCAACGGCTGTCAGGCTGTCTACCGGGCATGCGCTAAATCCTGCATTTGCAAGTGGATAGGTCGTATTATTCTTTCCTTCTGCAAGCTTGATTAACTCAAACGGCTGCGACTTGCGCGAATTAGAGATGGTACGGTCATTCTCGACATTAACATGTGGTAATCCGTTTGGATTATCCGTAATCTTAAAGGTATGAATTGTATCATCCAGCACATAGCCTTCCGGTGCCTGCATTTCTTGAACTGTAATAGTTCCAAGAGGAATCACAGGATACGAAACATTCGTATTATAAAATAACGGATCACTTCCAGTTTGTAGATACTGTATGTCAAGATTTGCATTACCTTCTTTATCCGTCTTAATATACCATGTCCGGACTGCACTCTTTCCTGACTGTGCCGGATCCGTGTCCATCTGGATATCATAATACCGGATTGCAAATACGCATCCTTCCAAAAGAACCGTACCGGCAGAATCCTTCTTCTGCACCAACACAGAAGCCGGATCTCCTCCCGCTTCCTCTGGAACGTTAAAGGTTACCGGAATATCACTGTCTACTTTTTCTCTGTAAACATTATTGTTGATTCTGTATCCAGGTGATGCTTTTGTTTCCTTCACATAATATGTGCCATATGGCAGATTTCCGACGGAACCATTACCATTTTCATCCGTTACAATCGTTGCAACTGCATTTTGTCCTACCTGTGCATCCGCATTTGTTTTGAAAATGCCGAATTGGGCTCCCTTTAAGCTATAACAGGCGTTTCCATCCGTTATCTCCGGTGATGCGGAATACTTGTGGATTTTGATACTTCCGGTTCCCTGTGCCGTAGCCGTTACGCTTGCACTCTTGGATAAAGACTCATTCGGTGACGCAAAACATGCATCCTGATAAGATGCGCTCCAATATATACGCGCTGCATAATTAGATACACCGTTTTTATCACCGTCTCCGTAATACTTTGTATGACTGGCGCCGTTCCCGGTCTTAGCTGTGAATGCCAGTTTCTTTCCCTGCATATCCTTATAGCTTGCAGTGATTGTAACGATCTGCCCGAATACGTGCTGTGTTACATCTGTGTTTGTAAAGGTATCTTTAATCGTTCTAGTCGTCGATGTAAGTGCACCATAATCAGCTGTAAATGCTGCCTGATTAGACGCATCTGCCGAGATTGTCAGATAGTCATAATAGTTAGTGCCATTCACATTTAGTTTTGTGCCGGAATGCTTTACTGTGACAGCTCCAGAGCTCGCATTTGTGAGAAGCTTGTTACACATGCCGGTTGAGCTGTACACGACACGGAAAATGACGTTGCCAGAGGCATCTTTATAACCATCTGTCAGTTCACTGCCTTTATAAGTTTCCCAAACTTTTTTTTCTGCGTTATAAACCTGCGTCGTAATTGTCTGTTCCGGATTATAAGCTGCCGTTGCATCGATGTAATTTCCAACAACCTTAAAGTCCTTATACTGGTCATACCAGCGGCGGGCATTGTCCGAGATCGACCGTAAATGATTAAATGCTGCATTGACACTTTCCCCGCTTACTTTTCCTCTGACCGTTCTGATATCGCAGTCAGATACTGTGCTATGCACGGCTGCCTGCGTCAACGCCCTTGCTTCATCCTGTGTCATAGGATAGACATGACCGGCAACCATGATACCCATGACCGGCTTACCATCAATGATGTAAGTGCCATACGTACCTCCGTCCTGCGTGTTTCGTCCATCACCTGAATTAGGATCTGCCCGACGCCCACCATATGCGAACATCAAGAGTGCGATGTCTGCTGCAGTGTCGCGATCAGACAGCCACTGTCGGCCCTCCTTGTATGCCGTATCAGATTTAGCTGAGCTTTTCGTCGATTGCATACAGTAAGCTTCTGTCTCTCTTCCTGATGCATCCGTTGCCTTTAAAGCCCCGTGCAGGCTTGGTGTGTAATCTGTTGCTGTTATATCCACATACGAAGACAAGTACCAGCCGTCCCAGTACCGGCTGTGGATATAAAGTGTCTCTCCCTGATCAGTAAGATCTTGTACCTCAATCCCTCCTTCCTGCAAGTCTTCAGTCTCTCCTGTTGTTTCCTGTGTGGCATCCGTATCTGATGCCGTTTCCTCTGCCATTACGTTAAAAGGCATAGAAAAAGCCGTAGTCAGGATCACGACTGCGGCTGTGAATAGCGCTGCTATCCTTTTTTTGCTTTTTAATAGCATCCTCAATTCCTCCTTTTTGCTATTATTTATTGATTTATATAAACAGCCTGATCACTTGATACAGGTTGGAACTTTCAGCGATTAAAAGAAAGCATCAAAAAAGGAACAACCACCCGGATTGTTCCTCTTTTCTACTCATATTTTGTTTTTAAATAATTAAAGGTATTTGTTATTTTTATCGTCATTGTTTGATCCCCATTTGCATTATCTGGGTGATACACTTTTAATAATTCCTTATATCTTTTCGTAAGTGAAGCTTTATCAGTACATCCATTAAACAACGAATCATCTATTGATTCCTTTTTTCTTTCATTATTAACATTTTTACTATTTGCAGAGTTTTCCTGTCTTTGCTCAGTATTTTTTTGTGATGTACTTTTTTGATTATATAACAATATATAATCTTTAAATTCTTTATAGCGTTGCATAATATTGATCTGTTGCCTTACTATAGATTCCAGATACTTTTCTGCAAAGCATAGGTCCTGTACTTTTTGTGAGAACCGACTTGCTGAATATATTGCTTGTCTTTTATCCTCTAAACTTCCCCACAAAGGATCTACTCTGAATCGGAATTGACTATATTCCTCAAACAAAATATCTAATTCGCATCTACGACATATTTCAATAACTCTTTCATTTATAACTTTTTGTGTCTCGACTGCATCCAAATATCTTTGGTAGAATATTTTTATTCTTTTCTGAAACTTTTCTTGTTCATTTGCCCGTACAAGTTCTTCTGATTCCACGACTTGAACATGTGTCACCTTTTTTGTTGGAACCGATATATAATTATTTCCTATTAGCTGATTATATGATGCAAAATGCAATAATTCTCCTAATATAACAGAAATAATAATTACAACTATCCCAACGATTCCTGACGGGTTTATCACATCATATATAAGTAATCCCCATGCAAAACCCAATATGATCTGAATTATAATCCCGATGTATTTCAGTGTCATTAAAAATACTAGCAATACACCTGCTCCAATTCCGAGAATAAGAGATGTGGTAAAATCAAATTTTTTATGAGCCATTATCGTCACTAATACGGCACATATCAAAAGATCAAACACTATTAAATTGCAACCCTCGCCATTATCCATCCGTATTTCTCCCAACTAATTTACTGAATCTGATAGTGCCCATATTCCGGTTCTGTGACCATGTCCGTACCGATCACAACTCTTTCTTTAAATCCAGTCGAGTATGAAGGGTGTTCATTGCCATTAATTCCTCCAATATGTGCAACCGGGTCTTTATCTTTATCTCCTCTCACGTATTCATCGTCGTAAAATTTTTTATGACAGTTTTTTCCATTACAGATAGCATAATCTCTTAATTCCACAATTTCCTTCGTCTCAGTATATGCCGGTTCTGTCGCTACCCATACGACCTTGCGTGTTGCCGGTGCAGGATCATCGCTCCAGTATCCGTCCCGGATTGTGAATGTTTCTGTTTTTATCGTTCCTTTTTTGTTTACACCGCAGCTACAGATCACATTGTATTTTGGATCCCAGAATGCGAAATGCTGCTCCATTTCTTCTTTTGTTCTGTAAATATTATTGCAGCTATCACACTGATAATATGTCACCGTCACGGTCTGCTCTGCAATCCATGTTGGCTTGCTAGTATCTGTGCTAGGCTTGGTGCTGCTCTGATTGTTTCCCGGATTTTCTGTTGTACCGGTTGCATTCGCGTCATTGAAGCTCTTGGCGGTCGTCTGTGTGATGCCCTTAACAGTTGCTCCCGGTGCTGCAGCTCCCTTTTTCACAAGAATGATCTGGATTGCTTCGAGCCGTTTTCCATAACCGGCAGTTCCGGCACTCTCGCCATTCTTCGCCCAGCCCATCCAGCCGAAGGTCTGTGCATGTACACGATAGTAGATATCATAATGGTTTGCAAGTTCACCTGTAAGCCGGATCCGGATAGCTTCCAGTCTCTTTGACTGTCCGCTTGTTCCGGAAAGTGCACCATCCCTCACCCAGTCCATCCATCCGTAGGTCTGTACGTGCGTCTGGTACTCGACGCTACCGTTGTAGCTGCTCCGCGCATCGATGCTGATCGCTTCGAGCCGCTTTGCCTGTCCAGTCGTTCCGCTTACGCTTCCATCCTTCGCCCATTTGGTTTCCCATCCATAAGTCTGCCGGTGTACCCGGTAATTGATGCTTGCTGCTGTCTCTACTGTATTCTTTGGTATGATCTGAATTTTAACCTCTTCCAGTCTCTTTGCTTCTCCTGTCGTTCCGGCGAGTGCTCCGTTATATACCCAGCCCTGATTGTCACCGTAAGTCTGGATATGCACCTGATAACGGATATCATAGTGCTGTGCCAGTTCCCCGGTCAGCCGCATCTGGATTGCTTCCAGCCGCTTTGCCTCGCCTGTCGTCCCGGCTGGCTGTCCGGCAGTTAACCAGTTTGTCCAGCCGTATGTCTGCCGGTGTACCCGGTACTGGATCGTTCCTGTATATCCTGATTCGTTCTGCAGGTTGATCGTCATGGATTCGACACGCTTTGCCTGTCCTCTGGTTCCAAGCACCAGCGTATCGATGCCATTTTCCTTCACGATCTTTCCGTTTGTGTCACCGTATGTCTGTACGTGCGCCTTTCCATAGATACTGATTCCTGCTGCAGCTTTACTGTTTATCGCCGGAAGCTGCGTGACCATAAGCACGGCTGCAAGTGCAGCAGTTACAATTCGCTTGATACCTTTCTTCATATTGATTCCTCCCATCCATTCATGTCATCTGTTTTTAACTGTCTTGATTATAGCATAAATTTATGTAATAAAAAAATGTACAATTTAATAGATTGTACATTTTTATGGTTTCCTATTTTTTTGTGATCGTCGCTGCTGGTTTCTTTTCTGGCAGCACCAGATCTTTGCCATCATGCATATTATAGAATTTACTATTATGCTATTCATGTTTTTCTTCCTCCGTTTTGTCTCTGTCAATCCAATTGAGATTTTTCATTTTTAGATATTCATTATCCAGTTCCAGGAACCTTATCCGATTTTCCAGCATTTCAACCTTGTAAGAATTTATCCGCTTATTAATATAGTTTGCAAAACAAGTAACTACAAACATTAACAGTAACTCCAGAAGCAGAAACATCATCTCAAATTCTCCCATCTGACACTCATCAGAAGTCATCCATATTAACCACGCAGCAATCTGACCTGCATACAAAATAACGTATGATACCATAATTTTTCCCTGCCTTTCCTAAAAAATCCCGCGTCCTGCTTCGTTCCGTTCCCGCTCCTTATTTACCTCGTTGGCTATGATCTGATTCTCGACAAAGTCCCGGATCAGATGCTCGCCTCCAGGTATTTTATCCTTAAAATATTGAATCATATCCTGCGTATCTATTTTTTCCAACGCCATTCCTATCTTCTCATATATCGTTGCTCCCGGCCGCTGATAGGCTTTGTAGGTTGCCAGAGCTTCTTCCGTATTGGTTCGTTCCTGATGTGGTGTATCTCCCTTTATGAATTTCTCGCTTCCCCAGAAATCCTTGATACTGATTTCCGTGTCATCGATATTAATATCCGTATATCCATATTCGATATATCCCTGTTTGGTACGTTCTGCTGCATCATAGGTCAGACATGTTTTATTTTCTGTCGTGAAATCATATTCCCCATCCTCATCAAATTCCTGCGTAGCGGTTACCTGATATCCGGATATCGAAATATCCCATCGCTTCATCTGCAGATCCTCTGGTGACAGCAACTTCCCTTCTGCAGGATCGTAAAGATACCGGAGCGTGTCCTTTCCTTCGTCCCGGACATCCACATAATATATTTTCTTATCTGATATCTCTCCGCCACGACGCATCTCAATGTAATTAACTGCATCATTCATATACACAAACGATGCCAGATCATGTTCTTCAATCGTAAAATCATCCTTCACCAATCCATATCCGACTACACCCTTATCCATGTGCATCCTCCTCTCACGCAAAAGGAGCAGACCATTTATGATCTACTCCTTGTCACTATTGTTATAATATCTGTTTATCATAAGTTCACGGTTTTTCTTGTTGCTATTATATTCATGCTTATAAATAAACGGTATCTTTACATTCTCTTTTTTGTATATTCCAAACCGATCCTGATTAACATATTTTCTAAGACCTCTACTGACCCATTCCATTGTTGTGGGGAACGAGACACCATATTCTTTCCCTTTCATAACTTTCTCCCATAAAAAGGAGCAGACCTTTAAGATCTGCTCCGTGTCACTATGTTATATTCCTCTCTGATTCTGCCGGTCGTCAATCTGCGGATCCGGCAGTTCCACCTTGATCTCCTGGCTGTCTTTATCAAAGTGATAAATGCTGTTCGACAGGAACTCAGTATCACTCACAACAAACTTGTTAACCTCCATCGCTGTACGCTGCAGCATCTCCGGATCCATTTCATCATTATCCGGGCAGAGCAACACTTCATTGGTACTTGACGGCACGATATAGAATCCACATTCCAGTTCTCCAGAAAGCTGCGTAACCTGATCCTGCGCATACAAGATAGTTGTTGCTCCAGCAATCCTAGGAAGATTGGATAAGACGTAAATTCCTGTGTCTGGGAGTTCTTCCTGCACAAGTCCGTTTGATTCCAAGCTCCTGATAACATCTTCCAGTTTATTTATTCTTACCGGGAATAAAAACTCGGTATTTTTCAACGCTGCAGCATAAAGTTCCTTCTCATTAATTTCAAGCCTTGCTGTGTGATCGTGCGTCACGATTGCACTTGCAATTCCGGTTTCGTCCACACGTACAAGCATCCGGATTGTTACTGCAAGATCCATGTATTTCTTATATGGAACCTCCTTAAGCATTTCTTTGTTTTTCTCGTAATTAACAACTTTCAGATAGCAGTTTGAAAAATACTGTTCCTTCTGGTTGAAAATCTCTGTCCGCAGATCATTCGTACTTTCGAGAGAAGCCTTATATGTTTCAGCAATCTCCTTGATGACCGCATCCATGTCCCCGGTGTCCTGGTACTGTCTGTAATACTGCTCCATATAGATCGTTGGAGCAACATTCACATCTTCCCGGCTGATTACAAGACCTGTATGCGGAGTGTTGTTGTTATGTGTTACTTCCTGCAGCTGGATATTGTCAAAGTCATATCCCAACAGGTACTCACCGATATTATCCCGGATCTCATTACAAAAATCGTTAAATTCCATCCTACTGTTCCTCCTTCTTCTCAGCTTTTTCCTTCTTCGCCTCTGCAAGCCGCTTGGCAAATTCCTGCAATGCATCCAGCTTCCTTTCTGTCTTTGGTTCGTACTCAACTGTTACCTTTTCCATATGCTTTCCCTCCTTTCTCTTACACCCCGTTATCATTTCTTTATTGGAAAAAAATAAAGAGACAATGGGAAGACGTATTTATGCCGATATAGCACTTCATTTACAAAGCCTAGATCTGCCTCACTGATTTCCGCAACATTTACTGCTCTTATCTTTTGCGATAGTTGCTTTGTGTTGCCACAATAATTGATCTCAATCCCCCTTGTACTTCCATGCAGAGCCGATCGATAATTCCAATCCTGCACATTAGTTTCAATGTCATAAATCCACTCTGCCAGTTTTTTCCGGTCTTTTTCTGACATACCATATAAATCAGATTGAGACTGTATCGGATAATGCTTCTTATATAAATCTGAATTAAACATGATTTTCTCCCGTCTCTTTGAATACTGTTTTCCCAATATCTTCCTCCGAAAAATATATCGCTTCCCGCTTTATCGTTTCCGCGTGATAGGTTATGTTTTTCTCCCTGGTAATTTCTATATCTTTAATAGATGCCTTCCGAGCTTCCCCGGCTTTCAGTTGGTATATTTCCTGTCCTATCTTCAGAGCTGGTAGTTCATACAACTTTTCTGCATTTTTATATTTTTTTCGTTCACGATAACCCGCAAGCAAAATTGGCAGCAACATGATGAGTTCCAGCACTGACAAAGTATGTATTATTTGCTCCATATTTACCTCTTTCTAACATCTTTTACTATTTCATCAATCGTTATTGCAATCGGAAATAGAAATAAAGCTAAAAAGATTATGCCGCTTGCCGTTGATAAGTCCCATGCTTTTTTGAATAGCTGGTTTCCGAAGTAATAAATTGTTGCAAAAAGCTCCATATTTGCAGCACAGATAGCTTCCATAAGCCGAACATGCAAGTCGTAAGACTCCAATTTTGCTAATTTTACATTCAAGTAAATCACCCTACACGCCATTATTACAAGTACAACCGTTACTATTATTCCTGATGTTTTACTATCTATAACCATACTTTCCCCTTATTAATTTGTGCCGATATAGAACCTCATTTACAAATCTTAAATCTTCATCGCTGATTTCCGCAGCATTCATAGCTCCTATCTTTTGCGATAACTGTTTTATGTCACCGCAATAATTGATCGCAATCCTTCTTCTACTTCCGCGCACAGCTTCACGATAATTCCAATTCTTTACATCAGTTTCAATCGCATATACCCACTCTGACAGTTTTTTTCTGTCTTTGTCCGACATACCATATAAATCAGATTGGGACTGTATCGGATAATGCCTCTTATATAAATCTGAATTAAACATGACCATTACTCCTGTGTCAGTATTTGTATCGTTTTAGACAGGTATTCCTTTCAAAATATTCGTTATTTTGTTCTTATACGCCTGTACCCTCCCATTGATATCTTCCCATGCTACAGCTTCCTCTTCATCCAGCACCTCCGGCTTTTCACCCGCAAGTGCAATATCCTGCAGCTCACTTAATCGTTCGATCGTCATGATGCACCTCCTTCTTCTCCGTGACCGTTCCCCGCTGGTATTTACTTTTTGCCCATCCTTCGTCAAGCTCCTGAATCTGATCGTAGCAGTAAAGCGTCGCTTTGACATCTTCGAGACTGTTATGATATTCTCCATCCGGCATATAGCCGAAATACTCAGCACATGACCTTAGCTTTTTCCATTTGTATCCGTCATATTGATTGCTCCATTCTCCATATATCACTGAAAAGACAGTCATCACGTCGTACCATTCACACGTCAGTGATTCAAGCTGCATCCCCCATTTCTCAAGCATTCCGACATCGAAGGGTATATTATAGGCTATACACAGCTTTGCACTTTCAAAAATCCCTTTTACTTTTGGAATCAGTTCGTGCGGATATCGTGCATTCGCTACCATATACTGAGAAATGCCGTTTACATCTTGCGCGTCGTACCATTCCGTCGTCCAATAAGGCTTTACATATTCATCAATAAGAACGTTACCATCTCCATCGATAATACTGATCTGCAGTATCTCGTCCTGATCGGGATCAAGCCCAGTCGTTTCTATATCGAAAACAATAATCCCGCTTGGATTCTCACACGGAATCGATGGCTGTTTTGCTGCCCGATTCATCAAGTCATAAGCAAGTGCTCTGTGTATCTGCTGCTGTTCGTCCGTAATCTGCTCTCTTGCAATCGATACCTTATAGCTAACCTCTTCCGCTATCATTTCCTGATAATTATTATTTTGTTTTTCTCTTCGCCTTGCTTCTGCAGCTTTTCTTTTCTGCCGCTGTTCTTCCTTGTATGTAGCAATTTCTTCTTCGGTCATATCACGTACCTGATCTTCCCGGTAGTACATGTAACATCCATAGCAATATTGGCTCGACCACAGCTGCTCTCCATCATCCGGATCCGTTGGTGTTTTATTTTCTTTTTTCCACTGATTCTCTGTTTTCAAAACACGATCAGCAAACTCAGCACTGGTTCGACACTTCATGGCACACCTCCCTGCTTATAATTCTCCTCGTTCCGGCTGCGACTTCATCCTTGATTTATCTGCCTGCTCTATTTCAACCAGTTGCTCCTTGTACTTATCTATCTGCTCCATCGACAGCCATTCCGGCTTTCCTTCTTCGGAAAAGCTGTTCCACAGCGCTTTCATGTTATCAATCTGATCTTCCACGTTATCAGCCCAAAGAAAGTCACCAATTCGGTATTTCGGTCCGGAGTCTCCTGTTAAATAGTTACAATCAAATCGCATCCGATCAAGGAACTGATATTTAACAGGACTGTCTGGCGGTTCCCGATCAATCAATCCCTGTATATATTTATCAACCATATCTTATCCCCCTATTGCTTACTTGAATGGCAGGTCATTACCTGTCAGCCCGGTTGGAATATCAGTGAACCCATCCGCTGATGCATTTCCCGGTTCAGGATATCCCTGACTTTTTTTACTCTCAGCAAATTCCTGTTCTTCTACAACAACCTCTGTTGTATAAACTTTGTTACCGTCCTTATTTGTATAGCTGCCTGTCTGAATACGACCTGTAATCGCAATCTTTGTACCCTGCTTCA
>OGML01002840.1_pt1 | contig 11533 bp, 9 predicted proteins | sample 1572951 | NCBI WGS metagenome assembly OGML01 (sample SAMEA2581883, study PRJEB24529) | metagenome | biome: Human gut stool | place: China | collected 2011 | reverse complement strand
CACCGTCTGCACCAGGGCAATATCATCGGTAATGCGGTAGACGGCAGCATCGTCCCGGCTGTCGTAGCCAACCAGAAGGTCGGGGTCTTTTTCGCCCCGGGGCAGCTTTTCCAGAATGCGGCTCAGTACCCCGGCACCCAGCTTGGCGGTGCATCCGCCGCCGGTGCAGAATACAATAGGGCCCTGTTCTGCCATTTCATGCACGCTCCTTTTCATCAAAATAAGTCAACACGCCCTGCACCTCATATTTTTTGCGCAGGAGCGCGAGGGTCTGTTCTCCGGCAGCAATGCGGGCGGGGTCATCCGCCTGATTGAGCACCACAGAAAAACGGCGGTTTCCCACCCGTTTTCGTCCTCCTTGCTCACTGGCCAGCAGCCTTGCCAGCAGCTCCGGGGTCAGAAGCGTTTCGGGGGCAGCGCCCAGCAGGGCGCAGGCCTGCTCCAGCCGGAAGCAGACCTCCCGCAGAGGTCTGCCCAGTGCGGACAATCCGGCCACACCCAGCACGACATCGCTTTCCGGCAGCAGCACCGGTTCATGGGCCGCCGGGGCCTTGCAGGGCAGCCGTTTTGCACCGTCCGCTTCCAGAAGAACAATATCAGCCTGTGCCATCCAGCGGGTCAGCTGTTCCGGCGGCAGGGCGGTCAGCTTGCCCTGCTCTGCCGGGACACCGGCCACGGCATATCGTCCTTCCGCCCAGAGGGCCGCAAGGGCAGCCTCATCTGCGGCATAATTCTCCCCGGGCTGCCGGATGTGGGTTGTGGTGCTCACCAGCACCCGCCAGCCTTTGGCGGCACAATGCCGGGCAAAGGCATAGAGCAGGGTGGTTTTTCCGCCGCCGCCCACCAGCGAGATCACATGGCCCTTTTCAGCCAGAAACGGAAAATGTGTTTCCGAAAGCATCAGCGGTTTTCTTCCACCGCCATGGCGACCTGCTCCGGGGTGATGGGCAGCTCGTAGAAGCGGGTACCGATGGCATTGTAGATGGCATCCGCGATGGCGGGCAGCGGGGTGTTGATGACCACCTCACCGATGGATTTTGCACCGAACGGGCCGTTAGGCTCATAGCTGCTCTCAAACTCCACCCGGATGTGGCCGATGTCCACACGGGCGGGGATCTTATACTGCATAAAGGAATTCTCCATCGGCCAGCCCTTGGCATCGTAGGTGATGTTCTCGGTCAGGGCCATGCCGATGCCCTGCAGGATGCCGCCCTCGGTCTGCACACGGGTCAGGTTGGGGTTGATGGGGGTGCCGCAGTCCACACAGGCGGCATAATCCACCACCTTGACCTCACCGGTCTCCTTATCCAGCTCAATTTCAGCCGCGCCGACCATGTAGGGCGGGGGCGAAAGGGGCGAGGTGTGGGTCTCGGTGATCTCCAGCGGCACCATGTGGCCGAACTGGGAGGCGAAGACCACCTCGGAGAGAGAGACCCTCTTCTCCGGGTCTGCGTTCAGGGAGACGAACTTGCCGTCAAAATCCACGGCATCTTCGGTCGTCTGGAGCAGCTCCGCGCCCAGCTTGCAGATCTGGCCGCGCAGCCGGAGGGCGCACTTTTCCACTGCCTTGCCGGTGACATAGGTGGTAGAGGAAGCGTAGGAGCCGGAATCATAGGGCGAGGTGTCGGTATCCGCGCCAAAGACGGTGATATTGTCTAGGTCACAGTCCAGCACCTCGGCGGCGATCTGAGCCAGCGTGGTGTCACAGCCGGTGCCCATATCGGCAGCGCCGATGATGAGGGAGTAGAACCCGTCATCGTTTACCTTGAGGGTGGCACTGCCCACATCCATGCCGGAAATGCCGGAGCCCTGCATGGCCATGCCCATACCCACGGCGCGCACCTTGCCATTGCCAAGGTCGCGCACAGGGTACTTGTTGTCCCAGTCGATCATCTCGTGGACTTTTTTCAGGCAGCGGTCCAGCGCGCAGCTGGTGTTCACAGCGCCGTAATAGGCGGGCATCACATCGCCCTCTTTGACGATGTTCATTTCGCGGATCTTGAAGGGATCCATGTGGAGCCTGGCAGCCAGCTCGTTGACGGCAGATTCCACTGCAAACAGGCCCTGGGTCGCACCATAGCCGCGGTACGCACCGGCAGACATGTGGTTGGTGTAGACCACGCCGCTGACAAAACGGAAGGCTTCGGCCTTGCCGTACAGCGGGATGGACTTGTGACCGGAAAGGCCCACCGTTGTGGGGCCGTGCTCACCATAAGCACCGGTGTTGGACAGGGTGTAGAGGTCGATGCCCTTCACGATGCCGTCCTTGGTGGCACCCAGACGGACGTGCATCTCCATCTCGTGGCGGGGCGAAGATGCGGTCTGGCTCTCTTCGCGGGTGAAGATCAGCTTACAGGGCTTCTTGGTCTTCCAGGTAACAAAGGCCGGATAGATGGCCGAGACCGCCGTCTGCTTGGCACCAAAGCCGCCGCCGATGCGGGGCTTGATGACACGGATCATGGATTTGGGGATGTGCAGGGCGTTTGCCACATTGCGGCGGGTGTGGAACACGATCTGGGTCGAGCTGAGGATGTTCAGCCGTCCGTACAGGTCCATCCAGCAGCAGGTGCGGAAAGTCTCCATCATGGCCTGCTGACAGGCCTTGGTGTGATAGACACGGTCGATGACAACATCGCACTTTGCCAGTACGGCATCGATGTCGCCGTCGCCGCACGCATCGTGGGCACAGAGGTTGCGCTTGTTGTCGGCACCCACGGGACTCAGGCTCTCCCAGTTGTCCTCCGGGTGGACAAGGATGGGGTTGTCCTTCGCAGTGTGGAAATCCAGCACCGGCTCCAGCACCTGATACTCCACCTTGATGAGCTTCATGGCTTTCTCAACACACTTCTCATCCTTGCCCACCACAATAGCCACCACGTCCCCCACAAAGCGGACGTGGCGGTCAATGACCAGGCGGTCGTAGGGGCTGGCTTCGGGGTAGGTCTGGCCGGCCTGCGTGTAGCGGCGGGCGTTCTGATCCACATCCTCCCAGGTGAAGATGGCCTCGATGCCGGGCACCTTTTTGGCCACGGACGTGTCGATGCGCTCCACCATGGCGTTGGCATGGGGCGAACGGTACAGCTTGACGATCAGGCAGTCTGCCGGGGCCAGATCATCCATGTAAACGGGCTTGCCGGTCACAAGCTGCATGGCATCCTTTTTGCGGAATGCTTTGTTGACGTTTTTCATTCGGCACCCTCCTGTTTTGCTTTTTTCCAGGCGAGGAAATTCTGGATGCCCCGGAGCTGGCCCTCGTAGCCGGAGCAGCGGCAGAGGTTGCCCGCGAGATATTCCTTGATCTCCTCCTCAGTGGGGTATTCCTTTTCCCGGAAGAGGGCGAGGGCGTTCATAATAAAGCCCGGGTTGCAGAAGCCGCACTGCTCCGCACCCTGATCGGCGATAAAAGCACCGAACTCAGCAGCCTCCTCCTGCAGGCCCTCCAGCGTGGTCACCCTGTGGCCGTCGGCACGGGCTGCCAGCACAGAGCAGGACAGCACCGGCACATCGTCCAGAAAGACGGTGCACAGGCCGCAGTTGGAGGTCTCACAGCCGCGCTTGACACTGTAACAGCCGTGTGCGCGGACAAAATCGATGAGCAGGGTGTCCGGTGCGGCCTCTGCCGTGACTTTGGTTCCGTTCAGAATAATATTCACCTGCATCTTGTCTCACCTGTTCCCTTCCAATTTCAGCACAGCGCGCTTGACCAGCACCCCGGCCAGATGATTGCGGTATTCCGCACTGCCGCGCATGTTGCTCTCCGTCCGGATGTTTGCCCGCACCTCAGCGGCAAAGCGGGCGGCGGTCAGCTCCGGCGTTTCGGCGGCATTGGGCTGCAGGGTATACAGCACTGCCTTGCCAGGCCGGGCACCAATGGCGACCCGGAAGCCCCCGGCCGTTTTCGCGGCGGCACAGGTCAGCACCGGGAAATCCGTCTGGCTGTTGCGCACCGACTGATAGCAGAATGCTGCCTGCTCCTTCGGCACGATGACCCGCACCAGGATATCCCTGTCGTACGGGCGCTGAGCATACTCCGAAAGCGGCACGATGCCGCCCTTGTAGAGCTCCACCGAAGCGTTCAGGGCCAGGAACATGGTCAGAACATCGGAAAAGCCAAAGCGGCTGTAAATGCTGCCGCCCACGGTGGCAAGGTTGCGCAGCTGTACGCCCACAATGTGGCGAACAGATTCCCGCACAGCGCCGTCCGTATAGGCATTGAGTCCCTCGTGGAGCTCGATCTGCCGCAGGGGCACCATGGCCCCGATGGAAAAGCCCTCGGCCGTTTCCTCAATTTTGTCCAGCCCAAGGCCTGACAGGTCGATGGCGGTGCCGACATTGATGTTCTCCATCTTGAGCCAGATCATGCCGCCGATGACCCGATTGTTTCGCTTCTGGTTGAGCTGCCAGGCTTCCTCGAGGCTTTCGGCCCGTTTGTATTCCCGGATCGTCATCATACGCAGTACCTCTCTTTTTTCGATTGCTACTTTTATTTTATCACAAAATCCCTTATAATGCCACTGGAAAGACTGCCGCAGAGCCGGCAGGTTCAGGAGGAATGATTTTATGGCAGAGTTGTGCAGAAAGAACGCCCACCCTCCGGTGGGGTGCGTCATCATGGCATCGGGGCTGGCCCGGCGGTTCGGCTCCAACAAGCTGCTGGCCGATTTCGGGGGCCGCCCCCTGCTCTGCCGGGCGCTGGAGGTCACCGCCACCCCTGCCCTTGCCGCCCGGGTGGTCGTGACCCGCTCTGCCGGGGTAAAAGCCCTGTGTGACGCACAGGCCGTTCCCTGCCTGCTCCACAGCCTGCCGGGCCGGAACGACACTGTTCGGCTGGGGCTGGAGGCGCTGCTGGAGCAATGCCCCGGTCTTGCAGGCTGCATCTTCCTGCCCGGAGATCAGCCCCTGCTGCAGCGGGAGACGCTGGAAGCGCTGATCACTGCTTTTGCCCAGACACAAAAAGAAACAGAGCGGGCGATCTTCCGGCTGGGAGCCCGGGCCGCACTTGGCCCGGACACCGTTGTCGGAAGTCCCGTTCTGTTTGGATGCGGATATTTTCCCGCTCTGCGCACCCTGCCCGAAGGCAAGGGCGGCAGTGTTGTACTCAAGGCTCACCCTGAGCAGGTACAGATCGTTTACGCCCAGCGGTGGGAAGAACTGCTGGATGCAGATACGCCGGAAGCTCTGGAGGAGCTCTCCGCCATTGCAGCGCAATGGTGCGTCACCTGACAGGAGAGGCAAGGGCACTTCTTGGCTCCCTTGTCAGGGGAGCTGTCACCAAAGGTGACTGAGAGGTTTATACGGCCTTATCGTCCTTGGGCAGCAGCACGTTCAGCACAATGGCCACAAAGGCTGCGGGCACGATGCCGCTCTCGCCGCAGATCAACTGGAAGAACTGGGGGGTGTGTGCCAGGATGCTGGCATTTGCACCCATGCCGTAACCCACGCCCAGTGCAACGGAAACGATGGTCAGGGTGCGCGGGGTCATCTTTTCCTTGGTAATGAGCTGGATGCCGGACACCACGATGGAAGAGAACATCATCACGGCAGCACCGCCCAGAACAGCCTGCGGCATGATGGAGACCAGTGCGCCCAGCTTGGGGATCAGGCCGCAGAGGATCAGGAAGATGGCACCGGTAGCCAGTGCACCGCGGTTGACGACCTTGGTCATGGAGACCAGGCCCACGTTCTGGCTGAAGGAGGTGTTGGGCAGAACGCCGAAGCAGGCGGCAAAGGAAGAGCCCAGGCCGTCGCAGATAACACCGCCGGACAGCTCCTTATCGGTGGCCTCACGGCTCATGCCGCCCTCCATCACGCCGGAGATATCGCCCACGGTCTCCACAGCGGTGACGATGAACATGATCAGCACGGGCAGGATGGCGCGCATATCAAAAATGATCTTGACGGGAACCAGCTTGGGGATGGCAAACCAATCGGCCTGTGCCACCTTGCTCCAGTTCAGCACCCATGCCTTGGTGAACTCCACACCCTCGGCAGTGACACCGGTGGTGGGCAGGACAAAGCCCATGATGAAGGCTGCCAGATAGCCCGCCACGATGCCGATGAGGATGGAGGAGGAGCTCAGGAAGCCCGTGGTCCAATGCTTGAAGAACAGGATCACCACCAGCACGAATACAGCCAGCAGCAGGTTTTCCGCGGAACCGAAGTCCTTGGCTGCGTTGCCGCCGCCAAAGGAGTTGACACCCACGGAGATCAGGGACAGACCGATGGACAGCACCACCGTACCGGTGACCACCGAGGGGAAGAACTTGCGCAGGGGCTTGAGGAAGAAGCCCAGCACAGTCTCGAACAGGCCGCCCAGAATGGAAGCGCCCATGATGGCACCGTAGGCCAGCACACCGCCGCCCATGGAAGCAGCCACACTGTTGAACACGCCCAGGAAGCCGGAGCTGGTGCCCATGATAATGGGGACCTGACCGCCCACAGGGCCGATGGAGAACAGCTGCACCAGCGTGACCACACCGGCCACGAACATGGCGTTCTGCAGCAGGCTGACCTGCAGGTCAGCAAACTCACCGCCTGCAAGGCCGCAGGCACTGGTGATGATAAGAAGCGGGGTCAGGTTGCCCACGAACATGGCAAACACATGCTGCAGGCCCAGCGGGATGGCCTGGCGAAGGGGCATCTTGGCATCAAACTGGTATGCGCCCTTCTCCAACTCGATATTTTTGATCATAACTTCTCCTTTATCTAAAAGGCTTTTTTACACGACAAAAATTATTATAGCAGAGCCTTTCTCAAATTGGGAGAGGTCCGGGATGTTTTTTGTTCATTTTTAGTTCATAAGTCATACTTTAACTTTGAATTGTTCTTCTAGGAAGTACAAAATCAGATAGATCAGCCCCCTGCTCCCGGCACCAGAAGCCTTTGAGGCGCATCGATGGCCGTAGTGCCCTCTGCAAGGTCGTTGGCGGCAAGCATCTGGGCCGGGGAGACATGGAACCGCCTGGCGATGGCAAACAGCTCCTCCCCCGCCTGTGCATAATAGATGCGCAGGCTGATCTCCGGGTCCGCCGGGGTCAACGGCTCTCCCAGCGCGATGGAACCCACACAGGTGTTTCCGCTCCGCTGTAGGATGGCTCCTTCTGCCTTGACGGAAAGGGTGACCTCCAGTGTGCCGTTTGCGCAGACACAGCGCAGGTCCTCGGCACGGAGCCAGCACTCCGGGATCAGCTCCGCGTCCGAGGGCAGCTCCCGCCCCAGCGGCAGGGCAAGCTCCAACACCTTTTCATAGCTTTCCAGCTCCGAAAGGCTGTTCTCCCCAAAGGCAGTCACAGTCACCCGGCTGGTCAGATCCCAGTTGTTTTCCCTGTATGCCAGCAGGGCCGGGCCAAAGGAGGCAAAGCAGGCCAGAATTTTAGCCCCAGCGTCCGGCAGAGGGCCGGAGCCGGTCAGGGTCACGGTCTCGTCCAGGGTGCAGGCCAGCGATTCCGTCTGTACCGTCTGCGGGGTCTGTTCTGTCTCAAATTTCGTGGAGAAGGCATCCGCCACGCACTGCAGCTGGTAGGGCCTCCATGCCCGCAGGCGCAGCATCAGGGTGGCGGTCAGGCGGCTGGGTTCCTCCCCTTCTCCCTCCGTAAGCGTAAAGCCCACCGGCTCGGCCACGCAGAGGCAGCGGCAGTCCTCGCTCAGGCCGTCCACATCCAGCACCTGATTGAAGTTCAGGTTCACGCTCTGGCTCTGCAGTACCGGGTCGCCCTCGGCACGCCAGGCACAGGAAACGACCAGCCCGCCCTTGGCAACGGCTTTCCCGTTCAGGAGCTTGAGATCTCCGACAGAGGCATTGCCGCTGAGGTCCAAAACGGCGGCGGGCGGCGTGGGAAAGCGGATCTCGCCCTCGACCGTGACCAGCTTTTCCAGCACAGCGGCACGCCGCACCCCGGAAAGGGTGACCAGTTTCTGCTCCACCCCGCCATCCGAAAGGGCCGTGATGACATCGGTTTTGACCTGCGTATGCACCGATACCACCAGCCCATACGCCCCCCGCACCTCGATGCGGCGCGGGTTGACGGTGCGGCAGTTCAGATATTCGGTCTGGCCCTCCACCTGCACGGCCCATGCCGTGAAGACGAACTCCGGCAGATCCAGCAGCTTGGTAAAAGGGAGCTTCTGCTCGGTCTGGCACAGACCCGCCCCCTCTTCCCCCTGATAATAGACCACACAGCGCAGATATCCCTCCAATTGCAGCTTGCCGGGCTGCAGCCGCTTTTGCAGCACCACCGGCCTGACAAAGCACTTGACCAGCTTGAACACCGGTGGCAGATAATCAGAGATCAGGATCTCTGTTTCCAGCGGCAGCTCTGCCTTGAGGGTACAGTTTGTCCCCGCCGCCGGCAGGGCATCCCGAAAGATCTTCAACTCCATGGTACGCGCTCCTTTCCTGTCCGCTCTTGGTGTCATTTTATTCCGGGAACAGGCAGGATAGAACGGAGCGCTTTTCCGGAGACGCAAAAGGCCGCCGCACAGCGTTTCCACTGCGCGGCGGCCTTATCACAATCAGGGTTCAGGGAAAGTCAGGTGCTTATTCAGCAGCCTTGGCAGCCTCGATCTGCTTGATCAGCTCGGGAACGACCTTGAACAGATCGCCCACGATGCCGTAGTCAGCAACACCGAAGATGGGTGCGCTCTCGTTCTTGTTGACGGCGATGATGCACTCGGAATCCTGCATACCAGCGGTGTGCTGGATGGCACCGGAAATGCCCAGAGCAACATAGATCTTGGGGTGGACCGTCTTACCGGTCTGACCGACCTGATGGTCAGCGGTCATCCAGCCTGCGTCGGTAACGGCACGGGAAGCACCCACAACGCCGCCGCCCAGTGCAGCAGCCAGCTGCTCAGCCAGCTCGATGCCCTTGTTGACATCCTTGCTGATGCCGCGGCCAACAGAGACGATGACATCGGCACCGATCAGATCGACCAGCTTCTCAGCGGCCTTCTCGACGCTCAGGACCTCGGTCTTGATGTCATCAGCGGTCAGGCTGAAAGCGGGCTTCACGATCTGGCAGGCATCGGCCTTGGCCTGATCGAAGGGAGCCTTCTTCATGACGCCGGGACGGACGGTGGACATCTGCGGACGGAAGCGGGGGCAGATGATGGTAGCCATCAGATGGCCGCCGAATGCGGGACGGGTCATCTTCAGGTTGCGGTCTTCCATATCGAACTTCTGCTTGGACAGGTCGATGGTGGAGCTCTCCTTCAGGAAGTCGATGTACTTTGCAGTGTCGATATCCAGATGGGTAGCATCAGCGGTCAGGCCGGTGTGCAGACGGGCTGCGCAGCGGGGGCCGAGGTCGCGGCCCAGGTTGGTGGCGCCGATTAGCATGATCTCGGGCTTTTTGTCCATGATGAGGTCGCACAGCGCCTTGGCATAGCCATCGGTGGTGTAGTCCTTCAGCAGGGGGCTGTCGATATTGTAAACGCGGTCGGCACCGTAGCCGCCCAGCGCCTTGACATAGTCCTCGTTCAGCTCGCTGCCCATAACAACGCCGCAAAGCTCAACGCCCAGGTCGTTGGCCAGCTTGCGGCCTTCGCTCAGCAGCTGATAGCTGATGGTCTGGATCTGACCTTCGCGCTGCTCGCAGAATACCCACACGCCCTTGAAGGCGGCGGTGTCCATTGCATTGAATTCAGCCATTGTTCGTTTCTCCTTCCTCAAATCAGGTGCTTGTCGTTCAGGATGCCGACCAGCTGGGCAGCGTCCTCGACCTTCATGCCGGCGCCCTTGACCGGAGGAGCAAAGGACTTGTAGACGTTCGTCGGGGAGCCCTTCAGGCCGATGGTATCGGTCTCGATGAGCGGGTCGTCCTTCAGAGCGTTGTAGTCATAGACCTCGAGGGGCTTGTCATAGCACTCGAAGATGCCGGAGATGTTCATGTAACGGGGAGTGTTCAGCTCCTTGATGCAGGTGAGCAGGCAGGGAGTCTGGACCTTCAGCTCCATGTAGCCGTCCTCAAGCTGACGCTTTACGGTCAGGGCGTTGCCGTCCTTCTTGATTTCGGTGACATAGGTGACCTGAGGCAGATGCAGCTTTTCAGCGATCTGGGGGCCGACCTGTGCGGTATCGCCATCAATTGCCTGACGGCCGCAGAACACAACGTCCTCGGGGCCAACGCCGATCTTATTGACAGCAGCAGCCAGGATCTGGCTGGTTGCAAAGGTATCGGAACCGCCGAACTCACGGCCGGAGACCAGAACAGCCTTATCAGCGCCGCGGGCCAGCAGCTCACGCAGCATGCCCTCTGCCGGCGGGGGACCCATGGTAACAACAACGACCTCGCAGCCGGTGGCGTCCTTCAGTTTCAGGGCGGCCTCCAGAGCGTTCAGGTCATCGGGGTTGGTGATGGTTGCCATGGATGCACGATCCAAAGTGCCATCGGGCTTGACGGACACCTTGCCGGAGGTATCAGGAACCTGCTTTACACAAACAATTGCTTTCATTGTAACTCTTGCCTCCCTTACTTCAGCAGCGCGCCGGAAATGACCATCATCTGCACTTCGCTGGTGCCCTCGTAGATCTCAGTGATCTTGGCATCACGCATCATGCGCTCGATGGGGTAGTCACGGGTGTAGCCGTAACCACCGAACAGCTGCAGGCAGCGGCGGGTCACATCGCTTGCGGTGCGGGCTGCGATCAGCTTAGCCTGTGCAGCCTCGACGCTGTAACGAACCTTTGCGCCATCCATAGCCTGCTGCTTCTTCAGAGCGGCAGCATAAACCAGATACTTGGCAGCCTCAACACGAGCCTTCATCTCAGCCAGCTCGAACTGGGTGTTCTGGAAAGCAGCAATAGCACGGCCGAACTGCTTGCGCTCCTTGACGTAAGCAATGGTCTCCTCCAGAGCGCCCTCGGCAATGCCCAGAGCCTGAGAAGCGATGCCGATACGGCCGCCGTCCAGGGTAGCCATGGCCAGCTGGAAGCCCTTGCCGCGCACGCCCAGCATACGATCCTTCGGGATACGGCAATCCTCGAAGATCAGCTCGCAGGTGGAAGAACCACGGATGCCCATCTTATCCTCAGCCTTGCCGACGGAGAAGCCCGGATCGGTGCGCTCAACGATGAAGGCAGAGCACAGCTTGGTGGGACGGCCCTTCTTATCCAGAACGCGGTCGGTGACAGCGATGACGATAAAGACATCAGCGAAACCGGCGTTGGTGATGAAGATCTTGGAGCCATTCAGAACCCAGCAGTCATCCTCTTCCTTGGCAATGGTCTGCTGACCCTGTGCATCGGTACCAGCGCCCGGCTCGGTCAGGCCGAAAGCGCCCAGCCACTCGCCGCTGCACAGCTTGGGCAGGTACTTTGCCTTCTGCTCGGGGGTGCCGTTCTCATAAATAGGAGCAGCGCACAGGCTGGTGTGAGCGGAGACGATGACACCGGTGGTGCCACAGACCTTGCTCAGCTCCTCCACTGCCATGACGTAGGACAGCACATCGCCGCCTGCACCGCCGACAGAGGTGGGGAAGTAAATGCCCATCATGCCCAGCTTGCCCATCTTCTCAACGGTCTCTTTGGGGAAGT
>OGML01002837.1_pt1 | contig 11537 bp, 10 predicted proteins | sample 1572951 | NCBI WGS metagenome assembly OGML01 (sample SAMEA2581883, study PRJEB24529) | metagenome | biome: Human gut stool | place: China | collected 2011 | reverse complement strand
TGCTTAGAGGGGCTATATGCGTATTGAACTTCCGGTTTCCCGGTTCTTCGCATCCAGATACTCCGTATAACCGCCCTCATACTGGCGAAAATGTCCATTTCCATCAAACGCGAAAATACGGTCTGCCACATTATCAAGAAAATAGCGGTCATGGGATACCAGAATCACAATACCAATAAAGGAATTCAGATAATCTTCCAGTATGGTCAGTGTCGGGATATCAAGCTCGTTGGTCACCTCATCCATAACCAGCACATTGGGTCCCTGCTGCAGCACTCCAAGCAGATAGAGCCGCCTCTTCTCTCCTCCGGAAAGCTTTCCAATGGGCGCATACTGCATGTCCGGCGTAAACAGAAAACGCTCCAGCATCTGGGACGCGCTGATGCTGCCGTCCTTTGTCTTTACATACTCCGCAACATTCTTAATATAGTCGATGACCTTGAGGCTCGTGTCCATGTCCTCATTCTCCTGGGAGAAATAGCCGAGCTTTACAGTCTGTCCGATCTCAATTGTTCCGGAATCCGGTTTGACCCAGCCGGCGATCATCTTCATCAACGTCGATTTTCCGACATTCGTATAACCTACCAAAGCGACACGCACCAGTTTACCCCGGTTTTTCCGTTGAATGACCTTTTGTTTGTCGATCTTGGTTAGTTCATTTTTCAAACGGCTGATTTTATCCCGGATGATCCGGCGGTCGGTCTCGATTTCCGTTTCTCCCGGTCCTCTTAATCCGATACCTCCTTTTTGTCTCTCCAGATGTGTCCACATTCCGGTCAGACGCGGAAGTAAATACTGGTATTGAGCCAGTTCCACCTGGGTTTTGGCATGTGCCGTACGTGCCCGGCTGGCAAAAATGTCCAGAATCAGGTTCGTCCGGTCCAGCACTTTGATTCCCGGAAAGACAGATTCTATATTTCGTAACTGTGTCGGGCTCAATTCATCGTCGAAAATAACCATATCTACCGGGTTTTCTTCGGTGTAAGCTTTGATTTCTTCCAGTTTCCCTTTGCCGATAAAAGTGGCATGTACCGGTTTATCTAAATTCTGTGTGAAAATTTTTACCGTTTCTGCTCCCGCTGTCTCTGCCAGAAATGACAATTCGTCGAGATATTCGGTCATCTGCTCGTAGGTGATCCCTTCCGATTGAAGGGCTACTCCTACTAATATCGCTTTCTCTGCTTCCTGATCCGTATAATACATATAAAATAATAAAATTTGAAGGCTGCTGCAATAACGTAAAACAGAGGCCTGCTGTTTCGGCATTCACCTTTTTCATGACAAAAGAAAGGGCTGACAAAAGATGACAGCCCTTTATAAATTTGATCGATAATCTGCTAATTGTTCGATAACTGGAAGTTGATCGGCAGAGTGTAGGCTACCCGTACAGGTTTGCCTCTCTGCTTTCCTGGTTTCCATTTCGGCATCGACTGCACAACACGTACAGCTTCCTTATCCAAAGAGGCATCTACTCCTCTCGCTACTTTTACGTCGGTAATAGAACCGTCTCTCTCGATCACGAACTGAATGAAAACTTTCCCCTGAATACCGTTTTCCATGGCCAGAACCGGATATTTTACATTCTTCGCAATCCATTTCGATACATTACCACCCGGGAAACTCGGCATATCTTCAACTACCTGGAAAATCTCTGACTCTCCGGTATTCTCTTCACCATATTCTCCAAAATCGGCGACATTTTCTATCACCTGGTTCTCCGATTGGTCTTCTGCGTCTAAAATTTCAAGATCATCGTCGATATTGGTGTCATCCTCTACAATATCGATCAAGTCCGTCAATTTCGGGGCTGGAGGAGGAGGAGGTGGAGGTTTTAGCATTTGTTGCGTAATCGGAATAATCTCATCTTCTATCTGTTCTTCAGCGGGAGTCTGAAATGGAGTTACTTGTTCGGTGGAAGATTTCCATTCAAAAGCAAATAACAGCACCGCTAAAGCCAGAGTAAGTCCGATCTCGAAGAAAACGCCTTTCTTCCCTTCCAGATCTGCTTTCGGTGACTTTTTAATTTCCATGATATTAAATTAATGTATTTATGTTGTCTTTTTTCTAGGGGGTAAAAGTAAAGAAAATCGGATTAAATACCAATATTTCAAACGTTTTTTTTGAATGAAACGTTAAATTTTCAAGGAACTGTTTTGTCAAATCTTAAGGATTTTAACAATTTTACGATTTTTTTTCTCCAAGCTTATCGTATTTTTGTAATCTTTATTTCAACCGACATGCTTAAAATTTATTATTTACGGATTTCCGATTTTCAGCATCTCTCCGAAGATGAACTGTTTCCGTTAGTAGGTGAAGACACGGTCCGGAAAGTAACCGGATACAAAAATCCCGGAGTCAGGCGTACAAAATTATTGGGTGAGGGGATGATTCGGCGGTTATTGTTCCGTTTGTGGGGACTGCACAAAGAAGATTACCTCATCCGTATAGGTGAACATGGTAAACCATTGGTGGAGAGCCGGTTTTCGGTTTGGTATAATTTATCGCATTCCGGTGATTATATCGTGGCGGCTTTTTCGCATCTCGAAGTCGGAATCGATATCGAGCAAAAAAGGAAAGCCCGCATGGAAGTGGCCCGGCGTTTTTTCCATCCTGCAGAAATTCAGTGCCTGCAAAATCTTGCCGGAGATGCGCAGGATGAACTGTTTTTCCGTTATTGGTCCGTGAAAGAAAGTTTTTTAAAATACACCGGTAGCGGCTTATCCTCCCCCTTGTCCGGTTTCGAAGTCCGCTTCGACGATCATCGGCCCCGCATATTTCAGTCAGAAAACCTTCGAAATCTCTCTATCTCTGCCTGTCCGGTCGATCCCGCATACAAATGCTTCGTTTGTGCAGAGACTACCGAAGAACCCGGGATCTTTCCATTCCTCGTCCCGGATCTCTTCCTGCCGGATGAATAACCGTTGTTATTCGCTTCCTTCCGTTTAAAGTCCTTTTTTACACAGATATTCGGCAATCTGTACTGCATTCAGAGCGGCGCCTTTTTTGATTTGGTCACCTACTAACCAGAAAGTCAATCCTTTTTCGTCCGCCAGGTCTTTGCGGATACGGCCTACATACACCGGATCTTTGCCTGATAAGAAAAGAGGCATCGGATAATCCTGTTCTGCCGGATTGTCTTGCAATACCAGACCTTCGGCACGGGAAAAAGCTTCCCGGACTTCCTCTACCGAGAGCGGGCGTTCTGTTTCGATCCAGATACTTTCCGAATGGGCCCGTAAGGCCGGTACTCTCACACAAGTAGAGCTTACCCGGATATCCGAATGCATGATTTTCCGTGTCTCGTTGAACATTTTCATTTCCTCTTTGGTATAGCCGTTATCCGTGAAAACGTCTACCTGAGGAATCAGGTTAAAAGCCAGTTGATAGGCGAATTTCTCCACCGTAGGTGTTTCCCCTGCCAGGATTTGCCGGTACTGATTATACAGTTCGTCCATAGCTGCTGCGCCTGCGCCGCTCGCTGCCTGATAGGTCGATACACGGGCCCGGGTGATGTGGCTCAATGGTTCGATGGCTTTTAAGGCAACCACCAGCAGGATAGTCGTACAGTTCGGATTCGCGATGATGCCACGGGGACGGTCGAGAGCATCTTCCGGGTTGACCTCCGGTACCACCAAAGGTACCTCTTCGTCCATTCTGAAAGCACTCGAATTATCGATCATTACAGCCCCGTATTTGGTGATCGTTTCGGCAAATTCTTTCGAAGTACCGCCTCCGGCCGAAACGAAAGCTATGTCGATGTCCTTAAAGTCGTCGTTGTGTTGTAAAAGTTTTACAGTCAGCGGCTGACCACGAAACAGGTATTGGGTGCCGGCGCTCCGTTTCGAACCGAATAACACCAACTCATCCATAGGAAAATTTCTTTCTTCCAATACGCGCAGAAACTCTTGTCCTACTGCTCCACTTGCCCCGACGATAGCTATTTTCATATTTTCAGGTTTTAAAAATGTATGATTATTGGATTGCAAAATTAATGTTTTGATGATCTCTAAAAAATATCCCGGTCGTTTTTTTCATCAAACATACTGTGTGTTTAATTTTAAACATCGGCTTTCCCGATAAACCTGTGTTTCCTCGGAGATTCCGGTTGTTAGCGTTTACCGGTGGTCCAGATGATTTTTTTCGATCATAGCTTTATCTTGCTTCTTCAAGCCCGAATTATACCAGAAAATAGGTTGATCGTGATCGGTCAGATACATCCTTCGCCGGGCTTTATAATCAGGGCTGATCAGTGAGTAACCGGTATTCAGTAATGGGGTCGTGATAGAGGCCATGTCCAGCATCGTGTGAAAAGCCACGATTGTAGATACCGGTTGTGTCTGGTTGGCGAGTGCCGTTGCATATCGTTCCGGGAATTCCTGCCGGTACTGATCGGAAAACCATAAGAATAGTGGTATGTGCAATTGATAATACGTCGGATGGGGCGAAGCATGCAGGAAGCGTTTCCGGTCGTCGTCCAACAAATCTTCCCCGTGGTCCGGGCTATAGTAAAGTGCTGTCGTATGATTCGTCGAATCCAGAATCTGGATCAGATGGTGCAGAAAATAGTCCGTATAACGGATGCTGTTATCATATGCGTTGATCAGTTGTTGCCGGTTTTTCACCTCCACTTCTGTCGCTTCGTCCGGGGTAAAATGGGCGAACTCCCTCGGATAACGTTCAAAATAGTTGAAATGTGAACCATAGGTGTGCAACACAAAAAATAAGTTATCCGGTAATGAATCGATATAATGCTGCACCAACGGAAGCATGGCATCGTCGTAGTTATTGACGGTATAGATCCCTCCTGCCGATGCCGGGCGGATATTGTGGTGGAAATCCGCTTCTGCTGCAAAATAGTCGGTAAAAGTACGGTTAGGCGTCTGATTCGAGAGGAAAATCGTTTTGAACCCTGCTTCTTTAAAGGCTTCGACAATACTTTTTTGCCCATAGATGTCTTCGAAATGCTCGGCATTGGCGGCGGATAAAATCAGGGGAACACTTTTATGTGTAGCATTTGCCTGTGTAATGGCATCTTTATATAAAGCCAGGCCCTGAATCTGGGATAACAGGGGGTTCGTTTCCCGTTCATATCCCCAAAGGCTCCAGTTCACCGCCCGGCTGGCTTCTCCTACTACCAACACATAAATCTCCCTATCCGCCGATTTTACACTTTTATGGGCCTGGAAAGTGAAGTCTTTCGACGTGAGAGGATAAATCATACTCCGTTGCCATTTTTTCACGGCAAAACGAAGATTATAATAGATATTCACCGGGAATACGTCGTATTGCAATTTATAGCTTCCCGTATTCCTGTTCGTAGCCGTGAAGGTCAAACCGTACGAAACCAGCCCGATAATCAACCCGGTACAAGCCATCTTTTTCCGGAACACAGGCGTCAGATGCACCCTCTTTTTACAACCGATAGCTGCAATCACAATCGTAGGGATATAGATCACACAAACCAGGATGATCGCCGGCCACAGATTATTCAGCAATTCACTGGCTTCCGTCACGTTGGTCGTCGCCAGGTTCAGAAACATATCGACAGCGATCACCGATTCGCCGAACAGGTAGAATAAAACGATCTGAAAAGCATTGAAGATCAATTGCGGGATCAATATCAGCTGCATCAATCCGATATTTTTCAACCACGAGAATACAAAAAGATACATTCCCAACGGAAAAGTGACCAGGATCACCTTTCCCATAAAAGAATAAGGTTCTGTAAATACCAGCAAAATACAGGGAATCAGGTTGACGATAACGAAGAAACGGAATAACTGACGTGCATCGGTCAGAAAACGTCGGAATAACAGATTTATTTGATGTAACATAGTCATTGTTTAAAAAGCTTCGTCGATATTAAAATAAAAAGCACTTTGCCCTTTTCCGAATCCATAATCCAACCGGACATTTACCCGTTTCTTGAATTCCCACCGGTAGCCGATGCCGTAAGTAGGCAGCGTTTCCTTCCATTTGAAGTACTTGAATTTCGGAAACACATTTCCTGCACCTCCCCAAAGGGCGATTCCATGCCGGTTGTAGATATGTTGTCTTAGTTCTACCTGAGTTTGTATCAGGTCGTTGTCCCGGTATTGTCCTTCATAATAGCCTCTCATCTGATAAGAACCTCCCAATAGGGCGACCATACTCCAGGGGGTATTGCCGTAATTGAATGTCCCCTGCAAATCGGATGCCAGAATGGCTCCTTTCCACAACTTATTGTATTGCCTGAAGAATACTTCTGTCCGTTTGAATTTGTTTCCCCAGAAATCCGGGAAAAAGAGCTGGTCGATTCTGGCATAAGTTCCCCGGTATGGATTAGGAAGAAAATCCCTCGAATCATAAGTCAGAAACAGACCGAATCCTTGTGTGGCGATATTTGCTTTTTCACCGTCCAGAAAACCGGGGTCTTTAAAATCTTTACCGTTGACATGCCTGAAAAGTCCCGTCACCCCCAGATAGGTGTTGGGAAACAGACGGCGTGAGAAATCCACCCGGATTTGTTTCTCCAGGCGTTTGTAAGTCGTGTAATGATCCTTCTGATTTCCGTTTGTATAACCGATACCCCAGTATTTACTCGGAAAAGAAAAGAAGTAAAAATTGATCCCGAGCCTGTATTTGTCTTCTTTAAAAATGGTCGTCCCCCGGATGCCTAACAGATAAAAACCGGTGGTAGTTACGTCCCCGTAAAAAGAAATGTTGGAAGGCGGAAGGGTCAGATGCTCCCGGTCTACCCGGTACAGTCCCGAAGCTACCAGACCTAGTCCCAATTTGGTGTCGCTCGAAAAATGCGGTCCGCCGATAACCGAGAAATCGAATCGTTTGGTTTCTTTCTCCTGGTTTGCTTCTGTGAAATAGCGGTATACATTTTTATACATCCTTTTGAAAAAGGCAGGACGTGACTCCAGGCTATCCACAGATAATGTGTCTGTAGTTGGGGTATTTCCATGGCTTATCGAGTAAGACAAGAGGAAGAATAAGATGAGGAGTACGCATTTTTGCATGCTTTTCTTTTTATTGACTTTATTTTCAAATGTTTAATGCACTTTTTTTCGTCCTGTACAAACCATTTTCGTACAAACTGTAAAACATTTACGCAAGAATGATGCCAAGGTTCAATAAATGAAAATGAATTTGAGATGAAAAAGATTTTTATTCTATGTTTAGGAATAGGACTCCTCTTCTCGTACCGAGGGTTCGGACAAGTGGGAGAAAAAGTTTTTTCTGTAAATATCCTGAATATGAATAATGACACTGTTGCTTTGCCGATGTTGGGACAGAAAAATTTGCTGATATTTTATGCTGATCCTTCACATCCTGGACAGAACAAAACCTTCCGCGATTATTTCAAGACTCATCCGGTGTCAGGGCTGGAAATTACATCTTATGGTATTGTCAATTTAGCTGCCGCTCCGATGCTTCCGAATGCTTTGATTAAGAGAATGGCTTTGAAAGAGGTAAAAGGAACGGATGGAAAAATTTATTTTGATCCGGATGGGATTTTAGCTACGGCTTGGAAATTACCAGGAGCGAATAATAATTTTACAGTGATCTTTATTAATAAGAATCAGGTAATTGAGTTTTATAAAGCTGGCCAGTTGACACCTGAAGAACAAGAACAGGTGATTGCTTTAGTACGAAAATATAGTAATTAGTTTTACTTTTTGATATCTGATTCGTACCCTTATTTTGTATATTTTGTAATTTTACGTTTGTTTTTTTTATATTTGTGCAATTATCATTATTTGTACAACTATCATTTTCGACGTAAGTGAGTATACAGAGTGATACATATCTTTTGAAATCGGGCGATACTGCGGCTTTTGAACGGGTATTCCAATATTACTCCCGAAGTATGTTTTATGTGGCGATGGGGTTAGTCGAGGACCGGCAAATTGCCGAGGATGCTGTACAGGAGAGTTTTATAAATTTATGGGCTCATCGGGAACAGATTAATCCGGATTATGACCTTCAATATTACCTGAATCAATCTGTCCGGAATTATATTTATAAGTATTTCCGGCATTGCCGGGTCAGGGAGAAGCATGCAGAAGCTTTGATCCGGGAGTATAAATTTTGGGCAGATTACAAATCCGAAGATTTGGCCGAGAAGGTAGAAAATGTCCGGGAATTACTTCTCTCTTTACCGGAAAACTGCCGGAAAATTTTTGTCATGGCTGTTATTGAGGGGACTGGTTATGCAGAAACCGCATCGAAACTGAATGTGTCAGTTAATACAGTCAAGTCACAGGTCAAAATTGCTTACCGTAAATTGAAGGGGATGTGGGGTATATCTGAAAATGAATTGCTTTTGTTTCTAATTTTTATTTATTTGAAAAAATTTTAATAATCTTTTCACCCTTTTAAATGTCTTAGGGTTATTAAAGACAAATTGATTTCGATCGACTGTTTTTAATACTATAGTTTTGGAAGGATGAAGGAGATTTTTACGAAAATATGGAAATTTCTTTGGGAAAGAACCGGAAGAAAAGAGCTGGATTCAGACGAAATCTGGTTGTTGGAGCGGATGGATCGTATTGCAGCTATTGAAGAACCGGATTATGACCGGATGTGGGAACGGATTCGCCGGAAAACGATTTGTAAAAACTCACCACGGGTAAAACTCTGGCGGGGAGTGGCTGCGGTGGCATTGCCTATGGCTGTCATTTGTACAGCAGTTTATTTTTTCCGGGAAAAAACGCAACAACCGTCCGGGCAATTTCTAGTGGAAAACCAGAAGGAGACTTCTTCCCGAATCAGTCTGACTTTGGGTAATGGAAAGGTGCTGAAGATTCCGAAAGATTCTGTCGGGGAGGTTTTGAAGACCGGACAGGTTGCTGTGCATCAGGATTCTTTGAAAGGGATTGTGTATGTTGTTTCCGGAAAAGAAGACGAAAAATTACATTATCATACGATAGAGATACCGGTAGGGGCTGATTACCGGCTAACCTTGTCCGATGGTACAGTTGTATATCTTAATTCTGCAAGTAAACTGACATTTCCTGCAGCTTTTGTCGGAGATGAACGACGGGTATTTCTGGAAGGGGAAGGTTATTTTGAAGTGGAGAGTGATAAACAGCATCCTTTCCGGGTGGAAGTGAATGGTACTATTGTCGAAGCTGTAGGGACAATTTTTAATATCAATGCTTATCCTGAAAAAGACGGAGTAGAAGCCACTTTGGTATCTGGTAAAGTGAATGTTGAAAACGGACAAGACCGGGTGTCTCTGATCCCCGGACAACAGGCCCGTTGTGGGATGAAGAATATTGAGGTTTGTGAGGTTGATACCCGGGAATACATCAGTTGGAAGAATGGAATGTTTATTTTCAATGAGATGACTTTGGAGAATATCATGGTGCAGATGCAACGTTGGTATGGGCTTGATGTCTTTTTCCAGAATGAAAGTGCTAAATCTCATGCTTTCAAAGGAATGATTGACAAGCACTTGTCACCCCAGGAAGTTTTCCGTATCATAGAAAAAATTGCAAATGTACGGTTTGAGATGAAAGGGAATACGGTGGTCATTGAGTAAGAACAAAAAAAAGTCCTTATTTCGGGCATAAAATTTCCGGAAAAAGTGAAAGCGAACTGATGTAAATTGAATTAAATGAGAGTAAAATTCAGGCTTGAGAAAACAGAAAATGGAATCTGTAAAATTTGCAGTAAATATTTAGTAATTAAAAGATAAAAATAGTGTAAGATGATAAAAAACAGAAATGAGTGATCGGGAATTTGTGGTTTCTACCCGATTTTATTTGAATTCATTTGATTTCACTCAATTCAACTTAAATAAAGGACCCTTTTTTAATCAAAATAAAAACCGGCGATTGCTGGACACAATCACCGGAAGATAACGTCCCGTTACTCTTTGGACGGAAATAACGGGAGATGTTGGATTTCAAATACAAACTTATGAAAAAAAAACAATTTTTTGTTGTACATCAGCGGCAATTGCCCCAAAAAACATTGCGTGTTATGAAATTAACGCTGATTTTGTGTTTGGTATTTCTAATCAAAGTAAATGCCAGAGGTTTTTCACAGGATATCCGGGTTTCGCTCGATTGTCAGAATGAGCGACTGGGAGATGTCTTTAAGGAGCTGGAAAAGCAGACCAATTATTTTTTCTTTTTCAATGTTAAAAGCATAGATACTGAAAAGAGAGTTTCCCTGTCTTTCAAAGAAGAAGAACTTGAACGTGCCTTGAAGAGAATTGTAGGCGATCGTTATCAGTATGAACTTTCTGGCAATCTGATCATTGTTACGGAAAGTAAATTGGGTACTCCCACAACTCCTCAGGCTCAGAAGAGGAAAATTACGGGAACTGTCAAGGATAAAAAGGGAGAGCCTTTACCGGGAGTGAATGTATTGGTGAAAGGAACATCTGTTGGAGTCGCTACTGATATCAATGGTAAATTTATAATTGAGAGCCCTGTGGTGAAGTCGCCTGTATTGGTTTTCTCATTTGTGGGAATGTTGAATAAAGAGGTGACTGTAAGTTCGGATGCTCCGCTGAATGTGGTGCTGGAAGACGAAGAAAAGGTGTTGGATGATGTTATTGTAACCGGTTACCGGAGTATCAGTAAGACTACCTTTACCGGTTCTTCAACTAAATTGCAGCAGGATGACATCAAACTGAAGGGGGTAATGGATGTCAGCCGTATGCTGGAAGGGGCTGTCGCTGGTGTGAGTATACAGAATGTGTCCGGAACTTTTGGTGCTGCCCCGAAAGTGCGTGTGCGTGGTGCTACCTCTTTGTCGGGTGAGAATAAGCCTTTGTGGGTGATTGACGGGATTGTACATGAAGACATTGTAAGTGTTAGTAATGATGATTTGACCAGTGGCGATCCTACGACCTTATTGGGATCGGCAGTGGCAGGTTTAAATGCCAATGATATTGAAAGTATTGATATCCTGAAAGATGCTGCTGCGACAGCGCTTTATGGAGCCCGGGCTATGAATGGGGTGGTGGTGGTAACTACCCGGCGGGGGGCTGAAGGGCGCCCTGTTTTCCGCTATTCCGGAAATTTTACCGTGCAACTTCGTCCTACTTATGCTGATTATGACATTATGAATTCCGGTGATCAGATGTCTGTATATGCTGAGCTTGAAAGAAAAGGGTTTTTGAATTCGGACTTGGTGAATGCGTCGAATTCCGGAGTGTATGGAAAAATGTATAAAATGATTAATTCCTTTGATCCGGAAACCGGAAAGTTTCAGTTGGAAAATACCCGGGAAGCCAGGAATGCATTTTTGAGACACTATGCCAATGCCAATACTGACTGGTTTAAAATTTTATTCCGGAATTCGCTGCAACAGGAGCATTCCATCAGCATTTCAGGAGGTAGCCAGCGTAGCCGTTCATATGCTTCTCTGAGTTTTCTGAATGATGAGGGCTGGACTGTGGCTGATAAGGTGAGACGTTATACCGCAAATCTTCGCAATAATTATAAATTGGCTGAAAATTTGGATTTAGGCGTACAATTGATAGGGTCACTACGGGATCAGAAAGCTCCGGGATCTTTGTCCCGCCGGAG
>OGML01002829.1_pt1 | contig 11572 bp, 11 predicted proteins | sample 1572951 | NCBI WGS metagenome assembly OGML01 (sample SAMEA2581883, study PRJEB24529) | metagenome | biome: Human gut stool | place: China | collected 2011 | reverse complement strand
AGGCCAAAGCGCATCTGCATGATTTCCCGTTCCCGGGAGCCTAGTTCAGAGACGGCAAGACGGAGCATCTCCCGTTCTGCTTCTGATTCAATATCTTTGCTGACAATATCTTCCTCTGTTCCCAGAATATCAGAGAGCAGCAATTCATTTCCATCCCAATCGGCACTAAGCGGCTCGTCAATGGAAATTTCGCCCCGGGACTGGGTATTTTTCCGCAGCACCATGAGTATTTCGTTTTCAATGCAGCGGGATGCATAGGTTGCCAGCTTTATCTTCTTGTCCGGATTGAACGTATTGATCGCCTTGATCAGTCCGATCGTTCCTATGGATATCAGATCTTCCACTCCAACGCCCGTATTATCAAATTTTTTCGCAATGTATACCACCAGTCTTAAATTGTGTTCAATCAGCTGTGACTTTGCAAACTGGTCATTCCCCGTTCCCAGTCCCGCAATTGCCCTTGCTTCTTCTTCTGCTCCCAGCGGCGCAGGCAGCACATCACTTCCCCCGATATAATGTACGTCTCCCTGCTTTAACATCATCATGTTTTTAAATGTCGGAACCATTTTAAACTGAAAACGATCCGGAACAGATACTTTGATTACCATAAAAACCTCCTCATTTACTTTCCTGTTTTACCCCTTTAAAAGCTGTGCATTCACAAGAAATTCATATTCTCCGTCTGATGAAAGTGTCTGCGCCGTCAATCCAATCAGCGCATCTTCCACCTGTATTTCTTTTTTGCCGTAGCATATGTACATGGTATCTGCCGTAATTACCTCAAGCATTCCGCTGTCACACCCCAGTGACCGGAACGGAATCACATGATACTTTACTTTCGTGCAATCATTTATTTCATGAAGAACTTCCAAAAAGCTGTCTTTCTGCGCGATACACACCGGTCTGTGAAACAGCGGATCCTGTAAAACATTTCCCGTATCCACAAACCCTTTTATATAAATCTTTCTCCCCCTTAAAACACAACATACACGACACAGTTTGTCGGAATACACTTTAATTCTTACCAGCTGCCTGTATAAAAGCAGCAAAAAGCCAAAGGATACTCCGAGAAATACCATCAGTTCCCTGTCACGCACAATTACCTGTCTGATAATATATCCTGCATATGTATAATAGTACAAAACGTGCATTACACCCCCCAGCATAAATGCAGCAGCATACAGCGCAAAAAATCCTTTTATCAGTTCCGCGAATGCAACATTCCCTGCACAGATTCTTACCATACCCATGCCAATACAAATATAGGTCACTATATTTGCGGCGAATTTGTATTCCTGCGGTACCAGACATACAATAACGGCTCCCATTGCTCCAAAAGTGGCGGAAAGTATCATCCGCAGATATGTGGCAGCATATCTGCACAGGCTGTTTACTACAGCAATCACAATGAAATCCATTATAAAGTTGATACAGAAGAATACATCCAGATAAATAACGATTGAATTATCACCTCCCAAAACGTATTATAGATTGTTCGCCCTGCGAATTTTGTCGTTTTTGCGTTAAAAGGAAAATATTTCAAAAAAATAAGAGATACCTTCAATTTTCATGAAAGTATCTCTCTGATTCACCAAATTTTATTATCGGTCTTTTTTCTGTAAAAATGTCGGGATATTAATACCCTTTTCCTTTACACTGCTTGTTACCGGTGCCGCAGGCTTTAAGCCCGGAAGCGGAGCAACCGGTGCTGCCGGTTTAACCGCAGATGCAGGCTTGTCCACTGACGCAGCCGGTGCACCTGAATATGTATAAGCCGGTTTTACTGCCGGTCTTGGAGCCTGTGCTGCCTTTGCGCCGAAGCCTGCCAGCGCATTGTTTACATTCGTATCTTCCAGACCTGTTGCAATAACGGTAATTGTTGCCGTATCCGTACAGCTTTCATCATACATTGCACCAAAAATAATATTGGCATTCTCACCTGCGAGTTCCTGAACATAGCTTGCAGCTTCATTGGCTTCAATCAAGCTGATATCGCCTGAAATATTGATAATAACGTGTGAAGCACCTTCGATGGTTGTTTCAAGAAGCGGACTTGTAACTGCCTGCTTTACAGCTTCCACTGCCTTGTCATCACCTGTTGCCGTACCGATACCGATATGGGCAACACCCTTGTTAATCATAACGGTCTTGACATCGGCAAAATCCAGATTGATAAGACCCGGTACATTAATCAGATCCGTAATACCCTGCACTGCCTGCTGTAATACTTCATCTGCTTTCTTTAAAGCATCCGGCATCGTTGTTCTTCTGTCTACGATTTCAAGAAGCTTGTCATTCGGAATGACAATCAGTGTATCTACATTATCTTTTAATTTTTCAATTCCTGACAGCGCATTGGTCATACGCGTTCTGGCTTCAAACTTAAACGGCTTTGTAACAACACCGACCGTAAGGATTCCCAGTTCCTTGGAAATCTTTGCAACAACCGGAGCTGCACCGGTTCCTGTTCCGCCGCCCATACCACAGGTAACAAATACCATATCGGCACCTTTAATGGCCTGTGTCAGTTCTTCTACATTTTCCTCTGCTGCCTTTTCACCAATCTCAGGCTGGGCACCTGCACCCAGTCCCTTTGTCAGCTTTTCACCGATCTGAATGGCTGTCGGCGCTTTGCATAACTGCAATGCCTGACTATCTGTATTAATTCCAATAAATTCTACACCACTGATATTTTCATCTATCATTCTGTTGACCGCATTATTACCGGCGCCGCCAACACCGACAACGATAATCTTCGCTGCCGAATCTGCTTCGTTTGTCATAATCTCTAACAAGGGTACCTGCCTCCTAACATACTTTCGCATTTCTGCACTATGACTTATTCTATAATTTTTGTTGCAAAATAGCAATAGCTTTTTCTAATTTTCTTTCTTAAAAATAATAGAAGCAGTTGTTCCGTCATAATTTTCAAGATGAAGCGTTCCTTTCATTCCGGTAAGCTTTTCTGACACCTGTTTTAATGCATACAGCTTATCATTGCAGTCTGCGGCACTGCCAAGCATAACTTTTACATTCCCCATATAAAGACTGACATTATACGAAGAATCAAAATACACCTTTTTTACGCCCAGCTGGTATTTATCAAATGCCTGTGTCAGTTCCAGAATCTGTGAAAAGACCGCATCGTTACCGACCTCGAGTTTGGCATCCAGTACAATCGACTTAAAATCCAGTCCCGTAATCTGCGGTACATCTTCATAATTTTCCGAAGAACTCTCCACCACAATCCCGTCTTTATCAAAATACATATTACAGCCCATGTAGCTGATATAACCGACAATCGCTTTTTCATAAACTGCAACGTTCATTTTATTGGGCCATGTCACTTCCACATCATATTTCTGTATAAACGGAATATTTTTATTCTTTTTGCCAAACAGCGTATAAATCAGCGCATTGGGATGTTCTGTTCCAAAAATGCACTCTGTCATCTGCTGCTGCGTATAATGCTTATTGCCGGTATAAGTAATATCCGTTACCATAAAACCCGCATAAATGCCACCTCCTGCCAGCAGCAGCGCAATGACAATCCCCGCCAGTATCCATTTTAATTTTCTTTTATTATTTTTTCTGCCTAACTGTTTTCCCATTCAATCTCTGCTCCAAGTCCTTTTAAATTTTCACATAAATCCATATACCCGCGCAAAATATAGTCTGCATCATGAATAACCGTTGTTTCCTGTGCTGCCAGTCCAGCTGTGATAAGTGCCGCCGTTCCTCTTAAATCTTCTCCGTATACTTCGCTTCCCTTCAGCGTTTCTACGCCTTTTACAAGCACGCTGTCCCCGGACAGTGTAATATCCGCACCCATTTTTTTGAGCCATGGCACAGTCTTAAAACGGTTTTCAAAAATCTGTTCTTTTAAAATCAAAGTGCCCTCGCCCACACTTGCCACAGAAAGTACCATGGACTGCATATCCGTCGGAAAATCCGGGTAAGCACCGGTACATATCTTATGAAGATTCACCGGACGGTGATACCTCTGCACCAGCATGGCTTCTCCCTCCATACGGATATCCATGCCCATTCCGGTAAATACATCCAAAAATCCGCGGCACAGTGACGGTGTCACACCCTGTAAGTAAACACTGCCACCACAGGCAGCTACCGCCGCCATATAGGTTCCGGCGACAATACGATCCGGCTTTGCAAAAAATTCTGCGGACTGTAAAACGCCTTTTCCACGTACCCGGACGCATTCTGTCCCTGCACCGGTAATCACTGCACCACACTTTTCAAGATAGGCGCACAGGCTTTCAATTTCCGGTTCCTTTGCCGCATTGTAAAGCACAGTCGTTCCACACTGTGCCGCTGCTGCCATCAGGGCATTCTCTGTTGCACCCACACTTGGAAAGCGCAGGGTGATTTCTGACGGGTGAAGTCCCGTTGTTTCCATTTCAATAAAATCTTCTGACACGCTCCATGATGCTCCAAGGCATTTGAGGGCATGCAGATGAATGTCTAACGGACGGCTTCCGATGCTGCACCCGCCCGGATAAGCAAGCCTTACTTTCCCGAAACGTGTCAGCACCGGTCCCATTAACACAGAAGATGCCCTGAGCTGCTTTGTGTCCTCTGCTTTAATTTCCTCGTACTCTGCCATGCTTGTATCAATGACAAGGCATCCTTTTTTGAAATCCGTCTTACAGTGCAGATGGTTTAAAATCCCACACATTGCACGTACATCGGCAATATCCGGGCAGCCCCGTATTACCGTAACGCCCTCATTCATCAGGGATGCCGCCATCACCGGAAGCACTGCATTTTTCGCACCGTGGATACATACACTGCCAAACAGCCGTTTTCCGCCATTTATTACGATTTTTCCCAAAATAAAAACCCCCGGAGAAGCTATATTTTATTATATTCGCCAGACTCCGGGAGGTTGCTATCTTTCTAACCGTATTTTACTTGAAATATTTAAGACAATCCCCATTTCCAGCAGCAAGAAGAAACTTGCCGTACCGCCGTAGCTGATAAACGGCAGTGAAACACCGGTATTCGGGATAAAGTTGGTTACAACGGCAATATTTAATACCACCTGTACCGCTACATGGGCAAATACCCCTGCTGCCAGCATTGTACCGAATAAGTCTGGTGCATTCTGCGCAATGTGGATAATCCGCCACAGCATCAGTGCAAATACTAAAATAATGCACATTGCCCCGAACAGTCCGAGTTCTTCACAGATAATGGAAAATATCATATCGTTTTGTGATTCCGGGATAAAACCCAGCTTTTGCAGACTCTTTCCGAGTCCTTTTCCAAACAGTCCGCCCGAACCGATTGCATAAAGTCCCTGCACGGTCTGGTAGCCGATTCCGCTGGAGTAATTTTCCGGCTGAATCCACATGAGCAGACGGTTCATACGGAAGTTTTCTGTCATGCCCTGATGCGCAATGCCGAGCAGCCAGTTATATAACGCTGCTACACCGCCCGCGCCAAGTCCTGCGAGTACCACGAAAAATTTGTATTTCGGATACGCCACAAAAATCATGACGAAAGCGATTGCCAGAATAATCAGCGCACTACTCATATTGCTGGAAATCACCATAATCAGGATTGCTTCAAATCCTGCAATCAGTACAAATAAAAAGAAATTATACCACAGGCTTTTAATCTTTGACCCTGCCGCACATACTGCCGCAGACAGCATAATAATCACGGCCGTCTTTGACACATCCGCAGGCTGCACGCCAATCGGACCGAAACGAATCCAGCGCGTTGCACCGTTGGCAGTTTTACCAAACGGAATCAGCGCCAGAATCAATAACAGCGACAGTGCAAAAAACGCCGGTGCGATTTTCCTTAAAACATGGTAGTCTAACCGGTACATAATATACATCATAATAAAGCCCAGCACATCAAAAATCAGCTGTTTTTTAAAATAGTACTCCGAACTGCCGTATTCCATCTGTGCCGTGTAAGAACTGGTACTGTAAATCATCACCAGTCCGAATCCAACAATAAATATAATGACAAATAATGATATAGCATCATCAAAAAGAGAAGCTAGAGAATTCTTATCAAATAATGCCATCACATTAGATGGAGAGATAATAAATGATGAAAATTATATCGTAACAAATAACAAAAAGAATCACATCATCAGAAGAGGAAAGAAAAAATACTACTTAATAAAAATAAACTAAAGTTTTCTATGAAACTTTAGTTTTTATTTTTAAAATATTATTACTCCTATTAGGAATATTAAAATATACTTTTACATCATTACTAGTTAAACCATATAAAAAATCCTCAAAGCAAATATCTCTATTATTAATATTAACATAATCATCATATGCCTCTTTAACAAATATTTTCTTATTATCGAAATGTATAAAATTATTAAACATATAAAATTCATCATCATCTTCAACAATACAACTATTCATCTTAATAGAATAATCATTCATTAAATATGAAAGTTCACTACAGCTAATTTCTCTTCTAGTTAAAAAAACACCAGCCATAAATGAAGAAAAATTTTCTACATTTTCCACTGAATTCACCTCACAATGTAAAATTATATATTAAAAATAAATAAAAGTCAAAACAAATATTTAAATTTATCAACTTTTCTGATATAATATATGCTTGAAGGAGGAACTATGAACCAAGTATTAGACGACATTAATTTTGATAATTATGTAGTAATCGGTGTCTCTGCAGGGCCTGACTCAATGTGCCTATTAGACTTGCTAGAAAAAAAGACAAACAAAATAATAGTATGTCACATAAATCATAATATCCGCAAACAAAGTATAATAGAAGAAAATTATTTTGAAAATGAAGCCAGAAAAATAAGATATAACTTCTACGAAGAAATACTAAAAAAATATCATTCAAATCAGTTATTTCTTGCCCACCATGGTGATGATTTAATTGAAACAATTCAAATGCGTTTAACTCGTGGAAGTAATTTAAGTGGTTACATAGGAATTAAAATGATTAATGAAAACAATAACTATAAAATTCTAAGACCATTGTTAAGTACCACAAAAGAAAACATTCTAAACTACTTAAATGATAAAAATATTTCATATCGCATTGATAAAACTAATGAAGAATTAAAACACACTAGAAATAAATACCGCCATTATATATTGCCGTTTTTAAAAAAAGAGAATAAAAAGGTGCACGAAAAATATTTAAAATTTTCAAAAGAATTAATAGAATATGATAATTTTGTTAATACTTATATTAGAAATAATAATTTTATTGTTGATAACAAAATAATTATTAACAAAATAAAGGACGAAAGTGATTTTATCAAAAGAAAAGCTTTAGAATTACTTATTAAAGAAATTCAAAAAGATGATATATTTGACATATCTGATGAACAAATGAAAAATCTAATGAAGTTATACACATTAGATAACAAAGAAATAGATTTAAATAACAACTATCAAGGAATAAATAGTTATGGAAAAATTTTGATTTTAAAGAAAAATAGTGAAATATTAAATAAAGTTTTAATAGATAAAGATATGAAATTATCAGATTATTACTTTTATTATAATGATGAGACTAAAAAAGATAACACAAATTCATGTATATTATTAAATAGTAATGAAATAAAACTTCCTTTATATATAAGGTCAATTGATAATGGCGATAGAATAGTTGTTAAGAATTTAAATGGTAGTAAAAAAGTAAGTGATATTTTTATAGATAATAAGGTTCCGAAATATAAAAGAAGCACTTATCCCATCCTAGTTGATGCAAATAATACCATTTTATGGGTACCAAATCTAAAAAAATCACAATTTTCTAAAGACTTTTCTGAAAAATATGATATAATAATTAAATGTGAGGCAAGGTGAATCGAATAAATGAATACAAAAATGAAAAAAAATAACAATTTTAAAAATTTATTACCCTATGTAGTTCTAATGGCAGTAATTGCTTTTGTACTACTTGCACTAAATATGCAAGGAACAACAATTAAAGAACTAAAAACAGGGGAATTAATCTCAGAATTAAAAGAAAATAACGTAACAGAAGTAACAGTTACTCCTCAAAGTAACAAAAGTATTTATGTTATTGAAGGTAGATTAGAAGGATATAAAAAATCTGAAAAATTTACATCAAGAGTTGTAGCAAGTGAACTAGACACAGTTCTTGAACTTATTAATGAAAATAATGTAAAAGAATATGATACAAATCCAGATCCAGGTGAAAACATAATTCTATATTTAGCAGTTAATGTATTACCTTTATTATTAATGGTAGTAATAATGTATGTTTTATTTACAAAATTGGCTAATTCCAATAAGAACTCAATGGATTTTGGTAGAAGTAAAGCTAGATTAAGCAATGATTCTGATAAGAAGAGTTTCAAAGATGTAGCTGGATTAAAAGAAGAAAAAGAAGAAGTTGAAGAATTAATTGATTTTCTAAAGAACCCTAAAAAGTTTGAAAAAATGGGAGCAAGAATTCCTAAAGGAGTTTTATTAGTAGGTCCTCCAGGAACAGGTAAAACTTTACTTGCTAAAGCTATTGCTGGTGAAGCTAATGTACCATTCTTCTTTATAAGTGGTTCAGATTTCGTTGAATTATTTGTAGGTGTCGGAGCATCACGTGTTCGTGATATGTTCAAAGAAGCAAAAAGAAATGCTCCATGTTTAATATTCATAGATGAAATTGATGCTGTAGGTCGTCAAAGAGGAACAGGTCTTGGCGGTGGACATGATGAAAGAGAACAAACACTTAACCAATTATTAACTGAAATGGATGGTTTCGGTGAAAATGAAGGTATTATCATTATTGCAGCCACAAATAGACCAGATGTTCTAGACCCAGCTCTACTTCGTCCAGGTCGTTTCGATAGACAAGTAACAGTAAGTCTACCAGATGCTAATGAACGTGAACAAATCTTAAAAGTTCATGCTAAAAATAAAACATTAGGAAAAGATGTTAACTTAACAAATTTATCTTTACGTACACCAGGTTTCTCTGGAGCAGATCTAGAAAACCTACTTAACGAAGCTGCACTTCTTACTGTTCGTCGTAACAAACATGCCATAACAATGGATGAAATTGATGAAGCAACAGATAGAGTTTTACTCGGACCAGCTAAAACAACAAGAAAAATTACCGATAAAGAAAAGAAACTTGTTTCAATACATGAAGCAGGACATGCTGTAATTGGTATAAAGTTAGAAGATGCTCAAGAAGTTCACAAAATTACAATTATACCTCGTGGTATGGCTGGTGGTTACACAATGATGCTTCCAAAAGAAGAAAAAATTGCTGTAATGACTAAAGATGAATTGTTAGCTCAAATCACTGGTTTACTAGGTGGTCGTGTAAGTGAAGAAATGTTCTTACATGAAATTTCAACCGGAGCAAGTGATGACTTCAAAAAAGCAACACGTATTGCAAGAAGTATGGTTACTGAATATGGAATGAGTGACTTAGGTCCAGTTCAATATGAAGAAAAGAGTGAAAATGTCTTCTTAGGAAGAGATTATGCTAAATCAAGAGATTTCTCAGATCAAGTAGCTTTAGAAATTGATGAACAAGTTCGTAAGATTATCGAAGATTGTTATGAAAAAGCTAAAAAGATTATTGGTGAAAACAAAGATTTAATTTTTGCTTTAAGTGATGCATTAATGCAATACGAAACAATTACTAAAGAACAAATTGAATCGATCGTGGAAACAGGTAAGATTAAACCAATCGAAGAAATTAAAGAAGAAAACCAAACAGAAGTTAAAGAAGAACCAAAGAAAAAAGTAAAGAAAAATAACGAAGAAAATAAATAATTGTTGCAAAGTTTATAAACTTGTGATAAATTAATAAAGAACGGATGTGTTAAAATATGTTAGAAAATATATTACTTGTAGTATCTGTATTATTAATTGCTATAGTCCTTTTACAAGGAAACAAAGCAAGTGATGCAGGTTCAATTATAACTGGTGGAAATGAAAATTTATTTGGACACCAAAAAGAAAGAGGATTAGAACTTGTTGTAACAAGATTAACAATGATTCTAGGAGTGCTTTTCTTTGTAATATCTTTAATATTATTCTTAAAGTAGTGGTTAATCCCACTATTTTTTGTTTTAAACTTATCACAAACCAAGATAAACACTTGAAAAAATAAGTGTTTTTGCTCTTCAACCATCAAAGATTATAACTTATAATAAATAAAGTTGAAACATACTTTATTTTTTTTGGTCAATAATGTATAATATTATTAATGATAGGAGATACATATGAAAAAAAATGGATTTACATTAATTGAAATATTAGTAGTTATAGCTCTTTTAGCAGCGGTTTCTGTAACTGTCGGAGTAAGTATGACAGGAATGACACAAAGAGAAAATGAAAAAAAGATAAAAGAGTATAAAACAACAATTGAAGATGCCGCATGTGTATATGTTGAAGTTAAGAATATGACAACTGATACTACAGTATCTATTGGAACACTTCTAGATGAAGGATATTTAAGGAAAAACTTAACAAATCCAAGTACAAAAAAAAATATTGAAGAAGAAAGGACAAAAACAGTAACTATCAAATGGGTAAACAATGAAAAAAAATGTGAATTTAAGACTAGTTAAATTTATTCAAATATGATATACTTTATGTGTGATAAATATGAAAGATAAAAAGCGGGTTCAAACAATTTTATTAATTTTAATTGGGGTTATTGCGATTATACTAGCTATCGTTTTAATTTTTGGTGGCTTAAAAGATAAAAAAGTGAAAAAATATTACAATAAAGTTGAAAATGCAGCATGCAAATTAGCGGAAGATGAAAACTACAATGAAGTCTTATGTGATGCATTTAAAAACTTATGTAAAATTGATTTTGAAAAGTTAATTAACCGAGAATATATCGATAGTAGTTTAATAAATCCATTAACCAAAAAGAAAATTAGTGAAGATACTAAAGGTTATGTACAAGTATCTTGGAAGGATGAAAAGATAGTTTGTACCTATAAAGAAGGTTAGATTGGATGAAAGAAAAAATTATTGAAGTTTTAAAAGAATGTACAAAAGCACAAACACTAAATGATATTAACAGAAAAATGCATATGAGTTCCATGAAAGAAATTGAAGAAATGGAAAGTGCATTAAATGAATTGGTAGAAGAAGGAATAGTGCATAAATCCAAAAAACATGAATACATTCTCATGGAAAATACAAAAGCCCTTAAAGTGGGTGTTTTACGCATTAATAAAAATGGTAATGGATTTGTAAGTGTAAAAGATGGAGAAGACGTTTTTGTTTATAAAACGGATTTAATGGGAGCGATAAACGGAGACTTTGTTGAAGTTGAAATTACATCTAAATTAGATGACCCAGATCCATCTGGAGTAATAAGGCATATTTTAAAAAGAGATTTAAAATATGTTGTAGGTGAAATGGTAGTTATCAACAAAAAATTATCGTTTAAACCAGATGATGAAAAATTAAATGTAGCATTTAGAATAACTAAAGAAAGTATGAAAGGATGTGTTGAAGGACACAAAGTAGTAGTTACTATATTAAAAGAAATCAGAGATAGAGTATTCCTTGGTAAAGTGGAAAAAATAATT
>OGML01002822.1_pt1 | contig 11595 bp, 6 predicted proteins | sample 1572951 | NCBI WGS metagenome assembly OGML01 (sample SAMEA2581883, study PRJEB24529) | metagenome | biome: Human gut stool | place: China | collected 2011 | reverse complement strand
TGGTGCGGCTGGACAGGCTGGGCACATAGGTGCCGTTGCTGGCCTGCTCGAACACCCGGCGCACCACATACAGCTTGCGGTCAAAGTCGATGCCCTTGCTCACCTTGGCGGGCTTTTTGATGAAGCACTGCCAGATGGAGGGCATGCAGTCGCGGGCTTTCTGGCCCACGGCGTCCGGGTCCACGGGCACCTTGCGCCAGGCCAGGAACTCCAGCCCCTCCTTGCGGGTGACCACCTCGAACAGCTTCATGGCTTGGGCGCGCATGTGCTCGTTCTGGGGGAAGAAGAACATGCCCACGCCGTATTCCCGCTCGTTGCCAAGGCGGATGTTGCATTCATCGGCCACCTTGGAGAAAAATTTATGGCTGATCTGCAGCAGAATGCCCACGCCGTCACCGGTCTTGCCCTCGGCATCCTTACCGGCGCGGTGCTCCAGACGCTCCACGATGCTCAGGGCATCGCTGACCGTCTGATGGCTCTTGCGGCCCTTGATGTCCACCACCGCGCCGATGCCGCAGGCATCGTGCTCGAACTGAGGGTCATACAGGCCAAGAGGCGTGGCGTTTTCCGTAAATTGATCCATTGCCTTTCCCATCCTTATCTCTCAAAATATCCTCCGGGCCGCGGCACATTCCGCAGCCGATCTTGCACAGAAAACAAAAAAGCGCCCCAGAAGGGTATAGAATACCCCTCTGGAACGCCTTTGTTCCGATGATTCTATTATAGCGGATGGTGAGAGATGTTCAAGTGACAGCTGCGCCAAACTTGATGCCCTGAAGTCCGGTCATCTTGTGCGGTTTGATGGAATGATGAACGCATTTCATCAAAACCTTGAAAAAACCGCCGCATCCGGCTGCCGGTCTGGGGCAGGGGATGCGGCGGTTTGCGTATGATTGCGGGGCGTTTCTGTCCTTAGTGCTTTGCGGCGCGCTGTTTGCGGTCGAAGAACCACCCGCATACCAACAGACCGATGCCAAAGATCAGAAGCACGGCAGCCAGCCAATCGGTGGTACCGGTCTGGATCAGGGTCACGGTCGTGGTGTTCTGCGTGGGCGTTTCCTCCGGCTGGGCCAACGACGCGGACGTGTCAGTCTGAGCCGGTTCCTCCGCAGGCAGCTCGCCGGGGGCCTCTGTTTCCTCGGTTTCCTCGGGGATCTCGGGTTCCTCAGGCTCCTCGGGGGTCTCCGGCCCCTCAGGCTCCTCGGGGATCTCGGGGGTCTCCGGGTCTACGGGAACGACCGGAACATAGGGGTCGTCCGGGCTGTTCTTCAGGTTGGTAAAGACGACCTTGGCGGTGTCGTTCTGGGGCACAACGCCGGTCTCTGCAGGGTTGAGATTCAGCAGGGTCCAGCCGTCCTGAGCGGTTTCGGTGATGGTATAGCCGATGCCTGCGGGCAGGTTCGAGAGCGTGATGCTCTCGCCGCTTTTCAGGGTGAAGGATGTCTTTCCGTTTTTGAACGGGACACCGCACCATTTGTCGTCGATCGTGGTGATGGCATCATCATCCAGCGTGAGCTCAAAGGTGAACACGGTGTCATAGTCGCTCGGCAACAGTTCCCCGAGCGTCTCTTTGCAGACGGTCAGGCTGCCGATGCTGCCGTGTGCGGCCTTGAGGGACAGGGGGCCGGTGTAAGAATTGACGGGTGCGACGAGAACCATGTGCAGATCCGCTTCGTCCCCGTGGGCGTTCCAGCGGGTGGTTTCATAGTCGTCATACCAGCCGGTAATGAAATCATAGCAGTCCGGGTCGCCATCCAGCTCCCAGCCGCGGCCGGTGGGGCCAAAGGTAATGGTGGCACCGTCTGCGTTGTAGATGTCGTCACCAGAAAGCCTTGCGTGATTGTTGTACAGCTCTACATCGTCTGAAAGAATCGCAGTGCCAGAGTTCACAAGTCCGCCGCCTACAGAACCGGCATGGTTATAGCGTACACTGCCGGCCAGCAGGTTCAGCGTCGCATGCTCATCGTTTTGGATACCGCAGTTGCTGTTGTATTCCACCTGCAGATTGGCACCCTTTTCCACGGTGAAGAGATTGCAGTTGACGATACCGGACACCGTATTGTAGTTGGCAGTGACATTTGCACCGCTTTCTATCAGAAAAGCACCCTGCTTCAGATCACCCATCACTTGATTGTAGATGCCATGGGCACCGTTGTGGTTGGCGGTGACATTTGCACCGGACTCAATCGTCAGATAGGAATCGTAACTGTTGTAGATACCGAGCTTAGCATTGTTGTCCACTGAAACATTGGCACCATTCTGGATGTGCAGCTTACAGCTGTTCACGATGGCAGCCAGGCCCTTGTTCTGACATACGGAGACGTTTGCACCACTTTCAATGGTCAGGTCGGCGCCTGCATACACATACAAACCGCCAGAGCCGTAGCCCGGGTCATTTGTGCCGTTGCCGTCGCAGATGACCTGCGAACCGCCTTGGATCACGCCAATGCCGCCGACACCAAGGCCGGAACCGCCATTGTCGCGGATATCAAGGGTAGAACCGGAATCCACGTCAAGGCCATCAACGAAAACAGCGTAGCCATACCATGCGCCGGTGTTTCCGGTGGCGGTCAGGGTCGAGGATTCCATGGTCAGCTTACCGCCATAGCAGCCAATGCCGAAGCCGTAGCCATCAGGATCGGATTTGCCGTTGTCCATCACCACGACATTTGAACTGGACAGTGTGATGTCGATCGGATCGATCGTCATGGCCGCATGGGCACAGCCTGTGATCTCAAGATAAGAGTTGTTGATCTTGATCTCACGGTTAGGTTGTCCTTTAAATTCCGAGTCATCGGCGTAGATACCACTTGCACGATAATTAGAGACACCACGGATCACGGCGTATGATCCATCCAGATACAGGTTGCTCTTCTGATACAGATAGATGCCGCTGCCGCAGCTTCCATCCGGGATCAACGTAAAGTTGACGTTGTTCAGTCTCAGATTCGAGTTGCTGATCAGGTTGGCCGTTCCTCCTGCGCCACCTTCATGGGTATGAGTATGCGCATAGATATTCAGCGTAAGATCTTTAAACGTGATATCACTGTGCGATGCATACATACCGTTCTGGTTCAGCGTCAGCGTGTAGGTATTGCCGCCGGAAATGGTCAAGTTCTTACTATGGAACTCAAGGCCCGTATACCACTCAATGTCCTTCAGCAGGTCGATCTGATCACCATCCGTCGCCGCAGTGATTGCATCGTCCAGTGTGGAGTAGTAGTACGTATCGTCGATCTTGTCGATCTTGCACACAGGCGGGGTTGTGGTGCTGCCGTCGTCGTCCGCAGAGCCATCGTCATCCGATTCCTCGTCAGGAATTTTGGGGGTGAGATTCACTGCGGACCGGTCATCCGTTGCTTCATCGCGGTCCGCGTCCGCAGGGTCATCGCCACCCGGTCCCTTGTCAAGAGTTTTTTTTGGGGGGGGGTGGGATTCCCTGCGGGCAGGTCATCCGCTGCTGCTTTATCGCTGCCCGCGTCCGCAGGGCTTTTCTCCGAGCCCGTCTCCGAAAGGTCGGGAACAGGAGGTTCCTGTTCCTGCAAATCATCAAGGGAGTAGGGAACGGTGGAAAGGTCACTCCAGTCCAGAATGGTGCCGTCCGAATCCGTGATGGTGGGGTCGGGGCTCAGTGCAAGTACACTCAGCGGCAGAACATGAAGCAGCAATCCGATGGTAAGTATCACTACGAACCATCTCTTTTTCATAATTTTTTCTCCTCCTCTTTCTAAAATATAGTACATTTTGTGTACTGCTAATATAGTAGCATCGGATGTTCGGAAATACAAGAGGTTCAAACGAATTTGAAACCGAAAGATCCAAATTTTTGAAACGGTGGGGAACCGCGCCGGAGTTTCTCCGGAAAATGATTCCTGCACAGGAGTGAAAGCTTATCCCTACGCCGGAAATTCCCAGAAATTATGAAAAAGTTTCGACACAAGAAAAACTCCCGGGAAATCCCGGGAGCATAGCAGAAACGAAGCAAGAAATTCCCTGCGGCGGCAGTCAGCGTCCCAGAATGGCCCGCAGGTCCTCTTCCGGGGTCGTAATGGCTTTCAGGTCATAGCGCCGCTGAAGCTCCTGCACGACCCCCGGAGAGAGAAAGGCCGGGAGGGTGGGGCCGAGGCGGATGTTCCGGATGCCCAAAGCCAGCAGGGCGATCAGGATGCAGACTGCCTTCTGCTCGAACCAGCAGAGCACCAGCGAGAGCGGCAGGTCGTTGACGGTGCAGCCGAAGGCATCGGCCAGAGCCAGTGCGATCCGGATGGCGCTGTATGCGTCGTTGCACTGGCCCACATCGAGGATGCGGGGCAGGCCAGTGCCGGGCACTGTGCCCAGAGGCAGATCGTTCAGCCGGAATTTTCCGCAGGCAAGGGTCAGAATGACCGTATCCGGCGGTGTCAGCCGGGCAAACTCGGTGTAGTAGCGGCGGGTGGGCCGGGTACCGTCGCAGCCGCCCACCAGGAAGAAATGGCGGATCTGCCCGCTTTTCACGGCCGCAACGATCTCATTGGCGTGGGAGAGCACAGCGCTCCGCGCAAAGCCGGTGGTGACCGTTTTGCCGCCGTTCATGCCCGGGATGATGGTATCCTCCGGGTAGCCGCCCAGTTCCAGCGCTTTCCGGATGACGGGGGTGAAGTCCCGGTCTTCCCCGATGTGCGGCACCCCGGGATAGGAGACCACCGAGGTGGTAAAGACCCGGTCGGCGTAGCTGGGGCGCAGCGGCATGATACAGTTTGTGGTGAAGAGGATGGGGGCGGGGATGTCCTCAAACTCCGACTGCTGGTTCTGCCAGGCGGTGCCGAAATTTCCCTTGAGGTGCGAATAGCGCTTTTTCAGCTCCGGATAACCGTGGGCGGGCAGGAGTTCCGAGTGGGTGTAAACGTTGATGCCCTTGCCCTCGGTCTGGGCCAAAAGCTGCTGGGTGTCGTAAAGGTCGTGGCCGGAAATGACGATGAAAGGCCCTTTCTCGATGGTCAGAGGGACTTCTGTCGGTTCCGGTTCGCCAAAGGCACCGGTGTTGGCATGATCCAGCAGTTCCATGGTGCGGAAGCTGGCTTCTCCGGTCCTTTGCACCAGAAGCCAAAGCTCCTCCATGGATAGCTCCGAGGTGCCCACTGCCTTCAGGGCGGTACAGTAAAATTTGTCCAGCTCCGGGTCGATGCGGCCCAGCACCCGAGCATGATAGTTATAAGCGGCCATTCCCCGCAGGCTGAACAGCACAAAGCATTTCAGGCTTCGCACGTCCGGGTCAGGCTCCTGCCAGAGCTGCTGCATATCATAGTCCTCGGCAATGCCCGGACAGGAGGCGTGGATCTTCTCGATCAGCTGCCCGACGGTGTGCTCGTCAAAATTTACATTGGTGATGGTGGTGAACAGCCCCTGCATCAGCAGCAAAGCCTGCTCCGGAGCCGGAGCACGGCCTTCGCCAATGAGCTGCTCCGCATACCGGATCAGGGCACCGGTCAGCCGGTCCTGCGCCGCTGCGGTCGGAGCCGATTTCCCGCACACACCTGCCCGACCGGTACAGGCAGTCCCGTTGGCCGCCTGCTCACATTGGAAACAAAACATCTGCTCATCCATAAAAATACTCCCTTCGCTTTCTGGCAAAGGGAGTATGGACAACGGACAGAGGAAATATGCAGGAAAAAAAAGGGGCCGCACCCCTTCGGATGCGGCCCCTGGAACGATGCAGTGGGATCAGTAGGTGATGCCCTGTGCCATCATGGCGGTGGCGACCTTCAGGAAGCCGGCGCAGTTTGCACCGACCATCAGGTTGCCCTCGGAACCGGCAGCGACGGAAGCGTCGTAGGAAGCGTGGAAGATGCCCTCCATGATGCCCTTCAGCTTGGCATCCACTTCCTCAAAGCTCCAGCTCAGGCGCTCAGAGTTCTGGCTCATCTCCAGACCGGAGGTAGCCACGCCGCCTGCGTTGGAAGCCTTTGCGGGTCCGTACAGGATGCCGTTGGACAGGTAGACCTCGATAGCCTCCGGGGTGCTGGGCATGTTAGCGCCCTCGCAGACCACGGTGCAGCCGCCCTTTACCAGAGCCTCGGCAGACTCCTTGTTGATCTCGTTCTGGGTAGCGCAGGGCAGGGCGATGTCGCAGGGGACGGTCCAGATGCCCTGACTGCCCTCGACGTACTTGGCGGTGGGAACATACTCCAGATAGGTCTTGATGCGGGCGCGCTTGACCTCTTTGATCTCCTTGATGACCTTGTAGTCAATGCCGTTCTCGTCCACGATGTAGCCGTTGGAGTCGCTCATGGCGATAACCTTGCCGCCCATCTGGGTAGCTTTCTGGTTTGCATAGGTAGCAACGTTGCCGGAGCCGGAGATGACCACACGCTGGCCTTCAAAGCTCTTGCCAGCGTCAGCCAGCATTTCCTTGGCAAAGTAGCACAGGCCGTAACCGGTAGCCTCGGTACGGGCCAGGGAGCCTCCGAACGGGATGCCCTTGCCGGTCAGGATGCCGGAGTACTCGTCGCGGATGCGCTTGTACTGGCCAAACAGGAAGCCGATCTCACGGCCGCCAACGCCGATATCACCGGCGGGCACGTCGGTATCGGGGCCAATGTGGCGGTACAGCTCGGTCATAAAGCTCTGGCAGAAGCGCATGACTTCCATGTCGCTCTTGCCGTGGGGGTCAAAGTCAGAGCCGCCCTTGCCGCCGCCCATGGGCAGGGTGGTCAGGCTGTTCTTGAAGGTCTGCTCGAAGCCGAGGAACTTCAGGATGCCCTGATTGACAGAAGGATGGAAGCGCAGGCCGCCCTTGTAGGGGCCGATGGCGCTGTTGAACTGGACGCGGTAGCCGCGGTTCACCTGGACCTTGCCCTGGTCATCGACCCAGGGTACACGGAAGGTGATGATGCGCTCAGGCTCGACCAGACGCTCGATGAGGCCGGCCTTCTCGTACTCGGGATGCTTCTCCACGACGGGCTGGATGCTCTCCAGGACCTCGCGGACAGCCTGCAGGAACTCGGGCTCGTTGGCATTGCGCTTTTCCAGGCCCTCGTAGACACGCTTCAGATATTCATTCGTCAGCATAATGATATACTCCTTTTCCCTTAACTCTATTGTGTGGAGGCTTCGGCTTTCCCGTTTCCCACGGCGGGGCTGATAAGCCTCTGACCACTTTGCTATTATAAAGCTTTATCTGCCGATTTACAAGATGGCCCGCCCCGCAAAAACCGGAAAATCTTTCAAAATACAATGGAAAAGATGAATGCACTTCATGAAAAAGACGGGACACATCAAAAAATTGCGATAAAACCTGCTTTTGTAAAGAAACAAAAAATCCCTGCACCGGCCCGGAACAGGCAGTGCAGGGAGGAAAAGTCTTACTTCAGCAGCTTCTCGCAGGCGTCAGCGGCACCCTCGAGGAACTGTCCGCCGTAGGTCTCGATCATGCCGGCGTCGGACAGCGCAGCCAGCTGCGGGTCGATGGGGCATTTGGCCAGAACGGGCAGGTGATGCTTTGCGGCCACCTCGTCCACATGGCTGTCGCCGAACACATTGATGTGCTTGCCGCAGTCGGGGCAGACGATATAGCTCATGTTCTCGACGATGCCCAGCATCGGCACCTTCATCATCTCGGCCATGTTCACGGCCTTGGCCACGATCATGCTCACCAGCTCCTGCGGGCTTGCCACGACGACGATGCCGTCCACGGGCAGACTCTGGAAGACGGTCAGGGGGACGTCACCGGTTCCCGGAGGCATATCCACGAACAGGAAATCGACGTCTTTCCAGACCACATCGGTCCAGAACTGTTTGACCGCACCGGCGATGACGGGGCCGCGCCAGACGACGGGGTCTTCCTCGTTCTCCACCAGCAGGTTGATGCTCATCACGTCGATGCCCATCCGGCTCTGGATGGGCCAGCAGCCCTTGTCGTCAGCCATGGCACGGCCATGGATGCCGAACAGCTTGGGGATGGACGGGCCGGTGATGTCGGCGTCGAGGATGCCGCAGTGGTAGCCGCGGCGTGCCATTGCACAGGCCAGCAGGGCGCTGGTCATGCTCTTGCCGACGCCGCCCTTGCCGGATACGACGCCGATGACCTTCTTGACGCTGCTATTGGGGTTGGGTGCGTCATGCTGGGGCGCAGCATTGCGGGAAGAACACGCTGCCCCGCAGTTGGAGCAGTCATGGGTACATTCTTCGCTCATTGTCTCGTTGCGCACGGCCGTGGTACCGGGGTGCGCTTCCTCCTTGCATTCTTAGATCCGGTCTGGCGGAACATTCCCGCCAGATACGATATATATCATATCATAAAACTGGGAAAGAAACAACCCACGGCCCCGCTCATATTTCCCAGAGCAGTTTACATATTTATAAAAAGATACACTGGGGAAAGGGAGGGGTGCGCTGTGCGGCAGAGCTATCTGAAAAACGCAGCCCTGATGACCGGGGCAGACGTCCTGCTCCGTCTGGCGGGCATGGGGCTGCGCATCTGGCTGGCGAACGCTCTGGGCGGCGAGGGGATGGGACTGTACCAGCTGGTGCTGGCGGTCTACTCGCTCTTCGTCACGCTGGCGACGGCGGGCGTCTCGGTGGCGGCCACCCGCCTGATGGCCGAAGAGCTGGCCCGCAGCCCGGCGGAGGCCCGGGGGATGCTTCACCGTCTCCTGCTGGCGGGGGTCGGGCTGGGCATGTTGGCGCTGGCGGCGCAGTTCGGGCTGGCGGGCCTCGCTGCAAAATGGTGGCTGGGTGATGTCCGGGCAGCGGGGGCGCTGCGTGTCTCGTCGCTGGGTCTGCCGTGGATGGCGGTGTCGTCGGTACTGCGGGGCTTTTTCATCGCCCGGCGGCAGGTGGAGCCAAACGTCCTGAGCCAGCTGGCCGAACAGACCGTCCGCATCGGCATCGTATGGGCTGCGCTGGAGCGGGCCGACGCCCTCGGCTGGGACGTGGGCGGGCGTTGCACGGCAGTGCTGGGGGCAACGGCGGTCAGCGAGGCCGTCAGCACCGGGCTGATGGCACTTTTTTACCGTAAAGAGGCCCGCCGCTGCTTCGGTGCGCGGTCTGCCTGCCGCCCGCAGGAACCGGGAAAGCGCCTCTGGGACATTCTCTGGCCGGTGGAGGGAGGACGTTGTCTCGCCAGCGCTCTCCACACCGCGGAGAATATGCTGGTGCCGGCCTGTCTGGCAGTCTATCTGCAATTTTCCGGCGGGCGTGCCGAAGCCGTGGCTCAGTACGGCAGCCTCAAGGGGATGGCCCTGCCTCTGCTGACCTTTCCCTTCGGACTGCTGGGGAGCCTTTCCGTCCTGCTGATGCCCGAGATCACCCAGGCCCACCTCCGGGGCCAGAACGGGCGGCTGGCGGTTCTCATCGACAGGATGCTCCGGCTCACCGGCTACTTCTCGGCGCTGGCAGGAGCGGCGTTCTGGGTGTGGGGTCGGCCGCTGGCCGAAGCTCTCTACGGCAGTGCCGAGGCGGGCAGCTTCCTTGTCATCCTCGGCCCGGCCATGCCGCTGATGTACCTCGAGAGCATGGTGGACGGTGCCATGAAGGGGGTAGGAGAACAGAAAGCCGTCTTCCGGTACAGTATGTGGGACTCCTGTCTCCGCATTGTGGGCGTGCTGCTCCTGCTGCCCCGCTTCGGGATGAAGGGCTTTCTTTTTGTGATCTTGCTGTCCAGCTTCTACACCTGCACCGCCAACACGGGGCGGCTGCTGTCCAGCTGCGGCCTGCGGCTGCAACTCTGGCGGTGGCTGGGTGCGCCGGGCTTTGCGGGAGCCGTCAGCGCCGGGGCCGGGCTGGCACTGCGGCATCTTTTAGCGGACTGGCTCACCGGCGGAGTCCTCTTGCAGCTTGCGGCGGTAGCGCTGGGCGGCGCGGGGATGGCGGCGGTCTGCTTTGCGGCGGCGTGGCCGCTGGGCCTCGGCGAAGAGCTGCGGGCCGTGGCGGCAGGGGAGAGGCGGCATAAGAAAAATGTCCAAAAAGTGAAATAGCTGGACACGGGGGAGAGAATCGAGTATAATACTAAAGATATTATGGGGTGATAGGCCCTTGAAATGAAAAACGGCAGCTGACATCTTCGGATGCCGGCCCCCGATGCAAAAGAGGATATGCTGTGAAGGAAAAGAAAACAAATCTGCTGCAGGTACTGGCCCGCCGGGCTCTGCTGGTGGCGCTGGACGGAGCCATCGTAGCCTTCAGCTTTTATTTCGCCCTGCTGCTGCGCGCAGACGGTGCTGTCGAGGCCTCCTGGTGGCCCCACAACCGCGCCCTGCTCTACGCGAATCTGCCCTGGATCGTGGCGGTCTACCTGCTCAGCTTTCTGGCCGGGCGGCTCTACACCATCCTTTGGAAGTACGCCGGGGAGCGTGACCTCATCCGTCTGGCTGGGATGATCGCCGTCCCGACGGGCATCGTCTATCTGGTCAACCGCTGCTTCATCCACGGCGTGCTTTTCAACTCGGCCAACGCCATGGCGGCGGTGCTCATTTTCCTGTTCATCGGCGGGAGCCGTCTGGCCTGGCGGCTCTTCCTGAACCACCCGCTGGGCGAGCGTCTGCGCGGCAACACCAGCAAGGACCCCAACCGCCCCGTCATGATCGTGGGTGCGGGCGAGGCTGGTGCGTGGGCTATCAATGTCTGCAAGACCAACACCAGCTACGGCCATGTCATCGTAGCCGTGGATGATGACCCCAACAAGCTGGGCCAGACCATCCACGGTGTCCCGGTGCGCGGCACACTGGAAGAAATTCCCGACCTGTGTACCCGCTACAACATCCATACCATCATCGTGGCGATCCCGACCCTGAAGGGAAACCGCCTGAACCACGTCATCGACCTCTGCGTCTCCACCCACTGCGCCGTGCAGATGCTCAGCGACCCCCAGCTGGTGGGTGCAGGCACACCTCAGCAGGGTGCGTTCCGTGAGCTGAACACCGCCGATTTCCTCTCCCGTGAGGAAGTCACACTGGACACGGAGAAAATTTCCGGCTACCTCACCGGCAAGACCGTTCTGGTGACGGGCGGCGGCGGCAGCATCGGCAGCGAGCTCTGCCGTCAGGTCATGCGCTTCAAACCCGCAAAACTGCTTATCTTCGATATTTATGAGAACTGCGCCTATGAACTGCTGATGGAACTGCAGCAGAAGTATGGCCGTGATGTGCCGGTCACGGTGCTGGTCGGCTCGATTCGTGACAAGGCCCGTCTGGACGAGGTATTTGAGACGTACCACCCGACGGTGGTGTTCCATGCCGCCGCCCACAAGCACGTCCCGCTGATGGAGATCAGCCCCGCCGAGGCCGTCAAGAACAATGTCTTTGGCACCAAGAATCTGCTCACCAGTGCCAGCGAACACGGTGTGGAGCGGCTGGTGCAGCTCTCCACCGATAAGGCCGTCAACCCCACCAGCGTCATGGGCTGCACCAAGCGCCTGTGTGAGATGCTCATCCAGACCTTCGCGGGCAACACCGACATGAAGTGCGTCGCCGTCCGCTTCGGCAATGTGCTGGGCAGCCACGGCAGCGTCATCCCGCTGTTTGAGGCGCAGATCAAAAAGGGCGGCCCCGTCACCCTCACCGATGCCAACATCGAGCGCTACTTTATGACCATCCCGGAGGCGGCACAGCTGGTGCTGCA
>OGML01002799.1_pt1 | contig 11692 bp, 8 predicted proteins | sample 1572951 | NCBI WGS metagenome assembly OGML01 (sample SAMEA2581883, study PRJEB24529) | metagenome | biome: Human gut stool | place: China | collected 2011 | reverse complement strand
AAACAACAGCCGCTCCTGGAGTGAACCGGGAACGGCTGGTTTTATGTCTTTATCGCAGTGTCACGCCGAGGTCGTTTTTGAGCTTTTCCAGAACGGCGTTCGTGACACCGGTGGTGTCCTCGTCGGTGAGCGTGCGGTCGTCCGCGCGCAGCTCAAGGCTGAACGCAACGCTCTTCTTGCCCGGTGCAATGCCGGGGCCGCGGTAGATATCAAACAGCTGGATGGAGCGCAGCAGCTTGCCGCCCGCCTTCTTGATGCAGGCTTCGAGCATACCGACGGTCATCGCCTCGTCGCACACCAGCGCCAGATCGCGGCTGACGGTCGGGAACTTGGGCAGGCTGTGGAACACACGTTCCGGTGCAAGCGCAGCCTGCAGGCCGGTGAAGTCCAGCTCCGCGACGTAGACCTCGCCGTCGATGCCGTAGCCCTCCGCGACCAGCGGGTGGATCTGACCGATCACGCCGAGCTTTTTGCCGTCGATGATAATATCGGCGCAGCGGCCCGGATGATAGCTCGGGTTCTTCGTGTCGGCGATATATGCCGCCGGATGCACGTTCAGCTGTTCGAGCAGCGCGTCGATCTCGCCCTTGAGCGTGAAGAAATTCTCATGCTCGCCATACGTACCGAAGATCATGCGCTTCGGCTCGTCCGGCAGCTTCTGGCCCTCGACCGGCAGATAGATCTTGCCGATCTCATAGAGCTTGACGCCCTTGTTCTTGAACGCATAGTTGCGGGAGAGGATATCCAGCATACTCGGCAGAATGACCGTGCGCATGATGGAGGTATCCTCGCCGAGCGGATTGACGAGCTTGACCGTTTTGCGCAGCGGGCTGTCCGCCGGAAGGCGGATGGCGTCGAACGAGGACGGGGAGACGAAGGAATACGTGATGATCTCGCTGTAGCCCAGCGCTCTTGCCGCCGCACCGGCGGCGTTTTCCAGCTTCTGCTCGTCGGAATAGCCGCCCATGGTGGTTGCGCCGCGCATGAGGGTGGTTTCAATGTTGTTGTAGCCGTAATACCGGGCGACTTCCTCCGCGATATCGGCCATCACGCGCAGATCGGGCCGCCAGGACGGGACCTGGATCATGCCGTCTACAACGGGAACTTCCTCACGGTGCAGATATTCGATCATATCGGCTTCGGAGATATTTGTGCCGAGCAGTGCGTTGATACGCTCCGGCTCCAGCTTAACGGTGACAGGCTGCGGAACGTAGTTCAGAACGTCGATCATGCCGTCCATGACCTCGCCTGCACCAAGCAGCTCGACCAGCTCGCACGCACGGTTGACGGCGGGGACGGTCAGCATCGGGTCAATGTCCTTTTCAAACTTCGCGGACGCGTCCGTGCGCATACCGAGCGCCAGCGCCGTCTTGCGGATAGAGGAACCGAGGAAATTCGCGGATTCGAAGACCACGTCGACCGTATCGTCCACGATCTCGCTGTTTTCGCCGCCCATCACGCCCGCAAGGCCGACCGGCTTCGTCTCGTCGGCGATGACGAGCATATCCGGCTGAAGCGTGCGAACATTGCCGTCCAGCGTCGTGAGCGTCTTGTCCTCGCCCGCACGGCGGACGACGATTTTGCCGCCCTTGACATAGCGGTAGTCAAACGCGTGCATCGGCTGACCGTATTCGACCATGACGTAGTTCGTGATATCGACGATATTGTTGATCGGACGGATGCCCGCCGAGCGCAGGCGCTGCCGCATCCACTTGGGGCTGGGCGCGATCTTGACATTGCGCACCATACGAGCCGTGTAGCGCGGGCACAGGTCGTCCGCCTGCACGTCGACGTCAAGAAGCTCACAGAGATCACCCTCCGCGCCGCCCTTGACGACCGGCTCATGGTGCTTCATCGGCACGTTGAACGCGGCGGCCGTCTCACGGGCGAGTCCGATGAGCGAATAGCAGTCCGGGCGGTTGTTCGTGATCTCGAATTCGACGATGGAATCATCGTTGCCGATGACGACGTTCATATCCTCGCCGACCTCGCAGCCCTCGTCGTTCAGAATCCAGATACCGTCGGCATACGCCTCCGGGCAGTCATGCTCGGTCAGGCCAAGCTCCTTGTAGGAGCACAGCATACCACAGGACTCTACGCCTCGCAGCTTGCCCTTCGTAATGTGGATGCCGCCGGGCAGGTACGAATTGTGCTGCGCGACCGGAACCAGATCGCCCTCGTGCACATTCTGTGCGCCCGTGACGATCTGCACCGGCTCACCGGAGCCGCAGTCGACCATGCAGACCCACATATGGTCGGAGTTTTCATGCTTTTTCATCGACAGGACCTTGCCGACGACGACGTTTTTGATCTCCGCGTCCATGCGCTCGGTCGTCTCGACCTTCTGACCGGCGAGGGTCATGACGGAGTCGTATTCTTTATCCGTAGCCGTGATATCAACGAATTCACGGAGCCATTTTCTCGAAATATTCATGTCGTACCCTCCTTAGAACTGAGACAGGAAGCGAATGTCGTTTTCGAAGATCATGCGCATATCGCTGATCTTGAACCGGCGCATGGCCATACGCTCAAGGCCGATGCCGAAGGCGAAGCCGGAGTAGATTTCCGGGTCAATATCGCAGCCGGCCAGTACCTTCGGGTGCACCATACCGGCACCCAGCAGCTCGATCCAGCCCTCGCCCTTGCAGGTCGAGCAGCCCTTGCCGCGGCAGTTGAAGCACTGCACGTCGACCTCACAGCTCGGCTCGGTGAACGGGAAGTGGTGCGGGCGGAAGCGGACAACGGAATCCTGGCCGTACATGGCCTTGATGAGCGTCTCAAGCGTGCCCTTGAGATCGGCCATCGTGATCCCCTTGTCGATGACAAGGCCCTCGATCTGGTGGAACATGGGGGAGTGCGTCGCGTCGACCTCGTCCTTGCGATACACGCGGCCGGGGGCCAGAATGCGGATCGGCGGCTGGCCGATTGCTTCCATGGCGCGAATCTGCATGGGGCTGGTCTGCGTGCGCAGGAGGACTTCTTCGTCGTCCGTCACATAGAACGTGTCGCTGCGGTCGCGGGAGGGATGGTTTTCCGCGATATTCAGCTTGGTGAAGTTATAGTCGGCAAGCTCGACCTCCGGGCCGTCGAGGATCTTGAAGCCCATGGAGATAAAAATATCCTTGGCCTCGTCGAGCGCCTTGTTCATCGGATGCCGGTGACCCAGCTGGACAGGGGTTCCGGGGATGGTCACGTCGATGGCCTCGGCCTCCAGTCTGGCCTCCATGGCCTTTTCTTTCAGTTCGGCGCGGACGGTTTCGATTTTTTCCTCAATGGCGGCGCGGACGTTGTTCGCGGCCTGACCCATGACGGGGCGCTCCTCTGCGGACAGCTTGCCCATCGTCTTCAAAACGCCGGTCAGCTCGCCCTTCTTGCCGAGAAAGCGCACGCGCAGCGCGTCCAGCTCCCCGGCGTCCTTGACGCTTTCCAGCGCGCCGAGCGCTTCCTGCCGGATTTTTTCGAGTTGTTCCTTCATAAACGAATGCTCCTTTTCGTGATAATACAAAAAAATAAGCCCTCCGCCCGGAATCGGGACGAAAGACCATGCTTCCGCGGTACCACCCGCTGTTCGCAGAAAAATCTGCGCTGCTTTCTGCCCGGTAACGGCGGCAATAACCGGCGCGTCCTAGTAGGGGAGCGACCCCGTTCAAACGGCAGCTCACGAGAGAAAGCCCTGCAGCCCAACCGGTAGGCGGCTTCCAGCAAAACCCGCCCTCTCTGTACCCGGCCCTATCGGACAGGACAGCTCGATCCTCGCTTTTTCCAGATATCAGATGCATTTTAGCACAACAACCGCCGTTTGGCAACAGCTTTTTCGGAAAAAGCACAGAAAACCCGGCGGCTGCGCGCCGCCGGGAGAAATTTCTTATTGCAGTCCCTTGCCCGCTTTGACCTTGTCGAAGTCCGCCTCGATCTGCGCGTCGGGCTCTGCCGTGAGCAGGGAGACGGCGACGATCACGATCACGCTGAAGACGAACGCGGGCAGCAGCTCATAGATGCCGAACATCCCGCCGAGGGGCTTCAGAACGAGCTTCCAGAAGAAGACCATTGCGCCGCCCGCGACCATACCGGCGATCGCGCCCTGATATGTCGTGCGCTTCCAGAACAGGCACAGGAGCATCAGCGGGCCGAAGGCCGCGCCGAAGCCCGCCCACGCAAACGACGTGATGCCGAAGATGGTCGAGTTGGAGTTCCAGGCGATCGCCATGGCGACGATGGTGATGAGCACCAGCGTGATGCGCGAGCACCACATGACCTGCTTCTCCGTCGCATCCTTCTTGAACACGCCGCGATACAGGTTCTGGCTGACGGCGCTGGCCGAGATCAGCAGATACGAATCAGAGGACGAGATCGCCGCCGCCAGCACGCCGGCGCAGGCAAAGCCCGCCAGCACGGGAGGCAGGAACATGATGGCCGCGTCCACAAAGATGTTCTCGGCATCGCTGTTGGACAGGTAGTCCAGACCCGCGATGCTGCGGCCCACGATGCCGATGAACACGGCGGCCGCCATGGAGATGACCACCCAGACGATGGCCACACGGCGGGAGAGCTTCAGCTCCTTCTCAGAGCGGATGCCCATGAACCGCAGCAGCACCTGCGGCATACCGAAATAGCCAAGACCCCACGCAAGGCAGGACGCAATGGACAGCGCGCCGTAAGGACGGCCTGCACCAAAAACGTTGACCTCTGTGGTCGAGGGCGTCGCCGTGCGCACCATGGAGAAGAAGCCGTCAATGCTCTTCGCGTTTTCGATGACTGTGTTCAGTCCACCTGCGGAAACGACCGACAGGATCAGGATCAGCACCAGCACCGTGACCATCACAACGCCCTGCATGAAATCGGACGCGCTCTCGGCCAGATATCCGCCGAGGAACGTGTAGGCCAGCACGAACACGGCAGCGACGATCATCATGCCGCCGTAGGAGAAGCCGAACAGATTTGCGAACAGCTTGCCGCACGTGGACAGGCACTGCGCCGCGTAGACGCTGAAGAAAATGATGATAATGAGCGAGCAGATCGTCATGATGATCTTTTTCTTCTCATGGAAACGGTTCGAGAAGAAGTCCGGCAGCGTGAATGCGTTCACGGCGATGGAATACCGGCGCAGCCGCTTCGAAACGATCAGGAAGTTGAGGTACGTGCCGATGGCAAGCCCGATGCACGTCCAGCCCGCGTCCGCAAGGCCCGTCCAATACGCAAGGCCGGGCAGGCCCATCAGCAGATAGCCGGACATATCGGACGCCTCCGCGCTGAACGCCGTGACCCACGGGCCGAGGCTGCGTCCGCCGAGAAAATACGACTCGGCGTCCTTATTCGCGCGTCCGGCAAAATAAATGCCGATGCCGACGACAGCGGCCATATACAAAATCATGGCCAGCAGATGCTGCAGATTTGCTCCACTCATAACGCATTTCTCCGTTTCTTTCTCTTGACACATTACAAATATTCATGTATAATATCAAGGAACTTCATAATTTAAAGTGAAAAAAGCAAGAGGTTTTTCAGTATGGATACGAAAAAATATGAGGCTTTTGAAAAAACAGTGGAGCTGCAGTCTCTGACAAAGGCCGCGCAGGAGCTGGGCCTTACGCAGTCCGGCGTCAGCCATATGCTCTCCGCCATCGAGGCGGAGCTTCAGCTGCCGCTTTTGAAGCGCACGCGCACCGGCGCACGCCTCACGCCGGAGGGCGAGCAGATGATGCCCTATATTCACGAGATCGTGCGGCAGGAAAGGCTGCTGCGGCAGGCGGCGGAACGCCTGCATACGCTCGTTACCGGCAAGATCCGCATCGGCACGTTCACCAGCGTCGCCACGCACTGGCTGCCCGCCATGATGATGCAGTTCCAGAAGGAGCACCCGCAGGTGGATTTCCAGCTTTTCAACGGCGACTATCATGATATCGACACCTGGCTCGGCGACGGCAGCGTCGATCTTGCGTTTACAACGCTTCCCGCCCGTCCTGGCTGCCGCTGCACACCGTTGTACGAGGATGCGCTGGCCGCCGTCCTGCCGAAGGGGCACCCATTGGGGCAAAGTCCGGTCTGCCGGGTCGAGGAGCTGGCAAAGGAGCCGTTTATTTCGCTCCTGGAATCCTCCAATCATGACGTGCGCCGTGCGTTTCATGCAGTCAAGGCCCGGCCAAACATCCGCTTTGAGACGAAGGATGATTATGCCGTTATCGCCATGGTCCGGCAGGGACTGGGCGTGAGCATCATGCCGTCCCTGCTGCTGCGCGGCAACACAGACGGCGTGGAGATCCGCCCCATCGACCCGCCCGCCAGCCGCACCATTGCTCTTGCCGCTGCGACCGATGCCCCTGCCGCCACCCGCTTCGCGGACTTCGCAGTCCACTGGGTCAGAGAGAACACATAAAAAACCGGGCCGCTGCGGCTTGCAGCGGCCCGGAGCATTTATTTCCGACTCAGTCGGGCTTCCATATAGTTGTGCGCGGCAGTTTCAAATTCGTCGGCAAGGGGCGGAAACTCCACTTTGCCATATTTGCGTTCGAGCGCAAGCTTGAGGATCAGATCGGCCAGCTTCGGGTTTTTGGGCAGCAGACAGCCGTGGGAATAGGACGCGAAGACGTTTTTGTAGCGTGCGCCCTCCGTCCCGTCCTCGCCGTTGTTGCCGTATCCCTCGAGGACTTTGCCGAGCGGCTTCACGCCGGAGCCGAGATACGTCTTGCCGGAGTGGTTTTCAAAGCCGACAATTTTACAGTCCGCCTCGTCGCACGTGAACATATAATTGCCGATCATACGCTGCTCGGAGCCGACGGTGTAAAGATCGAGCGCGCCGGTAAAGTCACACTGCTTGCCGTCCCAGGTCTTGTAATACTGGCCCAGCATCTGATACCCGCCGCAGATGGCGAGCACGGGCACGCCGTCCTCGATGGCGGCTTTCAGCTCTGCCGTCTTTTCGCCCTTCAGATCGTGCATCAGGATCTCCTGCTCAAAGTCCTGTCCGCCGCCGATGAAGAGCAGATCGCAGTCCTTCGCGGCAAGTTTCACCCCGATGGGGACCGGGACAATGTTTGCCTGCATCCCGCGCCATTCCAGCCGCCGCTGCATACACAGGACATTTCCGCGGTCGCCGTAGAGGTTCAGAACGTCGGGATATAAATGATAGATGTTCAGTTCCATAGCTTACTCCCAGAATTGCTTGTAGCCATACGTTTTGCTGATCGTGCCGCGCAGAGCCAGCATGGCCGTGTACGTCGGCATGACGAAGACCGGCAGCTTATGCGCCGTCGCCTCCTCCATCAGCACGCCGTAGTCCTTCTGCACGTGCAGCTTTTCCTTCGGGAATCCGGCGTAGAGGAAGCGCAGCGCCATATCCTCCGCACGCGTGCCGGACAGATAGACCTCACGGAGCGTATCGCCCATATCCGTCAGACGTTCAAAGGCCACGTCCCAGATCCAGCTGACGTCGCGGCCGTCCTGCGTCCGGTCGTTGAGACAGGCGGCAAAGACAAACGGCTCGGTCCGCTGCGTCAGGAAGCTCAGCACCTGGTTGCAGCCCGCCGGATTCTTGATCAAAATCATGCGCACGTCCGTGCCATTGATCTCGAATTTCTCCATGCGCCCAAAGCCGCAGGCAAAGCGGGACAGCGACTGCGCCGCCTTCGGAAGCTCCAGCCCCATGGCCTTTGCTGCCGCCATGGCCGCGCAGGCGTTATAAATATTGTATCCGCCCGGCAGATTGACCGTTGCGGGGATCTCCGTTTCGCCGTCGCGGAAGACGACCTCGGAGCGCTCCTCGTCGCTTAGAATGACCTTGCTGACGCAGATATCCGGCTTCGGACGGGCATAGCCGCAGCGCGGGCAGCGGTAGCCGCCCAGATGGCCGTAGGTCACAAAGTCGTATTGATATTCGCTCTTGCACTTGATGCAGTACGGCGCGTCGGAGAGGTCCGAAACCTGCTCCTCATAGAGCGGCGTGCTGACGCCGTAGAAAATAACGGGGTTCGGCACGTCGTCGTGCAGGCTGGTAATGAGCGAATCGTCCGCGTTCAGGCACAGAACGGCGTTCGGACTGTTCTGCGCGCCGACGCGTAGCTTGCTGAGCGTATGCGTGACCTCGCCGTAGCGGTCGAGCTGGTCGCGGAAGACGTTCGTGTAGACGATCACCTTCGCGTCGACATATTTGCTGATGAATTTCAGCGCCGCCTCGTCCGACTCAATGAGCGCGTGCGAATATCTGCAGCGGCCCGTGAGCGTGGAGTGGACGGCGAATTCCGCCGTGACGCCGGACAGGAGGTTTGCGCCGGATTTATTTGCAAAGTAAGAGATTCCAGCGTCCTGCCACGACTGCTCGATCATGCGCGAGGTCGTGGTCTTGCCGTTGGTGCCCGTGACGATCACGGTCGTCACGTTCCTTGCAAGTTCACCCAGCAGATTCGGGCAGAGCTTGAGCGCCACGCGCCCGGGAAAATCCGTGCCGCCTCTGCCCAGCAGGCGGATCAGGGCTCGGCAGAGCTTGCAGGCAAGCACTGCGGTCATCACTCGTAACTTCATATCACACTTATATCATATTTTTTCGCAAAACTCAACTGGTTACGAAAGATTTACAAAATTGTGCTTGTAATGGTTGTCATAATCTGATATAATGCAGTCGAATTGTCTCGAAAATGTGCCGTTCCGGTCCGGGAACGGAAAAAAGGAGTCTGTAAACCATGCGAAAGGCAAGAAAACCGCTGTGCCTGCTGCTGTGCGCCGTGCTGCTTCTGTCCATGAGCGCGGCCGCGCTCGGCGCGAACAACAACTACAGCAGCTGGTTCCAAACAAACTATGACGAGATCAACAAGCTCGGCCTGATGCCCGCGTCCTTTAACGGCCTTGATCTGACCAAGGACATCACGCGCGGCGAGATGTGCGAGCTGGCCGTCTACGCATTCGAAAAGGCCACCGGCAACGACATCGATATGTCGAACGAAACGTTCACCGGCTTTACGGATACGTCGGATGAGAATATTGTCAAGGCCCATCTGTACGGCATCGTCAACGGCTACGAGGACGGCTCGTTCCGCCCGAAGCAGCTGCTGACGCGGCAGGAATTCTTCAAGCTCATCGAGAATTTCTGCACGGCGGCTGCGTTCTCCCCCAAGGCGAAAGACGGCGCGCTGAACGGCTTTGCCGACGCCGGATCGATCTCCGCATGGGCGAAGGAGGCCGCGCAGATCTGCGTGAGCTATTCCTACGTGCAGGGCACGAAGCTTGGAAACGGCACGTATCTGACCCCCAAGGACAACGCCAGCCGGCAGGAAGCCATGACGATGTTCCTGCGCTGCTATAAGACCATCCAGTGGTTCTACGATGAAAACGTCAAGAGCGCGACGGTCGTTGTTGACCAGATCAATCTGAACGTCACCGTCACGAGCATCAGCAAGACCATGTACGTCTGCCAGACGGGTTATATCAACGTCCGCGATTCCTGGACGACCGGCAGCACGAAGGTCGGCGAGCTGAGCTACAACGCCGCCGTCACCGTCACCGGCATCACGACTACGACCTCCGACGGCCACCAGTGGTACCGCATCAAATATAACGGCATTACGGCCTATGTCCGCGCAGACCTGCTCGCCGATAAGAAGGACAGCACCGTCACGCCGGGCAGCGGCTCCGGCTCCGGCAGCGGCGGCACCGTCTCCGGCTCCGGCACAGCCAGCGAGATCGCGAACTTCGCCATGGGCTTCGTCGGCTACAGCTATGTCTGGGGCGGCTCGAGTCCGTCGACCGGCTTTGACTGCTCCGGCCTCATGTACTATGTCCTGACGCAGTACGGCTACTCCATGAAGCGCGTCGCCAACGACCAGATGACGCAGGGCACCTACGTTTCCCGCAGCGACCTGCAGGTCGGTGACCTCGTCTTCTTCGGCTACAGCGGCTACGCGAACCACGTCGGTATGTACATCGGCGGCGGCAACTTCGTCCACGCCTCCACGCCGTCCACGGGCGTCCGCGTCAACTCGCTTGACGAATCGTATTACAAGACCCGCTTCCTGTGCGGACGCCGCATCATCTGACGATCAAATTATGACATACCGGCCCCCGGTCTGCTTAAAAAGCGCCGGGGGCCGCGCTTATCAAAAGGAGAATGTATGGAGCGAACCGAGCTGGCGCTTGCGCGCCTGTCCAATCAATATCTGCTGCACACAGGGGAGCGGATGGAGGTGCTCCGCGCTATGAACGGCTTTCAGGCGCAGTTCCTCTCCAACGCGCTGTATGCCATGCGCCTGCGCAGTACAGCGTATGACACAGCATACGCGGCAGACAGCCTCGTAAAGAGCTGGACGCTCCGCGGCACAATGCACATCTTTGCAGAAGCCGACCTTCCGTTGTTCCTGCACACTGGCTGCCGGTACCGGAGTCGGGACTGGACTGTTCCGTCATTCTGGAACCAGCGCCCGAACTGGGCGCTTACACCGAAGCGGCAGGCATACTTTTCGGACCTGATCATCGATGCACTTGCGCAAGGGCCAATGACGCGCGAGGCCCTGAAAGCCCGCTGCCGTGCTGCCGGAATGACGCAGGCGGAGGAGGGCAGCATATTCCATCCCTGGGGTGGCGGCATACGCGAGCTCTGCGAGCGCGGCTTTCTCTGCGGCACGGTCAGCGAGGAAAAGGCGTTCCGCCTCTGTCCGGCATTCACACCGATGGAGGAGCAGGACGCACTGCTGGAACAGACGCGCCGGTATTTCACGAATTATGGCCCGGCTTCCGTCCGGGATGCAGCCTATTATTTCGGTACCTCGCAGGCGGAGATCAAAAAGCGGCTGGCCCGGCTTCCTGTGGAAGCAGCCAAATACGAGGGGCAGCAGCTGTTCAGTCTGGATTCCGGAAGAGCACCAGGACAGGCGCTTCCGGACTGCCTGCTGCTGGCGGGCTTCGACCCGCTGGTGCTGGGCTATGAGAAAAAGCAGAGCGTATTTCTCCCGCCGGAGTATCTGCGCGGTATTTTCAGCCTGTCCGGCATCGTCATGCCGCCGGTGCTGCTGCACGGCAGCGTAGCGGGCCGCTGGAAGCACAGCGGAAAGCGCCTGCTTATCACGCAGTTCCGCCCATTTTCGCAGGAGGAGCGTGGTTTTGCAGAGGCAGCCGCGGCGCAGCTTTGGGGCGAAGCCGTACAGCCTGTCTTTCAGGACGCATAATCGACCTTTTCAAACCGAAAAATCCATGCTATACTTTTCTTGTCCCTCATACGCTTGTATGGGGTGATCATATGAAAAAATGGGTAGAGATCATGATGCCGGTCATGCTGTTTGCGACCGTTCTGTATTTCTGCGTCTTCGCCGTTCTGACACATCGAAGCGCGCAGACGGCGGCCATGCAGCCCGGCGGAACGACCGTCGTGCTCGACGCGGGGCACGGCGGGGAGGACGGCGGCGCCGTCGCGGCGGACGGCACGGTGGAAAGCGGCATCAACCTTGCCATTGCACAGGATCTTGACGCGCTGCTGCGCTTTCTTGGCTGTGAGACAAGGATGACCCGCACGGAGGATGCCGCCATCTATTCCGACGGCGCGAGAACACTGCGGGAGAAGAAGGCCTCCGACCTTAAAAACCGTGTTGCGCTGGTGAATGAAACGCCGAACGCCGTGCTTTTGAGCATCCACCAGAACAGCCTTCCGGCCTCGCGGCGCGTCCACGGCGCGCAGGCGTTCCACGCCCGCACGGAGGGCAGCGAGGCGCTCGCC
>OGML01002790.1_pt1 | contig 11721 bp, 9 predicted proteins | sample 1572951 | NCBI WGS metagenome assembly OGML01 (sample SAMEA2581883, study PRJEB24529) | metagenome | biome: Human gut stool | place: China | collected 2011 | reverse complement strand
ACTTCAAGGACTCGAACCCCAACATCGAGTGGAAGGCCACGCTGGAGCAGGCCGAAAAGATCGGTATGGGCACCCGCCAGTACAGCATCAAAAAGATCTGAACATAAAAATAAGCCCGACAACGTCGGGCTTATTTTTATGTCTCTTGCATTCAGGGGCAGACAGGACGCTCAATACTCGCTGGAAGCCGGGACCAGTACGTCAATGACATCGGCCAGGGCTTTCCAGTTTTCCGCGGAACAGCCGGGCAGCTCTTTGGCATCCAGACCGGCATCCTCGATGCGGCCGGTCATGCTGCCCTTGTCGGTCAGCAGGGTCTCGGCATCGGCCTTGATGAGCGGCCAGGCATCGGCAAAGCTCTGCTGGTCATCGGCGCTCAGGCTGTCGAACCACTGGGTATAGGCAGCTTTGATGTCGCTGACCGGCTGGATGCTCATGTTGCAGCCATCGGCCCATTTCAGCAGGGAAGCCGCCGCGATGACGGATTTCAGCGAGCAGCCGGACACACCGGGGCCCCAACCGAGGCAGGGGGCAAAGGCATCGTCCGGGTCGGAGAGGGAAAACAGGGAATTCTCGCCTGCGTCCAGCGGGCCCACCTTGCCGGTGTCGGCGGTCACAGTGGAAGAGGGGATGCTCTCGCTTGCAGAAGCGGAAGAGCTGGAAGCGGCAGTGCTGCCGGAAGAGGTGCTGCAGCCTGCCAGCACGCCGCACAGCAGGGCGGCGCAGACCAGCAGGGAAAGAATACGCTTGCGAATCATAGGAAAGCCTCCTTTTATCGTGTTCCGGCCCATCTGCCGGAGAAACTGCTCTGGTACATTTCTAGTATACTGTTCTGCCGGGCTGTTGTCAATCGGCGTGCGCAGGACGATTTTTCACCCCGGCTGTGCAAACTATACAAACTTTTGTCCTTTTTTTCTCAGTCGGGCGGGATTGACATTTTTTGCGCTGGCGCGTATAATCCGGCCATGGTCAAACTGGGAGAAACGGGTGAAGAACCGGAAAAAGGGGGAGAAACGGATGCAGAAATTTCTGCGGCGGCTGGAACGCTTTTCACAGTCGCTGCTGTCGCCGCTGTCTTATCTTTCGGCGGCGGGCCTGCTGCTGGTGCTGGGGGCGCTGCTCACCAGCAAGCCCTTATGTCAGGCGCTGCCGGTGCTGCAGTGGGCTCCGCTGCAGCTGGTGGGGCAGCTGCTCTATAACGGGATGATGGTGCTCATCAACAACCTCAGCGTCATTCTCTGCGTTGGGGTGGCTGCCGTGCGCGCCAAAACCGAAAAGCAGGATGCCGCCCTGCTGGCGCTGATGGCCTATCTGGTGTTCCTCACAGCCAACCACACCGCGCTGGAAGCGCTGGGACTGCTTGCCCAACCCAACGGGATGACCGGCCTTGCGGGCACGGGCCAAACCACCATTCTGGGCATTCAGGTGGTGGACACCGGCGTGGCAAGCGGCATCGTGCTGGGCTTTGCGGCGGCGTGGCTTTTCAACCGCACCTGCGAAAAGCAGTTTTATGGCATGATCACCCAGCTCTATTCAGGTCTGCGGTGGTCGTTTTTGTGGCTGTCGGCGCTGGCGGTGGCACTGGGGCTGGGGTTCTGCTTTGTCTGCCCGCCGCTGCAGCGGGCGGTCAGCGCCCTCACGGGCTGGATCGCGGCTTCAGGGAACGCGGGTGTGTTCCTTTACGGCTTTCTGGAACGGCTGCTCATCCCCACCGGCCTGCATCACCTCATCTATATGCCCTTCCAGTTCTCTTCGCTGGGCGGCAGCCTGACCGTAGGCTCTGTGACCTACACAGGCGCTTACGCCGTCTGCATGACCGAGTACACCATGGGCCTGCCCCTCTCAGACGGCATCGTCTGGATGTACACCGGCTTCACCAAGACCTTTGGCTATCTGGGCATTGCGGCGGCCTTCATCTTCACGGCCCGCAGGGAGAACCGTGCCCGTACCGCCGCCGCTATGATCCCGCTGGCGGTCACGGCCTCGGTGGCCTCCATCACCGAACCCATTGATTTTCTGTTCTGCTTCGTTTCGCCCCTGCTCTGGGTGGCCCATGCGGTCATTACGGGCGGCTTTATGGTGCTGCTCCATGTCCTGCATGTCCGGGCCTTTACCTCCAACCTGCTGGGGTCGCTGGTGTTCAACCTGAGCGCCGGGGAGCAGCTGCAGAATCTGCCGCTGCTCTATCTGCTGGGCCTTGCGGAGATCCTGACCTACTTTGCCGTGTTCAGCATCCTCATCAAAGCAAAGGATCTGCCCACCCCGGGCCGGGAAGCAGCCCCTTCCACAGACCAGTCCCCGTACGCCGACCCGCAGGAGGTGTGCCGGTTCATCGCCGCGCTGGGTGGGCCGGAGAACATCGCCCAGCTGGGAAACTGCTTCACCCGCCTCCGGCTCACGGTGCGGGATGCCTCGCTGCTGGATATGGGGGAGCTGCTCTCGCTGCCCCATAAAGGTCTTGTGGTGCAGGGCACCCGGGTCCAGCTGGTCTGCGGCCTGCACGCCGCCCAGCTCCGCCATGCGCTTGAACAGCAGCTTGCCGAGATGGCCCCGGTGTGATTGCATTTTGATAAGAGAAACGGTATAATTGTGGCGAAACCTCTCAGTCGTCTGCGGCGACAGCTCCCCTGACAGGGGAGCCAAGAAAGGCCCCTGCCTCTCCTATTAGGCAACAACAACCGCCGCCAGTGGCGGATGAAGGGAGTTGTTGTTGGGGCAGCGGCCAACAAGGCACAAGTGCAATACTTTGCACGAAGTGAATGTTGGGAGCCGCAACCCGGACAAGTGGCATTGCGAAGCAATGACGGAGAGGTTTAGCAGCGGATAACCTGAAAATAAAGGAGAACATAAAATGCAGAATAACACCTTTTCCGTCGAAGGTCTCTTCGATTTCCTGAACGCCGGTGTCAGCGCCTTCCACTCCACGGCTGCGGCTGTGAAGCTCCTGGAGGAGAACGGCTACCAGAACTGCCCCGAGAGCGCAGCCTGGGAGCTGGTGCCCGGCGGCAGATATTACACCACCCGCAACGGCTCTGCCGTGCTGGCATGGCGGATGCCCAAGGGTGAGCTGACCGGCTGGCATGTCACCGCCAGCCACAGCGATTCTCCCACCTGGCGCATCAAGCAGCTGGACGGCGGCAAGGATACGGTCTTTGCCAAGGTGGAGACCGAGGGCTACGGCGGCATGATCATGCCCACCTGGCTGGACCGTCCCCTGAGTGTGGCGGGCCGCATTCTGGTCCGCACGGAGAACGGCATCCGGAGCCTGCTGGTCCACCCCGACCGGGCGCTGGCTGTCATCCCCAACCTCTGCATCCACTTCAGCCATGACCTGAACAACGGCATGAAGTACAACCCTCAGGTGGATCTGCAGCCCATCTTTGGTGAGGCAGGCTCCACCCTGCGGGACGCTCTGGCTGAGGAAGCCGGGGTCAAGGCTGAGGACATCGTGGACGCTGACCTGGTGCTCTGCACCCGTGAAAAGGCCGAGCGCGTGGGCCTGAAGGGCGAATATTTCATGTCCGGACGCATCGATGACCTGGAATGCGCCTACACCACCCTGTGGGGCTTCCTGCAGGGCCGCGGAGAGGAGGAAGGCCGGGGCGACATGTGGGTCATGTTCGACAACGAGGAGGTGGGCTCCTCCAGCCGGCAGGGCGCACAGGGCACCCTGATGGCCAATGTGCTGGCCCGCATTGAGGAAAAGCTGGGGGTCACCCGGGAGCAGAGCATCCGTGCCTGCACCAACAGCCTGCTGTTGAGCGCCGACAATGGCCACGCCACCCACCCCAACCACCCCGAAAAGAGCGATCCCGCCAATGTGGCGGTCATGGGCGGCGGTGTGCTGCTGAAGTACAATGCCCGCCAGACCTACACCACCAGCGGCTTTACCGGCGCTGCCTTTGCCGAGATCTGCAAAAAAGCCGGTGTGCCGGTGCAGGTGGCCGCAAACCGCGCGGATGTTCCCGGCGGCTCCACGCTGGGCAACCTGCTGGGCCACCAGATCCTGATCCCCATGGTGGATATCGGTCTGGCACAGCTGGCCATGCATTCCGCAATGGAAACCGCCAGCTGCAAGGATGCCGAGTACATGGCAAAGGCCGTGGCCGAGTTCTATAACACGCCCATCTCCCAGCCTGTGGACGGCGAGTGGAAGCTGGGCCTGTGAGCGCTGTGACCGGGCGCTTTGCCCCCAGCCCCAGCGGGCGGCTCCATCTGGGCAATCTGGCCTGCAGCCTGCTGGCCTGGCTCAGCGCCAGAAGTCAGGGCGGGCGCATCGTTCTGCGCATTGAGGATCTGGATGCCGAGCGCTGCCCCCGCAAATATGCCGACGCACTGGAAGAGGACCTGCGCTGGCTGGGCCTTTTCTGGGACGAGGGCGGTAGCAGCGGCGGCCCCAACGGCCCCTATTACCAGAGCGAGTGCGCCGACATTTACACCGAGAGCTATAACAAACTGGAAGCACAGGGCCTTGTTTACCCCTGTTTCTGCTCCCGTGCCCAGCTCCATGCCGCCAGCGCACCCCACACCTCCGACGGCAATGTGATCTATCCCGGCACCTGCCGGGGGCTGACGGCGGAGCAGATCGCCGAGAAGCGCAAAAAGAAAGCCCCGGCCTACCGTCTCATGGTGCCCGACGAGGACATCACCTTCACCGATGGCTGTATGGGCCCCCACGCCGAGAACCTGCTCCGCGACTGCGGGGATTTCTACCTCCGCCGCGCCGATGGCGTGTTTGCCTACCAGCTGGCTGTGGTGGTGGACGATGCCCGCATGGGCGTGACGGAGGTGGTGCGGGGCGCGGACCTGCTCTCTTCCACCGCCCGGCAGCTTTATCTTTACCGTCTGCTGGGCCTGCCCGCCCCAAAGTTTGCCCATTGCCCGCTCCTGCTGGCTCCCGATGGCCGCCGCCTGTCCAAACGGGACGGTGACCAGAGCCTGGAAAATCTGCGGGCAAAGTATACGGCGGAAGAGATCGTGGGCAGGCTTGCCTTTGCCTATGGTCTCCAACCTGAACCGGCTCCCCGCACCCCGGAAAGCCTCATTGCAGACTTTTCCTGGGACAAGGTGCCAAAGCAGGATATCTGCCTGCCGGAAAATCTGTTTTAAGCGAACCCGCGATCTTTGCCATGCCCGTGCAAAGATCGTGGGTTTTTCTTTACAAAAAAACAACTTATGGTAAAATATAACTAGAGACTTTGCTGAAACAGAAAGGAGCCTGTTATGCGTAAAATGTTAAAAGCGTCGAGTTTGTTGATCTGTGCAATGCTTTTGCTCAGCGCATGTGCAAGCTCTTTGAATCTGAGACCGGGGCCTTTCCGTTCGGAAATGCAGGATGTTTTTGTTCAGCAGACGACACTTGCGGTTCCGGCCAGCCACGCCGAGCATGGGGAGGATTATGTCATTGAGTGGCAGGACCCTGTGATGGAAAAGCACGTCCGGAAATGGCTTGACCGCCCGAAGGGGGATATCTATCACAGCGATGTCTGGGATTATCAGCGAGTCACGATAAATTCCGGAACCGGCGTGAAAGATCTCCTCGTCAAAGATGCACCGGATGGGGTGGACATTGGGGGAAACGTCAGCAGCAATGAGCAGCTGGCAGCCTGCGCAGTCAGCGTAGAGGGAACGTATGATCCGGTGACCTCTCTGGCAGATCTGCGGCATTTTGACAGCTTGCAGGTATTGTCGGTCAATAATAGAAGGGGAGCCCCACCCATTACAGATCTGACAGGTCTGGAAGAATGCAAAAATCTGATGCTTTTGAGTGTGCCCAGTGTGGAGAGCAGCGCATTCCCGACCTTTGCAAAGCTGGATTCCGTGGTAGAGCTGAAGTATGGCAGTGACGGGATCCGGGCGGATTCCAATGTCTCCGACCTTTCGGCGCTGGCGCAGATGAAGTCGCTGAAGATGCTGTGGATCACCGGCAGTGAGGTCGATCTGACCCAGCTGGCCGGAGCTGACTTGCGGGTCCTGAGACTGGACGTGACCCGGATCGGTTCGCTGGAACCGCTGAAGCAGATGGAAAATCTGAGCTTTCTGCAGCTGTGCCAAGGGCCGGAGATCGACAGCTTTGCCCCGCTGGCGGAGAGCAGTGTGCAGTATCTGAGTATGTCCCTCTCTCAGGGTGCACGGGAAAGATATAAGAACATGGATTATACCCCCCTGACCCGGATGCCGCAGCTGATCTGGCTGGATCTGACCAATCATTCCACGTTTGATACGGAAACCTGCAAAAAATTGCTGGCAAACGATACGGCCCTGAAATATCTGAAAATTTCCTATACATCAGCGGCCAAAGATGCCGAAGAGCTGGATACAGCGCACCTGAAAGAGTTCACTGCCCCGGCTCCGTAATGCCCCAAAATGCAAAACACCCATGCCAGCGCCGGCATGGGTGTTTTTCTGTACAGATTCACAGCCGCTGCAAGGCTCTTGCGTCGCTGCGTTCCAGTGCGGTCATGGCCGTATCCAGCGCCATGGCCAGCAGGATGCCCAGCAATACATCAATGCAGCTGTGCTGCTTGAGCAGGACTGTGGATGCAATGATGGAAACGCAGAGCACGGCGGAAGCGGGCCGCATCCAGCGGCGGCCCGGCGTTTCAAAGATGCGGCTGCGGTAATAGGCCATCATCAGGGTGACGGAGTTGAACACATGGATGGAGGGGCAGACGTTGAGGGGCGTGTCGGTGGCATAGAGCATCCGCACGGCCTGAGCAAAGATATCGCTGCCGTACACCCGGTAGGGCCGCAGGTCAAGGCCGGTGGGCAGGATGACGTAGCAGGCCAACGCAATGGTCATGCCCGCAAACAGGGGCAGGCAGAGCCGCCAGAAGTCGGCCCGGGGCGCTTTCCACAGCAGGTAGAACAGGGTGAACGGGATCCACAAAAACCACGCAAAGTAGGGCACGATGGCATATTTGCAAAAGGGGATCAGGTCGTCCAGATGGCAGTGCACCAGAACATCGGGCACGGCAATATGGACTTCGAGCCAATGGAACGCCGAAAGGTAAAACAGGAGATAAAACGCCATGAACGAAACGGGATGGCGGGAAAACCAGTTGCGCATGGAACACACTTCCTTTTCTGGAATGGGGGCCGCAGCCCCGCCTAAAGTTCTTTGCAGCGTATGATTATACCGCGCAAAGACGAAGAAAACAAGACAAAAAGCTGACAAAATCGTGAACACATCCGCGCGGAATTTGGTATGCTTTGGGGAAGCGGATGCAGGGGAGAGAAGCTTCTGCCTATTGATACGAGACAGGATGCGGGTTTCCTGCACAAAAAAGGCCCTCCCCGCCAAAACTGCAATGGCAGAGAGGGTCGGATATACGGAAACTCAGATCACCTTTTGTTCCATCCACCTGCCGCGGACAAAGCGGACGCAGAAGAACAGCGAGCGCATGGCCCAATCCAGGAACATGCCCATCCAGATGAACAGCAGGCCGAAGTGGAACCTGAGCACCATCAGGTAGCAGAAGGCCACCCGGAACACCCACATGGAGATGACGCTGACCGTCATGGTAAAGGCGGCATCTCCGGCGGCGCGCAGGATGTTGGGCAGGGTGAAGCTGGAGGGCCACAGGATCAGCGATACAGCGTTGAACCAGACCATCAGCTCCAGTGCCATGCCGTAGGCCTCCGGCGAGAGGTTGAACCAGGAGAGCGCCAGCTTGTTCAGGAAGAACAGGCCGGAAAGGTTCATCGCCCAGTCCCCGGCGTAGGCGGTCAGGAGCAGCAGGCGGGAATAGCGCTTGGCCTGCGCCTTTTCCCCGGCACCCAGACACTGGCCCACGACGGTCAGCGCGCCGATGCCAACGGCGGAGGCGGGCACGTTCAGGAAGCTGGAGATGTTGCCTGCCACGGCGTTTGCGGCAATGGCGGCGGTGCCCAGCGTGCTGGTCAGGCTGGAGACCGACAGCTTGCCGATCTGGAACATGCCGTTCTCGATGCCGGCGGGAATGCCGACTTTCAGGATGCGCCGGATGAGGTCGAGATCTGGCTTCAGGTCGGTGAGGTGGTCGATGCGCAGCGCACAGTCTGGCTTCTGCAGCAGGAACATCACGGTGAAGCAGGCGATCATCCGGCTCACGAGGCTGGCGGTGGCCGCACCCATCACGCCCATGCCGAACCCGTAGATCAGGATGGCGTTGCCGCCAATGTTCACCACGTTCATCACCAAGCTGGAAAGCATACTGATCTTGCTGTTGCCCTGGGCGCGGAACAGAGCCGCACCGGCGTTGTACACGCCGATAAAGGGATAGCTCAGGGCCGAGAGCAGGAAATAGGTCTCGGCGTAGCGCATTACATCTGCGTCAATGGAGCCGAAGATGCCCCGCAGGATGGCGTGCCGCCCCACCGCCACGATGACGGCGGTGACCACGCTGAGCGAGATCATAATGAACATGATCTGGGCGGCGCTGGCTTTGGCCCGTTTTGGCTCCCGGTGGCCGATGTACTGGCTGGCGACCACTGCGCCGCCGGTGGCCAGTGCGCTGAGCAGCTGGATCATCAGCACGTTGAAGGAGTCCACCAGGCTCACGCCCGAAACGGCGGCTTCGCCCACCGAGGAGACCATCAGGGTGTCCGCCAGACCGATGGAGATGCTGAGGGCCTGCTCTGCCACCAGCGGCAGGAAAAGTGAGATGAGCTGTTGACGGTTGAACAGCGGTCTTGATGTGGTCGATGCGTCTGTCATGGTGTCCTCCCTTGGCGCGTGGATTCAAACACACCCATGATAGCGCGGAACGACGTGAAAATCAAGATGTTGTATCCAACAAATCAAAAAATCAGGCAAACTCTTTGCTGGGGGTCAGGCTGGAGCCGTAATAAACGATGTAGTCGTAGGGGATCTGGGGGTTGTATGCGGCCAGATCGCCGTACTTGGCCAGAATGTCGTTCCGCAGGTTCTCCGGGGTGTAGGGCTGCCCGGCGGAAAGGGTGTCGGCGCAGACAGCGTTCCACATGCTCTCGGTAAAGGCGGCACAGTTGAAGTAGGCCGACCAGTGGTCAGACTTTGCAAGGTTGCGGTTGACCACGTCCAGCTGGCCCTGATCCAGCGAGGTCTGGACAGCGTAGATGTTCTGGTAGTAGGAATCGGCCAGATAGCGCTTGTAGTAGCCCTCCAGATTGTACCAGATGCCGGTGTGCTCCCAGCGGTTGCCGCGGGGGCTGAAGGTGATCTCGGTGTTGGGCGCGATCCGCAGGCCGCCCACCTCGATGTCGTGGTCCGAAACGTTCCGCACCGAGAGGAAGGAGTGGCCGCTGGAATTGATGGAGGCATCGCCCCGGTCCTCGGCCCGGGCGTAGATGTGCAGCAGGGCCACGGCACCCTCGGCGGGTTCTGCACCGTAGGCCTGCACGGCAGATTTATGGTCGGCCTGCTCAAAATCGTAGGGGCCGCCGGTGCTGGTGGTGAAACCGACGATGTTGCGGATCTGATCCTCAAGGGGGCTTACATCGGTGATGACACGTTGGTCCTGGGGGGCGGGCGTGGCGGCGGGAGCCTCGGCCAGCGCGGCGGTGCTGCCGGACACGCACAGGGCCAGTGTCAGGCAGAGGGAAAGGGCGCGGAACTGCTTTTTCATGGGGGAACCTCCAAAGAGAAAAAATTCAGGTCAAGGATAGACGATTTTTGGGACGCTGTCAAGAAAAAGATATCTGCCGCCTTTACCCCCGGTGCCGGATGTGTTAAAATGTAGCTGGCAGCCGTGCCCGGTGGTTTGGGGTATGGAGCCGATCGGAAGGTAAATGAATCTGACCCAGAGAGGGGAACAACCTATGCCAAAAGAAGCACACAAGGTCGTGGTCATCGGGCACCGCAACCCCGATACCGATTCCATCTGCTCCGCCATTGCCTATGCGGAGCTCAAAAACCGCACCAGCACGCTGGTCTGTGAGCCGCGCCGTGCCGGTAAAATGAATCAGGAGACCGAGTTCGTCCTGAAAAAGTTCGGTGTCACGCCGCCCCGGATGTGCACCGACGTGAACCCCAAGATCCGGGACGTGGATTACCGCGAGATGCCGGGCATCCCGGGCTCCACCAGCCTGCGCCGCGCGTGGAAGATCATGCGTGACCAGCAGATCGACACCCTGTCCATCACCAGCGCGGACAACGAGCTGGAAGGCATCATCACCGTGAAGGATCTTGCCACCGCCAACATGGACGTGTTCGATACCGCGGTGCTGGCCAAGAGCCGTACCTCTTATAAGAACATCCTTGAAACGCTGAACGGCACCATGGTGGTGGGCAATGCCGACGCGGTCTGCACCACCGGCCACATCAAGATCGGCACCGCCACCCCCGAGATGCTGGAAAGCAGCGTGGAAAAGGGGGATATCGTCATTCTGAGCAACCGGTACGAAAGCCAGCTCTGCGCCATTGAAAAGGAAGCCTCCCTGCTCATCATCTGCAACGGGGCCAAGGTGGGCCGCACCATCCAGCGCATTGCCGATGAGACCGGCGTTGCCATTATGACCACCCCCGAGGATACCTATGCGGCGGGCAAGCTCATCAGCCAGTGCGCACCCATCTCCTATTATATGACCCGGGACAACATCCTCAAATTCACCCTCGTCACCCCCGTGGCCGATGTGCTGCGGGTGATGGCAAAGGTGCGCCACCGCTATTTCCCCATCCTCGATGAGGACGGCAAATACTGCGGCATGGTCAGCCGCCGCAACGTCATTGCCCTGCGCAAGCGGCGCATCATTCTGGTGGACCACAACGAGGCCACCCAGGCCGTGGAGGGCTTTGATCAGGCCGAGATCCTGGAGATCATCGACCACCACCGCATCGGCAGTCTGGAGACCAGCGGCCCGGTCTACTTCCGCAACCAGCCCGTGGGCTGCACCGCCACCATCATCACCCAGATGTACGATGAAAACGGTGTGGACATCCCGCCCCAGATCGCGGGCCTGCTGCTGGCGGCCATCCTCTCGGATACGCTGGCCTTCCGCAGCCCCACCTGCACCCCCGTGGATGAAAACGCCGCCAAGCGTCTGGCCAAGATCGCAGGCGTGGACATTGAAGAGTTTTCCACCGAAATGTTCGAGGCCGGTGAAAAACTGGACGGCAAGACCCCCGAAGAGGTCTTTTTGCAGGACTTCAAGGTGTTCATGTGCGGCGATATCCGCTTTGGCGTGGCACAGGGCAGCTACATGACCCGCAAGAACCTGCTTGCCGCCGAAGCGCTGCTGCAGCCCTATCTGGAAGAAGCCCGCAACAAGCAGAACGTGGAGGATATCTACATGCTGCTCACCGACGTGCCCAAGGAGGAGAGCGTGGTCATCAGCGATGGCCGCTATGCTTCCGAGGTGCTCTCGGATGGCTTTGAGACCCAGCCTGCCGAGGACGGCAGCTTTACCCTGCCCGGTGTGGTGAGCCGCAAAAAGCAGTTCATCCCGGCGCTGATGACCGCCTATCAGGAGCTGTAAGATGTTTGATTTTCTGCATAAAAAAGCACAGGATGCCACGCCGCCCGCCCTGCCGGAAGGCACTGTGCGCCGCCGCTATTCCATTGAGGGGCAGGTGCAGGGGGTGGGCTTCCGCTACCGCGCCCGCTATGCGGCCCAGACGCTGGAACTGACCGGCTGGGTGGAGAACGAGGATGACGGCAGCGTGACGCTGGAAGTGCAGGGCGACCCGGAAAAGTTCCTGCGGCTGTTCGCCATGATCCAGAAAAGCGATTATATCCAGATCACCGGCATCCGCCAGAAGGA
>OGML01002767.1_pt1 | contig 11787 bp, 8 predicted proteins | sample 1572951 | NCBI WGS metagenome assembly OGML01 (sample SAMEA2581883, study PRJEB24529) | metagenome | biome: Human gut stool | place: China | collected 2011 | reverse complement strand
TATCACTGTAAGCACTGCCGCCAATGCAAAAGGCGTACACAAAAAGCCTGTTGCGATATATTCCTTTGTATAGGTCATACCGCCTGATGAGAAGCCCGAGAATATCTCTTTGAAATAGTTTGGAACTATTTTTGCGGTGGCAGGTATAGCCTGCAAAATTCCCACGATAGCTTCAAATGCGCCTATTCCTACGATAAAGTCTGAAAGCTTTATCCTGCGGTCGTCAGCCGTAACTGTCATTCCTGCGGCAAAAAGTCCCCAATAGCCAAGTATGGTGAGCATACCCTCGGAGCGGTCGAGATAGCCGTAGAAAGATGTGAAGATATCCGCTGAAAGCAAGCAAGATATCACCGACAGAAGCACCACCGCAAGTGGTACGATAAGGCTCTTGTTGTCTTTAAGCTCCACCTGCTTTTTCATGTTGGCAATAAGGAAAATGATAAATCCCACAAAGCCGACCGCAAGCACAGCGGCAGATATAAAGAATATAAATTTTTCGTTCAGATAAAGAGTACGATTGACGCTTTCGTCCATACCGTATTTGATATTCTGTGTGAAATAATACGGAATTGTGATAACGCACAGAACAAGCACAGCAATAATGCTGTAAACTCCGCACAGCTTTTGTGCGGACTCGGCAGACATATTCAGAATAAAATCCGACTTTTCCGAACTGCCGAAAAGGTGCTTTTTACCTTGATTGGTAGTGACCTCTTTTTTCTCTTTTGCTTTTGACATAAAAAATCCCCCAAAAAGCATAGATATTTTATTATTTTATGATTGAAAATTAAAAATCAATCGCCGAAGGCGATACCTTAATTCCTCATTCCTCACTCCTCATTCCTCATTAAAAACAGAGTGGGAAATAAAAAAAGCAGGCAAACCCTAAAGTCTGCCCGCTGTTTACACAATTTACTTTGCGTATTCGATAGCTCTGCTCTCACGGATAAGATTGACCTTGATCTGTCCCGGATAATCCATTTCAGTTTCGATCCTCTTAGCGATCTCACGAGCAACGAGCACCATTTTTTCATCGTTGATCTTCTCAGGCTGTACCATGATACGAACCTCACGGCCTGCCTGTATAGCAAAGGATTTCTCAACGCCCTCGTAGGACGTGCAGATCTCCTCAAGCTTCTGGAGCCTCTTGATATAGTTCTCATAGTTCTCGCTTCTTGCTCCCGGTCTAGCGGCGCTTATTGCGTCTGCCGCCTGAACAAGTGCCGCAACAACAGTTCTTGTTTCAACGTCGCCATGGTGAGCCTCGATAGCATGAATAACTTCAGGGCTTTCCTTGTACTTCTTACATACGTCAACACCTATCTGAACGTGCGAGCCTTCTATCTCATAGCTGAGAGCCTTTCCTATATCGTGGAGCAGTCCTGCTCTTCTTGCCAGATTTGCGTCAACGCCAAGCTCTGACGCCATCATTCCTGCAAGGTGAGCGACTTCAATAGAGTGGTTAAGCACGTCCTGTCTATAGCTCGTTCTATAGCGCAGACGGCCAAGAAGCTTAACAAGTTCGTGGTTCACGCCGTGAACATTGGTTTCGAGAATAGCTCTCTCGCCCTCCTGCTTGATCTTCAGCTCGACTTCACGCTTAGCCTTTTCTACCATTTCCTCAATGCGTGTAGGGTGTATACGTCCGTCCTGGATAAGCTTTTCAAGTGCGATCCTTGCGACCTCTCTTCTTACCTGATCAAAGCACGAGATTGTGATAGCCTCAGGGGTATCGTCAATGATAAGATCAACGCCCGTGAGAGTTTCGATAGTTCTGATATTTCTTCCCTCACGTCCGATTATCCTGCCCTTCATCTCATCATTAGGCAATGCAACGACTGACACTGCTGATTCAGACACCTGATCAGCGGCACACCTTGAGATAGCAAGCGAGATATACTGTCTGGCCTTAGCCTCACAGTCATCCTTCACCTGATTTTCAAAGTTTGTGACCCTTACAGCCTTTTCATGCACCAGATCCTCGTCCAGCTTTGAAAGCAGATAATCCTTAGCCTGATCAACAGTGAACTGAGATATCTTTTCAAGCATATCCAGCTGTGACTTCTTGATCCTGTCAGCCTCAGCTACCTTTTCGTCAGCATTTTTCAGCTTGTTCTGGAGAGTTTCTTCCTTTTTCTCCAAATTATCGAGCTTTCTGTCGATAGACTCCTCTTTCTGCTGAACACGTCTTTCCTGTCTGGAAACTTCGATCCTTCTCTCTTTAAGCTCTTTTTCCGTTTCCTGGCGTGACTTGTGGATCTCGTCTTTCGCCTCGATCAATGCCTCTTTTTTCAGAGTTTCAGCGTTTTTCTTTGCGTCGTCAACGATACGCTCCGCTTCCTTTTCCGCAGAGCCTACAGCAGCTTCGGCTGTTTTTTTGCGATAGCTTATACCCTGTTTGAAGCAGATAAATCCGCTCACACCGGCACCAAGAACAAGAGCAACTACACATAGTAGAATAGCAATACCTGGTTCCATGTATAGCTTTCCTCCTTCTTAGAAAGTATGGATATCCATATTTTGTGCGTAAAAAAACGCATGAAAAAAAGATATCCACCTGATATTAAATTGTAAAGATACAAAATTGCAAAATTTATTTTATAAAAAACATCAGAATAATACAAAAAACTATACTTCATCTTTCAGTTATATAAAAATTATAATGCATAATATTATTGTATAATAAAACTTCTCTGTTGTCAAGAATTTTTTTAGTTAAATCCACAAAATTATATATTTTCTAACAAACCCCTTGACAAGCGGGTGAAGAGGTGTTAAAATGTTAGTCGAAGCAAAAGATAAAGTCTTTTGCAGTTATACTTGAAAGCTTTGACGGGGAAGCCCCTCGGCGAAAGGTCTTTTCAGAGAGCGCCGCACGTTTTTATACGAGCTGTGAGCGGCGCAGGACTATGCAGAGTGAGGATACCGCCCCTGAGTGCGTTTAATACACGCCGCAGGCTCAGCGTTAAAGGAGCGGCTAATGAGTTGTGCAGGAAACTGCGCATGAAGTTGGGTGGAACCACGATATCATCGTCCCATAGGATATTTGTATCCTATGGGACTTTTTTGTTATGTAAGAGGGTGATGATACTATGAAAGACAGGAAAGCCATGAAAACAAGGCGTATCCTTGCGATCATTTGCTATACCATTGGGTTTTGCGCTTATGGTGCAGCAGGATATGTTTGCTGGTTATCATGGAACGGGACTATATCCGACAAGCAAGGGTTTCTCACCTTTCTGCCCATATGGATAGTATCATACTGGTTCAACACATTTTTCTCTCAGCTTGTTTGCAGGGTGAAAAAAGACGGCTCCAGGCAATGGGCTATCAAAAAAAGGGCAAGGCACGTTTTGAGCGACATTTCAACGGTGCTGAGCGTAGTGCTTCTTTGCTTCTGGATATATGTATATGTTTCGCAGTATACTGAACTGCTGAACTTCAAATAATATGCCTGTAGGGGTGACCTGAGGTCGCCCACAAAAAAAGCGTGTGATATGTGACGCATTACAAAAAGAAACAACGTGTTTATGCACGTTATAATAAAGAATTACAATATTATATAAATCGGAGGAATCAAAAATGATCAAGCTGAAATTAAAAGACGGCTCTGTCCGTGAGATCGAAAAGGCAATGCCTGCAAGCGAGATAATCAAGGATATCGGCATGGGACTTTACAAGGCTGCCTGCTGCGTAAAGCTGGACGGCGAAGTTTTCGACATGAGAACTGTCGTTGACCATGACTGCCATTTTGAGGTCATGACTTTTGACTCAAAGGCTGGTAAGGAAACTTTCTGGCACACAGCTTCTCACCTTATGGCGCAGGCTGTAAAAAATCTTTATCCTGAGGCAAAGCTTGCAAGAGGTCCTGCTACAGACACAGGCTTCTACTATGATTTTGAGGTGGAAAAGCCTTTTACGCCTGCTGACCTTGAAAAGATACAGGCTGAAATGAAGAAGCTTGCAAAAGAGGGCTATGCTTTGGAGCGTTTTGAGCTTTCTGCTGACGAGGCTGTAAAGCTCATGGAGGAAAGACACGAAGATTACAAGGTAGAGCTTATCCACAAGCATGACGATAAGGGCGAAAAGCTTTCATTCTACAAGCAGGGTGATTTCGTTGACCTTTGCGCAGGTCCGCACATAATGAGCGTTGCACCTATCAAGGCTGTTAAGCTTCTTTCATGCACAGGTGCATACTGGGGCAAGGCAGAGGACGGCAAGCAGCTTTCAAGAATTTACGGAACTGCATTCCCTAAGGCTTCAATGCTCGATGAGTTCCTTAAACAGCAGGAGGAAGCTAAGCTTCGTGACCACAACAAGATAGGCAGAGAGCTTGAATATTTCACAACTGTTGACTGTATCGGTCAGGGACTTCCTGTTATGCTTCCAAAGGGCGCAAGAGTTATCCAGCTTCTTCAGCGTTGGGTAGAAGATGTCGAGCAGGCAAAGGGCTGTCTGCTTACAAAGACTCCGCTTTTCGCCAAGAGAGATCTTTATAAGATATCAGGTCACTGGGATCACTATCTTGACGGAATGTTCATTCTTGGCGACCCTTATGATGAGGAAAAAGAGTGCTTCGCACTTCGTCCTATGACTTGTCCGTTCCAGTATCAGGTATTTCTTAACAGACAGCGTTCATACAGAGAGCTTCCAATGAGATTGACAGAGACTTCTACGCTGTTCAGAAACGAGGACAGCGGTGAGATGCACGGTCTTATCAGAGTAAGACAGTTCACTATCTCTGAGGGTCACTACATTCTCAGACCTGACCAGCTTGAAGAGGAGTTCAAGGGCTGTTTGGAGCTTGCTAAGTATTTCCTTGACACTGTTGGTCTGCTTGATGACTGCACATTCAGATTCTCACAGTGGGATCCTGCTAACCCTAAGAACAAGTACGAGGGTACGGCTGAGCAGTGGGAGCACGCACAGGCTGCAATGAAGACTATCCTTGACGACCTTGGCGTTGATTACGATATTGGTATCGACGAGGCTGCGTTCTATGGTCCAAAGCTCGACATTCAGTACAAGAACGTTTACGGCAAGGAAGACACGCTTGTTACTATCCAGATAGATATGCTTTTGGCCGAAAGATTTGGTATGTACTATGTTGACAAGGACGGTCAGAAGAAGCTTCCTTACATCATTCACAGAACTTCACTTGGCTGCTTTGAGAGAACACTTGCTTATATGCTTGAGCATTTCAACGGCGTTCTTCCTCTGTGGCTCGCTCCTGAGCAGGTAAGACTGCTTCCTATCAAGGAGAGCCATGCTGAATACGCTCAGAAGATAGCTGACAGAATGACTGCTATGGGCATGAGAGTAACTGTTGACAACAGAGATGAGAACATCGGTACTAAGATCAAGACTGCAAGACTTGAAAGGATACCTTATATGCTCATCATTGGCGACAACGAGGTAAACAGCAACACGGTTACTGTTCGTTCAAGAAAAGAGGGCGAGCTTCCTGCAATGCCTGTTGACGAGCTTATTGCTAAGCTTGATGAGGAGATAAAGACTAAGGCTAAGTAATTGGTAGCAAAACATCGAAAGGTGCGTAAAAACGACGTTTGTGGCAACAGACGGGACGTCGAGGGCGCCGTCCCCTACAAATTAATGTATGGGCGAAAACTGTTGTGAGCTTTGCCAAACAACAATTTTCGTTTGCCCGTTGGCTTTTGCTGTCAATGTGTTTTATACAGACGTTTTATGCGATACCGCACAGGGGGAGTTTCTCTTGTGCGGCATTGCCGTTTATAAAAATATGGGGCGGACAGGATAAAATCCGCTTCGGGAAAGAGGTAATAGATGAAATCAGATATGATCTGGACGCTTGTGGCATTTGCATTCTATTTGGCAGGAATGCTTCTCATAGGTGCTGCATATATGAAGAAAACAAAAAGCTCCGAGGACTTTTTCCTTGGTGGCAGAGGACTTAACGGCTGGGTAGCGGCACTTTCTGCTCAGGCTTCTGATATGTCAGGCTGGATGCTCATGGGTCTGCCTGGCGCTGTTTACGCATTCGGAACGGGGCAGATATGGATAGCTGTGGGTCTGCTTATCGGCACTATACTTAACTGGGCGATAGTTTCAGGCAGACTGAGAAGATACACTATCAGGGCGAACAACTCAATGACGCTTCCTAAGTATCTTGAAAACAGATTTGAGGACAAGCACAAGATAATGCTTTTGGTATCGTCGGTGGCAATCGTCATATTCTTCCTTGTTTACACAGCGTCTGCTCTTTCGGCAGGCGGAAGGCTTTTCAACTCTATATTCGGTATCGACTACAAGATATGTCTTACTATCGGTGCGGTAGTAATTTTGGGATACACTTTCATGGGTGGATTTATGGCAGTATGTGTAACGGACTTCGTTCAGGGTCTGCTCATGCTGGCTGGAGTTGTGACTATACCTATCATTGCGTTTTTCCTTGTTGGAGCAGGAAACGTTATGGACAACATCACTGCAAGCGGTGTTGAGGCACATCACTATCTTAACATATTCAATGATGAAAAGGGTCAGACCCTTTCAGCCATCGACATAATCTCTCAGCTTGGCTGGGCGCTTGGTTATTTTGGTATGCCACACATTCTGGTAAGATTTATGGCTATAAGCTCTGAAAAAGAGGTAAAAAAGTCAAGAGTTATAGGCTGTGTATGGTGTGCTATATCACTTTGCTTCGCTTGCTTTATAGCTATCGTGGGCAGGGCTTATCTTGTGCCTGCACTTGCAAACAACAAGTCTGAGAATGTTTTCATCGAGATGATACAGAAGGTATTCAACTCCGATATTGGTCTGCCATTCGTCGGCGGAATTTTCCTTTGCGGAATACTGGCTGCCATAATGTCAACGGCTGATTCGCAGCTGCTTGTAACTGCCTCATCGGTATCGGAGGATATTTACCACTCATGTATTGCACCTAAGGCGGAGAGCAAGAAGGTACTGCTTGTGAGCAGGATAACAGTTCTTGCGGTAGCGGTAGTGGCATACATAATAGCACTTGACCCTAACAGCAGTATAATGGGTCTTGTTTCAAACGCATGGGCAGGTCTTGGAGCTTCGTTTGGTCCGATAATACTTATGTCCCTTTATTGGAGGAGCACAAACCTCGCAGGTGCGGCGGCAGGTGTTGCCAGCGGTGCGCTGTCGGTAATAATATGGGATTACATACCTCTTGCAGGTGGACAGACTTTAGGTGATAAGACGGGGCTTTACTCATTGGTAATTGGATTTGCGGTAAGTCTTATACTTATTATTATAGTGAGCCTTTGCACAAAAAAGCCGTCTGAGGAAATGCTGAAGGCATTTGATGATGTTAAAAATGGTATAAATTGCGGCTGTGATGAAAAAGCATAACAAAGTAAAAGGTCCATGGATACGCCCACGGACCTTTTGTTTTTTATCTTTTAGCTATCATACTTTTCCTTATTTTCGCATCTGAAATCCGTAAACACAGCTTTATTGCCTTTATCCTCATATTTCTGAGCATAAAGACCAATAACAACTCCCGTGAAATTACCTGCAAGCTCAGTAGACAAAAACTTCGTTTGTGCTCCGCCCAAGTCTATATCTCCCGAATGCGTTTTCGCCGAGAAATTGTATGTGAAGTTTGATGCGTTACAGCAAAGCATAGCCGAACTTTCTCCCTGCGGCAATGCTATGACATGATCCTCATGGCGAATATCGCCTATGCAAAGTCTGCGGAACAGCTCGACACCTTTATCCGTGCGTCTTAATGCTATCTCATAATGGGGGTCATGTAGAACACCAATCCTGCTTCGCCCTCGGTTATCTCGACTTTGCACTCCACTGATAAATTCATTTCTTTCTGTCTTATGCAGACAAAAGCAGGCGAGCCGTCTGCCTCAAAGATAGTATGCTCGTTAGGGGTAAGTTCAAAGCGGTTTTTATCGAGTTTATAGAGGGTCATATCGGGATTCTGCATAAAGCACCACTCACGTCCGACTTTGGTATTCTCGAAAGTGTATTCTTTCCAAAACTCCTGCCTGATATCCCCGAGTCTGTCGGTTTCAACTTCCTTGCGAGTTGTGCCATTATCTCCCATTGTGAACCAGCCGTTCTCGTCGAAAGTCACTGGTACGAGATAGACTTCTCTGCCTGTAATGTGGTGCATCACCCACATATTTATCATTCTGAACGCAAGGTGGACGCACCAGAAGTTGCCGTTTTCGTCCTCCACAAGATCACCGTGACCGCACCCTTGTATCTCGTATCCACCGAGATTTCTGTTTGTGAGGACTGGGTTGTGAGGATAATTCTCAAAAGGACCGTAAGGGGTCTTGCCCTTGGCGTAGACTATCATATGACCGTATTCCGTACCGCCCTCAGCCGCCATAAGGTAGTATTCGCCCTTTATTTTGTAGAGGTGTGGGCTTTCAAGGAAACGTCCGCCTGCACCTGTCCATATGGTCTTGCTTGGCGTGAGCTTTTTGCCTGTTTCGATATCTATTTCGCACTGTGTAACGCCATGGTTGCCCTCATCGTCTTCACCATTGGACATAAAGTAGGCTTTGCCATTCTCAAAATACAGTGACGGGTCGATACCGCCCTGCTGAACATAAACAGGCTCAGACCATTCACCGTGGATATCGTCAGTATAGACATAGAAGTTTCCGCCATTTGTGACGTTAGTCGTTACCATGTAAAATCTGCCGTTATTGTATCTGATAGTTGGGGCATAGATGCCGCCCCAAGAGCCTGCGCCCTCCAATGGGAGCTGACTTTTTCTTGTGAGAACATGACCTATCTGCTTCCAGTTCACAAGGTCGTCGCTTTCATATAGAGGAACGCCCGGAAAAAACTGAAAAGAGCTGCAAACAAGATAATATTTGCCCTCAGCCTTACAGATGCTAGGGTCGGGATAAAAGCCTGATATGACCGGATTTATGTACTTCATATTGTGACCTCCGTTTATATTTTACAGATATTATAATCTATTTCAGATGGCTTTTCAATATCTTCTCGTGCAGGATCGGTGAATTTTTGTGCAAATGAAAAACAAATTTCAGTTTACGATCTTTGCGTTTGGGTAAAGCAATCAATTGATACGGATATCTAAGTGGGATAGTAGCTTTGACGGGCGAACGATATTCGCCCCTACAGTTTTTTGCGGGGATATATGTTAAGTTAAACGTTTTTGATAGCGTGTTAAGTATAAAAGTTACAAATTGTAATTTTTGCTCCGACATTTGTTCGTATGGCATATAACAGTCTATATTCTGGGGATATATTTGAATATAGAACTTGTGTTCCCTGTGAAAACAAACAAATATTTTAGTCATTTCGGCAAAAAGCGATAAAATCTGTTGCCAAATTGTAACCTTTATGATATTATGAAGTTGATATACGAAAACGTATAAGATAATTCTGTCAGTTAGGGGGCGTTTGGAATGGAAAAGGGGCTGAAAAAAGTTTTTTCGGCTATGGGCGCAGTATTTTGTGCTGTTATGATGATCATGCTTTGTCAGGTGACAAATGCGGTGAGCTACAGCGAACAGACCGTCACCGTGGACTATGATTATCAGGTCATAGACTCTTTTGAGGGCGTTGACGCTAAATACGTTCTCGGCTATTCCGACACCGGTTATTACTGCTGTGCAGGATATGTTTCACGTTTTTATGAAGAAAAGTTCGGCGTTACAGTATACAACATAAACATGGTGGACGACAAGCCTAGCGTGTACTGCTACGGCAAAAAGGCGGAGCTTCGTGAAGTGAAAACTCCGCAGGCAGGGGACATAATGCAGGACAAGGATTACTCTCATGTTGCCATTGTAAAGGACTGTCAGGGTACGACGGCTACTCTTATCGAGCAGAACTATAAATGGACTTGGAACGACACTGTTTACACTGTGAAAAACAGAAAGGTACTTACTAACAATCACTATTTCTACAGACTTTACATAAACGGCGTTGCGCAAAGTCTTGACATCGACACGACAAGACCTGTTATCGCAAACGCAGGCTGTGAGAACATTACTGGAAAAGGCTACACTGTTAAAGCGGATATTTATGACAACAGGGCTGTGGCTTCGGTAAAGGTATCCACTTATTTTGAGGGCAACAAGACAAAGACTATAAGCCGTGTTTACACATCGGCGGTTAACTCGCTTTCACACTCAGTAAAGGTAACTGACCTTGGGGGCAAGGACGGATATTATATTACAACCATAACGGCTACTGACGAGGCCGGGAACAGCTCTGAGCAGGTCATAAAGACTTATGTTGACACAACTGCGCCGACCATATCGGGGGCAAAGGTGGAGAACATCACAGCAAAGGGCTTTGATGTTTCTTGCAATGTGAGCGACAAGAGCGGAGTTTCAAAGGTGGTCTTCCCTGCTTACCCTACAAAAAATGGTGAAAGTGCAAAGAAATACGCAAGCGGAAAGCTTTCGGGTGGCAAGGCTTCGGCTTATGTTTCTGCCGAGGACTATTCAGTAAAAAGCGGTGAATTTACCGTTAAGATAACGGTTTATGACAAATACGGAAACAGCTCAGCAAAAACTATAAAGGCTAGCATAAAGCCTGCGGCTTCGGTAACATTGGATAAGGCTTCACTGACTCTTGACAAGGGCAAAAGCAGTGTTATTTCTGCAAAAATGGGTGGTGGAAGCGGTCTGACGGACTTTGTTTCCTGGAAGTCTTCTAACAGCAAAATTGCTTCTGTGTCAGACGGAAAGGTCACTGCAAAAGGGGTTGGCAGAGCAACTATCACGGCATACACAACAGGAGGAAAAAATGTTAAATGCACCGTCACTGTAAAGGGTAAGATCAGTGACAGCAGTATTTCGGCTATAAAGACGCAAAGCTACACAGGGAAGGCGGTTTCTCCTGCGCCTGCGGTCACATATGGCGGCAAAAAGCTTGTAAAGAACACTGACTACACTGTGAGCTACTCAAAGAACACAGCCATAGGTCAGGCAAGCGTAAAAATAACAGGCAAGGGTTTATACAAAGGCACAAAAACTGTGAACTTCAACATTCGTCCTGCCACAGTGACGAAGCTAAAAGTTTCTTCCACCGGTGAAAAGAGCGTTAAGCTTTCTTGGAAAAAGGTAACGGGTGCTGACAGCTACGCTATATACAGATATGACAACACAAGCAAGAAATGGCAGAGGATAAAAACTGTAAAGGCTGTGAGCTTCACTGACAGCGGACTTGCTCGTGCAAAGGGGTACAGCTACAAGGTAAAGGCTGTGAAAAAAACTGGCGGAAAAGAATACATTTCGGCTAGTTACTCAAAGGCTGTAGAGGCTGTCACAAAGCCTGCAAAGGCTTCATGCACGGCTAAATCAGCAGGCAGCGGCAGCATTGAGGTATCATGGAAAGCTGTTGGGGGTGCAAGCGGATATGAGATATACTCCTCTTCAAATGGCAGTGATTATGTGAAGTCGGCAAAGGTGGGTGGCTCTCAAAAGAGTGCTATCGTATCAGGATTTGAGCCTTACTCACTTAGAATGGTAAAGGTAAGGGCTTACAAAACTGTGAACGGAAAGACTTCTTACGGGGCTTTTTCGCAGGCGGTTATGGTTATTGTTAGGTAGGCTGGATACAGAAACATATGATATAAAATAAGCAAGCGATAGGTGATATGCGGGCGACCAAAGGTCGCCCCTACGATAGTTCAAGCATTGTAGGGGAGCGGCGCAATTTCTGCTTTGCAGAAATACGACGACCCGATTTCGGAACGTTACCATTTGTAAGATTGCAAAAAACTTGTGTAATTTCGCCATATATCGGTCGCCACTACGATACATGACTGGT
>OGML01002756.1_pt1 | contig 11825 bp, 8 predicted proteins | sample 1572951 | NCBI WGS metagenome assembly OGML01 (sample SAMEA2581883, study PRJEB24529) | metagenome | biome: Human gut stool | place: China | collected 2011 | reverse complement strand
GAAGAAATATTGATGTAACAGATGGTTTAAGATCAGCAGTGGAGGAAAAGTTAGGAAAGCTGGATAGATTCTTTGCTCCAGAAACAGAAGTGAACGTAACTTTAAGCGTTGAGAAGGAAAGACAAAAAATAGAAGTCACGATTCCGGTCAAAGGCAATATTATCAGAAGCGAGCAGGTAAGCAGCGATATGTATGTTTCCATCGATTTGGTAGAAGAAGTTATCGAACGTCAGCTCAAAAAGTACAAGAATAAGATCGTAGACAAGCATCAGAATGCAGCAGCATTTGCTCAGGAATTTGTAGATAAAGACTACAATGATGAAGATGAAGTAAAGATTATTCGTACAAAGAGATTTGGCATTAAGCCAATGGATCCGGAAGAAGCATGTGTACAGATGGAATTATTAGGACATAACTTCTATGTATTCTTCAATTCAGAAACAGAAGAAGTCAATGTCGTGTATAAGAGAAAAGGCAACACATACGGACTCATTGAACCAGAACTGGATTAGTTCTTCATAAAACTAAATAAATAAGCGAAAGAAGCCGGCAGTACGGAAGTAGATAATTTTCCGTACTGCCGGTTTTTTATGTCAGACATAATGTAAAATTTATGTAAAACAGAAGAAAGGGCGGGAATCCCAGTGAAAGAGCGGCGCGTTTTACTTGCCTAATTATGGAATGAGTGGTACAATAGAGCAATGTGGCATAGTGTATCAGGGATACGCCCAATCGTTGAAATTGAAATGCCGGTTGCGCGGCGGAATGGAGATTAAAATGGGATTAGCGCAAAAGTTATTTGGAACACACAGCCAGCATGAGCTGAAAAGAATTGCACCAATTGCTGACAAAGTGGAAAGCTATCGTGACACAATGATGGCATATAGTGACGAAGAATTAAAAGGAAAGACCAAAGAATTTAAGGAAAGATTAAAAAAAGGGGAAACTCTTGATGATATTTTACCGGAAGCCTATGCGGTTGTCCGGGAAGCCGGACGCAGGGTCCTTGGCATGGAACATTACAGAGTACAGATTATCGGTGGTATTATTCTGCATCAGGGACGTATTGCAGAGATGCGTACCGGTGAAGGTAAGACACTCGTTTGTACCCTTCCGGCATATTTAAATGCCCTGACAGAAGAAGGCGTACTTGTTGTTACTGTCAATGACTATCTTGCAAAGCGAGATGCAGAGTGGATGGGACAGATTCATCAGTTTTTAGGACTGACGGTCGGCATTGTCCTTCATGATTTAAAAGAAGAAGAACGAAAAGTAGCATATGCCTGTGATATTACATATGTAACCAACAATGAACTTGGTTTTGATTATCTGCGTGATAACATGGCAATTTATAAAGAACAGCTGGTACTTAGAAATCTCAAGTACTGTATCATCGATGAAGTCGATTCTGTATTAATTGATGAGGCAAGAACACCGCTTATCATTTCAGGACAGAGCGGTAAGTCTACGAAGCTTTATGAATTGTGTGATGTCCTTGCACGCCAGTTACAGCGCGGCGAATACAAGGGCGAGATGACTAAGATGCAGGCAATCATGCAGGAAGAAATGGAAGAAGACGGTGACTTTATCGTTAATGAAAAGGATAAGGTTGTCAACCTTACCGAGCAGGGTGTCCACAAGGTTGAACAGTTCTTCCACATTGACAACTACGCAGACCCGGAAAATCTGGAAATCCAGCATAATGTAACACTGGCACTGCGTGCACACAACCTGATGTTTAAGGATAAAGACTACGTTGTAAAAGATGATGAAGTTTTAATCGTTGATGAATTTACAGGACGTATCATGCCGGGACGAAGATATTCAGACGGTCTGCATCAGGCAATTGAAGCGAAGGAACACGTAAAGGTTAAAAGAGAAAGTAAGACCCTTGCAACCATTACATTCCAGAATTTCTTTAACAAATTTGAAAAGAAAGCCGGTATGACCGGTACAGCGCTGACGGAAGAAAAAGAATTTCGTGAAATTTATAACATGGACGTTGTTGAAGTGCCGACGAACAGACCGGTTGCCAGAGTGGATTTAGAAGATGCCGTATACAAGACAAAAAAAGGCAAATTCAATGCGGTTGTTGAGTCTGTTATCGAATCCCATGAAAAGGGACAGCCGGTACTTGTTGGTACGATTACAATTGAAACTTCCGAGCTGTTAAGTGAAATGCTCCGCAAAAAAGGTATCCAGCATAACGTGTTAAATGCCAAGTACCATGAAAAAGAAGCGGAAATCGTTTCGCAGGCAGGTAAGCATGGTGCAGTTACGATTGCGACCAATATGGCAGGACGTGGTACGGATATTAAGCTGGATGAAGAAGCAAGAGCAGCAGGCGGTTTAAAAATTATCGGTACGGAACGCCACGAATCCCGACGAATTGATAACCAGCTGCGCGGCCGTGCAGGCCGTCAGGGCGACCCCGGTGCATCCCGCTTCTATCTGAGCCTCGAGGACGATTTGATGCGTCTGTTCGGCGGTGACCGCGTGCAGAGCCTGATGGGTACTCTGGGCATCGACGAGGACACCCCCATCGAGAACCGGATGATCACCAGCACCATCGAGTCTGCCCAGAAGAAGCTCGAGGGCCGCAACTTCGAGATCCGCAAGAACGTCCTGAAATACGACGACGTCATGAACCAGCAGCGCGAGATCATCTATGGTCAGCGCCGCAAGGTCCTGGACGGCGAGGACATCAGCGCCGAGATGCACAATATGCTGAAGGAGAACATCGAGTCCAGCTGCAAGCAGTTCCTCGCAGGCGATGTGAAGGACGAGTGGGACTTCGGTGCGCTCCGCCGCCACTATCTGGGCTGGCTGACCACCGACGCCGACTTCCACTACACTGTCGCTGACTACGACAGCATCTCTCAGGAGAGCATCGCTGATATGCTGTATCAGCGCGGCATGGACGTCCTGAACGACAAGGAGCAGCGCTACGGCGCACCCCTGATGCGTGAGCTGGAGCGTATCTGTCTACTCAAGTGCGTAGACCGCCAGTGGATGGACCATATTGATAACATGGACCAGCTGCGTCAGGGCATCGTTCTGCGCGGCTACGGCCAGAAGGACCCCGTCGTCGAGTACCGTATCGAGGGCTTTGATATGTTCGACCAGATGGTCGATTCCATCCGGGAGTCCAGCGTCAAGATGCTGCTGACTATCGAAGTGCGCGAGGCGGGCAAGGCCCCCAAGCGTGAGCAGGTGGCCAAACCCACCGGCGAGGGCTATGTGCCTGGCAACGGCGCACCCGGCGCAAAGGGCGCACCCAAGGGCCAGCCTGTCCGCGTCATCAAGATCGGCCGCAACGACCCCTGCCCCTGCGGCAGCGGCCTGAAGTGGAAAAAGTGTACCTGTGCCAAGTACCACCCCGAAGGAAGTCACACCGAGGGCTGAACATAACACAGCAAAAAGCTCTCCCGAGGGAGAGCTTTTTCTGAATCAAAAACAAAGGAGCGGATGAGTATGAATATCACATCGGAAGAGCTTTTGAAGGAGGCCCGCGCACTGGAGCCGCAGCTGCAGCAGTGGCGTCGGACGATCCATCGCCACCCGGAGGTGGGCTTCGATTTGCCCCACACGAAGGAACTGGTCAAGAAGGCGCTGACGGAAATGGGCTATGAGCCAAAGGACTGCGGCAAGGCCGGTATCATTGCGCTGGCAGGCGGCAAAAAGCCCGGCAAGACCATCCTGCTGCGTGCCGATATGGACGCCCTGCCCATCCACGAGGACTCGGGTGAAGAGTTCAGCTCGGAAGTCCCCGGCAAGATGCATGGCTGCGGCCACGATATGCATACGGCCATGCTGCTGGGTGCAGCGAAGCTGCTCAAGGCTCACGAGGACGAGCTGGAAGGTACGGTCAAGCTGGAATTCCAGCCTGCTGAAGAAATTTTCCAAGGCTCCCCGGATATGATTGCGGGCGGCCTGCTGGAAGACCCTCATGTGGACGCCGCTGTGATGTTCCATGTGCTGGCCGGGATGCCGCTGCCTGTAGGTACGGTGCTGGTGCCGGGCGGCGGCATCACGATGGCCAGCTGTGAGCAGTACCATATCGTGGTCAAGGGCAAGGGCGGTCACGGCTCTACCCCGGAAAACTGCATCGACCCCATCACGGCTGCGGCCCACATCCACATCGCCCTGCAGGAGATCAACAGCCGGGAGCTGAAGCCCGGCGACTTCGGTGTGCTGACCACCGGCCGCTTTGAGGCTGGTGCGGCATCCAATGTCATCCCGGATGTGGCCCAGATGTGGGGGACCATCCGTACCACCGACCCGGAGAATAAGACCGGCAAACTCATTCGAACCCGCATGACCGAGATCGCGCAGGGCGTGGCGGCGGCCTTCCGCTGCACCGCAGAGGTATCCTTTGCCGATTACTGCCCCTGCATGGTGGTGGATAAGCCCCTCGCCGAGAATGCGATGGACTATATGACCGAGCTGCTGGGGAAGGGCGCTATGGACATGACCACCCTCACCGGCGGCAAGCCCGGCGGCGGCAGCGAGGATTTCGCCTTTGTGAGCCATGAAGTGCCTACTGTGAGCATGTTCATCGCCGCAGGCGGCCCGGAGCAGGGCTGCTGCTACGGCCAGCACCACCCCAAGGTGCGGTTCGACGACAGCATCCTCTACGAGGGTTCTGCAGCTTTTGGCTGGTTCGCACTCCGCTGGCTGTACGACAACGCCGGCATCGCGTTCTGATATTGAGACAGCAAAAGGCCCTCTCAGCGCTGCTGAGAGGGCCTTTCTATCGCTATCAGGTGTGGGTGCAGAGATAATCCACCCATGCGTCGTACCCGGCGGGCAGCAGATGGTAGCCGTCCGGCTGGGCGTATTCCTCGATGAGGTCGCCGTTCTCGTCGGCCAGCGCCTCCCAGAGGTTCAGGAAGGTACAGCCCTTTTCCAGCGCGATGGCCGAAAGAGCATCGTTTATCTCACAGAGCCGCTCCTTGTAGAGGCCGGGGGACTTTTTGCTCACTTCAGGCCGGACCGGGGTGATGGACTGGACGTAAATTTTCGTGTTGGGCAGTGCCTGCGAGATCATGTCCAGCATCAGCCGGTAATAGGTGAGGAAGCTGGTATAATCACTGTCAGTGGTCAGCACATTGGTACCCAGCAGGATGTAGAGCGCCCGGGGCTGCTGGGAGGCCAGCGCCTCCATCGGGACTTCCTTTTCGCCGTCGGCCCGGCGGCAGGTGGTGTTGTTGACGACAGCATTGGGGCCGACGCCCTTATAGGCGCAGAAGTGCGCGTTGGGCAGGCCGGTGTCGTACAGCTGCATCCCCTGCGTCAGACTGTCGCCTAAAAAACTCACGTCCGAAAAGCTGCTCCGCTCCACGGCAGGGCTGGCAGGCTGGGCCGCGAGGCGGAAGTCCATCGCGGTCATCCCATTGTCGAGGGTCTGGACACTCAGGCGTCGGGCCGGGGTGTAGCTGATGGTGTTCCACTCGCTGCCAGTCAGCTCCTGCTGCAGAATGGTGGGGCCTTGGGCCGTATTAGGGGCTGGCTCGCGGTGAAGGCGCTTCCAGAGGACGCCCACAGCGGCCAGAAGCACCAATAGGATGAGCAGCGCAGCGGTGATGAACATCCTGCGCCAGCGCCGGTGAAGGATGCGGCGGCGATATTCCTGATAATCTGCCATAATGTCCTCCTGTGGCGGAATGGTAACTTTCGCCCCTATTATACAGCACAGCCCCGGCCCGTGCAACCCGTGAGGAAAAATTCCCATATTCCGGGGGCCTGCCCTTGCGTTTTCTGTTATAAATATGATATACTAAAGTGAATCAAGTATGATAGGGAGGCTTTCACGATGCCATTTACTCCGAAACTGACTTATAAAGGCAAGCCCCTCGTCCGCAAGGACAATGAGCTGTATTACGGCTGCATGACCGACCCGTATGTGCTTTATCTGCAGATCCAGTCCACCAAGACCGTGGGCGGTGTGGATGTGGCAGACAAGGTCCATCTGCAGCTGCTCTCTACCGATGAGTCCAAGCCCCGTGAGGCCCGCGTGGCACGTCAGACCACCAAGAACGGCCTGTACAATGCGCTGGACATCGGCAGCATCTGGCTGCAGAAGGCAAACGAGAACGGCTGAACCCAAACGCGAACCGCAAGCTGCTGAAAGGGACTGCTCCTGCATGGAGCGGTCCTTTTTTGCTGTGCAAATATTTTGCGTTATGCGGAACTTTGTGGTATACTTATTCTGATATTTTATGCACAAAAGGCAGGAATGAAATTATGCTGCATGATCCGGAACTGCATTATCTGGATAACGCTGCCACCACCATCGTTGCTCCCGAGGTGGCAGACGTGATAGACAAAGCCATGCGGGAGCACTGGGCCAACCCCTCCAGCCTCTATGCCCCCGGCGCACGGAGCGAAGAGGCCCTGAACGCCGCCCGCGCCGCTGTGGCCCGCACCCTGGGCTGCAAGTCGAAGGAGCTGTACTTTACCTCCTGCGGCAGCGAGGGCAATAATCTGGCCCTGCTGGGCGCCGCCCAGACCCGCGCTTTCGGCAAAGGCATCGTGGTGTCGGGCTTCGAACACCCCAGCGTCCAGCGCCCGCTGGAACGTCTGGCCGCGCAGGGCTATAACGTCACTGTCGTGAAGCCTCAGGCCGACGGCACACTGGACATCAACAAGATGCTGGATGCCGTGGACAAGAATACCATCCTCGTGGCCTGCATGATGGTCAACAACGAGATAGGCACCCGCAACGACGTGGAGCGTCTGGCCACCGAGGTCAAGCGCCGTAACAGCCGCACCATCGTCCATGTGGACGCTGTGCAGGCGTGGATGCGCGTCCCCATCAAGCTGGACAACATCGACACGATGACCGTCAGCGGCCACAAGATCCACGCACCCAAGGGTATCGGTGCGCTCTACCTGAGTGACCGGCTGGTGCAGGCGTTCCAGCCGCCCTATCTGGGCGGTGAGCAGGAGCGCGGCCTCCGCCCCGGCACCGAAAACCTGCCCTATGCGCTGGGCCTTGCCGCTGCGGCCACCCGCCTGGCCGGCAGCATCAAGAGCCGTGACAAGGCTGTGCGCGCCCTCAACGACCGCCTCCGCGCGGGGCTTTCTGTGTTCCCGGAGGTGGAGATCAACAGCCCGGCGGGCGCTGTGCCTGAGGTGCTGAATTTCAGCGAGAACTGCATCAAGAGCGAGACGATGCTGGCCTGGCTGTCCGAGAAGCAGATCTACGTCTCGTCGGCCAGTGCCTGCGGCAGAGGACAGCCCAGCCACACGCTGGCGGCTATGGGCCGCGACCCGCTGGCCATCGACACGGCCATCCGGGTGTCCTTCTGTGCCGATAACACCCCGGAGGATGTGGATGCCTTCCTCGAGCGCTTTGAGGATGGTATGAAGCACTTGCAGAGAATCAAAAAGTAAGGAGTAACGATGAGAGAAGTCATTATGGGCTATCAGGGCGAAATGTCCCTGAAGGGCCTCAACCGCAACCAGTTTGAATCGACGATGATGAAGATCCTGCGTTACCGTCTCAAGACGGTGGGCAAGTTCCGCGTCTACTGCACCCAGTCCACCTTCTACATGGAGCCGGAAGAGGAAGATATTGATATGGACCTCGCCTTTGAGCGGGTGAGCAAGGTGTTCGGCCTCGCGGCCCTCAGCCGTGCTGTGGTCTGTGAGAAGGATTTCGACACCATCTGCCAGACCGCCGAGGATTATCTGGGCGACAGCCTTCACGGCATCAAGACCTTTAAGGTCGAGGCCCGCCGTTCCGATAAGACCTTCCCCATGACCAGTCCCGAACTGATGCGGGAGCTGGGTGCCTATCTTCTGGGCAGGCACAACTACCTGCGGGTGGACGTCAAGAACCCTCAGTTCAAGGTCATCGTGGAGATCCGCGATTACGGTGCGTATATCCATGGCCCGAAAATACAGGGCGAGGGTGGCCTGCCGGTGGGCACCTCCGGCCGCGCCCTCAATATGCTGTCCGGCGGCATCGACAGCCCTGTGGCGGCATACCGGATGGCAAAGCGCGGCCTCGGCCTCGACCACATCCATTTTGCGTCCCCTCCGTATACTTCTGAACGCGCAAAACTGAAAGTTAAGGCTCTGGCCCAGCTCATCACCCCCTATACCGGCAGCACCAACCTCTTTGTGGTGCCGTATACCAAGCCTCAGGAGTATATCCGCGATAACGCGCCCGATGTTCTCTTCACCGTCCTCATGCGCCGCAGCATGATGCGCATTGCCAACATCATCGCCAGGAAGCAGGGCTGTGAAGCCCTCGTCACCGGCGAGAGCCTGGCACAGGTGGCCAGCCAGACCGTCAAGGCTCTGCAGTGTACCGACGCCGCCCAGGACCTGCCCATCCTCCGTCCCCTCATCGGCATGGACAAGACCGAGATCGTCGAGACGGCCCGCCACATCAACACCTTCGAGACGAGCATCCTGCCCTATGAGGACTGCTGCACCATCTTCACCCCGCCGCACCCGAAGATCCGCCCCGAACTGAGCGAGATCCTCGAAGCCGAGGCCGGGATGCCCGGTCTGGCAGAGCTGGAAGCCGAGGCCGCAGAGGCCACCGAACGTATCCGCCTGCGTATCACCGACGACGTGGAATTCGAGGGCTGAGCCATGACAGCAGAGATCATCAGTGTGGGTACCGAGCTCCTTCTCGGCAACATCCTCAACACCAACGCCCAGTACCTCAGCCGGGAGCTGGCTGATCTGGGCATCACGGTCCAGCGGGAGAGCACCATCGGCGACAACCATGGCCGTCTGGCCGATTTCGTCAACGAGGCCAAGAGCCGCTGCGACTTGCTGGTCTTTACCGGCGGCCTCGGCCCCACGGCGGACGACCTGACCAAGGAGACTGTTGCCGCCTGCTTCGGGGATGAGCTGGCCTTCGATGAGGCCGAGTGGGATAAGATCACCAGCTACTTTGCCCGCACCGGCCGCGAGGCGACCCCCAACAACCGCAAACAGGCGATGGTCCCCACCAAGGGCCATAAAATCATCAACAACCACGGCACAGCCCCCGGCGCGTGGTTCGAGCAGGACGGCCGCTGCGCCGTCCTCATGCCCGGTGTCCCCCACGAGATGAAGGCCATGTGGACGGAGAGCGTCCGCCCTCTGCTGATGGAGCGCCAGAACTGCACCCTCCACTCCGTCACCCTCCGTGTGCTGGGCGGCGAGAGCGATATTGAGTATAAGGTGCGTGACCTGCTGGAAAATCCGAATCCCACCGCCGCCATCTACTGCAAGACCGGCGAGTGCGAGATCCGTATCACGGCCCGCGCTCGCTCCGACGAGGACGGCGAAAAAATGTGCCGCGCGTATGCCAAAAAGTTCTATGATATGCTGGGCGATGCGGTGTATGATGAGGATGTGGCCGGTCTGGAAGAAACGGTGGTCCACACCCTGCAGGAAAAGGGTCTGACCATCTCCACCGCCGAGAGCTGCACCGGCGGACTCATTGCACAGCGCCTGACATCCGTGTCCGGCTCCAGTGAGGTGTTCGGCTATGGCTTTGTCACCTACTGGGAGCAGGCCAAGGCAAAGCTCGTGGGCGTGGACCCTGCGGTCATCGAAAAGTACAACGTCGTGTCCGCCCCCGTGGCGGCACAGATGGCTCTGGGCGCGGCAAAGGCTTCGGGCGCTGACATCGCTGTGAGCGTCACCGGCGTGGCCGGCCCCACCGGTGGCGACGAGGTGCGCCCTGTAGGTACCGTTTATCTGGGCGCTGCCCGGGATGGTGTGGCCTACGTCAAGAAGCTTTTCGTCTCCCGGCCTGACCGTGCGCTGGTGCGTGCCCGGGCCGCACAGGCTGCGCTGGAACTGGCGCTGCGTCTGGCACAGGGCAAAGTCCCTGCCGGGACGCAGGCCCTCACCGCAGCCCAGCAGTCGGACGACGAAGCGCTGGCCGCACTGGATGAGGTGTTCGTCCGGTAAAAATCAAAAATGAGGGGTTGATGGGATTTGGCAGAGGAGACCCGCTGTGTACTGCGCCTGTACGGTGCGCCGCAGGGGCGGCTGGCGGCCGCTGTGGCGCTGTTTGCGCCCCAATGGAGGGCTGAGGCCCAGTGGAAGAGCCGGGGCGCAGAGACGCTGCTGGCTGTCCATGCGGACACGCCCACGGGACTGAAAAAGGCGGCCCAGAGCCTCCGCAGCAGCTTTGGCGCGGACGTATATGGTGCAGGCGATACCAGCCTGGCCGCTGCCGCCGTGCAGGCGCTGGAATCCCATGATCGTCTGCTGGCCTGCGGTGATGCCGCCGCCGGTGCGCTGCTGGAATCCCGGCTCGAGAAAGTCCCCGGTGCCGAGAAGGTCTATGATTTCGGCACCATGAGCTATGCCGACGCCAAGGTCGGCCCCCAAATCGAAAAGCGCGCCCGGGCCAAGCTCGGCGGGGAAGGGGACAAACCCGACCCTGTTCGTCTGGCCCTCGCCCGGGCGCAGGCGGCCCGCCGCATCGTGGGAACAGAGCTGGCCGTGGCCTGTGCCGAGCGGGAAAGCGACCATGTACTGGTGCTCAGCACCAAAAAAGGCTGCTGGCTCCGCACCGTCCCCGCCGCAGATAACCCCGGCCTCTGGCTGCTGGATATGGTGCGCCGCGCCGCTGCCGGTCTGCCGCAGGCCGAAGGGACAGGCTTCCTTCCCGCCGGACAGGCCAAACAGAGCGATCCTCCGGGCCGTTCGCAGAGCAAGGACCCCACCCCAAAGAAGAAGCATCCTCTCCGCGTTCTGCTGGCGGTGCTGGTGATCCTGGCGCTGGCGGCGTTCGGTGTGGCGTGGTATCTCACGGACGGCGATCTCGCCGCCCTGCCCCAGCGCCTGAAGACCCTGCATCTGCCCGAGTGGGTCACCCTCTGGCAGGCCCATGAGCCGAAGCCCGGTGCAAGACTGATATAAAACACAAAGGGGCCGCTTCCCGGCAGAAATACGGGAAGCGGCCTCTTTTTATACAGCACAAAACCCCGCCGCAATGGGATGCTTCCCAATGCGGCGGGGCATTTGTGTTAAAATACAGTCAAGTGACAGTGCTTAGAGCTGGCTCTGATATTCCTTGCGGTAGCCTTCCAGCTCCTTCTGGTTGCCATAGACGAAGTGGCCGTTGGCGATCTCCTCCCAGACCGGCTTGTCCACGCTGTAGTCGTGGATGGAGGGGTCGTAGACCAGAAGCTTCTTCTTCTTTTCCAGACCCGGGTCGGGGATGGGAACAGCGCTCAGCAGAGCCTTGGTGTAGGGGTGCAGGGGATGGAGGAACAGCTCTTCAGCCTCTGCCAGCTCCACGATGCGGCCCTTGCTGATGACGGCGATGCGGTCCGAGATGAACCGGACGACCGACAGGTCGTGGGCGATGAACAGGTAGGTCAGACCGCGGGACTTCTTCATGCTGTTCAGCAGGTTCAGCACCTGCGCACGGATGGAGACGTCCAGAGCAGAGATGGGCTCGTCGGCCACGATGAACTCCGGCTCCATGACCAGCGCACGGGCGATGCCGATACGCTGACGCTGGCCGCCCGAGAACTCGTGGGGGAAGCGGGAGGCGAACTCCGGCAGCAGGCCGACCTCGTGCAGAGCGTTCATGACCTTTTCGTGCAGGTCATTCTGGTCCTTGTACAGGTGGTGGTTCAACAGACCCTCAGCCACGATGTACTCGACCTTGGCGCGCTCGTTCAGGGAGGCCATGGGGTCCTGGAAGATCATCTGCACCTTGCGGATGACCTCACGGTCCAGCTCCTTGGAGATCTTGCCGTTGATCTTCTGGCCCTTGAAGAAGATGTCACCGCCCGAGGTCGGGTTGATGCGGCAGATGGCACGGCCAATGGTGGTCTTGCCGGAGCCGG
>OGML01002754.1_pt1 | contig 11835 bp, 9 predicted proteins | sample 1572951 | NCBI WGS metagenome assembly OGML01 (sample SAMEA2581883, study PRJEB24529) | metagenome | biome: Human gut stool | place: China | collected 2011 | reverse complement strand
GAGGGCAAGAACGGGCTGTTCTCGAACGAAGTCCTGCTGGCGGTCGCCGCCCGGTACAAAAAGACGGTGGCGCAGGTGGTGCTGCGCTGGCTGATTCAGCGCGGTGTGGTCTGCATTCCCAAGTCGGTGCATGCGGAGCGTATCGCGGAGAATTTCGACGTGTTCGGCTTCGCGCTCGATGCCGAGGACATGGCTGTGATCGCCTCGCTGGACCGTCCGGAGAGCAGTTTTCTGGATCACCGCGATCCCGAAACGGTTGAATGGTTGAGTAATTTGCATTGAAATCAATCCGCTGGCCCTATTATTCGCCGACGACGTCGCTCCCGAATCCGGTCCACCTCCAAACCCCCGTCTCGGGCGGCCCGGCGGCCACGGCGACGGTCCGAGACGACATGAGTTCCGAAATAAATTCACTTGATTCAGACTTGAATCTATGTTACGAAAAATCAGAATTGCGGCCGCGGCCTTTTTCTTCGTGCTGACGACGCTGCTGTTCCTCGATTTTACCGGAACGCTTCACGCGTGGTTCGGCTGGATGGCGAAAATCCAGTTCCTGCCCGCCCTGCTGGCCCTGAATGTCGGCGTCGTGGCGTTCCTGGTGATCCTGACGCTTCTTTTCGGCCGCGTGTACTGTTCGGTCATCTGCCCGCTGGGGGTGATGCAGGACATCGTTTCGTGGGCCTCCGGGAAGCGCAGAAAGCACCGGAACCGCTTCGCGTACTCCCCCGCCCTCACCTGGCTGCGCCGGGGGATGCTCGTCGTGTTCGTCGCCGCGATGCTGGCGGGTGTCGGTTCGCTGCTCGCGCCTTACAGCGCCTACGGCCGCATCGCCTCGAACCTGCTGGCCCCGGTCTACGCGAGGGGCAACAACCTGCTGGCATACATCGCCGGGCGCATGGACAGCTACGCCTTCTATTCGGTCGACGTCTGGATGAAGAGCCTCTCCACGCTGCTTGTTGCCGTCGTGACGTTCGCCGTGCTGTTTGTTCTTGCGTGGCGCAGCGGCCGCACCTATTGTAATACGATCTGTCCGGTGGGCACGGTGCTGGGATTCCTCGCCCGCTACTCGCTGTTCAAACCGCGTTTCGACACCTCGAAGTGCAACGGATGCAAGCTCTGCGCCCGCAACTGCAAGGCGTCGTGTATCGACCCTGCGGCGCATAAAATTGATTACAGCCGTTGCGTGGCCTGTATGGACTGCCTCGAAAACTGCCGCCAGGGGGCCATCACCTATACGCTGCGGCGGCGGAAACCGGACCCGGCTCCCGCGCCGCAGAGACCGGCGGCCGACGCCGCAAAGACGCCTTCCGACGCTTCGCGCCGCCGGTTCCTCGGCCTGGCGGGCATCGTGGCCTACTCCGCGCTCCGGGCGCAGGAGAAGAAGGTCGACGGCGGGCTGGCGGTGATCGTCGACAAGAAGATTCCGAACCGTGCCACGCCCGTCGTTCCGCCCGGAGCGCAGAGCCTGCGGCACTTCAACGCCCATTGCACGGGATGCCAGTTGTGTGTTTCGGTGTGTCCCAATCAGGTGTTGCGTCCGTCGGGCAAGCTGATGACCCTCATGCAGCCCGAAATGTCGTTCGAGCGCGGATACTGCCGTCCGGAGTGCACGAAGTGCGCCGAGGTGTGCCCCACGGGCGCCATCCGCCTGACCGACCTCGCCGGGAAATCGTCGATCCAGATCGGCCATGCCGTGTGGATTGCGGAGAATTGCGTGGTCAACACCGACGGCGTCAGCTGCAACAACTGTGCGCGCCATTGCCCTGCCGGGGCGATCAAGATGGTGCGCCGGGACCCCGACGACCCCAAGTCGCCGCGCATCCCCGCCGTGAACGAAGAACGCTGCATCGGCTGCGGGGCCTGCGAGAATCTCTGTCCGGCGCGTCCGTTCAGCGCCATTTATGTCGAAGGCCATTCGCGCCACAGAACCGTCTAAACGCAAGAAAACATGGAGAAGAAAAAGGCATTGATCGAAAAGTTGTCGTCCATAGACGAAAACATGGATATCGAGGAAGCCAGCACACTGGTACGGGATCTGATGAAAGAATGGAATTCTATCGGTCATGTACCATTCAAAGAAAAAGATAAGTTGTACAAGCAATATCATGGATTGATCGACCAGTTGTTCGACCGTTTCAACATTAGCGCTTCGAACAAGAAGTTAAGTAACTTCCGGTCAAACATCAGCAATATACAAGGTGGCGGACCACAATCTCTATACAGAGAACGCGAAAAGCTGGTACGTACTTACGAGAGTATGAAGAATGAACTCCAGACTTACGAAAATAACCTGGGTTTCCTGACTTCCACCTCAAAGAAAGGCAGCAGCCTGTTAACCGAGTTGAACCGTAAGGTAGAAAAGCTGAAAGCAGATTTGGAACTTGTATCACAGAAGATTAAAGTAATAGACGAATCTATAAAAGCAGAAGAATAATCTTTTTGTAAAGAAAGTTGCTACTGAAAATATAAAACAGGCTTTATGTTCGTTGAACAATAAAGCCTGTTCTTCTTTATTATTAAATGATAGCATTTGACGCCTTCAAAAACTGTCACCGAATTAGTCTACATTATCTTTAAATTTCAAGCGGGCAAAAAATGATAAAACCCCGCAAGAACTAATTCTTAGCAGGGTTTATTCTAATTAACCATTGTTTTTTGTTGGGCTACCTGGATTCGAACCAGGAATGACAGGACCAGAATCTGTAGTGTTACCATTACACCATAGCCCAATTATTTTCGTTTGCGGGTGCAAAGATACAAATATTTTGGGAATTCAAAACATTTCCACTATTTTTTTTGCAAAAATCCCCAAATTAACTTTTCAAATAAAAGCATCTCCACTAAAAAACACAAAAATTAAGTGATAACTTTCTTGTATCCAATAAATCAGCGTATATTTGTCAAAAATATCACGTTTATTATCAGAAACAAAGGGTCACCTTTTTTTGTTATAAACAAATAGAGAACATGAATTATTAATCCCAATTACAGGAATGAACGATACTAAAGTATTAATTGAAAAAATAAAAGAAGGAATTCAAGAGAAAAAAGGTAAAAAGATAGTTGTTGCCGATTTAACCAGCATAGAAGATACCATCTGTAAATATTTCGTTATCTGTCAGGGAAATTCTCCCAGTCAAGTGAGTGCAATAGTAGATTCAATCAAGGAATTTACACGCAAAGGTGCGGACAGCAAGCCTTATGCAATCGACGGACTCCGAAATGCAGAATGGGTAGCTATGGACTATGCCGATGTATTGGTACACGTTTTTTTGCCGGAGACAAGAGCTTTTTATAATCTTGAGCACCTCTGGGCAGATGCCAAACTTACTCAAATCCCCGATCTAGACTAATTAATGATTATGGACAATAATAATAGCAATAATAACAATAGCAATAAACCTAACAATAAGGTTAATATGCCCAAGTTCAACCTGAACTGGATGTATATGATTATTGCCCTTATGCTTCTCGGCCTCTGGTGGGGCAGTGATTCAAGGGGAGCCGGAAACAAAGCTGTCACATACAGCGAATTTCAGGATTACGTTAAAAACGGTTATGTCAGCAAAGTGCTGGGGTATGAGGACAAGTCGATTGAGGCTTATCTCAAACCTAATTCCGTAGGTGCCGTATTCGGAGCGGACTCTACCAAAGTAGGGCGCAACCCGATCATCACAAGTAGGGCGCCGTCTACTGACAAACTGGAAGAATTTTTGCAGGCAGAAAAAGAAGCCGGTCATTTTGACGGGACCTCGGATTATCCGCCTAAATCAGATATATTCCCTGCTATCCTGATTCAGGTCCTGCCGCTTGTGCTGCTGATTGCTTTATGGATATTCTTCATGCGCCGTATGAGTGGCGGTGGTAGTGGAGGTCCTGGCGGTGTGTTTAATGTAGGTAAATCAAAAGCCCAACTTTTCGAAAAAGGAGGGGCGATCAAGATTACATTCAAAGATGTAGCCGGCCTGGCGGAAGCCAAACAGGAAGTAGAAGAAATTGTGGAGTTCTTGAAAGAACCTCAAAAATATACAGACTTGGGAGGTAAAATTCCTAAGGGAGCATTACTGGTAGGCCCTCCGGGGACCGGTAAAACATTACTCGCCAAAGCTGTGGCCGGTGAAGCCAATGTACCTTTCTTCTCGCTGGCAGGTTCTGACTTTGTGGAAATGTTTGTCGGCGTAGGTGCTTCCCGTGTCCGCGACTTGTTTAAGCAAGCCAAAGAGAAAGCTCCTTGTATCGTATTTATTGACGAGATTGACGCCGTTGGACGTGCCCGTGGCAAGAATCCTGCAATGGGAGGAAATGACGAACGCGAGAATACATTGAACCAGTTATTGACTGAAATGGACGGTTTCGGTTCCAATAGTGGTGTAATCATCCTGGCTGCGACCAACCGTGTAGATGTACTCGACAAGGCTTTACTCCGTGCCGGACGTTTTGACCGTCAGATACATGTAGACTTGCCCGACCTGAATGAACGTAAAGAAGTATTCGGTGTGCATTTGCGCCCGATCAAGATAGATGATACTGTAGATGTGGACCTTCTTGCCCGCCAAACTCCGGGGTTCTCCGGTGCGGACATTGCCAATGTTTGTAATGAAGCGGCCCTGATTGCAGCCCGTCACGGCAAGAAGTTCGTTGGAAAACAAGACTTCCTTGACGCCGTAGACCGCATCATCGGCGGTTTGGAAAAGAAGACAAAGATTACAACAGAAGCAGAAAGACGTTCTATCGCTCTGCATGAAGCGGGACACGCTTCGATCTCCTGGCTGCTGGAATATGCAAACCCGTTGATTAAAGTGACAATTGTTCCTCGCGGACGTGCATTGGGTGCTGCCTGGTATTTGCCGGAGGAACGCCAGATCACAACTAAAGAGCAAATGCTCGATGAAATGTGTGCCACTCTAGGAGGACGCGCTGCCGAAGATTTATTTCTCAATCGTATCTCCACAGGTGCTATGAACGACTTGGAAAGAGTCACCAAACAAGCATACGGAATGATAGCTTATTTAGGTATGAGCGACAAACTGCCTAACTTATGCTATTATAACAATGAAGAATATTCTTTCAATCGTCCATATAGTGAAAAGACAGCCGAACTGATTGATACGGAAGTCAAGAATATGGTAAATGAGCAATATGAACGTGCAAAAAAAATTCTGTCCGAACATCGGGAAGGACACAACCAGCTCGCTCAATTACTAATTGATAAGGAAGTAATCTTTGCCGAAGATGTTGAACGTATCTTTGGAAAACGCCCTTGGGCTTCCCGCTCAGAAGAAATCATGGCTGCCAAAGAAAGTCAGGAAGCTGCCGAAGCGGAAAAGAGACTGGCCGAAGAGGTGAAAGAGAAGGAGAAAGAAATCAAGGAAGAAGAAGCTGAAAACTCTACAGAGGAGAAAGAGGCAACCGAAGCTAAGATTACCGTGGAAGGTAAAGTTTCCATAGAAAAAAAGGTGATCTCGGCGGAAGGTGGAAAGAAAACAACTTAAAACGCAAATATTTTGGCTAGCAATTTTATCAAACGGGCTATTACAGGTGTGCTTTTCGTCGCCATTCTGGTGGGATGCATCCTTTACACATCATTCAGTTTCGGTATACTGTTCATAATCATTAGCGCCTTGACTATTTATGAGTTTGGACAACTAGTAAATATGCGTGCTGACGGAGTAAACGTAAATAAAACGATTATCATGCTGGGAGGAGCTTATCTCTTCCTTGCAGTAATGGGCTTCTGTATTGATGCAGCTGATTCCAAGATCTTTATTCCTTACGTACTGCTACTGCTCTACTTAATGATTAGCGAGTTATACCTGAAAAAGGAAAATCCGGTGCTGAACTGGGCATATTCTATGCTTAGCCAGCTATATATCGGTCTGCCATTCGCACTACTGAACGTACTTGCTTTCCACAATGATCCTAGTTCGGAATACAGCAGTGTTAGCTACAACCCGATTTTGCCGTTATCTATCTTCATCTTCCTTTGGTTGAGTGACACAGGTGCATATTGCATCGGTTCGCTGATCGGAAAGCATCGTTTGTTCGAGCGTATTTCTCCTAAGAAATCGTGGGAAGGCTCTATCGGCGGAGGTATCGTTGCTATTGGTTCTTCCTTTATACTGGCACATTATTTTCCGTTCATGTCGATGTGGCAATGGGCAGGATTGGCGCTGGTAGTTGTAGTGTTCGGAACTTGGGGTGACTTGACAGAATCATTGCTAAAACGCCAACTTCACGTAAAAGATTCCGGGACAATTCTTCCGGGACACGGAGGCATGCTTGATCGGTTCGACAGTTCATTAATGGCTATACCGGCAGCAGTAGTCTATCTTTATGCTCTCACTTGGTTTTAAATCTGTATATTCAGAATAGAGATAAAAAATAAAGGTCGGGAAACTTTCTTTGCGAAAATTATCCCGACCTTTTTTTACACACAGTTACATAGGTTAGGTTATTTATCTGATTACAGATGTAGCATGTACATCTTTAGCTTTCTCCGGCACACCGACCGGATGTTCCAAGTCAAGTACTACCACTACTCCTTCTCCATTTTCTTCAGAGTTAATCGTTACCTTAAAACCTTTCATCGTAGTTTCACCTTCTTTGGGTGTCGGGTAGAACTTTTCCAAATTATAGGAAACTCGTCCCCACCCCCAATAGTCTGTTACATCATCATACGTATTATAACGTAACTCCAAATGAACATAGCCGTCTTCACCGATGCTTAAAGTTTCCGGAGTTTCGGGTTCACCCGGCTCAGTTGCTATCTTATTCTCCACGAGACTGATGCGATGTTTTTCACTGCGAGGCAAATTCTGGCGGAAGATAATGTTCAGAAACTTTCCTCCCAGCCACATATCACCCTGATAAATCAAAATAGGATCATTTCCAAATTCTTCTTCATTTTCAGCAGTCATTTCCTCAACTTCCTTAGTCAACACTTCCTGAATACCTTCCATTTTCACCTGAACACCTTTTTCATCACTCATGTCAGCCAAAGGATTGAAAAAGGATACCACACGTTCACCATCCACAGGTTTGAACCAAGGTATAGAAGTAGCAACCGGATCGATGATTCCCCAACGGTCACCTACCAAATAATAACCTCCTCCACCGGTAGTCCGGACCGTAGCCCAGTCCCAACTGAAATCTCCGATAGAATATCCATCATCATCATCACATGATTGCAACATTGGCATTAGTGCCAGCACTAACATACCTAAAAGCCACTTAAATTTTTTCATATCTGTTCCTTTCTTTTTTAATCTTCTGCTTAATAAATAAAAAAGCCGTGCAATTACTGCATCGGCTTTACGTTTATTCAGAAAAAGAAAGTTATTTTTTCAACAGCTTCACTATTCCATGAGCTGCATGACAGGGAGCACCGGCAGGTCCCAATCGTTCCGCCACATAATCATATCCAGTAAGCATTTCCTTCTTATACACTTCATTTTCAAGAAGATTAGCCAGTTCACACTGCATATTCTTTACCGTCATGGTATCAGCAACCAACTCTTTAACAACCTCACAGTCAGCAATCAGATTAACCAATGAAATATATTTCACAGTCAGAATGTGACGTCGTAGGAACGAAATAACTTTTCCAATCGGAGTATGATAGCAAACCACCTGAGGAACACGAAACAAAGCTGTTTCGAGAGTAGCCGTTCCCGATGTCACCAAAGCCGCATCTGCATGCTGTAAAATGCGGTATGTCTGTCCGAATATAATTTTTACGTTCGCCTGCCCCACATACTTTTCATAATATTCCGGGGTAATGCCGGGCGCACCGGCTAATACCAGTTGATAATCCGGGAAAGCAGAAGCAGCTTTCAGCATATCAGGCAAATTATCCTTGATTTCTTGCTTCCGACTACCTGCCAGCAAAGCAATAACCGGTTTATTCTCCAACTGGTTTGCTGCAATAAACGCAGCAAAGTCTTTCGGGTTCGTTTCCTGATAAGCAGCCACTTCGTCCACGGTAGGGTTTCCTACATAGTGAATGGGATACTGATGCTTCCCTTCAAAAAACTCAACTTCAAAAGGAAGTATAGAGAACAATTCGTCTACATCACGTTTGATATTCTTGATGCGATACTCCTTCCATGCCCATATCTTAGGAGATATATAATAGTAGACCGGTATTTGCGTCTTTGCATGAACAAATTTGGCAATATCAAGGTTGAACCCCGGATAATCCACCAAAATTACGACATCCGGATTCCAAGCAACAATGTCTTCTTTGCAACGTTTCATATTTGCAAAGATAGTGCGCAAATGAAGCAATACAGGAATAAACCCCATATATGCCAGCTCTTTATAATGCTTCACCATTTTGCCGCCAACAGCAGCCATTAGGTCGCCCCCGAAAAAGCGAAAATCGGCTTGCGGATCTGCCGTTTTCAAGGCACTCATCAAGTGGGAAGCGTGCAAGTCACCGGAAGCCTCACCAACAATCAGATAATACTTCATGATAGTTGAAGGTTCTTAACTGAACCATTTATTAAGCTCGTCCATAAAACCATAAGCCGTCACGTCAACAGTAGTCGGGGTGATAGCTACATAGCCGTTAACCAACGCCCAATGATCGTTTTTCTCATTTTCCGGTTCATGATCGGTAAATTCACCGGTTAACCAAAAATAATTTGTATCATTCAAACGGGGACAAGGAGTCCATTCCCCGGTCCAACGTCCCTTTGCCTGTTCACAAATCCTTATTCCTTTGATATCGGCAGTATTCGGGAAGTTCACATTCAAACAAGTTAAAGGAGGAAGTCCTTTCTCCAATATCATAGCAGATATCTTGCGTACATAGAGTCCCGTAGCTTCAAAATCCGCATCATGGTCATGGTTACAAAGCGAAAAGCCAATAGAAGGAATACCATTCAGACAACCTTCAACCACCACTCCCATAGTACCGGAATAATGCATATTAGTTGCCGAATTATCTCCATGATTAATGCCTCCGACCACAAGATCCGGTTCTCGGTCGAGAACGGTATTGCGCGCCAGCTTGATGCAGTCGGTAGGCGTTCCCGTACACTTATAGACTGTTAATCCGACTTCTTTCTTGACCAGTTGATAATGAACAGGCTGCGTCACCGTCAGCGCACATCCGCTACCGGAACGCGGAGAGTCAGGAGCCATGACCACAATGTCCCCAAGAGGACGAAGAAATCTCACTAATTCATTAATACCCTTGGCCATAACCCCATCGTCATTGGAAACGAGTATCAACGGCTTCTTATTTTCCATATATTCAATCCTTTCCTTTTTAATATTCGCACAAAAGTAACAAAAAGAAGCCGTACCTCCAAACCCTCTTTCCTCCAGATGAAAAAGTATCTTCCTTCCCTGTTCCTACCCGTTTACAAATCTTAATCTTCTGCAAGCGAGCAAAAAAAGAAATAAATATCCAATATAAATATGTATATTTGCAAGCTCATAAAGAGAAAGGTAGATGATGAACCTGTCGAAGTTTGGTATCTGTTTCGTCCGACAGTTATTAACAAAACAGGTGACTTATCAACAGAAATTGCAAAGTTTCTCTTTTTTCGTAGGCGCTCTAAGGATTTATCACTTATTTCGCTGCCAATAAATTTAGAGAATATGGGAAAAATTATTGCTTTGGCTAATCAAAAAGGTGGTGTAGGAAAAACAACGACTACGATCAATCTCGCAGCTTCGCTTGCTACACTCGAAAAAAAGGTACTCGTAGTAGACGCCGACCCGCAAGCTAATGCCTCCTCCGGTCTGGGAGTGGACATCAAGCAGTCGGAATGTACTATCTATGAATGTATCATTGACAGAGCCAACGTACAGGACGCTATCCATGACACCGAAATTGATTCTTTAAAAGTAATCTCTTCGCACATCAATCTTGTAGGAGCAGAGATTGAAATGCTGAACCTCCCAAACCGCGAAAAGATACTGAAAGAAGTACTTACTCCTTTGAAGAAAGAATATGACTATATCCTGATAGACTGTTCTCCTTCATTAGGACTTATTACAATCAATGCCCTGACGGCAGCCGATTCTGTGATTATCCCCGTGCAGGCCGAATATTTTGCTCTCGAAGGGATCAGCAAACTGCTGAACACAATCAAGATTATCAAGTCGAAATTGAATCCGGCATTGGAAATCGAAGGTTTCCTGCTGACGATGTACGATTCACGCCTGCGCCAGGCAAACCAAATCTACGATGAAGTAAAACGCCACTTCCAGGAACTGGTGTTCAACACCGTAATTCAACGAAATGTGAAACTGAGCGAGGCTCCCAGCTACGGTGTCCCGACTATTCTTTATGATGCGGATTCCACCGGTGCCAAGAACCACCTGGCTCTTGCTAAAGAGATTATTAACCGTAATAAATAAGTAACGAAGAAGATATGGCAACACAAAGAAGAAATGCATTAGGACGCGGACTTGACGCCTTGCTCTCAATGGATGATGTGAAAACCGAAGGTTCTTCTTCCATTAACGAAATAGAGTTAGCTAAGATTTCAGTCAACCCTAACCAGCCTCGCCGTGAGTTTGACGAAACGGCCTTGCAGGAACTGGCTGATTCAATAGCGGAAATAGGTATCATCCAACCGATCACTTTACGTAAGGTATCGGACAATGAATACCAAATTATCGCAGGTGAACGCCGCTACCGTGCTTCACAGAGAGCCGGATTAAAAACAATCCCTGCTTACATCCGCACAGCCGACGACGAAAACATGATGGAAATGGCGCTGATCGAGAATATCCAGCGTGAAGACCTGAATGCTGTAGAAATCGCATTGGCTTATCAACATCTGCTAGACCAATATGAACTGACCCAAGAACGCCTTAGCGAGCGTATCGGCAAGAACCGGACGACTATCGCCAATTACTTGCGTCTGCTCAAGCTACCCGCTCCTATCCAAATGGCGCTACAAAACAAGCAGTTAGACATGGGACATGCCCGTGCGTTGATTTCATTAGGCGACCCTAAACTACAAGTAAAAATATTCGAAGAAATACAAGAACACGGATATTCAGTCCGCAAAGTCGAAGAGATTGTAAAATCATTAAGTGAAGGTGAAGCTGTGAAAAGCGGTACGCGGAAAATAACTCCGAAACGTGCCAAACTTCCGGAAGAATTTAACTTACTGAAGCAACAACTTTCAGGCTTTTTCAGCACCAAGGTACAACTCACTTGCTCCGAAAAGGGGAAAGGGAAAATTAGTATTCCTTTCAGTAATGAGGAGGAACTGGAACGTATCATGGAAATCTTCGATACGCTAAAGAAATAAATGACAAGAAAAAACAAGAAATATCAGTTACTAATCAGCACCCTGCTTCTCTGTTTTTTACAGATGGCAGGGATTGATGTGTATGCACAAGCCCCTGTAACTCCAGTTCAGAAAGATACTACCATTACGCACCGAGAACCGCCAAAAGCCCGTGCACGAAGACATCGTGACCCTATGCAAGAGCAAGATTCATTGCGAAAAGACAGCATAATGTTACCACCTAAGCATCTTCAGTCTATTGACAGTTTATCGGCAGCTAAAATACAAGTAGCCGACAGCCTTGATGCAGCCAACAAAAAAGAACTGAAGAAGATAGAACAGCCGGCAGCCATTGTCGTGAATACCGATACGGTTCCGCCTCCATCCCAAGACATTAATAAAAAGATATTCGTACCTAATCCGACCAAAGCTACCTGGCTTGCCGTCGTATTCCCGGGTGGAGGACAGATTTACAACCGTAAATACTGGAAACTGCCTATTATATATGGAGGATTTGCCGGTTGTGCGTATGCCTTGAGTTGGAATGGCAAGATGTATAAAGACTATTCGCAAGCCT